>Ga0315291_10006482_pt1 | contig 14539 bp, 9 predicted proteins | sample YL17G12_20_MG_FD_203070 | JGI IMG/M metagenome (GOLD analysis project Ga0315291, IMG submission 203070) | Sediment microbial communities from Yellowstone Lake, YNP, Wyoming, USA - YL17G12_20 | ecosystem: Environmental > Aquatic > Freshwater > Lake > Sediment | place: USA: Wyoming | collected...
TGGCCTCTGACCGTTGTTTCAGGGACCTCAAGGCGCCGGTAAAGCGGGTCTGCATGAAAGATGTCCCTCTCCCGACGAGCTGCGCCCTCGAGAAGTTGGCCTATCCGAGCCCGAGAGACATCGCCCTGGCGGTGAAAGAGGTTGTGTGGGGGAAGAGCCTGGACGTCCTCGTAAGGGAAGGGCACGGGAGTGGCATTGAGGATAGTGTGGAGAACCAATTCCGCGGTCCATTTTAATGCCCTATCCCGCAAACTGCCCCTGATGAAAGTTCTATTTGTTTGTAAGATTGAGAGCTTTGTCGCCCCTCTCGGGCCGATGATTATCTCTGCAATTGCAAGGGAAGACGGGCATGAGACTTTCCTCTGCGATACACGGGAGGAGGATCCGCTGTTGTGCGTTGAAGCGCTCAGGCCTGATATCGTTGCATACAGCTCCTCCACGGGGGAGGCCAAGCACTACCTCAGGCTGAACAAAGAGATAAAGAAGCGTTTCCCGCAGATGTTCACGATCATGGGGGGTCCTCACCCGACCTTTTTCCCTGGGTTCATCAGGGATTCCACACTGGATGCGATCTGCGTGGGGGAAGGCGAGGGGGCATTCCGGGACATCCTGGGAGCGCTTTCCGAAGGGAGATTCGTCGAGGGCATCCAGAACATTGTCACAAAGAAGAACGGATCTCCGGTTTTGCCTCGCGGCCTCGTGGAGGATCTCGATTCCCTGCCGTTTCCCGATTATCCGCTCTTCTACGATCAGCGTATGATGGGCAGGTATCCACTCAAGAGCTTCATGGTCGGCCGGGGGTGCCCCTATAACTGCACGTATTGCTTCAATGCGGGCTGGCGCAGGCTCTACCAGGGAAAAGGGAAGGTGCTCCGGAGACATTCGGTCAGCTATGTGGTCGAGAATATCCTGAGGGTAAAGAATCAATGGCCCCTCTCCTGCGTGAAGTTCTATGATGATATCTTCTGCTATCGCGCAGACGAGTGGCTGGAGGAATTTTCGAGAAAGTACGGTGAGGAGGTAGGCACTCCATTTTTCATTCTCACCCGCGCAGACATCCTGACAGAGGAGATGGTGAAGCTTTTGAAACACGCGGGATGTAAGACTATCAGCATGTCCATAGAAGCGGGCAACCCCGAGATCAGAAAAGGAGTCCTGGGGCGTGACATGACGGACGACCAGATAATCAACGCCTACCTGCTGTGCGGCAAATACGGCATCCACACCTTCACTAACTGCATCGTCGGACTGCCGGAGTCAACCATTGCCAATGATATAGAGTCGGTGGATCTTTCGATAAAGGCGGGGGCGACCTGGGCGGAGTTCCCGATCTTCTTCCCCTACCCGGGGACGGAGCTCGGAGACCGCGTCGTCGGGATGGGGATGTACACACCGGACTATGAGGAGATGCACACCTCGTATATGTACCGGTCGCCGCTCAACTGCTTTACGGAGCGACAAAAAAACGCCCAGATGAACCTGGCGGTGCTGGGAGCGGTGGCAGTCGTGTTTCCCCGTCTCAGGAATCTCATCGTCGAGCACCTGATCCACTGGCGGCACAACAGGTTTTTCACCTGTCTGTATTACCTGGTCAAGATGAGCGTCCTGCGGCGAAAGATCTATGTCACGGAAACGGGATTCTGGACCTCGCTCAGGATTTTCCTACGGAGCCTGACACAGGAGCTCTTCAGGCATACGAAGGATGCATAATATATCGTTTCATTTGCTGGTAACATGCAAGCACGGCTATGGTAAAGATCTCTATCAGTAATAGGCGCATGTATTATATTGTTCTCGGGGCGCTCATCGCTGCTTTTATATTCATGCGCATCATAATGATACGGGGTGACTATCTCTATAAGGTCATAAACCACGAGACATCCTATATGGCATGCCTCGCAAAAGATTTTTCCTCTGGTCTCGTCATGTCCCCATGGGACTATATTTATCTTTCTCGGCAGCAAGGGCACTTGATTGCGTCTCTGTTTGCGGCACCATTTTATTACATGCTCGGCGATTCACACTATACGCTGCGACTAGCCCCCCTCGTGTGGTCGCTCATCACTCTGATCGTCTGGCTATGGTGCATTCTCAAAGTATATGATGACAAACGCGCGGCTGCGGTCTTCGCGTTCCTGTACATCTTCCTGCCGCCAGGCTCGCTCCGCTTCACGCTCGAACTCTGCGGCCACTTCCCTCAAATGGAGATACTCTTTCCCCTCACCATTGCCGCGCTCTTCCTTTGCATCAGATCGGAGCCCGGAGGCAGGGGTCGCGCCCTGCTCCCGTTCGTGGCCCTCGGCGGGCTGTGCGGATTCGGCATCTACCTCCATCCCTATTTCATCGTGATGGATGCGGTGGCCGTCTGCTACCTGCTGCTCCTGAGGCCCCGATTCTTCACGGGGAGGGAATGCATCGTTTTCGTCACTGCATTCCTGGCGGCTTTCTCCCCGAAGATCTACTACCACCTCTTCCACGTGTACCTGGGGCCCCCCGAACCGCTTGTGGGGAGCAGGTATAACCTCATCCCGTCGGATATCCTGAACCCATCCCAGATCATGGCGGGTCTGAAGAGATGCAGGGATATGTTCTTCATCGGCGTGCCTCTCGCCGAGAATTACTGGAATGATTTTCGTCCCGGGTTCCAGGCGAGGGTGCTCCCGTGGGCGCACTGGGGCGTGTGCGTGTGCTGCTATTTTTATCTTCTGGTCACCGCGCGCTCCGGTGTCGTGCGCTTGCCGCAGCTACCAACTACCATCCGACGTGCGGAGCTCTACAGGCGCACCGTGCCCCTTGCGCCGCCGCTCTTCTTCGTCCTCTTTCTCGCCTTCACTGGCATATCCCGGATGAAGCCGATGCAGCATTTCCAGATGCTCGCATTCGCGACATATTTCATCCTGATCACCGCGCTGGCAATCTCACGGATGATAGAGGGCGGGAGGACGTGGCGTACGGTGGCATGGGGCGCGCTGGCGGTCGTACTCGTTAGTTCAGTCGCGGGCGAGTGGAAATTCCTCACGAGCGATAGGACGGGGCTCGGACGATACCAGCGGGGGACGTATTACCCTGTACTCGCATGGAAATTGAAATACAAGATATTCAACCTTGGGCTTGATGCGGACGAAAACATCTCTCTGGTTCTGGCCAAGAAAGATCCCTTCGACAGGCGCGTGCTCACCGTCACCCTTGGCGATTTGCCATGGTCGTGTCTTGTGTGCCCCGAGGTGGGTAGTTTTAACGATATACTTATCCGGGCGCGGACAATTCGCTCTTCGTTCAGGGATTATTTCTGGCGGGGGTTGGGGCGGGTGTGGGTCTACTCGGGACGGCCGTTGGGTGAACTTGGGAAGCTGTCCGGGGCATCGCTCGGCCGGCATGAACTATCGGAGGCATTTCGCGGGGCGGGCGCCATGAGCGTCTTCGTGCGTGAGCCTTTCATAGTCGATTACAGGGAGAAGATAAAACTTCCCGAGCCGCACGCCCATATCAAGAATCCTGCTGATATGAAGAGGTTCCAGGGATGGCGGCCCGCGACCCTCGCAGAAGACGTGGCGAGGGTGAAGAGTATCATCGAATCCCTCATGACCAGCATTCCAGAGGAATACAGGGCCGATTTTGCGCACGGGGCGCTGGATTACCTCTCGTGGAAGCACGGCGGAGTATCTGAGGAGTGCATCCGGTCTCTGATGCCCCCCGATATGGAGTATATCCCCGCCCCCTACTTCTTCCCTCCGATGCTCGAGTGTTACCTGTAGGGAACCCGCCTCACTTCACCCTGTAAAGGGTGACCGCCCCGCCTTCATAGACCTTCTCGAAGAACTCCTGCGATTTCTCGAGCTTCGCTGTCACCCCAGGACCGTATCGTTCTTTCTCGGGAGTGCCGATGTACACATAATCTGCCCGGTAGTTCCGAAATAGTGCGTGCATCCCGGCCGGGTCATCACTCCTGAAGGCATCGTCAAGTTCGCGCCGCATTTTTTGCACGGTCTTCTCGTCCACGAGATATTCCCGTGAGAGAAACTCATTCCCGTACTGCGTCAGGTGCCAGCTCCACGCCGGCGGGATCAGCGAGACAGGATCGCAATAGGGGCCCCTCTGGACCAGCGCCTTCGGGGGGATATGATATCTGACGTAGAGAAACGCGTTGTATTCATCAATAGGCAAGTGATCCCACTGTGTGAGCAGAAATAGTGACAGGACAGAGGAGATGAGCCCAAGGCAGAGAGGAGGGATGAAGAGCCATGAGCTCGACCAGCCCTTCTTCTGGCGCATCTCTCGAAAGACAAGCGCAGACCATGCCGCCAAAAGCCACCAGAGAATAATGCCTATGCACTTCGAACTACACTCGCCCGCATTGTTGCCGCCCATATTGACGGAATTGACCCAGAGGAAAGCCGCGATGGTTGCAGAGAGAATGAGTCTCCGGGAAGACGTATCTGCCCATGATCTCGAGAGGAGTATTCCGCATATGCCCAGGAGCGCCACCGGGCCGAATTCGATGGCCTCGATCGCGATGAGCCAGAGGAGATGGATGAACAAATTGGGCGGCTGATAGTTCTGCATCCAATATATCGCGCTGACCGGTGGAAGGCGCAGTTCACGGATCACGCACTTCCCGGTGTAGTCAACAGTCCCTTTAAAAAGAGCATCCCAGTATATGGGTCCCGCCAAGGCGACGCCTGCAGCCGCGACAAGCGCCGTCCGCAACGCGTGCAGGATGAACTCACGCCACTCATCGCGGCTGCTCCTCCTGATGAGCAGCCGAGAGGCTTCCGCTAGGAAATAGAATCCCATGATGAAAACGCCGCCAATGGCGACAAAGGATGAAAAACCGAAGAGCGAGCCCCAGCAGATCATACCGAGGAAGCGGTCCATCCAGCTTTTATATCCACGTGCGGTAAGGTAGATGATGAGAATAAAAAACAGTGCTCCCATGGCATGCTGGGGGAGCCACTGGTACACGGCGAGCGGTGCCATGATGCGGAAGCGCGTCCACTGCATCCAGTGGTCGATATTGTGAGGCCATGCCCTCTCGATGTACCGATAGTAGAGTGAGGGAGCGAAATCAAATCCCCCGACGAGCGAAACGAGAGACGCGCCGAAAAGGGCTGACCAGGTATCCCCCAGCCATTCCTTCAGCAGGGCGAAAAAGCAGCAGAAGCATGCCCCTGATATGATCATGGCGGCCAGTGTTCCCGCTGATTGGATACCGAACGCCTTCCCTGATAGAACCACAAAGATCGCCGCGTACAGGTGGAAGAAATAATAATAATAGAGTTTGATAGAGGCCATGAAGGGATTCTGCGGGGGAACGCCTGTTGCGACGATTGCGCTGATATCTGCCGATATGAGAGACCAGTCCCCCATGATCGGGATAATGACCTTTCCCCCGCTGACTTGCCCGGAACGGGAGAAAGGGAGCCACACCGCGAGGAGAAGGGTAATGAGAATGAGCCAGAACGCAATGGCCTGCAGCCTATTCCGGAAGAATTGATCCGGTTGATCGGCGCTGAACGGAGTGCGTTTCAGGGAGAAAATAAATATGATAAGAAAAAGGGTTGCAATTTGGATCGAAATGGACTGGAGAGAGAAGCCGAGGAACCGACTCATCCAGAAACAGGTGATGGTCACCGCCCCGATAGAAATGGGTATCCCGATAACCCACGATAGAAAGCATGAGTAGTCGCCCCTCCTTTTTAGTAAACGCGCGAATGTCCACGCGGGGAGCACGAGCGCGAGCAGCAGTGCGTACGCCGATTGCAGGAGTGGCGTTATCATATTTTGGCTATTGATCGGACGCGGATTTCCGCGGATAAAATTACTCTACGTTGGGACACAGATTTCCGCAGATTATCTGGATTACGCAGATAAGATTATTGTCCTTACGCTTTACACTTTCAACCTAAAACCATAGTCAGAATCTGCGTTCATCTGCGTGATCTGCGTTCTACGTTGAGTGGTGTGCGTTTTCCGCGGATAAAATTACTCTACGTTGGGACGCAGATTTCCGCAGATTATCTGGATTACGCAGATAAGATTATTGTCCTTACGCTTTACACTTTCAACCTAAAACCATAGTCAGAATCTGCGTTCATCTGCGTGATCTGCGTTCTACGTTGAGTGGTTTGTTTTTTCGCTGATAAATATTCTCGGGAATGGCGCGACCTCAATGATCTTGCGCAACGTGTAGCCCCCGGGGACAGGGTACTTGTCCTCCTTCTCCGCATCAGTCCATATTACGTAGTCAGGTTTGAGATTCAAGTCCGCCTCGCGCCATGAAACCTTCCAGCCCTTCCTGCTGATCAGGCCCCAGTAGTCATAGAAAATGCAGTTGCTGTAGAATGCCATGGTTCCCGGCTCCAGTGTGAGAACTACGGCTCGGGGAGCTGCATTGATGTTGAGCCATTGCGCAGTTTGCAGATACGCCCTGTGCCTCGGACCACCGAGCCACGTTCCGGAGTAGCCTTCCCTGATTTTCTCCAGGTCGGAAAATTGCCACAGGAGTATGGGGAGCGCCAGCATGGCCGCGACGAGAACACGGATACACCGCGAGAACGAGGCATTTTTCGAGAGCATCCCCGCCCATAGGGAAACCTGGAATATACCATACCCCAGGCTTGAGAAAGCGGCAACCATGACCGGGTAGGAGTGCCAGGGGTCCTCCGGGGCGATGAGGGTGTATCCGACGATCATCGCAGCGGCATAGGCACCGCAGAGCCTGAGGTACGCGCTCCGCCACACTCCCGCAATGAGGCCTATTGCAGGAAGTATGAAAGGTGAGATCGGGAGCTCCTGTTGGTTCCGAGCGAATACCCAGTCACCTATCCCCTGCACCACATATTCCCTGAAATATTGGCTGCAGGAGATCAGCCCCTTCTTTGCATAAAAGGTCTGGGGGAGAACGTCTCCGTAGTACCAGTAGGCAAATGCCGCCCAGGGGAGGGTGACGAGAAGGAAGAGTCCCGCATAGGGGAGGGGGAATCTTCGCTCCCTGAAGAGATAGCCGATGAACAGCGCCGCGGCAGCGAGTATTCCGTCCGGACGCGCAAGCACGCTCAGGCCGACCATGACGGCCGCAGGCCCATAGCATCGCCTGGAGAAGAGGCAGAATGAACCATAGGCGAGCATCGCGTAGAAATAAGTTTCTATCCCGACATACATGTAGGAATTGACGGAAAAGATGACGAGGGCGGCGCAGAGGAGCCCGGCCAGACGTCCGCTCTCGCCCTCGATGCCGGAAAATATGAACAGGCCCAGCAGCGCGGTACAGAGCGCGCTCAGGACGCAGCTCGCCGTCGGGATATCGGGGGCGAAGAGCCCGACGAGGGCCACGACGAGGGTGTAGAGCGGAGTGGTGGTACCGAGCACCCTCTCGCCGAAATTAAAGACGAGCCCATTCCCCCTGATGAGATTGCGCGCGTAGACCGAGATGATATACGGGTCGTCCCAGTAATGGTGGCGGAAGGTCAGGCCGATTGCAAGGCTCGCGAGAAAGAGTATCGCGGCAACTGCGGCCGGGGTCATCCCGTGCCTGTGTACGGAGTGTCTGATAGTCATGGCATCTCAGTTTATGTAGCCGAGCGCGCGCAACTCCTTTCTGATAATCGTCATATTGCCGGAATCCTCTGTCATGTCCGGTGTTAAGCCGGTCAGCGTGACATGGCCGCGCTCGTCTAAGAGTTTATCCCATTTTTTCTCAGATGGTGAATCCTCCGTGCGCGAGGACGCGGTCTCCGCGGGATCCTTTTTCAGGTTGTACCACTCGGAGGTGTTTTTCCGGAAATCACGGACGAGCTTACACTGTTCGTCCTGGACGCAGGAGAGTGCCGACCTCACACTGAGTGGATTGTTACGGATAAGTATCTCAGTTTCGCTGTACGCCTGCCCGGCATCCGCACCGCCCCCCCCTACAAGTTTTTTCAGGCTCCTCTCGGCCGCTCCTGTGTCTCCTTTCAGATCGAGACCGGCGAGGTCGACGAGCGTGGGGAAAATATCGCGGGTCTCTACGACGGAAGCCACTCGCTTCCCGGCCCCGCCGCCGGGCCCCGCGACGATGAGCGGTACTCGCAGCATCTCGTTATATGCCGTCCAGCCGTGAAAGTAGTTGCCGTGCTCTGAGAGCGCCTCGCCGTGGTCTGCGAGGAGGACGATGAAGGTGTTCTCCCGCAGCCCCCTTTGTGCAAGGTAGGCGTCGATCCTCCCCACCTGGCTGTCGATGTCTGCAACTGCATCATCATATTTATTGATAACATCTGAGAATTTAGTCATCTCAGAGCTGTCGGGGATCTCTTCGATCAGCTCGTTGTGGTCATACGCCGTCAGGGGGCGGTCCTCGAGCCCCGGCGGCGCTCCCTGAAAATGTCCTGCGAGGGATCGGCTCGCGCGATAGGGGGAGTGGGTGGTCATAAGGTGAATATAGACAAAGAAGGGAGACGTCGCATGGTCGTCAATCCAGCGCAGGGCGTCGTCGGCCACCTTTTCCGATGAGATATCTCCCATGTCGGCCCAATAGTCGAACCCCCGCGCGAACCCGAAGGCCCTCAACAGGTGGACATTTGTGTTGAACCCGGCGGTTTTTCTGCCCCCGCGCCTGAACAACTCGGCGAGCGTCGCGCAGTCGCGGGATAGGAAGGCGAGCTCGGGGACGGTACGGTACTCGGGGACATTGACCGCGATAAGCGCCCTGTGCTGATACGGATAGAGGCCTGTGAAGAGGGAGCCCACCGCAGGTTTCGTCCAGGGCGCCTGGGAGAAGGCGTTGAGGAAAACGATGCCGCGGCCGGCCAGGGAGGTGATGTGTGGGGCTGTGTCACGTGCATAGCCGTAAACGGGGAGATGGTACGGCCGCAGGGCATCCGCGAGGATGATGATGACGTTGGGCGTTCCGCTTTGCGCTCGGGGAAGTTCTCTCTGCGCGCGCGGAAAAACGATACAGGGGTCGATCCAGACCGGCCAGTCAACGGCGTCGTTCACCTTCCCCGCGGAGATGACAGAAAAAATAAGCCGGATGTCACTCCCCGCGAGATGGCCGAGGTCGACCTTCTCCCATCGCTGAAAGCCGTACTCTGACACCTTCTGGGGGTTGAATCTTCCCGTGAAGAGAACAGTCCTCTGGCCGCCGCGCGTGAGGGCGCTGACGGTGAACATGGCCTCCTTGTCCGACTGAAGCGCGGTCTCCTGCCAGAAACCGATGCCGAGTTTCAAAACGGCCCCGGCGGGAACGGTGATCCAACCCGTCCTGAATCCATAGCCGGGGAGATTGTACATCAGGCGGTACTCGTCATGGGCAACCCGCTCGCTCCCCGTCATGACTGCACCCCTCAGTTCATCCTTGATGACCACTCCGGGCGCGTGCGGTGTCGAGGAGATAACCTCCACTGTTTTTGTGGCAAACTGGTCAAGAATTCTTATGAAATCACAGTCAGTTGTGCCCTGGAGAGGCCAGTCATTCAGGAGCTCCTTCACATTGGGGCCCTTCGGGAGATACAGCAGGTCCGGCCGGATGATCCATCCGGTCTTCGGGCAGAACACCTCAGTTCCTTCGGGGAACAGGCGCTCAGCCAGAACGTAGTTCCGCTCGATTGCGCGGCCGAGCTGCTTTATGTCTAAGAATTCGGGGTATTCGTCCAGAATGATCGCGCGGTACTCCCGACGCTCTATCCGGCTGAGGAGCTCGGGGGGAATGGGCCGCGGCTCGCGCGCACGTTCTCCACGGGCATAGCGGTCGAACAGGGCATCGTGGTGGAAACCCGGTTCCTTCCCAGCCATTACGGGGTAAAACGGGTGATAGGACATGAGGACTTTCCCGTCTATCCGACGAAGCCGTGCAATGAGCGCGTCTCCAGCCTCTCGTTCGCGCCGCGTGGGGATCTGGTGCCGGGGATCGTAACGGAAGAGCCACAGCTGAAATCCAGCCACTATGCATAGCGCAATTCGCCCCGCGCGTCCGGCGATCCCGCGCCATGATGCGGCATTGCCCCAGAGAAGACCGGTGAGGAGCGAGCCGAAGATGACCACGGGAATCACGACGTTCCTGTACGCCCCGGGATGGCTCTGGGTGGACGCGTAGCAGAGGTAGGCGCCCATGAACGCAGCCAGCCAGGTTATCTCGCCGCGAACCGTGCATTTCCCCGCCGCCGCAACGGCCGCCATCACAACGACTGCCGCCAAAGCGAAAGTGAAGAGGGGCAGGCGCGTCGCGAGGAAAAGTCCTGTCTCCCTCAGGGCTGCGGGGATGTTCAGGCCGTGGCTCATCGGCGTGCTCAGTGTAATGGCGGAGAACTGCCCTCCCGTGCAGAGATCCAAGGAGACAATCGCGATGAGGTTTGAAAGGATGAGCGAGAGGGTGAGCGCCGCGCACGATTTTTTTCCGCCCCGCGCCGCACAGATCACCGCGAATGGGTAAAAGACGCCTAGGTTTTGTTTTGTGAGGACGGCGAAAGTGAGGAGGAGCGCTGCCGCAATTTGTGCCCTCCACTGTCCAAATCTGATGAAGTAGAAGCCGCCGAGGAGGAGGGCAAGGGCCAAACTGTCCATCCGGACGAGGTCGTACCAGAAACCGGTGATACCGTATGCGGCGAGAAAGAGTGCGGCGGCGACGAAACCTGCCTCTCGCCGTGCCGTCTCTCGTGAGGCTATCCGATAGAGGAGATACGTGCTGAGCAGCGAAGAGATGAGGGAAATAGCCCTCCCCACCCAGAAGTGCAGCCCGGTGAAGAGTGATATAAGTGCGACTGCATAATAATATAAGGGAGTGTAGGTCCAGGGGAAAAAATCAGCGTTTGGGGGAACATAAAGCTGTTCCCCTCGAAGGATCGTGAGTACATGACAGAGAACGCCTCCCTCGTTCCATTCGAGCTCGAAGGGGTAGGAAATGCGGGCGAGCGCGACCCACACGTAGCATACAGCAAAAAGCGCGAGAAAGAAGAGAATCACTCCACGCGCGATTATGTCGAGGCGATGTGCACTGCTCTTCATGGGGCGGAGAGGCCGCAGGGGCAGCCCGTGCTCACAGGATTCTGAATTTTATCAGATAGTAGAGAATCTTGGGCCCATCAAGCCAGGAAATCTTCTTCCCCTCCTCGCGTGATCTCCACCGGACCACGCGGACGGGAATCTCGTGAATGAGGCAACCTTTTCTCAGGATTTTTGCGGTAACCTCCGTCTCGAATTCGAAGCCACGGGACCTGATGTCGAGTGAGTCCAACAGGCTCTTCCTGAACGCCTTGTATCCCGTCATGACGTCGGTAATCGTCGAGCCGTAAAGGATGTTGCAGGAGAGGTTCAAGAGGAGGGTGGCGAGGAAGACCATCTTCTGCTCTTGGGAATTCGTACGGTAATTTAACATCCGTGTCCCATAGACGACGTCTGCGGTACCATCAAGCAGGGGGGCGAGTAGCTTATTGTAATCGTTCGGATCCTGCTCGAGGTCGGTATCCTGGATGATGACAAAGTCGCCCGTTGCCGCGCGAAGCCCTTCCCTTATGGCTGCGCCCTTACCCCGGTTCTCTGGCATGAGGATGGCTTTAATTTCTTTTGGGAGGTTATGAGAGATGATTTCCCGGGAGCCATCAGTTGAACCGTCGTCTACCACGATGATCTCCTTCCGGATCGGGAGCGGGACGCGCCTCACCTCTTCAACTGCTTGAAGAACAGTATCCCTCTCGTTATAGCACGGCATGATGATCGAAATCCTCTTCGCGCCGGCGTCCATATCGGGTATTCCTTTTGAGTTATCGGCAGTCAGGCATCGGAAAATGCTATCATAAATCGAGCGTGCGCGGTTCGTCTTTCCTTGGAGCCTATGCGTCTAGTCGCGATTTCGCTCATCGTGCTCCCAGTTGGCTGATATTCCGAGAGATTGCTTCTCCGATGCAGTGTGCCCAGAGAGAATTCATTTTCGCATTGGGATGACCGTCACAGGGAATCTGAAAGTCTTCAGTGAGGGGGTACGCACAGTCGATACAGCGTATATTATGATCCTTGAAAAAGTTGATGTACTGAGGCTTAATCTCCCCCATGTTGAGGATGGCTACTATAAACTGTGCGTTATTTTTTTTGCAGAGATTTTGCATTTCCAACAGCAGTTTCTCTGTGACTATCCGCTTTTGCAGGGTTCTCCTAGATGTCCTCATTCGCGCGTATTGTTTCTGAAGTAGGTTGATGCTCGCGAGATAATCGCTCAACGGCCACTGCGGATAACACTCCGGAGGGTGCCGCACCAGATTGCCTTCCCTGTCGATTGTGCAATACGGGATATACACGTGACCTCTTTTAGAAAACAGCGACAGTAGCATCAGCCATTTGCAGGTCGCGACATTGCGTTCCTCATGGGCTTCGATAAAACTATATATGACTATTCCGGGGGAGACGTGCTCAGAAAAAATCCTCTCGAGGGTGAGCAGGCACTGATACGTCCCGTATGCCGCAGTGCCATAGTTGCGCACCTCTACAGAGGGATAGAGGGACTGAAGCTTCCATGGGTATGTCTCTTCATCAGGCAGGCCCCACCCCTGGGTGTCCGAGCACCCTATGATCGCAATCCTATCGCGTCCAGGACCCATTTTCGTCCCCGTAGCCCTCAGACCTCCATCGACAAATGTAACTCGTATATATTCCGTGCCGGGTAAATAGGAGGGGAAGAGGTAGCTCCCCTGCTTGTTTCTCCACCCCAGGATCGGATCTGGCTCGTGCATGGTCGGCTCAGCGGGGTTTACCGTGCCATATCTCCAAGGCTGAAACCCTGCCAGCCTGAGCACCAGCTCGCATGCCCCCAATCCTACAAGTACGCCGATCAGCAGAGAGAGCAAGGGAAGTACAAATACTCTATTGCGGTTCACGTACGCCTTTCTCGAGGCGTGCATCTGCAACAAAAAAAGAGCGACATGTTGAGGGGCACGCGCGAGGGGATGGTCCTGGATTCTTCCACGGTAAAATGCTCACGTATGCTCTGGAATACGTTTTTTCTGATCGTCTGAAAGTTGCGGTACGCGGTTCGCCTGAGCACCAATTGATAAAAGGCGCGCGATGAGGTTCCTATATAAATATCCGCGTCGGGATGGGCTATCCTGTTGATCTCATGGAGGGCGTGATCGAGCTGATCCCCCAAATAGTAAAGATTGCTGAGCGAAATAATGGCAGGGAGGGAACGATCCTTGAATGGCAGATGAATCGCGCTCCCTCTCACGAGCAGCGGGTGAATACCATGGCATTGCATGAGATTATTGCGAACGTTGGCGTGTTTGTCATGGAGATCAACTCCGATAATCCTCTCGGCAATGTGGCTAAGGGTTGGGAATAGTATGCCGCCGCCGAAGCCGATATCGAGTATCGCGCCGTAACGGCGCGAGCCGATGAGATTACATAGAGTGTGGAACCTCTGACGGTACAGGGCACCAAGGAGTGGTATATGATGACAGGGGCTACAATCTATCGCTGAAGTGGGGAAGCCCAGTGGGGCCTTGGGCAGGATAAAATGGATAGTCGACCCCGGTTTTGATATTTTGTCCGCCTGTTGCATTTGAGTTACAATAGACTATCAAATTATCTCACTCGGGCGAAGGAATCATCGTTTCTACGAGTGCTGCTCCTAGTGTGGTCTCACTAACGCTTCTTTACAACAAAGCTGTCATTCCCGTCCCGCTAAGCGGGAGGAATCCAGAAAAGCATATAAAAGACTTGGATCCCTGCTCCCCGATTTCTCGAGGACAAGTTTCGCGGGGATGACAAGTGCAAAGAGACTTATGAGACAGTACACTAGGTCCCCAGATCGAGCGTCATGCAGGGCCCCTGCCTGCCCGAAGCCTTTTCAGCCAGCGTGATCGGCTCTACCCCCCTTTCTCTCATAAGGCTCGCGAGCATGGCATGGAAGCGAGGGTGAAGGAGCCCATAGGGGTGCAGGCACAGGATGTTGCCGCCTATGATATGTTCTCGCATAGCGCAACGTGCCTCCTCGGGGGATGGGCGTTCGAGTATTATCGGAAAATCCTGGAAGTGGACCCCGAGTTCCATCGGGTCAAGTCCCTCCCGGGGGAGCATCACGGACGATGAGCAGGTTACCCCGTGTCGCCGGAGGATCGGGTAGGCATCGGTGCGCATCGCGAGGTTCGGAGCGCGGTACCCTCGAGGATTGAGGGACTGTGCCCTGAACGCCGCGAGGCACCGCGTGAGGTCGGTTTCGAAGAGGCGCGGCGAGATCCTGTCGGGTGAATAGTGGCGAAAGCCGTGGAGACCTATCTCACACCCCAGGGCTGCGAGTGCCCGCACCTCTGCGCATTTGCGGGCCAGGGAGCCCCCCGTGACGAATACCGTGAGGCGGATGCCATTTCGACGGAGGAAACTCACGATGCGCGCGAGTACGTCCGATTCGTCGTACTGCAGGTAGATGCTGAGAAACCGGAACAGCGCCACCGGGTAGGGGAGTGTGCCCGAGACTCGTCTGAGGTTAGCGGCAGCGAACAATTTTTCTCGAAGGTTGCTCATCGTCCCCCTTCTCCGCAAGTAATGGGACAGTTATGGGGTTTTAGCCGCGGATTTACGC
>Ga0315291_10006485_pt1 | contig 14537 bp, 19 predicted proteins | sample YL17G12_20_MG_FD_203070 | JGI IMG/M metagenome (GOLD analysis project Ga0315291, IMG submission 203070) | Sediment microbial communities from Yellowstone Lake, YNP, Wyoming, USA - YL17G12_20 | ecosystem: Environmental > Aquatic > Freshwater > Lake > Sediment | place: USA: Wyoming | collected...
TGCGCATCGGTAACCGCCCCGATCGCGCTGAGTTCACCGCAAAGCCCAAGGTCTATGATCGCAGGTCCTGTATTCCGATCCTGGATAAGGCCAGGGTATGAGCTTCAAACTGGCCCTCGCCCCCCAGCCCGCCCTGGCTGTTGTCCAAGGAAGCCACCCACCGCGCCGTATCCGCGGCGGGCAGGAAAGCCGGGCCCTTACTCAGGGGGCCCCGACCCGGTGGTCCGAGCCCTGCTTTCCGTCCTGGCAAGGTTGACCGGCGGTAAGGTAAGGATGCTACTCGCCAGCCTCATGATGCACGCCTGGGCCTACAACCACGCCCTCATCGGCATGATCGGAGGCTTCACCAGCATCCTCCTGCCCTCCAAGACCTTCGATATCGTAGAGATGCTGGAGAGCGTGGAACAGCACCGCGCCAATGTGCTCGTGGCCGTAGGAGACGGACAATGCCGGCCCATGGCGGACGAACTCGACCGGGCCGCCCGCGCGGGTAAAAAATACGACCTCCGTTCGCTTCTGGTCATCCTCTCCAGCGGCATGGCTCTATCCGTGGACGTGAAAAAGCGGTTGCTGGAGCACCTGCCCCAGATCATCATCCTCGACGTCCTCGCCTCCACCGAAGGCCATTACATCTCCATCACCCCCTATACGGCGGCGGATAAGGAGCTGGGAAAACCGTGTTCAAGGTGAGCGAGACGGTGAAAGTCCTGGACGAGGAGGGGAAGGAGGTAAGACTCGGCGAGATCGGGGAGGTAACCGTGGCGCGTGAGCACCAGGGCTCGTCAGGCTATTACGGCGATGAGCAAAAGAGCGCCCGCACCTACCGCAAGGTGGGCGGCAAGACCTGCATCTTCACTGTGGAGGCCCTTCCCGACCTCGTCGGTGTACCCCTCAGTGATAACGAGGCGCTTGCGGTATAGAAAGGAGCGGAGACAACCGCCTCCGCTCCTATCGCGTTACATTATATCCGCACTTGCGGCTCCCTATGGCCGCGCCATGCGGCTGGCCGAACCTGGTATCGGCCTATGATTCCAACTTCTTGTCGAGCTTTATCTGGTCGGCTTCCTTCACGAGAGCGTCGCCCTGCTTACCCAGTTCATCGACTTGCTGGAGCTCTTCGCTCTCCATCATCAAGGTGATGATGTCGATGTCCTGGCCCTGTGCCATGGCGTTGAGGGCCTCTCCGAGCTTCGCCACCAGAGCGCTCGTATATCCCAGCTGCTTCAAATAGACGTCGATCGCCTCGATCATCTTGGCGGCGTAGTCCTTGTAGTCCTGCACGCCGTCCAGCTTCAGGATCTGCTCGTACTCCCCCTTGGCCGCGTTCAGATCGGACTCTATGCCGTCGAGTATCTTCGCGACCGCAGCCTGCAGGGCCACGCCGGCATCGCCGGTGACCGCGGACATGTCGCCCGAAAGGGCGGACGACGCGAGGTTGGCCTGCTCCTCCTCGAGGGCCGTGGTCTGCTCCTTCACGGAGTCCATATAACCGTCGCCCGAAGTCATCAACTTCTTCGCCTCGTCCTTGTTCGCGTCACCGCCGCACCCCGCCAGTAAGGCCAGCATCGACAGGGTAAGCGCGGCGATAAGGACGATCACCACTGCTTTTCTCATAACTCTACCTCCTGTAATACCTCTCCTCTTCCCAGCTATCCACTTTATCATATTCCATCCTCTTGCGGGACTTACCTTCTTTTCGGGATTTTGATGCGCTTGCTTCACCGATGGTTCCGGTCCCGAAGGCTAAGAAGCGCCCCTTCCTGGCCTGTGGGCTTAAGGCAAGGCGCGGCTTGCGAGCACACTGCAGTCCCTGAGGTCGTGCAACGACACTCTGCCGTCCTGAAGCACCGCCAGCGAGGGCACCCCGTCACCTTTGGGCAGGGACGGGCTTCCCGGATTGCATACCAGCATGGACCCATGCTCCCAGATACCGCGCAGATGGGTATGTCCACGCACCAGCAGCCTCACCCCGTAGCGCTGTGCCTGTTCGACCAGTTCCATCTCCTCCATGCCGCCGCCGTGGGCGACCATGACGTTCAAGCCCTCCAGGCGGCAGAAGACATAGGGAGACATGATGGGATCCCTCATCGCCATCTGGTCGACCTCCGAATCGCAGTTGCCGCGCGCATGCAGGATGGGCACGGTGCTTTCGTTCATCTCCCGGGCAAGCCCCTTGGGGTCATAGGTGGGGAGGACGGGGTTGAACGCACCGTGATAGAGGTGGTCGCCGGCGTGCATGATCAACTCGCATGACGCGAGGATCCCCATGGCCTGCCGCCAGGCAGCCGCGTCGCCGTGCGTATCGCTGATCAGGCCGACTTTCATGCGACCGTCTCCTCCACTTTTCCCGTTGATAACCCGTCTCTACCTGGCCGGCCGCCCCCGCTGCCACCCGTTGCGACAACCTCTTACCGACGCCCTCTTTGTAACATGTTTCCCGCAGACGGCGGGAGACCGGAGGCGGCTCCCGCAAGGGAATCTCGGTCGCCGTATCCCTCAGCCGGTATGGTTGTCGGGTTGAGGGTTTACCGGCCCTCTTCCTTTGCCTACATGCAGGGATCTTTCCAATGCCCTGCCGACATCTTCCTTCGCTCCCGTCACCGCCGCCAGGGGCGCCTCCCCCCTTGCCAGCCTGGCGGCTATGGCCGCCGAAAAGACGCAGCCGGTCCCGTGGTCGTCGGCGGTGGGTATGCGCGCAGTCTTCAACTCTACCATCTCTTTGCCGTCAAAAAAGATATCCAACGATTCCCCGCCCCCCAGGTGACCCCCTTTGACCACGACACAGGCAGGTCCCAACCCCTTGAGACGGCGGGCGGCCTTCCTCATCCCCTCGGCGTCCTCCACCTCGCTGTCCAGGAATGCCGCTGCCTCCGCCAGGTTGGGGGTGAATACCAGAGCCAGGGGGAGCAGCGCCTCCGCCATGGCATCCAAGCCTCCTGCGTCCAGCAGGGGGCGGCCGCTCGACGATATCGCAACAGGATCGACCACCAGCCGTTCTATCCCGTACTCGGACAGGACCTCCGCCACCGCCCGCACGATCGCGGCGTTGGCGAGCATGCCCGTCTTCGCTGCCACCACCTCCATGTCGCCAAGCACCGCCTCCATTTGGGATATGACGGTGGCGACGGGGAGGTCGTAGCGCTCCATCACCTCCCTGGTGTTCTGCGAGGTGATACTGGTGATCACGCACGCCCCATGCACGCCCAGGGTGTAGAAGGTCTTGATATCCGCCTGGATGCCCGCGCCTCCCCCTGAGTCGGAGCCGGCGATAGTAAGGGCTACCGGTAGGCGCACCCCTTACCCCTCCTTGAAATGCTCGTATCCGGTGCGCCGCATATCCACCCGCTGCCCCGAGGTGTCTAGTACAGTCACGCCCTCTCCCTCCGTTATCCTCCCGATGACTGCAAGGCCCAGCTTTCCCCGCAAGGCCGGGACCTTATCCTCGTCCGCCACCAGCACCAGCTCGTAATCCTCCCCCCCGAAGAGGGCTGCTGCGGCCGTGTCCTCGCCCAGTTCCCGCGCCGTATCCACCGCCTCGTCCGATATGGGTACCTCTTCCAGGAAGACCTCGGCACCCACGCCGCTCTCCTCGCAGATGTGGCCGAGGTCACGCAGGAGTCCGTCGCTCACGTCGATGGCCGCAACCGCTCCCAGCTCCTGGGCTCTCCTGCCCTCCTCGAGGCGAGGCCGCGGGTAAAGGTGGCGCTGCGCGCATACGTTGGCGTCCTTCCTCCCGTCCATCAGCCATTGCAGTCCCAGGTAGGAATCTCCGAGGGTGCCGGTTACCATTACCACCTGTCCCGGCGTCGCCGCGCCGCGGGTGAGAAAATCCTCCCCGGGGATAAAGCCGACCAGGGAGACCGAGATGAACATGTGCTGTGGAGAGCGCACGATGTCTCCCCCCACCACGCTGCACCCATATTCTTTGCCGCAGTCCCCCATGCCGCGGTACACCTCCTCGACCGCCTCCACCTCGGTATCGCCCGTAAGCCCCAATACCACCAGGGCGAAAGAGGGGGCGGAGCCGCCCATCGAGGCCAGGTCGGAGATGTTCACCGCCAGGGACTTGTATCCCAGGGAGTGCCAGGGGGTGTAAGCGGGATCGAAGTGGACTCCTTCCACTACGGCGTCGGCGGTGTAGGCCCACAGCCCGCCGGCGACTGACCGGAACACGGCGGTGTCGTCTCCCACACCGCAGACCAGTCCCTCATGCGCGCCCTCCAGCATGCGGCGGAGGTCCGCTATGAGCCCGAACTCGCCCGCGTCCGCTACCCGCAAGGTTCACCCCCGTAACGATTCATTCGCAGACCGCCACATCCTCGCGGCCCAGGTAATCCGACACGAAGCGCATGGCGCAGAAGTCGCCGCACATGGTACAGGCCTTCTCACCCTCCACCTGGCGCTCGCCGAAGAGGCGGCGGGCCTTCACCGGGTCCAGGGCCAGTCGCAGCTGCTCCTCCCAATCCAGGCCTTTCCTCGCCTTGCTCATGCGCAGGTCCCAATCCCGCGCGCCTGGGATACCCCGGGCTATGTCCGCGGCATGGCCGGCGATACGCGTGACGATGACTCCCTCCCGCACGTCCTCCGCCGTGGGTAGGCCCAGGTGCTCCCTGGGGGTCACGTAACAGAGGAAGTCGGCCCCGGCCAAGGCGGCGATGGCCCCGCCGATAGCGGCCGCGATGTGATCGTAGCCGGCGGCCACGTCGGTGACCAGCGGACCCAACACGTAGAAAGGAGCGCCGCGGGTTATCCCCTTGGCCATGCGGATGTTCGCCTCCACCTGGTGCAGGGGGATGTGCCCCGGCCCCTCCACCATGCACTGCACGCCCGCCTCGCGACAGCGCTTCACCAGCTCACCCAAGACCACCAGCTCAGCCACCTGGGCCGCGTCTGAGGCGTCCTCGATGCATCCCGGCCTCAGGCCGTCCCCCAGGGACAGGGTCACCTCGTACCTGCGGGCGATATCCAGCAGGCGGTCGAAGCCGGAGTAGAGGGGATTCTCCCGGTCGTGGTGCAGTATCCAACCGGCCAGAAAAGCTCCCCCTCGGCTTACGATGTCCGCTACCCGCGGGTTGGCCTTGAGCGCCCCGAGCACGCCCGCCGTCACCCCGCAGTGCACGGTGATGAAGTCCACACCGGAGGCGCAGTGGTCCTCGATGGCCCGGAACATGTCATCCGGGGTCATAGCCACGATGCTCCCCCTCTCGTCCAGCGCCCGCACCGCCGCCTGATAGATGGGGACGGACCCGACGGGGATGGGAGAGTTCGCCACCACCGTGTCCCTCACCTTGTCGATGGGACCCCCCGTGGAGAGGTCCATCACGGCGTCCGCGCCGGCCTCCACCGCCGCCCGCAGCTTCACCAACTCGTCCTCGATGTCGGTGTAATCGCTGGAGGTGCCGATGTTCGCGTTCACCTTGGTGCGCGAGCCGCCCCCTACTATGCAGGGTCTGTCCATCTCGCGGGTGATGTTGTATGGAACCACCGCGGTCCCGGCGAGCAGGGCCTCTACGAGGCCCCCCGTCTCCAGGCCTTCGTCCGCCGCCAGCTTCGCCAGCATGGGTGGCACAGCCCCCTCTTGCAGTTGCTCCAGCAAAGTCTTTCTGCTCATCCTCCTACCTCCCTGCCAGGCAGGAATCCACGACCTGGCGCAGGCGCCGCACCGCCTCCAGCATGTCCCCGGCCGCGGTCACCGCGGATATCACCGCGATGCCGTCCGCGCCTGCCTCGAAGACCTGTCTCGCGTTTTCCTCGTTGATGCCGCCGATGGCCACGATGGGCAGACCTGTGGCCTGCTTTATCCTCCTCAGACCCTCCACGCCTATAGGCGCCACCGCATCGGGCTTTGTGGGGGTCGCGAATACCGGCCCCACCCCGAGGTAATCGGCTCCATCGGCTCGGGCCACTTCTGCCTCCTCGGTGGTGGTGGCGGATATGCCCATGATCAGGTCCCCTCCGGCCAGGGAGCGGGCACTGGCCGCCGGCATGTCTTCCTGTCCCAGGTGCACTCCGTCGGCGCGCGCTGCCAGTGCTACATCAACCCTGTCGTTCACGAAGAACAGGCAACCGCCTCCCCTTTCATCCACCATTTCTCTTATGCGCCGCGCAAGCCGGTGCATCTCGCGCCCGCCGAGTTCCTTGTCACGCAGCTGCAAGGCGTCCGCGCCGCCCCCCAGGGCGGCCATGGCCACATCGAGGTGGCCGCGCCCCAGCCTATGTTCGTCATAGGTGATGACGTATAACCCGAGCTTCAGGTCCTGCATGGCCCCGGCTCCGTCTTCCTCGCAACCATCCTTCTTCCGTCCCTCCACATCGAAAAGCGCCGTATCCCTCCCCGGGTATGCGGCGCGATATGGCATCTCGTCACCACGTTTCCTCCGCTGGCATTACCCAGATCAGGTTCCAGGGTATGCTCTCAGCCCCCGCTCGGGAGCACCCCTACATGGCTTGTCTTCTGTTTTCAAGACCGCTCCAAAGCGGTATCGACTTATATGTTTATCATAACGCAGACCGCACACCATAGAAAAGGCTAACGCCCGACCGATTGCACCTCGGCTGCACTCGGCACAAGCAGCGCGTAAGCGCCAGCGCCTTGATTTGCTGCGGGTAAGTGCCTCCAGACCGGAGTTGTGGGGGCCTGACCCCAGTCCAATATCTTAGCGCGACGGTGCCAGTTTTTCTGGCCCAGGGCCTTGGGGTAACGGTTTCCGCTCCTCGCGTGCAGCTACGCTAAAATATATAAACCTTGGTAAACGCGGTCGCTCCAACCGACCCCATAGTTCCCTGGGCTCGTTTGTTTTCAATAGTAGGGTTACACTCGGACGTGCTCATTTCTCCCATGGTTACACGATATGCGCGTCTCGATACCTTCTTCCGGGCGATATTTCCATCCGACTCTATCCATCTGATATTCAGGCCCGAAACCTGCAAAATCTGAGCAACCACTTTTAGAGGCCTGGCACGTGTTTCATCGAGCCGCTAGGCCGCTGGTATCATTTTCTGGGTATAATCTCTAGCGAAAGGAGGGTTTGGTTATGGTTGAGAAGGAAAAAAACGAAAGGCAACCCGAGAAGAAGGCAGCAAAAAAAGCATCGGCCGGATCTAAAAAGCCAGCGGCTAAGAAAAACGCTGTGCAAGAGAGCAAGAAGCCCGAGGCAGCCGCTGAGAAGCCGCCCGTCGAGGAAGAGGCGAAGGTCACTCCTGAGGAGGAGGCAAAGCCGGCAGCGGAGGCTGAAGATCCGCAGGCCAGCCCGGCGGAGGACAAGGAAGAGGAACTCAGTGAGGAGGAGTTCCGACGCATGATGGAGGAGAGCCTGGAGAAGGTGACGGTTTCCGATATCGTCCTCACCATGATGAACGAGCTGGCCAGCGTGGGCTACATGAAGATGGGCCTGCCGGAGGGCGTGAACCTCAAGTACCGCGACTTTACCCAGGCGCGGCTGGCCATAGATACGCTGGAGGCCATACTCAAGGGGGTGGAGGGCAAAATGCCGGAGGAATCCCTGCAGCCTTTCCGTGGGACCCTGGCCAACCTGCAGATGAACTTCGTCCAACTGAAGCGCGTATAGATACGAACCAGGATATGCCAGGCACGTTCCAGGCATGTTGCGAGGAACGAAGCGACGCGGCACTCTCTCGTCACCACAAACGTGTCTCTCTTGCGATGTCAAGCTCAGGCACGTTCCGGGCTTAACCCCAAGCGTGCCCGAGAGTGCAATAGGTGCGGTCAGGATATGGCGTCTATGGCCCCGATGCTCACGTAGACCATATCCCGCTCATGCCTTTCGCCGGCCAGTGTACTGCTCACGTTCTTCAGGGCCAGAAAGCCGTCGGCGGTGACCTCTTGCAGGTCGCCCCGGAAGTAATGGCCTCCGGCGGTCCATATCATCAGCTCGCTGCCGATCTTATCCCCGTAGACACGCCGGTAGCCCTCGAGGTCAGCCATGCCACTCACGCTCCTTCCTTGAGCTTCTCCAGACGCCTGCGGGCGCGGGCGTCATGCGGCTTGTAGAAGAGGTAATCCTCCAGGTCCTGCCTGGCTTCGTAGACGCATTGCTTTTCGATCCATGCCAGGGCCCGTTTGTAATATGCCTGGGCGTAATCGGGGTAGAGCTCTATGGCCATGGAATAATCGCTTACCGCGGTGTCGTAGTCCCCGGCCCCCGCATTGATATCCCCCCGGGCGGTATATGCCGCGGCGAAATCGGGCTTGAGCTTGATGGCCTTGGTCAAGGCCTCTTTGGCCTCTTCGTACTTCTGCGTCTTGCCCAGCGCTATACCCCGGTTGTAATGGGCGACCACAAACTCGGGGTAGAGCTCTACCGCGCGGGTGTACATGGGCACGGACTGCTCCCACTCCCCCTTCGAGTCGTGGAGCTGGGCGCGGGAGTTCAACTCGGCTGCTTCCTTGATGGCGTCTATGCGGCCGCCGGAGAGGGCGAACCCGCATACGGGACAGTTGTCGACTCCCAGTGGGATCTCCTTTGTGCAGTTGAAGCAGCGCGTGGTTTCGGACACCCTTGATTCCTTTGAAAAAATGGCGCCCTTGGGGAGATTCGAACTCCCGCACGTGGCTCCGGAGGCCACTGCTCTATCCACTGAGCTACAAGGGCACTGGTAACCCCTAATTTCATTTACATATTAACAAGGCGTCTAGGGGTTTTCAATCGAGGCCCGCGTTTAGTCGTTCCGCTGGAAAATCCTTTAAAGCCGTGCTCAGGCGGGGACGTATATCCACAGGTCTCCCTGGTCTTCTCGCCTCACCCCGCCCTGCTCCTCCAGGATGAGCAGGTGCCCCAGGGCTTCCTTGAGCGCCAGGAAATGGTCCATATCAGGCGGTTTGTCTCTCACCTGGGGGAAGAGGCGCAGGGCCACCTCCCACACCGTGCGGCATCCCTTGTCCACCGCCTCCCGCGTCTTCTCGAGGCGTCTTTCGTGGTGGACGAGGTTCATCTCTATCCTTTTCTGGACCTTGCGGATGGCCCTGCCGTGGCCGGGGTATGCATAGTGGACATCGTATTCCCTCAGCAGGCGCAGGGAGTTGAGGAACTGAGGCAGCCCGGTGATATGCCCTCGCCAGGGGGGGCAGTAAAGCTCGGGGTTGGGGGTTATAGTGCGCATTAGGTGGTCCCCCGAGAAGAGGAGGCCCTCATCCCTCATGTACAGACAGATATGGCCGGCGGTATGCCCGGGAGTGTGGATGACCTCCAGTTCGCGGTCCCCGGCCTGGACCTTCTCTCCCCCACCCAGGCGTATGTCTATGTGACAGGGCTCCGAGAGCTGCATCCACACCGAGGCCAGGTTGAACACCAACTGGGCGACATCGACAGGAAATCCCATGCTGGATGACATGGAGGCGTAGCAGCCGTACTCCTCGCGCAGGCGCTCGCCAGCGTGTTCAATCCGCGGCCTCTCGTAACGGTGGGCCGCCACCTTGGCCCCGGTCATACTGCGGAGCCGCGCCGCCATCCCGCAATGGTCGATGTGGGAATGGGTGAGGTAGATGAACGCGAGCTCGTCGATGCCCGCGTAGCGCAGTGCTCCGACAATGAGGTCCTCTAGTAGCGGGTGAAACGGGCCGGTGTCGATGAGCGCCGGATACTCGCCAAGAAAGAGATACAGGCTTATGTTCTGGAGCTCATGCTGGATGGGGATGTCGATATGCAGGATGTCTGCGCGTATCCGCTTCACCATTCCGGCTATATCGATCCCGGAAGGTATCATCCCACCAAAGCCGTTTCCAGGTAAGGTTCCCAGGTGGGGTGGATTTCGGTGGCCAGGCTGAATATCCAGATGTGGTCGTGGGGCGGGGCGGGCTTGTGCATCAGCTTCAGCCCCGCCTCGGTGGGGAGCCGGTTCATCTTCCTGGTGTTACAGCGGCGGCAGGCTGCCACCACGTTCTCCCAGGCGTGCTCGCCGCCCCGGCTGCGCGGGATGATGTGATCGATGCTCTCCGCCCTCTCCCCGCAGTACTGGCAGGTATGCCTATCCCGGATGAATACGGCGCGGCGGCTGAGTGAAACGCCCCGGTAGGGAATGCTGACATAATATACCAGGCGGATAACGCTGGGGAAAGGCATGGTCATCCTCTCGGAGTGGAGATACTCGCCGCGCTCCTCCAGTATCTCCGCCTTGTTCTTGAGCACCAGGATGACGGCTCGCTTGACGTTTACCAGATTCAAGGGCTGGTAGGAAGCGTTGAGGACTAATACCCTGCGCATCGTCTCCTTATACCCGGCGGCACACCGCTTCTTTAGGTTACTACCTGTCGCCGCGCGCCCTCGGCCTCCTTTTCTCGTATCGTGATACGAATACTTCGCACATAATGATAAACCATCACCATCTCGCGGGTCGACCCCGCGGGGGGTCAGCCCCGGGCATGGGACATAGATAGCAGAAATACTCGGTTGGTTTGTTTATGTCCCATGTCCGGGGCTGACCCCATCTATTATATCGCGCCCAGTTCCTCCAGCAGGCGCAGGACGGCGATCTCCGCTAGCACCGAGAGGTCCTCGGTGGGCAGGTAGTCGGGTGCGGTGATGTCGAAGAGCACGCGGGCGGATGCTGGGAACTCCTCGTCCTTTTCGTTGAAGATGATGAGCAGGGGGACCCGGGGCAGGACCTCCCAGGCCGCGGCCACGTCTCCCGGCAGATCCAGCGCACGCGCTTTTTTCCGCGCCCAACCCCGCAGGGCTTCCAGGTGTCCCGCCAAGCCACGCGATAGCGGCCCCTCCACTTCGGCTTTGAAAGCCGGCTCATGATAGCGGGCCCCGGGCAGGTCGCGATAGGAGACCCATTCGTCCCTGTTGGCTGCGCCGTCCGCATGTACCAGGTAATGGAGGATGATCAGTTCCTCCATGCCGCCCGCCGGGCTGCCGTCCGCGCGCTTCACCGCGCCGTCCGGATACGAGGCTGTGTAATCCTCCCCGAAGAAAGGGACCTTGAAGGACCGCTCGGAGAAGGAATAGGAGGTACCTGAGCGGGAGCCCATCCAGGTGGGGTCCAGGAGCTTGAGCTCGCGGTGCACCTTCTCCCGCGCTTCCCTCAACTGATCCGGGCCATGTTCCTGTGTCATCTCTCCCTTCCCAGGTAACGCGTGATGCCCTGCACGTTCTGCAGGCTCATCCCTCCGAACATGAACATACCGTAAGGAGAGGTCACATCCATGATGCGCATTAGCTCCCCGGCGGTCTTCTTCGGATCGATATCCTTGCGTATGGCCTCCTTCACCGCCTCCACCATGATCTCCATGTTGTGCAGGGAATCCCGGGCCAAGGGGGCGCTCTCGCCGCCGCAGCCGAAATGGGCGAAACAGGTGCGGCCACACTCCAGCGCAGCCAACCGCTCCATGGAGCGGCGCTGCTCCTCGAGGTCGAAGTCGGGAAGGGGTGTGACCGGGATGACCTTCCCCTCCTCCGCCAGGTAGATGCCCAGGGAATCGCCGGAAAAAAGCGTCCCCGTGATCTCGTCCACCACGCAAAGGTGAGTGGAGGCGTGCCCGGGGGTTGGGATGAGTCGCAGTGTCTTCCCCCCCAGGTCGAGCGTTCCGGCCTCCTCCGCCGCCATGAGGCGGTCCAGGTCGATGGGGACCATATCGCCGTACAAATCAGCTATCACCCCCAGGGCTCGGCGCGCACTCGCCACCAGGCGCTCCGGTTGCGCCAGGGTCTCTACTCCCTTAGCCGCTACCACCACGCTGGCATTCGGCAGCTCCCGCAGCAGCTGCCCCGCACCACCCGCATGGTCGAGGTGGATATGGGAGACGATGATATAGACGACCTCCTCCCGGCCGATGCCGGCTTCTTCCAATCCCTCCAGGATATTTCCCGCACCCGCCGATACACCTGAGTCCACCAGGGCCGCTCCCCCTTTGCCCCGCAGGGCATAGACGGCGGTGAACCCCTCCATTTCCGCCATCAAGGTGTCGATCAGCCAGGTATCGTCCCCGATGAATCGCGCCTTCTCCATGCCTCCTCCTTCACTTGACCCCCCAGGCGCGGTGGGCCTGCGGTATGACCCGCACATCCGGGAAGAATGCGGCGGCTGCACGCCGCAGCTCGGCCGCCCGCCTCGCCGTGATCCCCTCCTCCCCGCACACGGGTGTTACGGGCTGCAGGACCAGCGGGATGTCGCTGGCCACTTCACCCAGGACGCGGCAGGCTCTCTCCAGCTCGCCCTCACCCGTCCCCGCAGTGATGACCATCTTGAGAAAGACATGCCTCAAGAGCGCGCGACCGAGGAAATCGCGGTGCTCTTGTATGATGTCCTCTCCCTCCTGGGTCGAGGGCAGCTTGACGTCCATGGCTATCCAGCCGGCCCAGGGCAGGACGAGCCCCAGGGCTTCGGCCAGGGTACCGTTCGTCTCGAGGTATATGGGCATGCCCTCGCGTTCGAGCAGGGGGAGAAGATGCGCCAGCTCGCGGGCCTGCAGCAGCGGCTCGCCGCCGGTCAGGCTGACGGAGTGCGTTGCCGTTTCCCACAGGGAACTTATGAGCCGTGCCGCATGGGATATGTCCAAAGGGTTGGGAACGGCCTCTCGCTCCCCCTCCCACCCAAAGACGCGGCATACCTCCGCCCGCTCCCACGCCTCCGGTGTATCGCAGTAGGAGCAGCGCAGGTTGCACCCGGATAACCTTACGAATACCTGGGGCACGCCGACCAGCATGCCCTCGCCTTGGAAGGAGGGGAAAATCTCGTGGATATAAAGGACCGGGTTCATCTATCGCTTTTTCAGGTCACTCCCCTGACCTTGCTGCGTGCCTGATCGATGCCCTTCATCTCGTTGATGAACCCCTGTAGCACTTTAAGGATGAAGTCGTCCACCGGCACGTCCAGGTCATCCAGGCCCAAGGTGGGGACGGGCGTGTTGTCGCTGGAGACGTTGATGCCCAGGTGGATGAGGGTGGACACCGGGCTCGCCGTGGCCACGGAGACGGTCAGCTTGCGGTTCTCCTCCTCGCCTTCCTCCACCTCGACCTCGATATACAGGTCGTCGCCTTTCCTGCTGATGAAGAGCTCCGGCTTCAATTCTTCGATCACGTCCTTGACCACGCAGAGAAAGAGCCTCTGGATGACCACCGTGCGGTTCAGGTCGGCGCCGAAGAGCTCCACGATGAAGTGGGCCATCTCCTCGCTCGTGATCTCCGCGTGGTTCTTGCGGTCCTCCATGTCCACGAGATCCTCCACCCCAACCCGGCACGGTCCGCGGAAGGCCAGGATGGAATCGCCATGTACGTCGTGCTCGGAATAGGCATAAAGGGAACGTAGCTGCGAGCCGTCATAGGTTACCTTCTTACCCTTGATGTACTTGCCTTTCATCGCCCCTCCCAGGTCTTTCCTCCGACCTACTCGGTCAAGGTCCGTTCTCGAAGAGCCCCTTCAAACGGCTCGTTGCTTGCAGGCGCTCCGCCGCTGCGAGCAGGCGGGCACAGGACTCGCAGGAGCCGCACATCAGCTCTCCCCCATTATAGCACGACCATATGCAACGAAAGTCCAGCTCACGTGCCATGGCCTCGCGCATTATTCCCATTTTATCCCACTGAATGGTGAAACTGCGCAGCCTGATCCGGGAGAGGGTCGAGTATGCGAGCGCGCGGTTGGCCTCGCGCACGAAGCCCGGGCTGTTATCGGGGAAGGTCGCACCCTCCTCGGCGTTTAAGCCCATGACCACTTCTGCGAGGCCCAGGGCTTCCGCCACGCTGGCGCCCATGTTCACCAGGAGGCCGTTACGGTTGGGCACCCAGACCGCCCGCATGGTATCCTCCATGCGCGTCGTGTCGGCGAGCTGGCCGGGCTTCACCTCGGGAAGTCGGGTATCCGGGGTGGTTAGGGCGTCGCGAGAGAGCTCCCCCAGCCAGGGCGCCTCGAGGACCATGTGCTTCACGCCGTGCAGATCACACAAGGTGCTTGACTTCTCGACTTCACGCTCGGCCGCGCGCTGGCCGTAGTCCACCGTGACCGCCATCCCCACACCACCTCTCTCCAGGGCGATGAGGAAGTTCACCGCGGAGTCCAGGCCGGCGGAGAGCAGCACGAGGTTGCGGCCCTCGCTCATGCCTCCTCCCTGTAGACCACCTTGGTATCCGGGGATTCGGAAACGCTCACCCAGGAGAGGAGTACGCCGTCCGGTAGCCGCGGCAGCCGCTCTGCGAGGGCACGGTAGATGTGACGGGCGATGTTCTCGGAAGTCGGCGAGAGCCCTGTGAAGGGCTCGACCTCGTTGAGGCAGTTATGGTCGAACGGCTCGATGGCTTCCTCGAGCAACCGCCTGAGGTCGTGGAAGTCGACCAGGAGCTGCGCCGGGCCCAGCTGCGAGCCGGCCACCGCCGCCTCTACCTGGAAACTGTGGCCGTGCATGCGGGCGCAGGGGCCTTCGTAATCGCGCAGCCAGTGGGCGGCGTCGAAATGGGCGCTGGCCCTGATCTCGAAGACCTCGGTCACCTTTCCCTCCGTCTCACCGTAAGATATGGTTCCGCTCGTTCACGTTGTTAGTATATACCGCAATATGCGGGAAAAGGCGTTGTCCCCTGGGCGGCAAG
>Ga0315291_10006486_pt1 | contig 14535 bp, 11 predicted proteins | sample YL17G12_20_MG_FD_203070 | JGI IMG/M metagenome (GOLD analysis project Ga0315291, IMG submission 203070) | Sediment microbial communities from Yellowstone Lake, YNP, Wyoming, USA - YL17G12_20 | ecosystem: Environmental > Aquatic > Freshwater > Lake > Sediment | place: USA: Wyoming | collected...
CGCTTCATGGTCAAGCTCAAGGCGGAGAGGATTCCTTCGCTTGGATACATGGTTTATACAGTTGAACCAAATGAAAAGCCCGATAGAAGAAGCGGTTCGCTTTTTGCAGCACCCAATGTGATGGAGAATGAATTTCTGCGCGTGGAGGTCAACCCGGATGGGACACTGAAGGTCGTTGAAAAAACAACCGGCGCCGAGTATGATGGTCTTCTCACTCTCGAAGATGCTGGGGAAGTCGGAAATGCCTGGAGGCACATCGCACCGGCGTTTGACCAGGTGATTTATTCCAAAGGTGCTGAAGCGAGCATAAAAAGTGTGGAGGATGGACCCCTTTCTGCAACCATCCGCATTGACCTATCCCTCCAGGTCCCATGCGAATGCCGCGGCGATACTCATCGCTCGGACGACCATGTGGAATTGCCTGTAACACATCTTGTCACGCTCACGAAAGGGTCGCGGCGGGTGGATGTTGTGACAGGTTTTGATAATGCGGCGCGGGACCACAGGTTACGCCTGCTTTTTCCCACGCGGCTTGTCCATGCCCTGTCTTCCCATGCGGACAGCCATTTTGATGTGGTGAAGCGACCCATAGCGCTTCCCAACCGCGATGATTGGAAAGAGCCGGTGGTTGGGACATATCCTTACCGCACATTTGTTGATGTGAGTGATGGCAGGCGGGGTCTGGCGCTCCTTTCTGAAGGTCTTCAGGAGTTTGAGGTGACGAGGGATGAGGCATGTGCTATTGCCATAACTTTAGTGCGGGCGGTGAGAATCAAGCTTGAGGTCTCAGAGCAGCGGAAGCAGGAATTGCCCGACCCCGGTCCGCAATGTCCGGGGCGACACGAATTTCGAATGGCTATACAGCCTCATGATGGGAATTGGACTGAGGCGGCTCTTCCTGAAAATGCCTTGCGGTTGAGCGTGCCATTGAGAGCGGCGCAGTTCGGCAAAAACAAAAGGGGATGTCTTCCGCGAGCCTTCGGATTTATCACCTGCTCTAACAATCGCGCGGTGCTCAGTGCCATCAAGAAAGCGGAAAAAAGCGACGCCATTGTGCTTCGCCTGTATAATCCGTCCGATGATGCCCAAACCGGAACGATTCGGATCGCGAAAGAGATTCGCGGGGCGTGGCGTGTGAATTTGAACGAAGAAGTCGAGGGCGAGGCGATGATCAAAGATACGAACCTGATATCCTTTGCTCTGGCGCCCAGAAAGATTGACTCTTATCTGATCGAATTTTAAATTGAAAAGAAGGAATTAAAAAAAGGCGGGATACCGGTAAAGGTATTCCGCCTTTAATTTTAACAATTATTTCTTATTGACGACGGCGGCGTTGAAGAAATCCAAGCCCAATGGTGTTTTCTGTCCGTCAACGCGCCAGACGCTTCCCTGAGAAACAGTTCCGTTCGTGGGATCATACATGGCTGAAAGGATAGTCGGGAAATTTCCCGAAGAGCTGGTCAGGATGCCGCCCAGGTTGTGATAGGCGCGATCAGGACCGCAGGATTCCAAAATCCACCATTTGACTTTGAGCGTAGGCTCATCTCTGGTCGTTGTGCCGGTCTCATCTCTTGCCATATAATGATAAAGAGACGCGACCTCGACATCCTTGGGATCCGTTGTCAGGGCGGCGGCGGGACCATTTGGGAAATTGGAGCTGGAGTAACGTTTGTCCGCGATGAACGGATCTTTAAGAGCCGCGCCGCTCGTAAGATAGGAGACGGGAGTTGTAAGAACCTCCAGGACGGGTCCATAACCTTCCCCGCCTCCGGGATATAGACTTGGGACGGCAAAGGCGTAAGAATAGAAATTGCTTTTAGGATAGCTGTTGGTATCAACAGCATAGGATTCAAGCGCCGTCGCACAGGTCCTCATATCGGCTTTGGCGCGTGAGACCTTGGAGCGCACCTGCGCCTCCAGGAAGTTCGGAATCGCAATGGCGGCAAGAATGGCGATAATTGCAACAACAATCAAAAGTTCAATTAATGTAAACCCTTTTTTATTCATACCTTCACCTCCTTTTTCGCTTTATTTATCAGTGCGTCGGTTTCGCAATCCCGTTCTGCCGTCTTGATGAACAATCAGGTTATAAGATTTTATTCTTATCCTCCCGAATATCATCTTTTAACAGAACAATAATTAAAGACCAATCTCTTTTGCAATGTCAAATTAAATGTGTTGACTTTATCATAATATTGCATTCATGATGTTATAAATTCAGATGGTAGGTGAACCATGCTGAAAAAAATCATCAGTGGCTCACAAAGCGGTGTGAATCGCGCCGCGCTTGACGTCGCATTGGATAAAAATTTTCCCTGCGGGGGCTGGTGCCCAAAGGGGTGTCTCGCAGAGGATGGCAAACTTCCGTCTAAATACCCCATTCAGGAGGCGAAATCAAGCGATGACCGTATTGCGACGGAGCTTAATATCACTGAGGGGGACGGCACACTTATTCTGAGCTGGGGTCGCTCAACGGGTGGAACCGCCATGGCGCAAATCATCACCAGACGCCGCGGGAAACCCTGTCTGGTAGTTGACCTGCAACTGACTTATAATTATGAAAAGACCTCGCGTGCCATTCTTGAATGGGTTGAGGATAACAAGATTGAGGTGTTGAATATTACCGGTCCCCGCGAAAGCCGTTGCCCCGGAATCTATAGTGACGCAAAGGCACTTCTGGGAAAATTAATCCTTTAATGATACAGGTTCTCTGCTCACCTTACCGGATTTTTGATTGAGGAAATCTGCTGGTGGGATGAAGAAATCTTTCTATTTCTCAGGTTCGGGCGCTTCACTGGCAAGAACCGGTTCTTCCTTCTTGACCAAGAAATCAATCTCGTTCCCCACAAGGACAGTCTCAATTGTTGAACCCTCTGGTATGTTTCCCTCAATCATCATGAGAGAGAGAGGGTCTTCAATATATTTCTGAATAGCCCGACGCAGCGGTCTTGCCCCGTATTCAAGGTCGTATCCCTTTGTCACAAGAAAATCCTTAACTTCCTCTGTCATTTCCACGTGAATGCCCTTTTCCTGCAGACGGATGTTCAGCTTGCCATTCATAATCTCAACAATCCGCTTGATATCCTTCTCCGTGAGAGACTTGAACACCATAATCTCGTCTATACGGTTCAGGAATTCAGGATTGAAGACTTTCTTCACCTCAATCATGACCTTTTCTTTCATCTTTTCATAGGTGGTTGCCTCAGCTTCGGTTTGGAATCCGAGGCCTTCCTTACGCATGAGACGGCGCGTCCCAACATTTGACGTCAAGATGACAACTGCGTTTCGGAAATCCACGACATGTCCCCAGCTGTCAGTCAGGCGACCGTCGTCGAATACTTGCAGCAGGATACCGAAGATATCCGGGTGCGCCTTTTCAATCTCATCCAGGAGGACGACTGAGTAAGGTCGTTGGCGGACTTTTTCAGTAAGCTGTCCACCCTCCTCATAACCCACATATCCCGGTGGGGCGCCGACTAAGCGCGAGACGGAAAACTTTTCCATATATTCGGACATGTCGATGCGGATAAGGGCATCCTCATTGCCAAACAGGAATTCAGCAAGAGCCTTGGCAAGCTCCGTTTTTCCCACACCTGTTGGTCCGAGGAAGATGAAGGAACCGGTTGGACGCCGCGGGTCCTTGATGCCGGAACGGGCGCGCCGGATAGCCTTCGCAAGGTTCATGATTGCCTCCTCCTGGCTCACTACCCGCTTTGAAAGTTCCTCTTCAATGCGGAGGAGCTTGTGCGATTCCTCCTCCTCCAGCTTCATTATGGGGATACCTGTCCATTTGGAAACAATATATGCGACATCTGCAGGCGCTATCACCTTTTTGCAACTCTCATCCATCTCCTTCTGATGCCATTCCCTGTAGAGTTGCTCTTTCTGCCTGAGGAGATGGTCGCGAACCATCTTGATTTCCTGGCATTTCTCAAATTCCTGGGAGAAGGTGTGTTCGCGGAGTTGTTCGTCGTAATTCTGGATTTCCTTTTCAATGTCTTTTAAGACCTGGGGTTTCACATTTGCCTGCAGACATGCGCGTGAACCTGCCTCGTCAATCACATCAATTGCCTTATCCGGCAGATACCGGTCGGTGATGTAGCGGTCTGAGAGATACACCGCTTCCTTAATCGCCTCGTCTGAGATGATGACGCCATGATGCGTCTCATAGCGTGAACGCAGACCCTTGATGATTGCCTCTGTTTCATCGATGGTTGGCGGGTTGACGGTGATGGGCTGGAAACGTCTCTCCAGCGACCCGTCTTTTTCGATATATTTGCGGTATTCCTCAAGTGTGGTAGCGCCGATGCATTGCATTTCCCCACGGGAGAGGGCGGGTTTAAGCATATTGGAGGCGTCAATGGCTCCCTCCGCGGCGCCGGCGCCGATAAGGGTGTGAATCTCATCGATGAAGATGATGACCTCTCTGGAGCGGCGTATTTCCTGCATGATAGCCTTGAGGCGTTCTTCGAACTGGCCGCGATATTTCGTTCCTGCCACAATCGCCGCCAGGTCAAGGGCGAGAAGACGCCTGTTGGCAAGGAGGTCGGGAATGTCACCTACGACGATTTTTTGGGCAAGTCCCTCAACAATGGCGGTTTTTCCAACGCCCGGTTCACCAAGAAGGACGGGATTGTTTTTTGTCCGGCGGCAGAGAATCTGGAGAATCCGCTCAATCTCCGCCTCGCGTCCGATGACGGGGTCTAACTTCCCCTCTCTTGCCAGTTCAGTCAGGTCTCGCCCAAAGATATCAAGGGCGGGTGTTTTCGATTTAGACTGACCCGCCTTGGGCTTTGTCCCATTGATACTCTCCTCCAGCATATTCATAACTTCGGTATGGACGCGCTTGTAATCCACGCCGAAATTCTTGAGGCATTTAGCGGCGATATTATTGCTGTCTCTCACAATGGCAAGGAGGAGATGCTCGGTTCCAACCCATGTGTGGTGCATCTTGGCGGCAATCTGTTTTGCCAGCTCGACAACCCTTTTGGCGTCAATATTGGGTGGGAACACTCCCATGGTAGAGCCCTGACCGACTTCGAGGAGACGTTCCAATTCCAGCTTCACGTCATCGAGGTCAATGTTCATGTTCTGGAGCGCCTGGACAGCGATTCCATCGCCCTTACGGATGATGCCGAGGAGGCAATGTTCCGGACCGATATAGTTATGCCCCAGGCGTCCTGCCTCGCGTTCTGCCAGTTTCATGACCTCTCTCCATCCCGGTGTTGGAGTGTATGGGGTTTTATCCATCATAAGGAAATCTCCTTGTGTATTGGAAGCATTGCTTAATTATTTGAGCCCGGTGCCTGAAAAATGCTGCGCAGGAGGTCGGCGCGCACCGTATCCCGCCTTTCCGTGCCCTCCTTAGAACTTGCCTTATATTCCATATGTGCCGGTTGAATCTCAATCATGAGTTTATTGAAACGCAAATGGTCCAGGTCCTTGAAATAGCCTCTGTCGATTCCGAGGCGTATGCGACTCAAGAGCCCCATTGCCTCCTGGGTGTCCATCACGCGCGCATGGCTCAGGAGTCCATATGAGCGCCAGATGGCATCCTCCACAGCCAGGTCGCGTTCACTGAATAACTTCTGCCTTGCCTCTTCTTCCTTTTCAATAATCTTTTCCACCACTATAAGGACAGAGTCAACAATGTCCTCCTCACTTTTGCCCAGTGATGCCTCATTGGATATCTGGAACAGGTCGCCAGTGTAGTCTGAGTCCTCCCCATAAAACCCGCGGACAGTCAGGCAGTGTGGCTGCGCCATTTTCAAGGTTTCTTCTATCAGGCGGCAAAAGACAAGACCTGGAAGATGGAGCATTACGGAGACCCGAAGTCCCGTCCCAAGATTTGTTGGACAAGCGGTCAGAAAACCCAGCTGCTCGGAAAAGGCAATCGGCAGAACCTCAATCAATTCCGTGTCAATGCGGTCCAGTTCCTCCATGAGAGGCTTGAGATAAAGCCCCGGCGCCAGTCCCTGGATGCGGATGTGGTCCTCCTCATTCACCATGATGGAAATCCTGCAATTTGGGCTGGTGTAAATTAGCCTGTGCTCATCACCCTTTTCCAATTCAGGACTGATAATATGACTCTCTTTCAGATATTTTCTGACCGTTGTGGGGATATCATGAAGTGAGATGAGGTTGAAGCCTTGAATTGATTTGCAATTCTGTATAGTATCCCCCACAAGACGGGTGACATGAGATAGCTCGTCAGACTTGGCATGTGTGGAAAAGGGAATCCTTATGAGATTCCGCGCCAGCCGGATGCGGCTGGAAACGACCACATGCTGGCTTGGCCCCTTTTGACTCAGCCACACATCACTTTCATGTAATATATTCTGCACCATCATTTCCGCCTCAGGCGGACAATATTGAACTCTTTTCAAATTTACAAAAACGGCGGTTTAACGGCTTGGTGATTCAATGCTGGATGAATCCTGCTCGCTGAGGGTTTTTATCTTGTCTCTCAGGACAGCGGCGCGTTCGTAATTCTCCATCTTGATGGCATCTTGAAGCTCATGCCTCAGGTGGTCAAGGCTCCTTTTAATCTCCATAATTTTGCGATAGCGACCCGGCACCTTGCCGACATGCTGAGTGCCTCCATGAATCTTACGGATATCACTGATGAGGTATTTGTTGAATGTATTATAACAAAGACTGCATCCCAGAAACGGTGATTTTCTGTAAGATTCAAAAGGTAAGCCGCAATTCTCGCAGACGAGGTCTATTTTCTCCTTTGGTTGTTCCTGCTCTGCAGGCGGCTGTTTCCCCTTTTCCTTCCCGAGAAGTTGTGCAAGTATCTCATTCCAGGCATTTTCAAGGTTGTGCATCTTTTTTTGATACGGGCTGAGGGCTGAGGCGCATTCCTGGCAGAGATGAATTTCCTGGGGTTTTCCTTCGATGATTTTCGTAAATTTCACGGTGGCAAGGATTTTGTTGCACTTCATGCACATGACATTACTGATAAACATTGCGCCCTTAATCTCCGCACAATTATTTTTTATATCTCAATTCGTGTTTTACCAGCTTATCTAAAAATAATATATAACAGTTATATTGATGACTGGTCAAGGATAAATGAGAGATGAATTGCAGTTGCATCCTTCTCTGGTTTTGTGTAAAATATTTTAAACCTGTTTTGCATGACCTCAAAGCCATTCTTTACGGTTTCCCACACGTCTTCAGAGAGCAGGCTATCTGTGCACCGATGGCGGCGTTATTCTTGAGCAACGCCAGGTTTGCCGCAAGACATCTTCCGTTCATCCGCTCGTTTAATTGCCTCAAAATATAAGGGGTGACATCCCTACCGGAGGGAACCGGCTCTTTTTGCAGGACATCCTCCAATTCCCGGAGAACCTGTTCCAATTCTTCTGCTGGAATGCCCTCCTTTTCCGGCACAGGCACTGCCACAAGGATGCTTGATGGAAGTCCCATATCTTTCTGTATCTGATAAACCACTGCCACCTCCTCCGGCGTCTCCACCCTTCTATCCACATGGTATGGACTTGATGGGGTGTAGAATGCGGGGAAAAAATCCGTCCGGTAACCAAGGATGGGAATACCGAGGGTCTCCAGGCACTCCCGCGTGGCGGCGACATTTAGAAGTGATTTGACGCCCGCCGAGATAATAATGGCGCGATACCGGCTCAGTGCTGTTAAGTCTGAGGAGATGTCGAGGTTCTGTGTGAATGTCCTGTGGACGCCGCCGATGCCCCCTGTCACAAACACATCAATGCCAGCCATGGCTGTGGCAAGAAGCGAGGCGGAGACGGAGGTTGCCCCCCATCTCTTTGCCGCACATGTCGGGGCGAAATTGCTTAAATTTGTTTTGATTATGTCTTTGCGCGTGGCAAAGGATTCCAGTTCTTTTGCGCTAAGGCCGATTTTCAGGGCGCCATCCACAATTCCCACCGTGGCGGGAGTTGCGCCCTCTCGGCGGATGATTGTTTCACACCCAAAAGCCGTATGAAGATTTTCAGGATAGGGGAGGCCGAAAGAGATGACGGTGGATTCCAGGGTAACAACCGGATTATTTTCGGCGAGGGCTGTCGTCACTTCATCGCTGAGTATGATTATGTCTTGAATCTTTTTCATGTCATATTTCTCGCAGGTGATGTGAAAGACCTTTCCTTGATTGACGTGGAGAGTAAAATAATGCAAGGCAAATAAATCAGAATGGAATAAAAAGTGCTCTCAGGGTGGAGAATGAGTTATTCAGGGCGCAGAGAGGTGATTCCGAAAGGCGTGGAAGGTCTCAAAGAAGCGATGAAGATGATTGAACAGGCAGGTCGCGTATTCGCGCTCACCGGCGCCGGTGTCAGCACTCTTTGTGGTATTCCGGATTTCCGCACGGATACAAGCGGCATCTGGGAAAGATTTGAGCAGTCAAAGATTTTCGATATAGATGTCTTCCGGCGTGAACCGCATCTGTTTTATGAATTTGCCCGGGAATGTATCTACACGATGAAATACGTCAAACCTGGCGCGGCTCATCTCTTTCTTGCCGAGCTGGAAGGGCGGGGCATGCTTTGCGGCATTGCCACTCAGAATATAGACGGGCTTCACCAGGCGGCAGGGTCAAAGGTGGTTTTTGAACTACACGGCAGTCCCCGCTCATCCCATTGCATCCTGTGCGGGCGGAGATATTCCCAGGAGGATACAGAGGAGCGGTTGAAGGATGTCCCATATCCCTCCTGTGATTGTGGAGGTCCAATCAAGCCCGACGTTATTTTTTACGGCGAGCTCCTGCCTGAAATAACCCTCAGAGGGGCGATTGAAGAAGCAATGTCCTGTGCCCTCCTTCTTGTCCTGGGCACCTCTTTAGTGGTTTATCCCGCAGCATCCATCCCTCATATTGCCCTCTCATCGGGAGCCAGGTTGCTCATATTCAACAAGACGCCCACGCAGTTTGATGATGAAGCCGCGATTATCATCCGGGAGGACCTGAAGGATGTCTGTGAGTTCTTGCTGGATTATCTTTATTTAAAAAATGGGCGTTGAGACAATTCATGTGTGATATATGCATTACTGTTTCATCATACCGCGAAGGACAGGCGCGAGGTCTTCCAGGATATCATCCGCTGAGCGGACCAGTTGCGCCCCATCCCGGATGAGTGCATTTGTCCCCTCACATGTCCTGCGGAATATATTTCCGGGGACGGCGTAAACAGAACGATTTTCTGCAAGGGCGGCACGGACGGTTATCAGACTGCCGCTCCGGTCCGATGCCTCCACAATAAGCACGCCAAGGGAGAGACCGGCAATCAAGCCGTTTCGTTCCGGGAAATTTTCCCTTCTGGGTTCTGTATTCATGGGGTATTCGGAGATGACGGCGCCCTCTTTTGCAATCTGTTTCATCAGTTCAAGATTTTCCGGTGGATAGCAGATTGTCAGACCGTTTCCCAGGACTGCAATTGTCCGACCACCCGCATCAAGGGCATTCACGTGCGCCTCAGTATCAATCCCTCGTGCCATACCGCTGACAATGGTTATTCCTTTTGCCGCCAGGTCAGAGACAATCTTCCGGCAGGCATTACGTCCATAGGGTGTGTGCCGTCTGGAGCCAATCACTGCCACCGCAAAGCGGTCTTGCGGAGATAGTGAGCCCATCATATACAAGACCGGCGGCGGTTCCGCCATGAGGCGCAGATTATCCGGATATTCCGCATGAGTGATACAAATCAGGCGCACACCGCTTTTTTCCATTAATTCCTTTTCAATCTCAAGTGGGAATGTCCGGGGTTGATTAAGAAGGTCGTTGGCAAACGATTGGGTTATTCCCGGTATCTTCATGAGGCTGGCTGAGGTAAGCCCGAAGATTCTCTCTGGAGACTCGTAAGCCCTCAAGAGGGCATTGAGGAGTTTCCGCTCCCTCTGGGGGTGAGAATTGAATAAAATCCAGGTGTCAGGGCAAAACATTCACGCATCATTGAATATGAGGAAGTTTCAGGGTTCCACCAACAACTCGGTTTCTGGAAGAAGATAACATCTAATCTGCCACTCCGAATTCCATCTCCTTGATGGTTTTCCGGTCTGCCTTCCGGGTAGAATGGATTATGATAATCACATTATTGACCTTGAAGACATCATTATAAGTCTCAAAGGATATTCTATCCTGATTGCTGATAGAATTTTTCCATTTGATGAAGTTATTGATGAATTCCTCAGCCTTTTCATTCCCATCTTCCGAGGTAACCATAAACATCAGGATGAAGAGTCTATCATTACTTCTTTCGAACGTATATGCCTCCTCTTTAAAATTGACATTGGAGCCTATCAGAAACATTTTCAGGTCAGGTTCGGTGACGAGGCTGGCTGCGGTGTTCTGGTCAAAGAGAGGCTTTTCCGTTTTCAGGTCGGTCGGTCGGGCGCTGATGGTTCGGCGGATGTCCTCAAAACGGTCATAGGGCATGTTGGGATTCACGATGCGCCAGAATTTGGCAAATGTATAGTAAATATTTTTCGTTGTTTTATATTGTTTTAAATTGCTGAATGCCCAGAGTTGATTCAGCGCTATCAGGGCAATCGGAATCCCCAGAACAACAAGCATGACCTTAAAATAAGTGCTTGTGAAGAATGACTTCACGTTGGCAATGACATTTGCCTTAATCTTATTGAGCTTGTAAGTGGTGGGGTTGATCTTGGAGACGGTCTCCATCTGTTCTTCAAGAGAGGCGGCAATTTCGCTTAAGAGAAGATAGGACTCATGCCATTCGATCTGCATCTTGTTGATTTCTGCAACTGAAAGGCGGTTGATATGTTTCAGTGTGATGGAGCGCTCAATAACTGAAAGCACGTATTGCCCGATGTCCTGGTCGTGTCTGAGCGCTGCCATAAACGAGTCGTGCAACATGGCGATGCGGCTTTTGAGATAGAGAAATTCCGCCTCGCGCTCATGAGTTATGAGGTCTTCCCCTTTTACTGCAATGGCGAAATATTTGTGAAAGGTATTCCACAATTGGAGGAGTTCTTTACAGTCTGCCGCACGCCGCTCAAGAACAGGGTCAATCATAGATTTCCATCATTTTCCATAGAGTTGATAATTCAGTGAATAACATCATCCAAAGGCGCTTTGATAATATCCGGCGTCTTTGCCTACTTATTTCATCAGGACTTCCACCATCTTGAACATGGGCATAAACATGGATATAACGATAAAACCCACCACAAGCCCCAGGAATACGATGAGTAAGGGCTCAATCATGGAGGTTAATCCCGAAACCGCCGTGTTCACCTGGTCTTCGTAAAAGTCGGCAATTTTGGACAGCATGCTCTCAAGCATACCAGTGCGTTCCCCCACATCAATCATGCGGGTGACCATTGGAGGAAAGCAACCGGCGTCGACTAAGGGTCGTGTGATACTCTCTCCGCTTTGGATACTGGTGCGGGTTTTCATAACTGCCTCTTCGATGACAGAGTTGCCCGCTGTCTTAGCAGTGATCTCTAATGCGTAGAGGATGTTCACGCCAGCCTTGATAAGGGTGCCAAGGGTTCGGGTGAACTTTGCAATGGCGACTTTTGAGAAGATAGGACCGAATACAGGAACGTGCAATTTGAGATAATCGAGCTTATAGCGCCCGCCCTTTGTCTTGCTCCACTGCCTTGCCGCGGCGATTATGATTGCAATGGCAATGATTATTTTCAGGAGATGGTCCTGAAGGATCTTACTGAGGAAGATAGTAACCTGTGTTGGAACAGGGAGGTTCGACCCGAGGTCTGAAAAGATTTCCTGGAAAACAGGAACTATCTTCACAAGCAGAAAAGTAGTAATGACAGCAGCCACAATAGAGACCGTCAGAGGATACATCGTAGCGGATTTGACCTTCCGGCGGATAGCAATGACCTTTTCAAGATAGGTGGCAACCTGGTCCAGAATGGAGTCGAGCATGCCACTTGCCTCACCCGCCCGGACCATGCTCAGAAAGAAATTGTCAAACAACTTGGGATGTTTTTGAATAGCCTCTGTAAAGGATGAGCCGGATTCAACATCCTTTTCTATCTCCCGCATGATCTTTTTCATTGATGCCTTTTCCGCCTGCTCGGCAAGAATATCCAGGACCTCAATCAAGGGAAGGCCGGCGCGTATCATGGTTGCAAACTGGCGGGAAATAATGACGGCATCCTCCAGTTTGGGTGCTCCTCCCTTCCCTCTTCCATATGCCCCCTTTGCCGCAGCGCTCCCCAACTGGATGGTGGTTGGTATTAAACCCTGGTCCCGCAGAAATTTCACAGCGGCGGCTTGATTGGCCGCCTGGGTTGTGCCGTTTATGATTTTACCCTGCGCATCGCGTGCCACATATTGGAATACAGGCATTTATCATCCTCCGGTTTTTTCTTGAACATCATCGGCAATAGTTATTCCGACAACCTCCTCAATGGTTGTCAACCCCTGAAATGCCTTTTTGATACCAGCCGTGCGGAGAGTTTCCATCCCCTCACTGATGGCGGCTTTTTTGATCTGGCTTGCCGTACCTCCTGAAATAATCAACTCTTTGAGCCGTTCAACCATAACCAAGAGTTCATACAAGGCAACGCGTCCCTTGTATCCGGTTCCACGGCAGGTGGGGCATCCCGTACCCCTCCATAGCTTCATCACCTCCTGCTGCGGCACCTGGGCTAAATTAAGTGATTCCGGTGTCGGTATGAATTCTTCCTTGCAGTTCCCACAGATGCGCCTCACCAGGCGCTGTGCAATCACCATGAGCAGTGATGCCGTGACAAGGAAAGGTTCAACACCCATATCCGTCAGACGGGATAGAGTGGAGGTGGCATCGTTGGTGTGAATGGTGCTGAGGACGAGGTGGCCGGTCAATGCGGCACGAACGGCGATTTCCGCTGTCTCCAGGTCGCGAATCTCGCCAACCATGATGATATCCGGGTCCTGGCGGAGAAAACTTCGGAGTCCGGCGGCAAAGGTAAGTCCGATGTCGGGTTTTGCCTGAACCTGATTGATACCCCGAATCTGGTATTCTATCGGGTCCTCAATGGTAGAGATGTTTTTCTTGCTGTCATTGATAGTGCTGAGCGCTGTGTAGAGGGTGGTGGATTTTCCCGAACCGGTCGGACCCGTGATTAGTATCATCCCCCAGGGTTTATGAATACATTCAACAAACTTGTTCATGATTTTGGTTTCAAATCCCAGGTCTTCGAGACCGAGCTTGAGTTTGTTCTGGTCAAGAATACGGATAACAACTTTTTCCCCGTGGGCTATGGGACAGGTTGAGACGCGGAAGTCAATGTTACGGTTACTGATGCGTGCCTTGAAACGTCCATCCTGGGGGAGGCGTTTTTCCGCAATGTCCATCTCTGAAAGGATTTTGATGCGAGAGATGATAGCGTTTTGAAATTTCTTTGGCGGCGGGGTCATTTCCTGAAGGACACCGTCAATGCGGTAGCGCAGGCGCAATGTCTTCTCGTATGGTTCGACATGAATATCGCTTGCTCCTGCCTTGATTGCCTCCGAGATGACAAGGTTCACAAGTTGGATAACCGGTGCATCATCGACGTCAATGGAAAGGTCATCATCGTCCTGCGACTGCTCCCCCTGGAATTCGACATTTTCTTCATCCGGCAGGGCTTCTTGCTCCTGGTCGGTAATATCCTTTAACATCTCATCAAATTTGCTGCCCTGATTCTTGGAGCCGGAGTAATACTGGTTGATAGCCTCCATGATGTCAGATTCGAAACTGATGACGGGGATGATTTTACATTTGGTCAGGATGCGCAGTTCATCCTGCAGGTAGATGTTGGATGGGTCTGAAAGTGCCACTGTCAGGGTGTCACCCGTTTTGTCCACGGGGACGATTTTGTATTTCCTGACAATCTCCTCTGGAATGCTTTCGAGCACCAGGTGGTCAATTTCATAATGGGAGAGTGTGATGAAGGGAACATTGAGCTGTTTGCCAATGGCGGCAGCCATTTCCCACTCGGAGGCAAGTCCCATGTCCACAATCACCCGACCCAGACTGGTGTTGTCCGCCTCCTGCTTCTTCAGTGCTTTCTCAAGGTCGTCCTGTCGGATGATATTTTCCTTGACGAGCATCTCGCCAAGACGCCGTTCCATTGTTGTAACCACGCCTTTATCACCTCACTATCACGAACCGGAGGTTAAGCACTTGGGTGTTAAAATTAACTTCACGCCCGTTCCTTTTAACGGTATTTAATATTCAATAGAGTGGGTTTCCTTGTCAATTGAAAATCCCCATCAATTTCTTATTCCATATTCTTTTTTTCAACCACCTCGATATCTCGCCCTTGTGACAATTTCCACTTCATGTGCGTATCTGCCCATCTCCGAAGACGATAAATTTGGATGTGGTCAGCTCTTTCAGCCCCATGGGACCACGGGCATGGAGTTTATCTGTGCTTACCCCGATTTCGCATCCCATGCCGAATTCCCCGCCGTCTGAAAACCTGGTGGAGCAGTTTGCAAACACGCAGGAGGAATCAACGGCGGTCAGAAACTTCATTGCATGTCTGTAATCCTTTGTCAGGATTGCATCCGTATGATGGGAGCCGTGGTCGTTGATGAACTTA
>Ga0315291_10006487_pt1 | contig 14533 bp, 6 predicted proteins | sample YL17G12_20_MG_FD_203070 | JGI IMG/M metagenome (GOLD analysis project Ga0315291, IMG submission 203070) | Sediment microbial communities from Yellowstone Lake, YNP, Wyoming, USA - YL17G12_20 | ecosystem: Environmental > Aquatic > Freshwater > Lake > Sediment | place: USA: Wyoming | collected...
TTTAAAGGTTTTTCGATAGAAATAGCGCTGCAAGTCGCTCGCGTTGCTTCGATTCAGTACTTACGTCATTTCGTTTACGTTAGACGATAATAATCGCCGCAAAATCAAGCTGGCTGAATAGGTATGCAAGGAAACCGTTTCGACCTGACAGGCAAAGCAGGTTCCTACAGATGCGTCCTACCTAGTCGCGGTTAGAGTCACACAAAGAGCCTATATCTATTTATAAAAAATCAATTGTACAGTAGTACCTGTCAGACCTGTGTATGCCTCAGTAGGAGCCTGTGGCGCTTGTCAAGCCGAAACGGTCTGCCCGCGTACCTATTCCTTGAGGTCTTCATCCAGATACTCCCCTACCGCCTTTCTGAACCTTTTTGTGTCCTTAAACGACCCCCTAGGTATGTGGAAGAGCCTGCCTCCAAAACATAGAGGCAAGTATTGTACGTGCGCGTATCGTTGCAGCGAACCTAGCAAGTGACGACGAACCAAATAGTTCCAAGATATCAGCAGACGAACGACTGATCTCACGTACTCCTATTCAGTTTCGGGTCGGACAAAAAAAGAGAAAGTGGAAAGGAATGGCTGAAAGCCGAGTTTCGTCTGCTATGTTGACCTATGTTGAAACCGATGTTGAATTTTCTTCCAGCAGACAGTCTAATCCTTCTTTCTCGTCTTTCACTCTCACGTTCTGCCACACCTGTACCGCTTCGCTGCCTATCCGTGTTTTTCGGGTGCTGTGTATGCCGTCGGCCCGGAATGCCCTCATAAATCGGTCTTTGCTGAGTGGTTCAACTTTATGGTTCTTGCAGAACTCCATGTAAGCCACATAGACCTTCGTCGCTGGCTCATCGTGGTCGGGCATGTCCTGGATGCACCGTTCCATAAAGACCTTGACAGAGTCGCTCATAATGGTCCAGCGGTCTTCTAGTTCTTCGAGGCTTTCGCTAGTGCTGAACCCCTTGTTCTTCATAAGCCGTTGTGCACCCTCCAGCGCCCAATTTAGCACCCCGCTTAGCTCTTCGGGCGTCGTCAACTTCTCCTTGAGGTTCTCGTCCCGCCTTGGGTCTCCGGGCAAGAAGCTATTCGGAAACTCGACTAGGAGCCATCGAACCAGGAAGGCCTCAGAATCTTTCTGCGGTATCTTGGGCAATGCGTTGGCCGAGAACATCAGTTTCGAATATGGCCTGAACTTGAAGGGCTGTCCGAACTTGACTTCAGCCGCCATCTCGTCGCCTGCAACTACGCGTTTGAATGTGCCCGTTTCATCTAGGTTCTTGTCGGGTAGGTCTGCGCAGATGTTAGCGAGTTTGTCAAGAAGCTGCGCTATAATGAACCGTTGATTATCATTGAGCTTCTGCAGTTCGACGTTGCTTACATTGCTTTCTCCAAGGAGTGCGCCGACGACATTCAAGAAAGTGCTCTTGCCGTTCTGCTTTCGACCTGTAAGTAGGATAGCTTTCTGGAACCTTGCGTCTTTTATCAGCGCGTAGCCGACGAACTCTTGAAGAACCAGCCGATCCTTCTCTTTGGGCACGACTTCCCCTAGGAACTTCAAGAACTTCGGGCACTTGGCTTCTGGGTCGTATTTTACAGGCAGTGCGTTGAAGATGTAGAAGTCAGGGCTAAAGGGCTTAAGCTCTGATGTTCGAACGTCGAGGATGCCGTTTTGGACAGCGTGCAGGTACTTGTCCGTTTCAACCATCTTCTTGATAGTCTTGTTCCGTATGAATCCTTCGACTTCTTGCCGTCTATGGTTTGAGAAGTGCTTTCCAAGCTTGCGAGCGACTTCCCCGCCTATGAAGTCTTCCGCTTCAGGTTCATAGATGCCGTTTGCGGGGTTGTAGCGGTACATTAAGCCACGGAGCGATTTCGTGAAGAAGTGGTTTTCTTTCAGCATTTCTGCGCCGACTAGAGTTGGGTTTAGCTTTGGTGGTTTTCCTTCGAAGAACTGTGCTACGTCTGGATTCATTTCTTCGTCTGGAATGATGACTGGGATGTCATACTTTTCTTTGGCTATCTTCAAGACTTCGATGAAGACCTGTCCTCTCAGTGCCCCGGGCTTCGCGTCTTCGCAGCGGATTAGACCTTCTTTTACTGCTAGAAGCATTGGTCCTCCGCCGCCCGAGTCATGCCGCCAGCAGTGCCATGCACCTTTCTTGATATTTACGCTGAAGTTTTTTCCGGTCGTTGACCCGTGGAATGGGTGTGAGCCTTGGAATTCGTCACCGTGCTGGTCTAGGTCTTCCAGATTGATTATTGAGCCGACTTTAATCGTGTCGCCAACTCTGTCTTTTTCTTCTTCAGCTTCATCTTCGATCTTTTTCTTGCGTTGTCCTGTCCACTCAAGTCTATCTTTAAAAATCTCCTCTAAATCTTCCTTGCTTATCCAAGTCAGCGGTACATCATTCACAATCTTGTACTTTCCCCCGGAAAAGTGCCGAGAGTTTGGACCGACGACGATTTTATACTTGACTTGAACGTGTCCGATGTCTTCACCCTTCTTATCTTTCAGATGGCCGTTCTCAGAGATGTCGGACCTAAAGTAAAAGTGGCGCCCGTTCCCTGATTCTCGACCTGATCGAACCGTGAAAGTGTTAACTCTTTTCTCAAACTCTTCTTCTGGTTGGTCTATGTCGATTAGGATTATCCCGTGGCCTGCCATGACGCCGTAGTTGCCTCCTTCATTTAGCCACTCAATCAGTTCTGGGTCATCTGGGCCGTAGGGATGGTTTTGCCAATTCTTTTCAAATGGACCCTTTCCAGATTCTTTATCTCCGAAAACTGATTTCCTCACTTTTACAAATCTAGGACCAAACTGCGCTAACTTTTGGATCAAGCTTTCCGGAATAGTTATCGGTTGTCGATATGACATTCTTAGAAGGGTTCGACGACTCATCGGTTTCAACATGTATTCAACTCTTGAACGCGCTGAGAACGAACGGCGAATCTGCTCGTTGCCCTTTAGGAACCGATATGTTTCTTAAGTAGTATTAGACTGATACTAGTCCTGTCGGTGCGATAGATGAATAATGAACCAGACATCGCAATCCTGAGAGCCTTGCTGAAGAAAGAGAAGATGAATTTTCAGGAGATAGTGTATGAAACGGTTCCCAATCGAAACTCGGCGCGCCAGAAACTTGACAGGCTCATTAAACTTGGGTTCGTTGTGGAGACTCCCGGAGGGCATGGTAAAGGGTACATGCACTGGTTCACGCTGACGAGGAGAGGCAGGGCAGCATGTATACGCCTTACCGTTAACGAGCTGAATGAAACGCTAAAGATTATTCAGGAAATGGCCGCTACGATCTTATCAAAACCTTCTCTCATAGATGAATTCCGAGAAGAAAGGAGGCAAGCATTCTTTGGAATCAAGATTACGGAGTCGATGCCGATAGAGGAGCGCATAAGAATTGCAAGTACTGAGGAGCGGCGGATCTACGGCCCCATGCAGGAGGCGTACAAATCGCTGCACAGACTCCTTGTTCAGATAGACGCTCCCAAAGCCGTGCGCGACCTAGAGTTCTTCATTGGTTATTCCAAAAGAGGTACTCTCCACTTCATTCCTCGAGCTTTTTTAGAGAAACAGCACCTTGCGGATTAATAGCCGAGCGCGCGCGTAACCTGTCTCTCCTACTTTTCCCTCTGATTAGAACCGTTAAAAAGACAGCGATCCAACGACATCGGCGAACAGTACAGAGAGCACTGTTTAAGTGATACACACTGCGGTAGAATAGGTTTTTCGCAAGTGAAGTGTGGAGAGATTGCACGTAGCAATCGAATCGGAAAGTGCACGCTTAAGTTTAATAAAGTTGTATTGGAATCCTAAATAAGAAGGAAATAACATCTGCGCGGGCTGGGGGATGAATAATGAGTCTTAAACTGGACCAAATACTTGCTCTCGTTGGGAAGCTGGACGATATGCCAGGGGAACAGACGCCTCGGGAGAGATTTCGCAGGTTCTTACAGGAAAATGTTCTTGAAATTGGCAGACTCAGAGACTATGTTGAAGAATGCCTTAGAAATTCAGGCGAACAATATTGTCGGGCTTTGCAGGATTTGGTCAATTACGTGGGTCGTTTTCTGCAGTTTGAAGTTGCTTTTGGCCGATATCATGGCATTCAGGGTGAAATTGGCTTTGATGGGCTTTGGACCTCGCCCAAGGGATTTCACTTGGTTGTCGAAGTCAAAACCACAGAAGTGTATGCCATCAAGACATCTGTTTTGATGGACTATGTAAATCAGTTGATATCTGAAAAGAAGATCCCCGACCTCGATCATGCGATAGGACTATATGTTGTTGGACGTCCCGATCCAGAAGTTCGCCAACTTGAAAACGCCATAATCGCTGAGAAAAGAACGGACCAGCTAAGGATCATCTCTGTTGAATCACTTCTTACGTTGGCAGAAATGATGAACGAGTATGATGTAGCGCATGAAGATATTCTGGCAGTATTGAAACCCTCCGGTCCGACAATTGACCCTATTATTGATCTGATGGGACGTCTAGTTTCTGAGGAGAAGGAGGAAGAAGCGCAAACCAAAGAGGAGATTCCGGCAAGAGAACCCGAGGCAGAGGGGGAGGCGTCATATTGGCTTACCCCCGTCAAATCGGATGAAACAGGCACCGCGGAAGAAACTATCGAAAGCCTCGTTGGGCAAGCGCACATTTATGCGTTTGGCGACAGAACACCAGGAAGAAGGCACTTGAAACCAGATGATTGGATCTGTTTTTATGCGTCTGGGAAAGGCGTCGTGGGCCATGCACAGATTAGCTCCTCCCCACAGAAGAAGCCAGACTCGAGAGTCCATCATCATGAGAAGTACCCCTGGACATTTAGCCTGAAGAATCATCGCATCTATGTTGAGCAACCAATTGTAATAGATGCCACAACAAGAGCTCAGTTAGATTATTTCAGAGGTCGAGACCAAAGTAAGCCCTGGGCATGGTTTGTTCAAGCGACGCGGAAGATAACCAAACACGATTTTGAAATTCTCATAAGAACAAGAAACGAAAAGTGAAGCGCGCGTATTCTGGTCACGTTGTTGACTCCGTTTCTGCTAAGGTTTATGAATTGTAGGAGCATTGTAATCATTCGAGCGAGAAAGGATAAATGCAGAGATCATTTGCGAAAGAGAAAGCTGAAGTTAAGAAGCTTGTGGATAATTTCGAGAAGAACGAGATCGACTATTGCAGGTCTAGCTCCAACTACAATGAGGCACAACTCAGAAAGGATTTTGTAGAGCCGTTTTTCGCAGCTCTTGGTTGGGACGTACAAAACAAGATGGGGTTGCCACAGAACCTTCGAGAAGTCACTTACGAAGGCAGAGTTGTTTCTGGCGACGAATCTCGCAAGAAGCCTGACTACGCATTCAGACTTGCTGGCAAAAGGAAGTTCTTCGTTGAGAGCAAGAAACCTTCCATTGCTGTTGAAAAAGATTCTAAGTCGGCGTTCCAGCTCAGAAGGTACGGATGGAGCGCAAGATTATCGATTTCTGTTTTGACCAACTTCAAACATCTTGTGATATATGACTGCCAAGCTGCACCACACGAGAAAGACAACTTTCGAACTTGTCGGTCTAGGCTGTATTCGTATCATGATTATGTAGGGAAATTTGAAGAAATCTTCGAACTATTGTCTAGGGAGTTCGTTTACAGCGGTGCATTTGACAAAAGATTCGCTGAATTAGTTGTTAGAGGAAATCTTCCCATTGATCAGTACTTCTTGACACAAATTGACAAGTGGAGAAAGCATCTGGCAAATGACATCTTCAAAAAGAATCCCTCTATAAAAGAAGACGAGCTCAACTACCTGGTTGAGTCTTTTATAAACAGGATAGTATTTTTGCGCATTTGCGAAGACCGTGAAATAGAAAAGTACCAAAGACTGTTGCAAACAGCTGATAGGGACGCAAGAGAAAAGCTGCTAGATGTTTTCAAGGACGCAGACAAACGATACAACTCAGGAATCTTTGATTTCAGAAAAGACCAAATCTCTCTTAGGGTGGCGATCAGCGATTATGTACTTGTAAAGATAATAAGGGATCTGTACTATCCGAGAAGCCCATATATTTTCTCAGTCGTAGAATCAAATATTCTTGGGCAGATATACGAGCTGTTTCTAACCAAGAGAATACAGATAACCAACAAGAAAAACGTGAAAATTGTCACGAAGCCGGAAATAGCGCATGACTTAGGGATTGTCAGTACTCCAAGCTTTGTAGTTGAGGAACTAGTTAGTAGAACGATCAAACCCCTCTGCGAAGGTAAGGATCCTGAAGAAATCAGCAGATTGAAGTTTGCCGATATCGCATGTGGTTCTGGTTCATTCCTTCTAGAGATCTATAGCTACTTGCTCAACTACCATCTCAATCAATATGTCAGATTGCGGGTCCATGACAAGGTATATCGTGGAGAAGGAGATAATTGGTTCCTCACTATTCATGAGAAAAAGAGAATTCTTCTTGACAGCATTTTCGGTATAGACATAGATCCAAGTGCAGTCGAAGTCACGAAATTCAGTCTCCTTGTGAGGCTTCTGGAAGATGAAAGCGCGAATTCTATCAATGCATATTCAAGTACAAATGTCCTGCCATCATTAGAAGAGAACATAAAATGCGGTAACGCGCTTATTGACAAGTCCTTTTTCTCATTCAAGAAGCCATCTGACCTTTCTTCTGATGAGTTGGATAGGGTGAAAATCTTTGATTGGAACAGAGCCTTTCAATTTGATGGCGAGACTGGCTTCGATGCCATTATAGGGAACCCTCCTTACACCAGAATACAGGTGATGAAGAAGCTATTTCCCTTGGAGTTGGAATACTATCAACACCACTACGCTTCTGGACATACCAATAACTTTGACAAGTACTACCTTTTTGTTGAACGTGCATTAAATCATCTCAGGGCCAAAGGACTAGCTGGTTTCATAACCCCTCACAAATTCATGAAGATAAAAGCAGGTGGGGCATTGCGAAAAATGATCTCTGAAGGCAAACATTTACAGGAGTTGGTTCATTTTGGAAAAGAGCAAGTTTTCGAGAAAAGCACTACTACATACACATGTCTACTTGTTCTAACTAAATCGAGTCTAGAAGAGTTCAAGTTGGAGCTTGTCAGAGACCTACACGACTGGAAATACAACATCGCGAACAGGAAGTCAATAGCCGTCAAAGCGTCAGAGATTGATGCTTCACCTTGGTTACTAATTGTAGGTCCGATGAAGTCGTTGGTAAATAGATTGCGAAAATTGCCTAAGCGACTTTCAAGCATTGCCGACATTTTCGTGGGTCTTCAAACAAGTATGGACAAAATCTACGTGATCAAACCCCAACTTGTGTCTAAGAACGATGTCCAGTTCAAAGATCTTAGAAGCAAAGAATGGAGAATCGAAAGAAGCATCACAAGACCCGCCATATACGATCTTGAAACAACTCCTTTTATGAATCTAAAACCCAATGGCTTGATAATATTCCCATACTTTTTCAAAGATGGAAACGCATTTCCTTACAGCGAAGAAGAACTTAGCCAGAGATATCCACTGGCATTTAAGTATCTTCAGCATTACAGAGGGCTACTTGCAAAAAGGAATGTCAGTGGTCCTAATGGCGAAAAGTGGTTCAGATACGGTCGTTCTCAGAGCTTGACGAAATTTGATGGTCGCAAGAAACTAATAGTAAAAGTGCTCTCACTCACTCCTTGCTTCACATATGACGACTCGAACCTTTGCTTTACCGGCGGTGGCAATGGTCCTTATTATGGTGTTTCTCTAAAACCAGACCAGGTTATCTCAGAATTCTTTGTCCAAGGAGTACTTAACAGCAAGCTAATGGACTTGTTTATCAAGAACTGGAGTAGCGTGTTTAGGGCTGGATACTACTCTTATGGAAAGGAATTCATAGAGAAGTTACCTATGGTAGACCTTGATTTGACGAAGGATAGTGATAAACGGTTACATGATCAAATTGTGAGAGTTGTGGGAAGGCTGAGGGATTTAGAAAAGCAATTGGAAAATGCCCGTATCCCTGCAAAGGAGGGGATGCTTTCTTCACAGGCAAGATTGCTTGTGGATGAGCTTGATGAAGCTGTTTATGATCTTTATAGCCTTGCAGAGGATGAAAAAGAATACCTTAGAAACTTGAATTTGGGCTAGGAAAAAGCAAAAAATGAAAAAGAAAGATCCCTTGCAAAAACTTAGAGGAAGTTACTCAACACCGTGGAAGATAGCAGAGTTCTTGACAGTTTGGGCGATAATATCTCCTAATGATCGAGTTCTTGAACCTAGTTGTGGAGAGGGCGTCTTTCTAGAGGCTGCATATCACAGGCTGAGAAACCTGGGGACAGAGGTCAGCGGAATACCGATGAGAGTAATCGGAGTCGAAATTGAAAAGATAGACTGTGACAAAGCTGAGAAAACATTGAAGTCGACACTCTCAGGATTCATGAAGGAAAATGTCAAAAAGACTGGATCCGGTCAATTAACCCTAACTCAGATAGAGTCTCCCAGTCCCAACATCCTCAATACTGACTTCTTCGAGTTCTACAAGGAGAATTCTCAGGCAAAGTTCGATGTTGTAATAGGTAATCCTCCATTCATAAGATATCAGAACTGGAAGCAAGATTCACGGTCATTGGCGTTCGACATTGTGCAGAGTGCAGGTTTGAAGCCCAATCGGCTTACAAATGCTTGGTTGCCTTTTGTATTGGCAAGTTCCCTAATGCTGAAGCCGCATGGAAGACTTGCTATGGTGGTTCCTGCGGAGCTTCTTCAGGTGAAGTATTCAGCTCAACTGAGACTGTTTCTAAGCAATTTCTTCGAGGCCATCACTGTTTTGACTTTCAAGAAACTGATATTTCCTGAAATTCAAGAGGAAGTCGTATTGCTTCTTGCTGAGAAGAGCGCCCCCGAAGGTAATGGTATTGGAATGATTGAACTTGACGATGAAGCAAGTCTGAGCGGATTGTATCCTCTTAACTCAAAGATAGCCCTAAAACCTGTGGAGCACACGACCGACAAATGGACGCAGTATTTTCTGACAGCAAAAGAGATTTTGTTCTTGCGAAAGATGAAACAGGATCTACGACTTAAGAGATTTGGTGACATCGCAAAGGTAGATGTTGGAGTCGTAACAGGTGAAAATCAGTTCTTTGTCGTCGATGCTAACATTCTTAGAGAATTCGATCTTTCGAGATACACCATTCCGATAATTGGGAGAACGGCATATTTGGAAGGAACAACTTTTGGTCCTGATGACTTGAACAGAATTGAACTATTGGGAACCAGATGCCATCTGCTTGCACTCCCTGAAGAGCCAATCACTTCGGCTGCTTCTGGGCTTCTGAGATACTTGGAGAAAGGAAAAGAGATGAATGTGCACGAGGGTTATAAGTGCAGAATCCGAAAATCCTGGTATTCGGTGCCCTCTATTTGGATTCCTGACGCATTTCTCTTTAGGCAGATAAACCTGCATCCTCGATTGGTCTTGAATGATACAAAGGCTACCGTAACAGATACGATTCACAGAGTCAAATTCAAGAGTGAAACAGATCCGAGAACAGCAGTCGTATGTTTTCATAACTCACTAACCTTTGCTTTCTCTGAGGTTCTCGGGAGAAGCTATGGAGGAGGTGTCTTAGAGTTGGAGCCCAACGAGGCGGAAGAGGTACCGATTCCCTACTTTGATGTCAAGATAGTGTTCAATGAAGTTGATCGATGTCTAAGAGAAAACGAAATTGACGTCGCCTTGGAGATTGTGGATGGCCTTGTCCTTAAAGAGCATCTTGGCCTATCAACGGAACAGGTGGAAACGCTTAGAGGAGTATGGCGAAAGTTGTCTAGACGAAGAACACAGCGTAGACGTGCTTCAAATCTGGATGGCTGAGTCTCAACGTCTGGCGCGCGCTATTGGGGTAGCCAGCTTTTCAACTTTGTAGATTTTCAGAAGGTGTGTCAAGTTTTGAATGGCGGTGGACTATGTTTGAAGAAGAATCAATTACGACTTTCGGTAGGAATAGAACTTTCATCCACAAGTACTTTATGCGGTTGAACCTATTCATTTGTAGAGGTTAGGGCGAGTCGTGTTTAGGACAACAGTTTCTGCAATAATAATTGCAATGCTGTTAACGAGCATGTTGACGTTGGCGTTCAAGGTTCAACCGGCTACGGCGAGAACGATAGTTGTGCCGGATGACTACTCCACCATTCAGCAAGCCGTAGATGCTGCAATTACTGGAGACACAGTGTACGTGAGAGCTGGCACATACCATGAACGAGTTGTCATTACGAAAGCATTGTCTCTTGTCGGAGAAGACAGGGCGATCACAATTATCGATGGGAGCGGGTGGGTGTACGCTGTTGTCACCGGAGACTACGTCACCGTGACAGGCTTCACGATCCGAGGTAACATCGACTGGGTGGGGATCGCAATAGGGGGACGATACTGCAACGTCTCTGGAAACAACGTGGAGAGTTGCCATCATGGCATTCAGCTGGTTTCCTATCCCAACAACACGGTGGTCAGAAACAACGTGGTAAACAACCACTACGGCATATTTCTCAGTGTTTCTTCTGGCAATAATGTGGCTGAAAACACTGTAACCAACAACAGTTATGGCATCTATCTTTCTGGTTCCGATCACAATATCATAGCTGGAAACACCGTAATAGCAAACAAAGAGGTTGGTATCATGCTTGTTTCTTCTTCTGACTACAATAGTTTGGTTGGAAACGAAATAGCAAACGACAAATATGGCATCATGCTCGATTCCTCTTACAGCAACAACGATAACTACAACAACGTGATTGGAAACAACATAACAGACAACTACGTAGGTGCAAGTTTCTATTACTCCGGTAACAACAGATTTTACCATAATAACTTCATAAACAATACAATCCAAGCCAATCCGCTCGCCTCTTCATCTCTTGTCTGGGACGATGGTTACCCTTCCGGAGGAAACTACTGGAGTGATTACACTGACGAGGACCTGTCGTGGGGACCCTATCAGAACGAAACTGGAAGCGATGGCATATGGGATCATCCGTACGCAGTAAGTGCAGATAGCCTAGATCATTATCCTTTGGCAAGTCCTTGGAATCCGCTTCTTCATGGCTCTTCAGCTTTGAGAATAGTTGGGCATACGGTCTCTCTTAATCCAGTCAATTCTGTGAGTGCAGTTGTTAATGTGACGATGCTCTCTCAATTCTCAAGTTCCGCAAGGATTACGTGCAATCTCGTTCTTGTCGATACTACAGGCAAGGAGGTCTACAACAACTTCGCAGGTTTAGGCGGACCACAGGACGACAAGAACACGTTCATAGAGAACAACACGATAACATCTGTGGAGTTTACGTTTCAGCTTCAGCAGCCGCGCCCAGGCAAGTATGCGTACGCTATCAGCATTTGGAGTTTTGACAAGGGAGAAATGTACGATTCATCGGATTGGATCCTAGCGTTTGATGTTCAGTCAGAGCCGATCTACGTATTGGACCTCGGGACACTCTATGCCAACTCCTACATTCAAGACAACCCTTTGGTTCTGTTTTTGAGAAGATTCGAATCAATTAACTATACGTTTAGGCTTGCAGAGAGCGTCACTGATTTGTCAGTGAAGGTTTTCACCCTGCCGAATTCAGAATTCAGATGTACTCTAAACGCGAGCAATGCCCAGATGGATCTCCACGGAGAGATTTTGCCGCATTTCAACGTCTGGCACAACGTCCCCGCGAATATCTACGAGATGAATTTGGAAATGGAAAGCGTCGGTGCAAATTTGGTTAGAGTCGTGATACAAGCGGGTCCAAGTATTGAGACGCCTTCGGTAAAGATCATAGGAGTGGAACCAACATCAATCCTTTCCACTCCAGGCGGGATTATAACCTACAAGATCGACGTGGGGTTCAACGTCACGACTTATGACTATCTCGTGTTGACAGCAACTCTTGACGGGCAGGTTTTCAATCGCACATATGCGGTGGAGCCTTTCAAATCCAACGTGATCACTGCTTACTTGCAGGTCGATGCTCCGTCGGAAATCGGTCAATATATCGTGAACTTCAATGCCTCCCTTCTGAGCTTGGGAATATTCGACACGGCTACGGCACCTCTTAACGTGGATTCCGCAATCTACAACATTACGATATCACCGACAGTGAGGTATTATCAGGAACGCCTCAGACTGGATTTCTGGAAAGGCCCACGCAGGTATGTGAGCGACACCTCTAAGCTAAATGCACTCGACGTGACCAACATCAGGATATCGAGCGTAGATGAACGCGATTCACAAACGGGAAAACCGTCGATGGTGAGCATAAGCTTCGATGCGGCAAACAAGGAAAAGGACATCCATCACATTGTCCAAGTCAAAATCGGTTCAGACACCTATACACTGGGCACTGTCATTTATGGAGACGAACCTAGGAGAATGGAAGCACACAACATTCCAGTCATCAACGACAAAGTGTCCTTCACGATCACATACCGGAAATGGACCTTCGGGAACTGGTTTGCCGAAGTCGGAACCAAGAGCGCCAAAGCAATCATCGACTGGGTATTGCCCACTGTTGCGCCAGGCTGTTCAGCCATCTGGTTTGCAACCGGAGATATCGCAACGCAGCTTGCGAAATACACCATTCTTTACGCTGAACAAAATTGGATGGAGCAGGAAAATGGATATATGACAATTGATGACGCAACAAGAATTATAGAGAGCAGTGGAATCCAACAGAGTGATTTCCTGCAATTCTTGACGGCTGCTATCAAAGTCACTCACAATCCCTTCCACGCTTTCCTCGATACCATAGGCTTTCTCCGCGAATCTGGGAAAATGAACCCTTGGAACCATGCTCGGGCTTACATTGCAGGCTTCAAACATATCTTGGACAACGCGGAGACAAGGCTCCTAGACATAATGGTGAAGGCATTCGGGTCAGCTGCACTCAAGCTCGGAATCACATTGGTCGCCGGGGAAATCGTGAAAAAGGCGTTCAACGAGGTTTTGAATGCGGAAGTGTTTCTCAAAGCTCTTGGGCGCCTCATCAGTACAGCACAAGCAATCGAAAATGCCTGGAATATTCTTGTGTCTCCGAGCGAAGAGGGAAAAGAAGTAAGCAACGCCCAGATAGGGACTGATCCTGCCAAGGAAGTTGACCCTATTATCTCAATGTCCTTCGACGGGGAAGTCGACTACACGAATGATACATGTTTTGGAGATACGCTGAGCATGAATGTTAGCTTTGACCAGACCCAAGCCCGAGTATTTCTTGAGGTGGATTGCAACTTGACCTCAGTGTACTTGGTTATGCTTTCAGACTCTTTATGCAGGTCAGGCATTCTGTCAAGCTTTGGGTTCAATGCAACGCATTCTAGCCTAGAATGGCTGTCCGAAGACAGCGTCTTTATTGTGGAGGCACTGGGCTCGCCATATGATGGGCTGATTGGTCTTCAATTCTGGATGAATTCAAGCTATATTCAAGGCACTCAGACGATGTCCACCGACGCTATTTGGACGGGAGAAACTGCATGGCTTAACGGTACACTTTCCTACCCATTCGGAAAGGACCTCGTATACGAAACAAACGTGACGCTGCCCAGAGGTTCAGAAATTATCCAGATATTGTCGGACGGCAACTTCACGGTTGAAGACGCCACTGTAACGTGGAACACGGCGATAGACGACCTTGCAATCGAGTTTACGCCTCCGAACGTGGCAACAACGGAGATAGTGTCAGCGAAGACGGTCGTCGGTCAAGGCTACTGCACAGGCATGAACGCAACAGTCACGAACAATAGTACCTGTACACAGACCATTAATATGACCGTCTATGCGACCATGGCGACAATCGGCACGCAGCTTGCTACACAGGCAATGGCGGTGGAGAGTAAGAACTCCACGATCGGGGTTTTCACTTGGAACACTACAGGCTTTGCTTATGGCAATTACACGCTAAGCGCGTATGCTTGGCCTGTTCCAGGCGAAACAAACACTGTGGACAACACACTAGTTGGCGGTTCCGTGATAGTCACAATTCCAGGAGACCTCAACGGCGACTTCACGGTCGACATCTACGATGCCATATTACTTGCAGGCCACTTCAATCAGACTCCGATCAACCCTCTATGGAATGCGAATGTAGACATCAACGGAGACAACATCGTCGACATCTACGACGCTATCATCCTAGCGAACCACTACAACCAACACTGGCTATAACCCCATTTTTTTCTTGAAGAGAGTTTCGAAGTAAAAACCGGCAAAGGAGTTTTCGCGGAATCCGCTTAGCGCCGCTTGAAACTTGTATGGAAAAAGGACTGGCGATTAAGATCGACAGGAATCCGGACGGCAACGTAACAGTGCGGAAAGCATAAATTTCCTTTTTGCATCTCCGTTGTTGGTCAACTGTTGCGGTTTAGTCCGTTAGGTATATAAAACTGTTTTTCCAGACTCTCATTTCCCGTTGGTGATTTGAAATGAGCAGTTATCCAAAGATTGTTGTCACTCCGCCAGGCCCTAAAGCCCGAGAACTGGTTAAGAAAGATG
>Ga0315291_10006489_pt1 | contig 14530 bp, 13 predicted proteins | sample YL17G12_20_MG_FD_203070 | JGI IMG/M metagenome (GOLD analysis project Ga0315291, IMG submission 203070) | Sediment microbial communities from Yellowstone Lake, YNP, Wyoming, USA - YL17G12_20 | ecosystem: Environmental > Aquatic > Freshwater > Lake > Sediment | place: USA: Wyoming | collected...
AATGTTCTGTTCAACCTCAAACGCCTTTCCCCTGCTCGGACAACCCTCTCCTGAATGCTCATACTCATACACCGGCATGACTCATCACCTCCCTGGCAAAAGGATATTATATACATAAGTAAATCTCAGGCGTGCCGTCGTTTGAACCTGTGTTTGATTACCCTCATCAGAAATGAGGCATTCCCAGGAAGGTAACGGCGCCAGAGGCGGCGAGGCTCCATTACAAGGCGGAATATCCACTCCAGCCCAATACGCCGCATCCAGACCGGCGCACGCCTCGTCACGCCCGCAAAATATTCAAACAGTGCGCCCACACACCACACAACCGGCACACCTATCTCATTCAGGCGAGATGCCGCAAAAATCTCCTGTCGCGGAACGCCCATCCCGATGAGCAAAATAGAAGGATGCGCCTCCACGATATCCTTCACGACCTCCGGCTCCTCATCCGGGCTGAAATATCCCGACCTGCAACCCGCCACCTTTAGATGAGGGAACACATTTTTAATATTTTCCGCCGCCTTTTCCGCCACACCCGGATGCGACCCCAATAAATAGAGAGAGAACCCCTCACTTGCGCACATGGCGCAGAATTGCGGAAAAAAGTCCCCCGCATTGATGCGCCCCGGCAGTGGCTCGCCCAGAAATTTCGCCGCCCAGACCACCGCCTGCCCATCCGCATAAACACAATCGGCGCCATCAATAATCCGCGCATATGCGGAATTTTTAAAATAAAGATTTATACAATGGGCATTAAGATAAGTGATGAGGCGGGGGGCGGCGACTCCGCATGTCCATGCACGCACCCTCTCAAGAAATTCATCCCTTGTGAGGGCGTCAATCGTGATCCCGAATGGACTGCTCGTCTTATGTCGGTCTTCTCTCATGACAAAGATTCGCGGGGTTAAAAAATTAACCCCCACATCGCCGTGATTAGGGCATTATTGAGTCACGAAAAACAGGTGGGTGCCCTCACATCCGCTTTTGAGAATCCCGGTTGGCGGTCAATACCGCAAATCCAAGCGGGACATCTCAGCCACGGAAGAATATTCGGACTCCCGCGACTTAGGTGTTGGCTCAATAAATTACCCCCTTATCACAAACGTAGCAGGGGTTAAATCTAATCTAATTTATCAAACAACCATAAATACAATCTCTCCAAGCCAGTCCAATGTCAAGAAAAAAACTCTATTACGTTTTGCTCTTCTTGTGTCCGCCTCAGGCGGATTTGTGCATTTGTGTCTTGGTGGTTAAATAAATCTTGTTCTAATTGTCCCTTACGCATCCGCAAAAAACACCGGGCGCTATTTTTTTATTGTCTATCCCCCGCATGTCAGGGATAATCATGATTAATACGGTGCGGATTCCACACATACCAGGAAAGGTTTTTTTCCATGAGAATTATTTTTGCCGGAACGCCCGATTTTGCAATACCGGCTCTGCAACATCTGATTGATTCCAATCACGAGATTGTGGCGGTAGTCACCAAGCCAGACCGCCCCGCAGGGCGTGGCATGAGACCGACAGTCAGCCCGGTCAAACTCCTCGCCCAGAAAAACTCCCTGAACGTCCTTCAACCCGAAAGCCTGAAAAATCCCCCCTTTGCGGAAATCCTGAGACCTTACAACCCCGACCTCATCATCGTGGCAGCCTATGGCAAAATCCTCCCCGGGGACATCCTTGACCTCCCAAAATTCGGCTGTGTCAACATCCATGCCTCCCTGCTCCCCAAATACCGCGGCGCCGCTCCCATCAACTGGGCAATCATGAACTGCGATACGGAAACAGGCGTCACTCTCATAAAGATGGATAAGACCATGGACACCGGCGACATCCTCATATCCGAAGGCATTCCCATCCTCGAAGATGATGATGCCCTCTCGGTGACTAATATGCTATCCGTGCTCGGAGCCGACCTCCTGATGCGCCTCCTCGAACAGTTGGAACGGACGGGTGAACTTAAAGGCGTCCCGCAGGACCACTCAAAGGCAACCTATGCCCCACGCCTTACAAAGGAATTTTGCCGCATCAAATGGGACGACCGCTTTGAGCGCGTCCTCTGCCACATCATGGGTCTCTCCCCAAAACCGGGGGCATTTACACAACTGGGCGACACTGTCTTAAATATCATCCGCGCCGAAACCTTATTCGCCGAAAAGGAAATCCATGAGAAACTGCTGAATATCAATGAATGCACGCCCGGCTGCGTGGTCAAACTCCTCCGCCACAAGGGACCCGTTGTCAGAACTAAAGACGGTCTCATTGTCCTCACCCGACTCCAGCCGCCGGGAAAGCGCATCATGAGCGGGCAGGATTTCATCAACGGCGGATATATAAAACTCGGGGACAGATTTGTCTGAATCCCGGCAACCCGACAGGACAGCGCCAGCCAGGCGGATTCCATCCACGAATCTTCACGAATCCGCCTCAGGCGGACAAATTAGTGTGGATTCCTGCGAACTTGATTTTTTTGTTTGAAAATCATTACGGTTAATGTTATATATCAAAGCACATTTTAAAACGTGGGGGTAAATAGAATGAGACGCCAATTTTTTAATGCGGGTTTGCCTGTCTTTCTGGTTATTGTGATTTGTCTTTCCCCTCTGATTTCCGCCGCTCCGCCCGGCGATGCCAATAATGATGGCATAGTCGACTTGCTCGATATCAAAGCGATTATTGACCATATCCTCGGCAGAACCACTGCAACAGGGAATGCGGATGGCAATCAGGATGCAATCATCAACATAGCAGATTTGTTAACTGTCATCAAAATTATATCAGAAAAGACTCCCACGCCCACACCGACTCCCACGCCGACTCCGGTCACCATTAACATCAAGGATTATTTCATCCTCTCGCAGAATAGCTGGTGGCACTACGCAGGCTTCGAGGGCGGCTCGCCGGATGATAATTTCAAATGGACAGTCCTGAGCGATACAATGACTGTGGGCGGGACTAAAAGCGCCGTTAAAATCGGAACCGTCACGGACGAACCCACCGATGAGAGGAACACTGATGTGGACTTCTGGGTTCTGGAAGCCAACGGCGACCTGTATTTCTGGGGCTACCATGAGGGCGGCATCGGCGACGCCGCCTTCCCGGAACAGGATGTCGTCCTCACAGACCCCATCCTCTTTGGCAAGGATGGCATGACAATAGGAACGGCCATTTCAGACACCGGTTCGGGAACGATGAAAATTGTAGTATTTGGTTTCACGCAAAACGTGACAATAGGTATTCAATCAGCAGTTACTTATACATCCATCCTCCCGCTACGGACAACGCCAATGGGAACGTTTACTGATGTCCTCCGCGTCAGTGTGGACATCACCCTCGAAACCCCCATAGGGGATTACCCATTCCGCGCTAGCACCTTCTTCCTTAAAAAGGGTAAAGGGATGGTTGTTCAGGACCAGAAGCCCGACGCTAACGACGCCGAATTACAAGGCATAGATGATGGTCAGGTCAGCGGGGTCAAAATCCAACCGGATATAGCCCCATAAGAGTCTAAGGCGGATTGATTGCATCAGCTTCGGGTGGACTCATTTCTTCATGCGCCCTTACTTTTTTACAAAACCATATTTGGTCAACAATAAATTGCCGTCCTTAATCAGTCCAATCCCCGGAGCGTAATATTTATACTCCATTCCCTTTTCAACACCTGACGTCTCTTCCGTTTTCAGACAGTTTTCAAACTTTCCCGCGGGGGTCTCAAATATCTCCCTGTTTGATATGATTTCCGCCCTGTCCATGGCGACACCGGGGGCACATTCCTGGTAATATCTCGCCCCCACCAGGATGATGCCGGGCATCATCAGTCCAGCCCTTGCGTTTTCGGAATCCGCCCTCCAGGCGCCTCCATGACCCGTAACTTTGCCATCCTTATAAATGTCCACATCCTCACCGAAATAAAAAACGCTGTTGGTATCCGTGCACATTGCGAAATAATTCCTTGAAATTTCGGTCAGCTCGCCATTTTCCGTTTCACGCTCCTCCACCACCCTCGTCTCGATATTCCCTATTTTTTTGGTTTCATCAAGGACGGTGACTAAAAGTTTAACCGCGTCTTTTCCATCCTTGCCTTCCAGCGTCAATTGGTAAGACGGTTCAAGAATAAAATACTTATTCTTCCCTGTGGTGGAAAAATGCAGTTCCTCAATGTTGAAGGAATCCGTCCATTGCTTCTGCTCCTCTTTCTTTGCCTCCTTCTTCAATTCGCTGGTTACCTTGACCTCCTTGTCGCCTTCCTTTTTCCCCTCCTGTGCCACGGCACTTCCGACGGCAAAAAACGAAGACAAACAAAAGATACCAACCAACATCTTTGCCAGAAGTTTTGTTCTCATAGTCTTCCTCCATCTCCTTTCCAGATAATATTATTTACTTCCCCCTGAATAATTACCCCTGCAATATTAAAACAAAATTAAAAATGATAAAATCTTTTGGGGTCGCGTCAAGCCGGCTCACCTGAAAGGTCGTATGTCTGAGCATCTGTGATTCTGACGCGTATAAATGTGCCCACTTTGAGCGTGCTCGCGGATGAAACGCATGTCACACCGTCCACCTCAGGCGCATCCGCCTTTGAACGGGCAATATACACCCCCTCCTCCGGAAATGCCTCCTCTATCAGGACATCTCTCACACTCCCGATGAGTCGCCGATTCTTCTCCAGTGAGATTTCTGCCTGCGCCCGCATGAGACAGTCAAGGCGGCGCACCGCCGTCACATGCGGAACCTGCGGCTTCTCGCCCGCCGCAGGCGTATCTTCCTCCGGCGAGTAAATAAAAACGCCCACGCGGTCAAACTCGAATTCCCTCACCTTCTGGAGGAGATAGTCAAAATCCACCCGCGTCTCGCCCGGATAACCCACAATAAATGTGGTGCGGAGCGTGACGTCAGGGATGCGGGCGCGCCACTCCTCAAGCATCTCCAGAATCCGCCTGCTCTCATGCAATCGTCCCATCCGCTCCAGTATGCGGGGAGAAAAATGTTGAAGCGGAATATCTATATACGGGCAGACCTTCTCCTCCTCACACATCAGCCGCAAGAGTCCCTCCGTCAGCGGACGCGGATAAAAATAGAGGAGGCGAACCCAGAACCTCCCCGGTATGCGGACAATATCTTTCACAAGCCTGACAAGGGCGTCCGGCTCCCCAAGGTCGCGCCCATAGTCATTGATATCCTGCGCCACAAGATTAATCTCCCTTGCGCCGCGACTGACCAGCCGCTCCGCCTCTGATAAAAGAATCCTCCGCGGGACACTCCTGTATGCACCCTTGATACGTGGAATGGCGCAGAAGGCGCATGTGTGGGAACAGCCGTCGGCAATCTTCAGAAAGGCGTAAGGGAAGGCATCCAGTTTTCTGCGTGGCATGGAGCGGGTTATTTTCACATCAGGAAGCCCCGATGATACCACGATGGGAACTCGTCCACCCGTCCCGCCCTCCTCCACCATCCGGACAATCTCCCGCCATCTCCCAACGCCGACTATCCCATCAATCTCAGGAATTGTGGAAACAAGGTCACGCGCATAACGCTCGGCAAGGCATCCAACCACATAAAGGCGGAAAGGCTTTCCCGTTTTCCGCCGCCTCCCCTTCTCCACCGCCCAGGAAAGGATTGCATCGATGGACTCCTCTTTCGCCGGCGTGACAAAACAGCAAGTGTTGATGAGGAGGGCGTCAAAATGAGAGGCGTTTTCAGGCGTGCAGACCTCATGCCCTGCCGCCTCAAAAAGCCCGGCAATATATTCACTATCCACCGTATTCTTATCGCACCCGAGTGTTACAATCGCCACCCGCATTATTTTTTCCCTTTGCATCACAGATAAATGTGTTTAGGAGTATTAACCCTATGAAAATAAGACAAGCGATAAATTTTAATATTCTGTTGCTATTCCTGGCACTATTGCCCCGGCTGGGGATATTTCTTCTTATACCGCCCACGCCGGAGAAGATTTTAACGCCACTGAACGACTCCACGGACTACGATTTCCTGGCGCAGGAGATTCTCAAGGGGCGATTCTGCTCTCCGACCGGCGAGCCGACTGCCTTCCGCCCGCCGTTGTATCCAGCCTTCCTTGCGATTATATATTTGATTGCGGGGATTCAGAATCTCAAAGCGGTCGCCCTGGCGCAGGTTGCGCTGGGGATTTTTAACGCCTTTCTAACACTTTGGGCAACCGAGCGGATGACAAAATCGAAGATGGCGGCGCGACTGGCCGCCCTCGGTGTGGCACTGTATCCCGCCTTTATCCTGCAATCCGTCCAGATTCTTTCCGAGGACCTCTCCCGCACATTATTTCTTGCATCGCTGGCGTTTCTGATTTCCGGCATGGAGGATAAAAAATCCCGCCGGCTCATTTTGAGCGGAATTATTTTTGGCATTGCCGCCCTGAACAAATCGGCGCTGCTGGCGGCATTGCCATTTCTGGTCCTCTGGGTCGGATATTACTGTAGCAGACCATTTCGAGATAAATTGAAGAGCGCACTGCTATACTTTTTATTCCCGATTGCGCTCCTTGTTGGGGCGTGGTCGGCGCGAAACGCCGCCATCAGCGGGGGCAAGATTATCCCCGTCTCAACCAATTATCCAATTACATTCGCCCAGGGGGTCACACGCTTTTCATATTATTCCAACCTCTGGTATGGTCGGGAACGGCTGATGCCAGCGCCTGATAATTTTCTGGAACTGACCCAGATGCGCTTTTACCATGGCGTGAAGGAAGAACTGCGAATCGGACGCGAATATGCGCACAAGGCGATGGAATTTACCAAAGACCATCCGGGATTCATGTTCAGGCTGACGTTCCGTAAGACGCTCCACTTTTGGAGTCCGTTAATAAGGAATTCCAGATTGGCGGAGATTGCGGCAATTGTGTCCATGGCGCCCGTTCTCCTTCTGGGATGGCTCGGTGTGATTAAAGGTTTGCTGAAAAAGAATTCAATGCGAAGATACGCCATTCTTGCATTGGCGGTGGCTTTGCCGGTTACATTGCCTTATGTATTGAGCCAGCCGGATGTGCGATACCGGGTCGGGCTCATTGACCTTATCTGGATTATCTTTGCGGGGTGGATTTTAGCCGGGCTAATTCGGAAAGTTCATCCTCGATATGCTGCCGCATCCAGCGGTCGAGTTCCATTCTCAGCTCATGGTGGGTCAGATCAAAACGCAGCGGCGTAATGGAAATTTTATTCTGGCTCAGGACAATGTCGTCATATTCCTCGTCGCCGGCGCTGCTGAGCATCTCCCCGCCGACATTGCGGAAGGCGGGAAGCCCCTCATGCTCCCCACGCGGTTCAAAATAATCCGTATATGTGGAGCGTCCCTGCTTGGAAATTACCACTCCGCGAATCTCTTCCTCCGGCAAATTGGGAATATTAATGTTCAAAAGAATCCCCTCCGGCAGCCCTTTTTCCAGAATCAGGGCAGCTATCCGGGTCGTCAACCTCGCCGCATATCCATAATCTGCCGGCGCAGCCCCAAGGTCTGCCAGCGAGACCGCCATGGATGGAATGCCAAACATGAGCCCCTCAATCGCGGCGGCTACAGTCCCGCTGTATAATACGGAATTGCCCGTGTTCTGCCCGCGGTTGATGCCGGAAATCACAAGATGCGGCGGCTCCTTCATCAGTCTGGTAATGGCAAACTTGACACAATCCGCAGGCGTCCCTGCCAGACCATAGCCACATATCTTCCCATCTATCTTCCTCTCATCAAGGGTGAGATTGTTAAAGAGGGAAATGGCATGTCCTATACCACTGCACTCGCTGGAGGGCGCAACCAGAGTCACATGGGCAATGCGTGAAATCTCATCATACAGGGCGCGGATTCCCGCCGCATCAATACCATCATCGTTAGAAAGAAGAACTCTATGTTTCATGAAAAATCTTTAATGCCCGCTTTTCTGAAAAATCTATTATAGTCTTATATGGAGTTTTTCCCACATTATGCAAGGTCAATTTACCAAAATCCCCGGATAATTTCTCGTCGTAGACGCGCCGTGGCGGGCAGAGCACGCAAAGCACGCTAAGATTAATTTATGGTTTTTTCACCTTCCCTATCACCCATTTCTCAATCCCCCTTCTCTGGATGTCAATATTCAGCATCTTCCCATTCGCAACAAACTGAATCTCCCACTCCGCTGTTGTAATCAGGGGTTTGAGATTATTCTTGAGAATATCGGCGACCATTGCCGCCTCATCCTCGCTGGAACACAGAACCCTCAGGTCGATTTGTAACACATCGCTTGTCTTCTCTCAATGTAATCATTGAAATGAGCCTGCACCTGAACCTTACGCCCTGGAAATGACTCCTGGAAAGGACATTCCCAAGAACCGCCGTTATGTCACCGGACTTGGGATATGTCTCCTGAAATTTCTTGAGAATGTTCTCATTCCATCGTTTCTGCCACAAACCAAACCCACTGACCATGTCATCCGTCGCGGATGGAGGCAAAAGGTAATTCCCCAACGTGGATAATCCATGCGGAGGTGTTTTGTCCGCCTGAGGCGGATGAGTAAAAAGCAGGGCATCCTTCAGCCTCTCTTCAGAATTGGAGATGAAAATGGCACGGGGGACAACGGCAAGGTAAATCGGTTCCGCCTTTTTTTCCTTCTCTGTCTTGCGTTCAGGGAATTTCATAATATAACAATGCGCCCTGACACCCGGCGGAGGAGGAATCTCTTTCACGGCTTTATTCTTATCCCCGCCCAACATTAAGGGAATGACCCATGAGAACCTCTTGATGTTCGCAAGGAAGAGATAATCACCGCTTTCACCCATGCCGGCATAAATGTAAAGAAAATGACGCTCATGAAGGAGAAATCCAAGCGAGCTCAAGACGGCTTCGGGGTCAGGCTCTTTTTCGCCCGATGGCGCGCCGGTTGTGTCCGTCTCCTTCATCACATTGCGCATAAGCTCCCTCATTGGCTGAGACCTCAGGGCATCCAGCTGAACCCGCGCAAATCCTGAAACTTCAGCGGTGAAAAAGGTCTCCTCCGCCAGCGGGGGATGTGTGCGAAACATGAGATAGGCAATAATCAATACAAACAGGATAACAGCGCCCAGAGCAATCAGACAGCCAACTAAGCACCCCATCCATCTCCGCGACCTGGGCTTCTCAACCGAACCATCATCCCATTGCCTCATACTCATCCTCCACGCTCCATCGCTGAATCTATGGTTCGGCCGTCGCTATCGCTTTGGTCGCCGACGCTTCATAGCTTTGGCGACGGAGCGCGGAGTCGGCGGCGGAGTCGGCTTACAAAACCTCGCAATGGCAAAAAAAGAAGCAGATTGAACTTGGGGTTCAATCTGCTTCATACAGACTGTGTGAAGGGAACTACATAGTTTATTGCTTGACCCTGTAAACGTCACCCGGAGTAACGGTGCCGTTGGTCGGATCATAGGTGTAGCACTCCCCCGAATAACCACTGCCCGTCAAGAGCTGTAAACTGGGCTGAGCAAGGGCGGAAGTATACTGGGTTTCAGTTCCGGTTCCGGCCCAACCATCAACGAGCCCAAGATCGCCATACTTGGTGTTCGCACCATTCTCATCCGTGTCGGGACCAAAGCTCGCAAGAATCCAGCCATTAGTATCCTTATAATAGGCAAAGCAACACCCCTTGGTGTCGGCAAACGGGTCTGGGAAATAGCTGGTAATATAAGCCTGCGGGGTGGTGAGGGTACGGAACTTATCCGCTGCGGTATTCTTCCAGACACGGAAAGTGATTATCTTACTGGCACCTGTTGTTTTCACGGTCCCTGGAACGGTAATGCCTGCGAAGCCATTGGCTGCAGCATCACCTTTGCCCATAGCAGGATAATCATTATTATCCACATAATAGGACTCAAGACCGTTTGCTAAAGAGCGTTCGTCAGCCTTCACGCGGGAGACCTTGGAACGAACTTGGGCCTCCAGGAAGTTCGGAATAGCAATAGCCGCCAAAATGGCAATAATGGCAACAACGATCAACAGCTCAATCAGGGTAAAGCCCTTCATTCTCTTCATACTTATCCCTCCTTTCAGACTAATTTATTATTACTCCGCGGGATTCCCCGCAGAAAACATATTCTTAAATACTGAATATGCCTCTTTTCTGTCAAGGAAAATATAACACATATTTAAACGTTTTTATATATGACTCAAAATCCTGACAACAATACCTATAACTACCAACGCCGCCAAAAGCTTCAACCACCGCCGAACTGTCGCCGACGCCGCCCTCCTCGGATTGTCATGGTCGTTCATCCCAAGTACAAATGCCACAACAAATGAAAGATACAATAAAGAAACCGGGTTCAGCATACCCATTGTCATCCCTTGCCACCTTGCTCCACGTGATGCTCAATAGACCGGCCATCCCTCCCCGCCCTGTACCGGTCATAAAAGTTTGTCACTACAAAATAATTCATCGCACCCGATACCAGAAGATAAAAACCGCCCAGCTCATACATGGCATGTGTCTGCTTTCCGGAAAGAAATATAATCAACGGACCGGGCGTCATGTGGGCTGACAACAGGCTCTTTGCCCAGAGTACACCCGTCAGGCTTGCCATGCTCACCAGCCCGTTGCCAAGCTGTATAATAAAGGAAAGCATACTGATAATGCCTCCACCGCTCGCATCAAATATCGGTGGGGCAACACTCCCTTTCAGACACAACCCGATGAAAAAGGTTCCCTCTATGACAATAAACAAGATAAAGGCGCGAACATATCGCCTTCGGCGGAAATATCCCAATCCGGGCACAAACCACCCACCTATGATATCCAGAAGCACAATTTACCCCATTTCTTACCTGGAATCACCAAAATCTGATAAATATGGTTCTCTCTTAAACTCTCATATAATAAACTCGCATTTCCCTATGAGAAAAATGGAGACATGTCAACAAAAATTGGGCTCTTTTCCCATATACAATGGACAGTATTTTCCCCCATTTTCCTGAACAACCCCTATCCCATCAATTTAAGCTCATGAAGATGGAGCCGGTGGAGTCTGTGCCGCCGTCACACTTGAGCTCCACCCGCAGGACGTATGTCGCTCCCGGCACGTATGTCCCCAGATTCAGATGATAGGTGTTATTCCATTGGTCGGCGCCGCTCCAGCCCTTATGGTCGTCCGTCACCGCCAGCGCACCATTTACAAGAAGAGAAACGGCGCCCGTCTCCACTGCATGTCGCCCGGTCTGATACAGGACGTAAATCTCTATATTCCCCGCCGATTCAAGGATTGGGGTCACATCAAAACTTAAAGATGTGAAGCTTCCCATGGAGACCTGCCCTGGCGCCCAGCCTCCCACGCGCACACCCCGCATTGTCTTTTTCAAATCAAGGACAAAGGTATTTGTGGCACCCGGCGCAAGTGTCACCCAGTCTGTCTCCCCATGCCACTCGCCACCGGTCGACATGAATGTCGCCTGATATTCCCCGGCGAACATTGACACCACATGGCGGGTCTGCTGGTCCATCTTCACCCGGTAAAAGCCATACCGGGTGCCGCGCTGGCGCGGAGATATCACCAACTGACCCGGAGAAAATTGCACCCCCTCCGGAAATGATAAAACAATATCCGCCTCAACGATGTTAAGGTCGATATCGCGAACCTGCTCGGAGGGTAATTCAGGGATGGTGAAAGGTTCCGCCTGCCCTCCGGGGTTATTCAGTCCAACAAGACGGAGATACGTCAGTCCCGGCTTGACAGTCGTCTTGTAATACCCATCAGGAGACACATTTACCCAGCCGCTTCGCGAATCCGCCTCACCAACAAATTCCACACTGATCGACTCCTTGGGCGGCTCGCCATTGACCCTGATATTGCCGGACATCTGGATATTGCCGGAAAAATCAAAATTTACCTCAAGCTCCCTGCCCGGCTCCAAATCTATCGTCCGCGAATCCCTCAGCCGTTCCTTATCATAAGCCCAGAGATAGTGCGCGCCCGCCGGAAGCCCCTCAAAACGATAATTCCCCTGGGCATCAGTCACGGTCTCCTGGTTAAGCCACCCATCGGCATTTACGCGCTGTTCTGAAAGAACGACGCGAACACCTTCTAATGTCTTCCCATCTGCGCCGAGCACCTTTCCAAACACCACACCCCCCTTCAGCATGACAATCTCAACCGGCGCGGGGTCGGCATCATACGGAACAATCACATCCACAGCCATAGGGGTGCGAAAAGTCTCCTTGCGCGCCTGGACTGTGTAACGTCCGGGCGGCATCCCCTCAAATATGAACCCGCCCGATTCATCCGTTGCCGCAGTTGGAAATACAAATGGTCCCTCAGGCTTGGGAAAGCGTCCAAAGCCCGCGCTGGGCGCTACAAATTCAATATTCGCCCCCGCCACAGGCGCACCGCCAGCCGTATCCATGACCACACGACCACTTATACGACGCCCCCCATCCATCGCCACATGGATAAGCATGTCCTGTCCGCCTGAGGCGGACTGAAAATCCGTGGAGCCTCGGAGGTCTGTCGGTTTCCCATCAGGCGACATCACCGTAACCTCCACATGCCAGGTGCCACTTGGGAGCTCAGTAAGGGACGTGCGGCCATCCCGGCTTTCCACAAGGACATTCTGCTTCTCTGCGTCAATATAAAGCTCTCCGAAACCCACCTTTTTGAGGAGACGATATGCGTAAAATTCCACAGGCGCGCCGTCCAGCTTCCACGTCACCTCGAGAATAACACTGTTAGAGCGCTTTAAAATAAAGGTTTGTTCCCCATCAAACATATTAACGGCGGTGCGCGTCTCAGACTGATATTCAGGGTGGGAAACAGTCAGGGTTGCAATTGCGCCACCGGACGGAACACCGCTTATCTTAAACCGACCGCTATCATCTGTTGTCTGAACCTTCGGCTCCGTGTTGGGGATGACCGCCTCCACCTTCGCACCTGCAACGGGCATCTTCTCCTCATTCAGAACAATCCCCTGCACTAATTCCCCTTCCCTGAGCATTAAGTCCTTTGTGATGGACTCCTCCCCATCCCGAACAATAAACGAAACTATCTCCGAAGGTGTAAAGTCGGAATCAGACGGCGGCATGGCGCGAATACCCAAAGCACCCGTGAGGGAATGATACAGGGCATAACGTCCCTCCTCACCCGTCACTACCTCCACGCGGGTCTGCGCATCACCCGTGCCGGGAATCAATATAACCTTCGCACCCGCCACCGGACGACTTGTGGGGTCGGATACCAATCCTGTGATGACACTCCCTCTCGCAGGAGTCGGCGTTGGGGCAATGGTCTCTTGACGGTTTGTTTCAGTGATGCGCCTGTCAGAAGAACCGGTGCGCGGCATTAATGAGGATAACCAATTCCCCAAATAGGCAAGGGGAGGTGAGGGATAACCCGTCCTGGGTGAGCGAGGGGTTCCGGGGCGAATGGATGAATGACCGGCGATGCCAATCCTTTCAGCGCTCCCTGCACCGGTCGTGGATAGCCCCGTCCTCACGCCCTCTCCAGTTATACCCGAATCTGTGGATGCGTCTCCGGGGCTCTTCACGGCGGACGCCGCACCCCTCTCTTGTCCTGCGGGCACAGACACCCCCCGCCGCCCACCGCCATAAAAATGAAAAACAAAGGATGACGCGGCTGCGAGCAATACAACAAATAAACCAATTATGAGGGCTTTATCTTTCATTCCTTTATGATAATTACACCGTATGTGAAGCGCCTGTCAAGATAATGACACATTTCATAATACAACTGTTCCCTCATTTCGGAAAATTGAATATGCGCCGTAGCTTAAGCGCAGGAGCAAAGAAAAAACCCGCCGGGGATTTTCCCCCGACGGGCTGAGGAATTCTTTGCACCTGAATATGCGCGCCCGGCAAATCCTACCCGCGTTCACTGCCTCCAGAGAGCTCGTCCTTCAACTCCTCCTCGGACGAACCCACAGTGGACTCAAACTTGTCGTCAATCTTGCTCTTGATCTCATTGATGCTGCGCGTGAGGGCTTCCTCATAGGCTGTCAGGACCTTCCTTTCGATCATGCCGCGGGTCTCATTGTTCAGGGGATGCGCGATGTCACGGAATGTCCCATCGTTCATCTTGCGGCTCGGCATCGCCACAAAAAGCCCCTTCGTGCCCTTGATGATCTTGAGGTCACTGACAATGAAGCATTCATTAAGAGTGATAGTTGCAAACGCTTTCAGTTTCTCGTCCTCCTTGCTGAAAGGACGTACCCTGACCTCTGTCACTTCCAATCCTGCCATCGTTTCGTCACCACCTTCCATTTGATGTGTCCCTCGCGGATTCAGTCCGCGTTGTCAAAAACCACACCCTTCTGTGTTGGGCGGGTTATTGCCGAATAAGAATAACGCCGCCTCATGAGCGCGGCGAGAGGAGCCAGATCAACATCAACCGGGGCATACCCGCACACCGCAGAACCGCTACCCGTCAGCAATGCCGCATCACAACCTCCCCACACGAGCATGTCCCTGATTTCCTTCAACACGGGATAAATCCCTGCCAGCGTCTCCTCAAATCTGTTATATAACATCTGCCAGAGTTCATCAACCTTTTC
>Ga0315291_10006491_pt1 | contig 14528 bp, 12 predicted proteins | sample YL17G12_20_MG_FD_203070 | JGI IMG/M metagenome (GOLD analysis project Ga0315291, IMG submission 203070) | Sediment microbial communities from Yellowstone Lake, YNP, Wyoming, USA - YL17G12_20 | ecosystem: Environmental > Aquatic > Freshwater > Lake > Sediment | place: USA: Wyoming | collected...
ATTCCGGTCAAAGTAAAAAATATTGACGAGCAGGGCAGAATTAATTTGTCATTGAAAGACGCGCGCGCCAATAATAGAAGCCAATAAACGCCAAAAAATACGGCGCAAAAAAACGCCAATAGCGCCAGCCTGCCAAAGCCAATAGTGATTGATTGATATTGTCAAGGAAGTTAACCTAAATCGTTAAAAACTAATAATATCGACTAATTCTTTTGGCTATTGGCGGGCAGGTAAATTTGCGTTAAAGTTAGCGTAGATTTGCTTCTACAATTCAGGAGGGCATATGGATATTAAAACTAGTCAAGCTACTCAAGCGGCCAACAGCGTGGCCGGTTCCTCGGACCAGCAACCATTTTGGTCTTTTTTGACCGTTAGAACAATGAAGCAGGATCTGGCGGCTTTAGGTCCAAAGGCGCCAGCCGCCGCTTTGGCGACGACGGCCAAGGCTCCGGCCATGGCCGGGCCGTCTTTGCCTCAAGTTTCTCGGGCAGCGGCAACAGAAAAGAAAAAAGAAAAAAAAGCAGTCGGGCTTTTGGTCAAACAAAAGATAGTCGGAAATTATGATGTCGCTAAATCATTGGTGACGGCCAAAAAGTTTGATGAGGCGATCGCTAAACTTCGTCAAATTACCAGCGACCCCAAAGCCGGTTGGTGGCTAAAATGGCGGGCCGGCCGCCTGTTGAAAAAAGTTCAGAAGCTTTTGATTACACCAATAGTCAAAAAAGAAGAAAAACCGGCTGTTCCCCGAATGGCTCCTTGGCCGCGGCCGGTTATTTCGCCCTTAGTTGGTCAGGTGGCGCCTGCTGCTCCAGCCGCGCCGGTATTTCAGTCCCCCAAAGTTGCTGTTCCCCCGCCAAGTTTGCCCGTCGGAAAACCGGCACCAGCGCCCGAAATTAAGGTAGAAGAAAAAATAGTTCCTCCTGTTTTTCCTCCGTCTCCTCCCCAATTCGTTCCTCCAGTTATTCCTTCCGTCACTTCTCTGCCGCCAATTCCCAAACCACCGGCGGCCGCCGCTCCCGCGCCCCGGCCAGCCCTGCCCAGGCCCGCACCAGCCGTTATGTCTGAGTTAATCGCTTCTTTGAACCAGCCAGCCCCGGCGCCGGCGGAGAAGGGCTTTGGCTGGAAAAAGATAATTTTGGTTGGTGCAATTTTGGTAGCCGTATTTTTTAGCGTCGGTCTCTGGCTTATTTTCCGCCAGCCAACGTCTCCACCTCCCCTTACTTCGGCTTCGCCAAGCGCTTCGGTTAGTTTAACACCGTCTCCATCACCCCCGACACCAACTCCGGCCTCGGCTCTTTTTGAGATGGATAAACAAGTGATAATTCAGCTGGCAGCGGCTGAGACAAATTTGGCCGCTGATAAACTCCAGCAGCAATTTAGCCAAACCAGCGAGCCGGCCAGCAGTTTCAGCCAAGTTTCGTTTCAAATTGACAACAATCAGACCCATTTGGCGGATTTCAGCGAATTGACCGCTTTTCTCAAATTAGCTTTCTTCGGTCTGGCAACGCAAAAATGCGGGCCACAGGAGAAGTGCTTTAATTCGCCGACCTTGCAGGACGATCTCAAAACTGACCAGTTTTCTTTCTTTGTTTATTCCCAGGCCTCAGTTTCTTCTTCTCCCTTTAGCGGCGGACAGAACGAAGGCCGGCTGGGTTTGGTGGTGGCATTCAAAGATGCGTCGGCCCTGGCTACCACCAGTCAGATATTGAGAGATTTGGAAATTACGATGCCCAACGCTCTCTTGGGCTTGCTTTTAGGCAAAAAAGCGGCCATACCAGCCGTACCCAAATTTTCCGATAACGTTTATCAGAGCGTGGCCATTCGCTATCTCAATTTACCCGGTCCGGAACTTTCGTTTGATTACGCTATTTTGGATAATAAATTATTGATTGCCACCTCCAGAGAAAGCATGTACGCGGCCATTGACCGGATTTCTACTAAAAATGTTACAATGAATCCATTAGAATCTTCTGCGTCAACAGGAGGACAAATTGTAGATTGTGGAACGGTTGGCCCCGACAATCCCGATCCGACAGGACAAGTCAAAAATTGTGCCGCTGCGAAGTTTAAAGAATGCTTTCCGGCAAAATATGTAGCTTCGTTGGACCTAGGGCAATTAGGCGGCCTTGTTACCTATTATTACGAAATTATTGGTCCGAGCGACAATTTATGTGTCGTAAAATCGAAATTCCTTAAAAATCCCAATCCCGTCTGGGTCGGCAAGGAAATGACTTGTCAATACGATAATGCAAAAGATTTTGAAACAGCTATAAAAGATATGAGTAAATGTAGCGGCCCTCTTTATGATCTGATGGGACAACCTAAATCAGCTTTATAAATAATGGACTTAGAGAAAAAAATTATTTCCACCTTGGTCTACTACAATCTACTTGACCGACCCTTGACCGAACTGGAAATTTATAAATACCTCCTTGGTCCGAGCCGGGAGGTGTTTTTTTTTGATTTTAGACAGGTGTTGGCCAATCTTGTTATGGGAAAAAATATATTAGCCGAAAACGGTCTCTATTTTTTGTCGGGCCGCTCGGATTTAATTAAAATTAGAGAAAAAAGATTAAAACTGGCTCAACTGAAGTGGAAAAAGCTCGGAAAAATCGGCCGCTGGCTGGCGTTGGTACCTTTTATCAGGTTGGTAGCCGTGACCGGATCTTTAACCGCTTATAACACCCGGCCGGGGAGCGATTTTGATTTGTTAATTGTGGCCAAAAGCGGCCGCTTGTGGCTGACGCGCATCTTCACTACTGCCTTGCTGGCGATGTTAGGCAAAAGGCGCCACGGCCAACTTACCCAGGACCGGATTTGTCTTAATTGTTATTTAAGCGACGAAAGCTTGGAAATTAAAGCCGAGGCCAAGCCGCGCGACTTCCATTCGGCACAGGAATACGGCCGCTTAACGCCGATATTGGAAATTGAGCCGGGGCTTTATCAAAAATTTATCCGGGCGAATAACTGGCTGGGGGATTTTTTAGAATTTTATCCTTGGTCTAACGAGCAAACCGCCAAAAAAATCAAGCCGGCTAAATTTTTAAGCATCAGCCGACGGCTGGCAGAATGGTTGCTGAAAGGTAAAATAGGGGATTGGCTGGAAAATTGGTTTGGCCGCTGGCAGACGCGCCGCATCAGGCAAAAAAATGAAACCCAGCCCTCCGACCAGGTTTATGTTAGCAATCAATGCTTAATGTTCCATCCGCAGTCTAAGAGTTATGAGCTGATGAAACGATTTAATTTTAAAAATAAGCAATTAGTTGATCATTAATCATTAATCATGCAGTCAGTCGCGATTAAAATAAAAAAAGAATCGGTCAGGCCAGAAGGCGCGCCTTTAATTCAGCCGCCATCGCCGCCCCGGCCGAACAAAAAGAACCAGCCGAACAAGTTATTTTTCTGGCTGCCGGCGATTTTGTGCTTAATTTTGGCGGCGGTTTTAGCTGCTTTTTCGTTTTTAAAGCCGGCCTCACCATATCAGGACTTAATACCTTCTCAGGCCGTCGGCGTTATTTATTTCAATCAGGGGCCTTTGGCCGGTTCAGCCAAGGCGTTAGCGGAAAACAATTACGCTTGGCCGCCGTTTGTCTGGCTGAAAGACGCCTGGCAGGAATTGTTAACCGAGCATAAAATTGAGATTAAGCAGATTTCGCCGTTTTTTGAGGAGCCGATGGCTTTGGTTTGGCTTGCCGGTTCTGGCCCGCGGCCTGTTTGGTTGTTGCTTACTACTAAAAAAGCCGGCGATAGCGCTTTTGCCGCAAAGTTGGAGCAGCTGGAGAAGCAATTGAAACAGAATTATAATTTAATTTCCGATGTTTATCGTCAGATAAAAATTGTGGAAATCAAATCTTTGGAGCCGAGCCGCCAAAGCGTTTATTACGGCCAGGCAAAAAAATATTTTTTGGTTGCCGATAATCTGAATTCCCTGAAAGAAACAATAGATAAAATAATCGGACGTTAACCCCGTTAGAAATTATCAGACAGTCCAATTACTGCAGCGGAGTATTCAATAATTTCTAACGGGGTGGACAGTGTTGATGAGGTGTGGAAAATATGTGGATAGTTAGAGTTGACTGGCTTTTTGATAAATGATAAAATAAGAATAGTCCTGAAACTGGCCAAGTTTTTTACAAAAAAACGGGAGGTTCCTTAACAAAATAAGGAATGGCTGGTTAAGGATACTTTATTTCCTTTTTATGCTATATGTACCGGCGGGCCGTAAATAAAAAAGGCCCAAAGGGCTGTCTTTAATGATTATTTAATGACTAGTATAAAAAGGCTGAGGGGCGTTAGCCCCATTAAGTCTCAACACTATTTGGGCTTTAACGCCCCTCAAATATACCAAAAACCCTCAGAAAGTCAACCCCGTTAGAAATTATTGAATACTCCTTTATTCTAAGGATAATCATTTTCCCCAAAATAAATTTTTTACCGCAATTTGATTATTCAATAATTTCTAACGGGGTCAACCGGGGTCAACTTCAAAACCAAAATCACCGATACTGTAGGTGTTTTTTTATTATTTTATCCAAAATTTGGAGTTCCGCCGAGCGGAACGAACAAATTTTGGCAACAAAATAATAACCCCGCATCAATTTTGCCATTTCATCACTGATAGTAATTTATCTTACTCGCGAATACAAAAATCAGCCGCGAAACCCCTCACTTGCAAGCAAGTGAGGGGTTTCGCCAAGATTATTTAGCAAAATTGGTGCGGGGTATCTTGGATTATTTTTAGCTGGTCAGTATTGACCGTTTAAACCTTTAGCGTATACACTATAAGCAGATGAAGCGAATGAGTATGAACCCCGTTAGAAGTTCAATGAAAACTAACGGGCAAAAACAAAAAAGAATGTAATTATCAACTATATAACCTATCAAATTATTCATGAAAACTTCTAACGGGGTGAATAAAGAAATTTTGGAAAAATTAAAAAAGAAACTGGAACAGCACAAGGCGAAAATTGAAAAGGAGTTGGCCACGATTGCCGAAAAAGACGAAAAAATGAAAGGGGACTATGACACGCGCTTCCCCGATTTTGGCACGCCGCAGAGCACCGACGAGAGCGCATTGGAGGTGACGGCGTATGAGAGCGCTTTGCCGCTGGAATACGCGTTGGAATTGAGATTGGCGGACATAAACAAGGCTCTGGAGAAAATTAAAAATGGGCAATACGGCCAATGCGAAAAATGCGGCGAATCAATTGATCCCAAACGGCTGGAAGCCATACCCGAGGCGAAATATTGCATTAAACATCAAAAGTGAGGCCGCCGCTGTCTGAGCAGCCACCTTTTAGAGGTGGTTTTTTTGTTGGGAAAAAGGTATAATATACTAAAAGCAACAAATTTCAAGCACCAAATAACAAATAAATCACAAGCACCAAATTCCAAACAGTTTTGAATTTTGAAAATCGAAATTTCGAATTTATTTGGAATTTGGAATTTGTGATTTGGAATTTATCCATTTATGCCTGCCAAAGTTTTCTCTGCCGCCACTCTCGGGTTAAATTGCCAGCTAATTGAAGTGGAAGTGGATATGTCGCCCGGACAACTCCACAGTTTTCAGATTGTCGGCCTGCCTGACGCGGCGGTCAACGAATCCAAAGAGCGGGTTTCCTCCGCCATAAAAAACTCCGGCGCCTCGCCCCCGCATCATTCTAATCGCCGGGTCATTGTTAATTTGGCGCCGGCTGACATCAAAAAAGAGGGTCCATCTTATGATTTGCCCATTGCCGTGGCGTTTTTGTTGGCTTCCGAGCAGCTTTTAGCCACCGAAATTGCCAGCAAGATATTTGTGGGTGAGTTATCGCTTGAAGGCAAGCTGCGGTCCATTAGCGGCGCTTTGCCGATAGCCCTGATGGCGCGCGACAAGGGTTTTAAAACCCTCTTTGTGCCTCGGGCCAACGCGGCTGAAGCGGCACTGGTTCGCGAAATAGAAGTTTTCGGTTTGAGTTCGCTGGAAGAACTTTTTTTACATTTAGAAAACAAGCAGGTGCTGGAGCCCACGCCGCCGACAGAAATTTCTTCGTTTTTTGACGGGGACAAAACTGTCTCCGATTTTGATTTGGCTTATATCCGCGGCCAGGAACACGCCAAACGCGCCCTGGAAATTGCGGCCGCCGGCCACCACAACATTTTGATGAGTGGCCCGCCGGGTGCGGGCAAAACGCTGCTGGCCAGGACTTTGCCGACTATTTTGCCGCCGCTGGCGTTTGAAGAAGCGCTGGAAGTGACTAAAATTTTTAGCGTGGCCGGCCGGCTCAATCCGGCCGAACCGGTCATTGTTAAACGTCCTTTTCGCAGTCCGCACCATACTGCCTCGGCCGTGGCTCTGGTGGGCGGCGGCAATCATCCCAAACCGGGTGAAATCACTCTGGCGCATCGCGGGGTGTTGTTTTTGGATGAGTTTCCTGAATTCCACCGCGATGTTTTGGCGGCGCTGCGCCAGCCCCTGGAGGACGGCGTGATTACTGTTTCTCGGGCGGCCGGCTCTTTGGATTTTCCCGCCCGATTTATGCTGGTGGCGGCTATGAATCCTTGTCCCTGCGGTCACGCCACCGACCCGCAAAAGCAGTGCGTTTGTTCAGCTGGCCAGATTAGCAAATACAAGAGACGGATTTCCGGGCCGCTCCTGGACCGAATTGATTTGCATATTGAAGTGCCGCCGATTAAATACGATAAACTGGCGACTGATAAAGTGGGGGAGGAGTCGGCTGAGGTAAGGACGCGCGTCCAGCAAGCCCGCCAGACGCAAAATGACCGCTTCGCGGCAGAAAACATTAAGACCAATTCGGAGATGAATCTGCCGCACCTGAAGAAATACTGCCAACTGGATTCGGCCGGCCAGCAAATTTTAAAAACTGCGGTTGATAATCTTCATTTATCCGCCCGTTCCTATCACCGCGTGCTGAAAATCTCCCGCACCATCGCCGATTTGGCCAGCGCGGCCAAGATTGAAACGAATCATCTGGCCGAAGCCCTGCAGTATCGGCCCAGGGAAGAGAGTTTTTAAAAACCGCGCAACGGCTCAACAGAAAGCAGCGGTTGAGCCGTTGGAATATTAAATGAGTTAGTTTGGTTAAAAATATGGAAAATCTTTTTGAAAATTATATCCAATCAATCTTTTCTAAGTTTTCTCATGAAGAGACGAGCGAAATGGGCTATCGCACCGATTTTGAGATTTTGATCAAAGGGATTTTTGAGTCAGTTAATGTTAGGCGTATAGACCATGACGCGCGAGCCAAGCAAGGCAACAAGCCGGATTTTGTTGTGCTTAAGCACGATGTGCCAATATTATATATTGAAGCAAAAAATATTGGCGTGTCCTTGGATAAAATTGAGAGATCTGAACAGATGGTTAGATATTATGGATATACGAATTTAGTTCTTACGGATTATGTAGAATTTCGTTTTTATAGAAATGGTCTTCGTTATGAAGAACCGATAAAAATAGCAAACTATGATATAAAAAATCGAACGATTACGCCTATTCAAGAAAATTATAAACATATTGCCAAAACACTGGTTGATTTTACAGAATCATACAAAGAGCCGATACGTTCGGGTAGACATCTTTCAAAAATTATGGGCGGGAAAGCGCAGAGAATTCGGGATAATGTGCGGCAATATTTTGCTACGGAACCAAATAAAAATACCGAGCTCATTCATGTTTATGAAACGATCAAAAAACTTCTCGTTCACGATTTAACGCAGGAGTCTTTTGCTGATATGTACGCGCAAACTCTCGTTTATGGTCTTTTTATCGCACGTTATCATGATGAAACCCCTGATAATTTCACTCGTGGAGAAGCGCGCGATCTTATCCCAAAATCAAATCCGCTTCTTAGGCATTTTTTTGATCATATAGCGGGTGCCGATTTTGATAAGCGACTTGAATATATAATTGATGAGTTATGCGAGGTTTTTTCTCACGCCGATGTTAAGGAACTTATGAAGGAATATTTCAAGAATGATTTGTGGGGCGAGACTCATGAGGGCCCCGATCCAGTTATTCATTTTTACGAAGATTTTTTGAAAGAATATGATTCTAATCTTCGCAAAAAGTTCGGTGCTTACTATACGCCACTTCCCGTTGTGCGATTTATAACTCGTTCGGTTGACTATTTGCTTGGAAAAGAGTTCAGTTTGGCCGCAGGCTTGGCCGATACTTCAAAAACAGTGAACGGTATCCATAAAGTTCAAATTCTTGATCCAGCTGTTGGCACAGGCACATTTATTAGTGCTGTAATTCGTATTATTTATGAACGTATTTTGAAAAAAGGCCAAAAGGGAAGTTGGCCAGCGTATGTCCACCATGATTTGCTTCCGCGTCTGCACGGTTTTGAGCTGATGATGGCACCCTATACGATAGCCCATCTTAAATTGAGTATGGCTTTTGAGAAAACAGGTTTTAAATACTTTAATCAGCGTCTTGGCATTTATCTTACAAATTCTCTTGAGGAAAGCGCTGTTCAGCAAGATTTATTTGCAGGCTTTGGTTTCGCCGAGAGTATCGCCGAGGAATCTAAGGAAGCGTCGGTTATAAAAAACAAAACACCGATTATGGTTGTCGTCGGCAATCCGCCGTATAGCGGTGTTTCGTCAAATGAGACAGAATACGCAAATAGTTTGGTGGAAAAATATAAAAAAGAGCCGGGAGGAAAGATAAAGCTTCAAGAGCGAAAGCACTGGTTGAATGATGATTATGTAAAATTTATTGCTTTTGCGGAAGACATGATTAAAAAAAATAAAGAAGGCATTATGGGTTTTATTACTAGTCACGGTTATCTTGATAACCCAACATTTCGCGGTATGCGCTGGCATCTTATGGACACATTTGACTCTATTTATATTATTGATCTTCATGGAAATGCAAAGAAAAAAGAAGTATCACCAGATGGGAGTAAAGATGAAAATATATTCGCCATACAACAAGGCGTTTCAATTATACTTGCTATAAAAACCGGAAAGAAAAATATGGGGGATTTGGCGAAAGTACATCGTTTTGATATGTGGGGCAAGCGTGAAAACAAATTTGAGCAGCTTAATAATCTTTCTATTGAAGAAGCAAAATGGATTTCCATTGAGTCTCGTTTTCCAAATTTGTTTTTTGCACAAAGTGGCTCTGTAAAACTTGAAGAAGAGTATCAGGAAGGGTTTAATATAAATGAACTTTTTGTAGAAAACACTACCGGTATTGTAACTATGGGTGATGAATTTATTATTGATACGGACAAAGTATTTCTTGAAAAAAGATTACGCGAATTTCTTGAAAGTAATATAAATGAATTATTGCTTAAAGAAAAATACAGCCTTGGAAAGAACTACGCAAAATGGATTATTGGGAATAAGCCCTTAATAAGTTTTGATGAACACAAGATAATACCAATTTTATATCGTCCTTTTGATATTCGATATACCTATTTTGATAATAAGTTGGTTTGGAGACCTCGAACTAAAATAATGTCTAATTTTCTTAGAGATAAAAATTTGGGATTAATTGCAAAAAGAGGAATTGACGAATATAGATCTGCGCCGATTTTTATCTCGAACAAGATTAATGAATCAAGGAGTTGGTCTAGGCCAGGAATGGAAGGTATAGAAAGCATTTTTCCGCTCTATCTGTATTTAGAAGACGGCTCGAAGGTTCCAAATTTAAAAAAAGAAATTGTTGCTGAAATAGAAAAGATTGTTGGTAATGCTTCTCCTGAAGACATCTTCGACTATATCTATGCGGCTTTGCATTCGCCGAGTTATCGTGAAAAATATAAGGAATTTCTAAAAATTGACTTTCCGCGTGTGCCATATCCGAAAGACGCCAAACAATTTAAGTCACTGGTTGCGTTGGGTAAAGAATTGCGCGAATTACATCTGCTGGAGTCACCAAAAGTAAACCAATTTATCACCACCTATCCTGTCTCTGGTTCAGATATAGTAGAAAAATTGGTTTATAAAGATGGTAATGTATTTATAAACAAAGACCAGTATTTTGGAAATGTTCCGACAGTGGCGTGGAATTTTTACATTGGGGGCTACCAGCCCGCGCAAAAGTGGCTCAAAGACCGCAAAGGCCGTACACTTTTAAACGCCGATATTGAACATTATCAAAAAATTATCGTCGCTCTTGTCGAAACCAGCAGAATAATGAAAGAGATCAATAAACTAAAATAATTAGCATGGAATTTATTTATAATTTTGCTGTAGCTATTCTGGAACAAGTTCAAAAACTTTTTGTTGTTTTTGCGTTGTTTATAGGCTATTTTTTGCTAAACAGCAGTTTAAATTCCAGTCTACGCATCAGCGAAGGATGGTTATTATTGAAGAGGCATACGAAAAAATAAAAACAGCCAGTAAGGCATATAGTTTTTTGAATAGTCCTGTTCGGATGAGTGGAGAGCCAACAGACGAAGAAAGAGGTAGAAATTTTGTCGTTAAGGCGAACGAAATGGTTACATTTTTGGACACAAAAAGGCTGTTTTTCTCTGGTCAAGAGAAAAAACATATTGATGCAATAAATAAGCTTTTCCGAGAGTCGTGGGGAGAGTATACAGAAAGAATGATTATCTCTCAGAATCCAACTCTTCGAGACCGTAAGAAAGAGCTAGAAATTTGGAAGAAAAATTGGGAAGATGCAGATAAAGAAATTCCTAGATTGATTGGGACGCTTGAGGATGTTTTTAGAAAGGCTCTCGGGCTGTAATTTAAAATCTACTGAAGCCTGACCTTAGCAGGTCGCCTTATGAGAAAATCTAACGGCTCAACGGTGTTGAGCCGTTGAAGATTGTTGCTTAATCCGAAGGTTTAAAATAACATCCCAACATTCTCAAGTTTGTAAGGATGTTATGCCGACGCTGTATTGTCTAATTCGTACGAATGGGTAAATACAACGCTTGCGGCACGGATAAGCTTTTTTAAAAATCGCCAAAACCGATAAAAAAATTGACGCGGAAGTTTATAAATTGTATGGTCTGACGAAGGAGGAAATTAAAATTGTGGATGGATCCTTTAATAAGAGATAATGAATTAAATAAAATCCCCCGCATAAAGTGGGGGATTTTAAAAGAACATCTAGTCACGGAGTCAAACCTTTATGAAGTGACAACGCACTTTAATCTTCCGCTATCAGACTTAGCGACATTATTCTCCCATTGGAGTGGCTGAAGATTGATTAAATTGTCTGATCCGTTAGGATCAATATGATCAATCTCCCATCCAAAAGTACTATTGCGGTTACCATGTCTGTCGCACCAGATTGTTGCGCCGCAGACATCCTTTCGGATTTTTGCAGAATCTTGTCCAGGCACAATTTTGCCTTTACGCCAAACGGATTCAATTGTCGCATCATCGAATGTTTTTGTAATCATTTTAGCTAGTGGATTAATTTTTAGCTTCCCAAAAATTGAAAATATGCTATCCTTTAATTGTTAGACGCGTGCGGATATTCGACCGCACATTTTCGGACAGGGGGACGACCTTTTTGTTTTCCCCTGTTTTATTTGGGTGCTATCATTTGAATCTATCAGAAAAGAAAATATTTGTCAACATTTTGACGCCATCATCGTATTATTGACAAGCGCCAACCATAAGAGTATACTGTGGATAAGTAGGAAACAAAAACATATGCACCATATTCAGCAAAAGATATTAACTTTTGCGGATAAATTGAACCTGAAACGAGATGGTTTAAGGCAAATAGGACGACTGGTGGGCGAACCCCATCCTTTTAAGATTTCGTATCATCTAAAAAAGCTGGAAGAGAATGGATTTATAAAGATAGATAAAAAAACTGGCAACATAACAAAAGTTAAAAGCGGAGATATTAACAGAGGCGGTTTTATAGCAATTCCCGTTTTAGGCGCGGCAAATTGCGGAGATGCCAAGATTTTTGCCGAGGAGAATTTTGAGGGGTACATTAAGGTTTCTAAAAATATTAAAAAAATAGGAAATGGCATGATTGCTGTTAGGGCTTTTGGAAATTCTATGAATAAAGCCAAGACCAACGGGGGCAAGATAGAGGAAGGGGATTATGTCATAGTGGACACAAAAAAACAGCCCCAGGACGGTGATTATGTGTTGGCAATAATTGACAATTGCGCAAATATAAAAAAGTTTTTGGTAGATTACAAGAATAAAATTATTTCATTAATTTCTGAATCTACGGAAAAACACCCGCCTATTTTTCTTCATGAAAACGATAAATTTTTGATAAACGGGGTAGTGAAATATATTCTTAAGAAGCCGATAGTAAGTTGGAATTAACTGATATGACCAAGCATGATTTTTGGGATTTAACTGCCAGGCCTTATACGCAATTGAAATTAAAGATGCTCGAAGAATATCTGCAAGCGTGGGCTAAGATATTTTTTAGCATAGCCGGAAGACAAGGATATAAAAATTGGCAAGAAATTTATTATGTTGATTGTTTTGCTGGTCGCGGAAAATATCATAAAGACGGCCAAAAAAATGCTATTAGTGGTTCACCTCTAATAGCATTGAAATGCGCCTTAGATTTTCAACAAAACCCTAGATATAAGGGGGTAAAAATGAACTGCATTTTTATAGAAAATGATAAAAAAACAGCTAAAGAGCTTGAGGGTTTTTGTGGGCCATATAAGGATTTAGTAAATTATGAAGTTCGGCTAGGAGATTTTAAAGATATTATTTTAGAGATTATAGAAAAAATTAATTATCATCCCGCTTTCTTTTTTATTGATCCAGACGGCATTAAAGAATTAAAGAGGGAGAGCGTTGAACAAATTGTTAATCGTAAAGGCCCGACAGATATTTTTCTTAATTACATTAAAGGCGGGGTAGAAAGAATTACTGGTTTGGCGAAAAAGAAAATACCAGAAATTACAAATCAAAAAATTTCTGCAAAAGATATTAAGACCATACAATGTTTAACTGATTTCTATGGTTTAAATATTTTTAATAAATTAGACTCAACAGAAAAGGAACGATTAAAAGAATGGACTACCTCTCTCCTACAAAGTAGCAGTCTAAAGGAAATAGCAGTGTTTGATATGCCCTATTTACATAAATCCGATACTATTTACTATTTACTTTTTGCTAGCAGAAAACCTGTGGCAAAAAAAGTAATTTTGAGTATTTTTAAGAAAGCTAAACAAACCACTTATCAAGGACAAACGCGATTGGGGATTTTTGACGAAAAGGAATTTGAGCTATAATAAATATAGGTATGATTTCTCAAATAAAACGAAAATCCCTTTTGTATAAAAGCGGCGTTGAATACGCTGATTATTGTATTAATCATGTCGAGGGTTGTTCGCATGGTTGTCGGTTTCCGTGCTATGCAATGATGTTGAAAAAAAGATGCGGAGTGATTAAGGATTATAAAGATTGGATTAAGCCGAAAATAGTTATAAACGCGCTTGAGCTGTTAGATAAGGAGATTCCGAAATTGAAGGATAAAATTAAGGTTGTTCATCTTTCTTTTACAACAGACCCGTTTATGTATAAACAGCCGGAGGTCGCGGATTTAACATTGAAGATAATTGAAAGGTTAAATAGAGCCGGAATAAGATGTACGGTGTTGACCAAAGGAATTTATTCTAAGGAATTGACTGATAAAAATAGATTCAGTGGAGATAATGAATATGCGATAACTTTGGTTTCTTTAAGCGATGAATTTCATAAACAATTTGAACCCGGCGCGTCGCCGTATAGACAGAGGATAAATTCTTTAAAATATTTGCACGAAAAAGGTTTAAAGACATGGATTAGTATGGAACCCTATCCGACCCCTAACCTGGTAAAGCAAAATTTATCAGAAATCTTGAATGAGATTAGATTTGTGGATAAGATTATTTTCGGAAAACTGAATTATAATGTAAAGACATCTAAATTTGAAAATAACAAAGAGTTTTATGATGAACAAGCGAAAGAGGTAATTGATTTTTGCCGGAAGAATAATATTGAATACCACATTAAATATGGAACGCAAATCGTAGAAAATAGAAATACGGAAAAAATATTTAAGCAAGAGTATGGAAGTGCATATCAGCCAGAGCTAGTATATATACAGGTCTGATAATTGAATAAAACACGCAATATCAAGCGTGTTTTATATTTAAAGTAAAATATACAAGGACTTCACGCAGTCCGACTGCGTGAAATTTGAAAAATTTTATGAATAATATAGGTCAGGAAATTTTAAAATTTACCAGTCATTCTATTTGTGACAATGAAAACACTTATCGGATTTTTTTAGAAAGATTAAAAAGGGGGAATCTGACCCGCGATGAGAATAGTGGGTCCCATTTTTGCGTCTATTTTCTTCCATATAATTTGCGGAATAAGAAGGTATTCATTGTCCATCATAAAAAATCCGGGCTATGGTTATCTCCGGGCGGACACATTGATAAGGGTGAGGAGCTTTTGGGGGCGCTGAACAGAGAAATAGAGGAAGAGTTGGGAATTAAGAATCATTTTAAAGAAGCGCCTTCGCCTTTTTTATTAACCATCACGCCGATAAACAATCGGGTGCAACCTTGCAAGACGCACTA
>Ga0315291_10006492_pt1 | contig 14525 bp, 7 predicted proteins | sample YL17G12_20_MG_FD_203070 | JGI IMG/M metagenome (GOLD analysis project Ga0315291, IMG submission 203070) | Sediment microbial communities from Yellowstone Lake, YNP, Wyoming, USA - YL17G12_20 | ecosystem: Environmental > Aquatic > Freshwater > Lake > Sediment | place: USA: Wyoming | collected...
GGAGACCGCCCGCGTGTCGAAGGCCGTCGCGACCGGCCAGATGCCCTCCTTGAAGCTCTTGACGTCGCCCCGGTTGACCGCCACGGACTTGCCCGCCTCCGTCACCAGTTCGATCCGGTCCGGCAACTGGGCCGAGACCTTCCCTCGATGGTTGGCGCCGCCATTGGTCTCCACTCGGTCCCAGTACACGTCCTCCATCGTGTTGAAGACCGCCGAATAGTTGCCGGACTTGTCCTCGTCAATCGGCGCCGAGTCGTCGCCGTGCACGAACGTCCACTTCTCCCGGGCGTCGCCCAGGATGAAGCTGACGTGCAACATGATCATGTCGCGGTCCGGGCCCAGCGCGTTCTTCAGGGCGTTGGCCTGATCGGCCTCCCGGAGCAACTGGTCCAACTCTCTGATCCGCTGCTCCTGGAGACCGCGGGCGTGCTTCAGGAGCTGCGGCATCTTCTCCTTGACTTGGGTCAGTTCCTTGAGTTTCTTCGCCTTCGTCGTCTCATCGGCCTGCTGGACCTGCTCCTGGACGTCCTTCTCCAGTTCCGCCAGCGTCTTGGCGTCGTGCAGTGCCTTGCCGACTCGGTTCCACCCCATGTCGTCGTCCGTAAGCGGGGTGATCTCCCGCTCCAGTCGAGCCAGTTCCTCCTTCATCGCATTGAGCTTCTTCTCCGCCTCCTGCCTGCCGGGACCGGAGAGTTCCTTCTCCACCTGTGTCAGCTCCCGCTGGAGTTCGCTCCGCAGGATTCGCAGCGGGCGGAGGTCGTCCAGAATCTCGCTGCCCAGCCCGTCGGCCTCGGATTGGAGAATCCGGTGGGCCTCCGCATGTTCGTCCATCCGCCGGGCCTCGGGGGTGAAGATCTCCGGCTGGCTGACCACGGCGAGGATCTTCTCCCGGAACTGGCGCTCCTTCCTCAGCGTGTCGATGCGTTCCTGGAGCTTGTCGGCGGTGACGCCCTTCAGCTCGCGGTAAAGCGCGCTGTAGAATGCCCGCGTCCCCATGTGGTTCTGGGCCTGGGCGTCGAAGAAGCACAGGATGATGTCGCGCCTGGGCGGGTTGCGGAGGAGAAAACTCGCGGTTTGCAGTAGCCCCGCGATGTTCGCCGCGTCGCGGGCGCCCGGAGAGACGTCCGGCACTTCCGACAGGCTGTCCAGCGGGACGGCCAGCAGGAAGGCCTGGTCCTTCTCGCCGAACCGCGGCCAGCCCCCGCGGATGACGCCGACCACGTTCCTGCCCCGGAGCTCCTTCCACTGGCAGGCGGCTTGGACGGAGATGCTCCGCGGGCGCGACTTCAGTTCCAGCTTCGCGGCCACCTTCGCGGGGACGTAGAACCGGGGCAGGTTGGCCGGCACGTTGACGTGGTGCCAGGCCTTGCCCGCGGGGGAGTCGCTGCCCACGAACACCACCGCCTTGGCGCCGAACGCGAACGCCTTCAGCCAGTTCTTCTCGCACTCCCAGTCCAGCACGACGATCTTGCCCTCGGGAAGCTCCACGCCGTAGTCGCTCACCTCGCCCCCGCGTGCGTAGAGGGTCTGCCCGGAGATGCCCTTGGCCGGGGTGATGGCGCCCTGGAGCAGGTTCGGCCGGCAGGGGTAGATGACCGGCTCGTCGGCCTCGCCGAGGACCTCGTTGCCATCGACGAACAGGCGGCACTGGGTCGTCATCGGCTGCACGACGGGGAACGTCTGGACATAGACTTCCGGTATGCCGATCTGGCGGAGCCTCTTCTCCACGTACAGGCTGACCGGGGCGCTCCCGTTATTGGGATCGGCGAAGTAGGCGCTCGCAGGGAAGTTGGCGTCGATGAGATTCGGGTCCCCGTACCCGGCCAACCTGTGGCGGGGGCGGGTCAGGAACTCCAGGTCGGCCGCGAACTCCTGCCGAGCCTTGTCCAGCTCGATCTCCACCAGGGGCCTGGAGGTGGTGGTGGCCGTCGTGGTCGCGGCCTTTCCGGTGGTTGACTGGGTTGCGGCGCCTGTCGCCGGTGGGGGAGTCGCCGCGCCCTGGGGCTTGGTGGCCCAGGGCTTGGTCACCAGCAGGACGACCAGGACAACCGCGCCGAGAATGGCGAAGGCCAAGGATGCGTTCTTGAGGCGCTTCTTATTCATTCTCCATGCCTCCGATCGCGCCGGTCTGCACGGTGACCTCCGAGCGGTTGGCGATCCGCTCCACCAGCCCGTCGCGAATCCACAGGATGCGGTCGGACAGGTCGATCAGGCGGTGGTCGTGCGTGGCGCAGATGATCGTCACGCCGCGGTCCTTGTTCAGGCGCTTGAGTATCGCGTGGATTTCCGCGCCGGTCCTCAGGTCGAGGTTGCCCGTGGGTTCGTCGCAGAGCAGGACGGAGGGGTGATTGGCCATCGAGCGGGCGATGGCCGTCCGCTGCTGCTGCCCCCCGGACATCTCGATGGGCTTGTGGAACCACCGCTCGGCCAGACCCACCAGCTCCAGGAGCTTCATGCCGCGCTCGCGGGCCTCGTCTCCCGCCACCCCGGCGAACGCCATCGGCACCGTGATGTTCTCCAGGCAGGTCATGTACTGCACGAGGTTGTACGTCTGGAAGATGTAGCCGATCTTGCGGCACCGCAGGAAGGCCAGCTCGACGGCGTTGAGCTGCGCCACGTCCACCTCGTCGATGAACACCCTGCCGGAAGTGGGGCTGTCCAGCCCGCCCACCATGTTGAAGAACGTGCTCTTCCCCGATCCGCTGGGCCCCAGGATGCTGATGAACTCTCCCCGGTATATCTCCACGTCAATGCCGCGCAGGGCCTCGGTGATGACGCTGCCCATCCGGTAGGACTTCTTCAGGGCCCGCGTCCGGATGATGACCGGGCGCTCGGCCCCGCCGACCTTGGGCGCCACCTGGCTCTGCTGCACGGACTCGCTCATGCTCGCTCCTGCCTGCCGGCACGCTCCGCCCGGCCGACGTCGCGGCCAAACCTACTCGATGCGCATCGCCTCCATCGGCGCCAGCCGCGCCGCTACGTACGCCGGATACACCGCTGCCCCCGCCGACAGAACCACCCCCATCACGATCGAAAGCCCCCCCGCGATCAGCAGCTCCACGCCCGGAAGATTCTGCATCGCCACCCATCCGAACCTCGCCCAGCTTCGCAGCCCGCCCAGCAGGAAGCCCAGAAACGCCCCCACGACTCCACCGGCGATCCCCTGCATGCACGATTCCAGGATGAAGTTGATCATGATGAAGCTGTCCGTGGCGCCCAGGCACTTCATCGTCGCGATCTCCCGGAACCGCTCCGTCACGCTCATCAGCATCGCGTTGGCGATGCCCACTATGCAGACCAGAAAGCTGACGACGATCAGCCACTTGGTCCGGCTGGAGAAGCCCAGCCAGCCCTTTTCGGTGGTGATGGCCGCGGCCTGGATGCCGGTCTCGACCTTCGCCAGGTCGATCTCGTCCAGGCGGTACTGGGCCGCCTCCTGGATTCGCTTGGCCGACAGTCCGATAGGCTTCTTGATGTCGTTGGTGACCCCCAGCAGCCATTCCGCGCCGCTTCCGGAGGCGGCTTCGTCCAGCAGCGTCGTCTCGCTGATGTCGGAGGCGTTCTTGATGTTCAGCCGGGCGGCCAGGCGAGTCTTGACCTCCTGGATCTTGCCTGCCGACTTGATCCGCTCGGCGTCCACGCTCAGGGAGGCGTGCGACCTGACCTCGGCGAACTCCGCGTCGGACATCCGGTAGCCGTACTCGGCGAGCTTTCTGGGCATTCCCGCGTCGGCAGCGGCGAGCACGTCCTTGGGCTTCTGGTCCTTCAGCAGGTCGGTCTTGATCCGCTCCAGGGCCTTCCGGTTGCCCTCCAGTATCTTCCCGCGCGTCTGGCGCGTCTGCCCCCAATCGTTCAGAAAGGCCCTGAAGCCGTCGATGCCGGTGGGAATCTGCCGGCCCAACTGGAGCAGCCGGGCCTTGAAGTCGTTGAAGCCCGTCTCCCCCAGGATGGTGGGGAAGACCTCCGCGCCCTGGAGGCGCCCCAGCAGCACGCGCCGATGCCCTTCTGACAGCCCATCGAAGAACCGCAGGTACTCGCCCTGTCGCTTGGCGATCGCGCAGAGCGCCTCCACGTCCTGGTCGCCGAGCGAACCCCACGCCTTGTACTCATCCGAACGGTTCCTGTCCTTCTCGGTGAGCTTGCCTTCGTCCTTGTCCTCCTGTATCGCGGCCAGCTCCTCGGTGAGTTGGACTTCCTTGAGCGGGACCGAGAGCCGGCTGACCCAGAACAGCAGGTTCTGCCGCGGGGCAATCCGCACCTTGATCGCCCCGGTGGCCCGGCGGGCGATGAGGCTCTCGCTGAGCATCGTCATCAGGAACGCGACGGCCAGGGCGACGACCACGACGGTGATAGCGGCCCGGAACAGCCGGAACCTCACCCCGCTGAGGACCAGTTCCATGCACTTGCCCAGCGAGAGGCGAACCTGATCCTTGACCTCGATGTTCCTCATTTCGTCCTGCTCTTGCCGGCGCCCACGACGGCGACCAGCCCCCGCTGGGTGAGCATCCGCAGGAACTGCGTCACCGGAAGCTGGGCCTCGCGGAATGACAGCTTATGGTCCGCGGCGAATTTTTCAATGATCGTCTCGACCGTGTTCCTGCCGTTGCACATCTCCAGCACGCCGGCGCCTACCTCGTCAAGCTCCACTCGCCGGTGCGAGGAAAACGGCAGGATCCAACTGATCGGCGGAACCAACCACGACGGCCGGCGAACGGGGACGGCGGCAACGGTCGCCCTGCCCTTGCGGGTGATCTCCATCGCCTCATTGCGGTGCGGAACGGACGCCAGGAAATCCGCCGCGGTCACCGGAACTCGCGTTTCCTTGCCCTGTCGCGATTGCTTCATCACCGTCCCGTCGGGAGGTCATGTCCAGCACCGCGGCGCTCCCCGCCAGCGCCTCAGGCGCCTGCTCCCGGTCCCACCGGCCGGCGGCAGCAGCGGACCTTCAGCGCGTCCGGCAGGGCGAGTTCGTCCTGACGGGCGACCTCCGCGAGGCTCACGTGATACACCCGGGCCTCGACGGGGCACTCCCAGGCCAGGTCCAGCCTCACCCGTCTTAAACCGCGCAGCGTGGGAACTATACCGGCCTTGGAACGGCTTAGCAACAATTGACCTTCGTGACCGTTGTAGCGATGAAGCGCCTGGTGAAGCAGGCGATCTTGGGGCGGCAGTTCCTGCTCGAGCCAATCCCGCAGAGGCGTCTTGAGCCAGTGCTTCACCATCGCGATCCGCTCGACGCTGAGGTGCGGGCCGCCCTTGCGGAGGCGGAAGTCCCACCGCACGCGGCCGACTTTGGCCGAGCTGCGGATCAGCTCGAAGTCGCTCCCGACGACCATGCGGATGCCCATCGCCTCCCACTCGCGCACGGGCGCAGCCGGGTCCTGCGGGGATACGGACGCCAGGATGGCCCTCTCCAGCTCGGCGTCTCGGCGATCGGGCCAGACCACCGTGGCTTCCACGATCCAGCGGACCCCTTTGTAGAACCGTCCGGCGTGAACGACCTGGGCTGCCTCCGTGCGGCGGACGATCCCGCGCCACTCCGGCGGCGCACCGGTCAGTTCCGACAGGGCCACCTTGCCCTCGGAACGCTCGCGGTGCTTGTCGAGAATCAGGTCCAGGTTGGGAACGTGCTGAACGGGCTTCCAGCGGACGTCCAGGCGCTGGAAGTGCCGGTCCACGAACGTGCATCGGCCAGGCTCGTTCAGGCCGCAGGCGATCGCCAGCTCCCATTCGCGCGGGTGCTCCACCTGCATCCCGCGCCAGCATGTCCTTTCAAGCTCCACGATGCCGAGAGCTTAAAGGCTGCGGCCGGGGGCCGAAAGCCAAAAAAGCCCGGCGGACGGGGCCGGACCCTCATGCGACCGCGGCGGTTTAAGGTTTTACATGAACGGCCAGGGCAATGTAGGATTGGCCTGGAGCCACAGGAGAACGATGAGCATGAGACCACAGCGTTTCCCGAGGCGTCCACCGGTGGGCCGGGCCGCAGCGTGCCTTGGGGCGATCTTGCTCGCCTGCGGTTTGGCAAGCGCCGGCGACTGGCCGCAGTTCCGCGGTCCGACGACGCTGGGATACTCCGACGAGAAGGACCTCCCCCTGACCTGGGGCGGGAAGAGCAGCGAGAACATCCTCTGGAAGGTCCCGCTGCCCAAGAGCCACAACCCCTTCTCCTCGCCCATCGTCTCCGGCGACCGCGTGTTCGTGACGCTATCCCAGTACGAGCCGGTGGACCACCGCGTCCTGTGCTTTCAGAAGGCCGATGGCAGGCTGCTGTGGGACACCAACGTCCCGCCGGGCCCGCTGGTGCTGAAGGATCCCCGCGGGGGATACTGCGCCCCGACGCCCGCTGCCGACGGCAAGAGAGTCTATGTGGTCTTTGCGTCCGCCGTCGTCGCGTGCCTGGATTTCGACGGCAAGATCGTCTGGCGGACCGCGCTGAAGGAATACGCCTTCGACGTGACCATCGGCGACAGCCCCATAATATATAAGGACACGCTCATCTTCCTCTGCGACTTCATCAACAAGTCGTCCAACCTGACCGCGTTCGACCTCAAGACCGGCGACATCCGGTGGAAGCAGCCCCGGCCGGAGGTGAACTTCTCTCACACCACGCCCGCGATCGTGGAGATCAACGGCGCCCCGCAGATGCTCATCTGCGCCTCCAACGCGGTCCAGGGGCTGGACCCGGCGAGCGGGAAGCTCATCTGGTGGTGCGCCGCGCGGGGCGACGTGTGCGGGCCGGCTTACGGTGCCGGGGTGGTGTACGCCGAGGACGGGCGGGGCAATTCCGGCCTGGCCGTGGACCCCACCGGGAAGGGCGACGTGACCAAGACGCACCTGAAGTGGGCGGCCGACCACGCGCGCGGCGAGCTTTCATCGCCCGTCATCGTCGGGGAGTACCTCTATCGCCTCGGCTCGCAGAAGCTGCTCTGCATGAAGGCCGCCACGGGCGAGCTGGTCTATTCCGAGAAGCTTCCGGGGATCAACTCCTACGTCACGCCGATACCGACCGCCGACGGGCGGCTGTACGTCGCATCGTCGGGCAAGAGCTACGTGGTGAAGCTCGGGGCCAAGTTCGAGATCCTCGGCACCAGCGACCTGGGCGACTCCAACCACGCCATGCCGGCCATCTCGGACGGCAGGATGTTCCTCAAGGGGCAGAGGTTCCTTTACTGCATCGGGAAAAAGTAGGCCGGTTCGCGCCGGCCGCAATCCGCCGGGGCGCGAGCGGGCGTTCGCGGTAGCACCCGATGACGAACAGCGGTAAACTCAAGGCATGATCCGCGTCACGGACCAGATCGCCATCGACGAGGGAGAAATCCGCGAGGAGTTCATCCGCTCCTCCGGGCCTGGCGGGCAGAACGTCAACAAGGTCTCGACGGCCGTGCAGCTCCGCTTCGACGTGCGGAGTTCCCCTTCGCTCCCGCAGGACGTTCGGGAACGGTTGGTTCGGCTGGCCGGCACGCGCGTGACCGAAGGAGGCGTGCTTATCATCAACGCGCGGCGGCACCGCGCGCGGGAGCGGAACCGCAAGGACGCAATCGGCCGGCTCGTGGAGCTGATCCGCCGGGCGGCGCAGAGGCCAAAACCCCGCCGCAAGACCGCGCCGACGCTCGCATCGAGGAATCGGCGGCTGGGGGACAAGCGCCGGCGGAGCGAAATCAAACTGGCCCGGGGGGGCGTGCTTCCGTGCGAGGATTGAGGGCGCGGTTGCCGTTCGACCCCGGCGCGCCGGGGCTCGCGGCCGTGGAACCCATCCGAACGAAGACATATTAACTATATGAAGGAAGTGGTCATACTCGTCGGGATGCCGGGGGCGGGAAAGACTCACTACTGCCGGACGGTCCTGCCGGACCACGTCCGCATCTCGCAGGACGAGGGGCCAAGGCACTTCAAGGGGGTCCTGGGGAGGTATCAGCGCCTCCTAACCGAGGGGGTCGAGAGAATCGTCATCGACCGGACGAACCCGATGCGGTCTCAGAGAGCCCACTTCACCGAACTCGCCAGGGTGCACGGATACCGGGTGAGGATCGTCCATCTCGACGTGCCCAGGGCCGTCTGCGAGCAGCGGATTCTCGGCCGGAAAGACCATCCGACGCTGGACGGGCGGAGAATGGCCGAGGCCATCAACCGGTACCAGAGCTGCCTGGAGGCCCCGGTCGCCGAGGAGTGCGACGAACTGGTCGTGCTAGGGCAAGTACCTTAAGTGACCTTGCGCGACTCCGCGCCAAACGTCGTCCCTGTGGCCTCGAAGAGGCCTACAGCGGGTAGCCGGATGCGTGAGCATCCGGAGAACGGCGCCAACAGAGCACAAGCCTCGAGGAGGCGGGAGCGCTTTCGCCTCTTCGAGGCTCCCAGCCCAATCGGACCCCAACCCGGAGCCTCACGGCTCCGGCTACCCACTGACGGCTCTTCGAGCCTAACAACAACAGGTTGGCGCCCAACCGCGCACGTCCATAAAGATAGCCATCGCGCAAGTCCATGGAGATAGATTGTGGGCGCCCGCGGGGCGGCAGCTCGTAGGCTGGGTCGAGCCCGTCGTTTGGGCGCCCAGACGGGCCCGTACGGGAGACCCACCTTTTCTGCTTTTCTTGGCCCGATTCCCGCAAGCGGCGTAAGTCCCGTCGGCAAAGGGTCTAGGGGAGGCGTGGCAATCTGCGGGATTTGTAATGGGTCAGTTACTGGTACGACAGGCGTCTCGCCTGTCGAATTCGCGCCTGGTCTCCGTCCCGACAGGCGAGACGCCTGTCGTACCACACCCCGTAAGTGACCCAGTACCGGGATTTGGAATTTCCTATTGACAGGCTTGGGACCTTCCGGTACACTAATGTCTGTTGAGATGGTAGTGAGTGCAGGAATCGCTTCTTAACGCTCGATGTTGGAGGAAGCCAGGAACGGAGTGTGCTCTCAAGGTTGCGCCCGCTGAGCTTCATGTGTCCGGTCGCGCCTTTGATGCCAAGTCGCATTTGGAGCGGAGGAAGTACCGACGGCGCTCAAGTCACAAAGGTCGCTTAGCCGCGTTAGTCAACGGCCCAGAGCCGAGGTTGCCCCTGCGCTGCTGCGAGCGGGCGCCGGCTCAGCCGGCCGAGACCGGCATCGTTGGAGGCACGTTGTGACGACAGGTCTAACCAGATCAGTATCCGCTTGCCTTGGCCGCAAGAACGCAGGGACGTTCGACGGCCGGACGAGCCGGCTTACCAGTGCATGCAGTGCGAACAAAGTTCGTAGTCCGCGAGCGTTTTGCGCGGGACGAAAGGAGCAGACAATGAGGTCCTGGACATTCATCGTTCTGGCGGCTGTTGGAATGGTCCTGTGCGCGAATGCGGGGCAGGCATTCGGACAAGCCACCATAAACTACACGTTGACGACGGGGCTGGTAACCAACCCCGACGCCAACGCGACCCCTGTCACGGTCTATCGTTGGACGGACCCGAACTGGGTCCGCGCTCCGGTTGATCCCAACGCCCCGCTCTACCCCGGAATAGACCCCAATTACATCTACAACACGACCGTCACCCTGGGTCTCGCTACCGGGCAGGCGAAGAGCGAGACCGTGTTCATCGATCTCCAGGGCGGGACCTACACGTTGAGCAAGCTGACCATCACCGAAGGGGCCAATAAGACCAACCGTGGGTACTTCAGGAACGGCATCCTCAACACCGCCTCCATCGAGTTCGCCACCGGGTCCGACGCGGACCTCGACTTCATGAAGGACTGCAACATCGTCGCGGGCGCCCAGACGCTCATCATCAAGAACGCCTCCGGCAAGGCCTTATTCGTGCGCGGGTACGTCAGCGGCTCCGGCGGGCTGCGCCTCCAGGGCGGGAACAACATCGAACTGAACGCGGGCGGATGGGGCAGGCTCATCAACCTGGGCGGGGACTTCACCAGGGACGCAGCGACCGGGGAGTTCAAGATCTACGACTTCGGCTCGGGCGACGCCGCCTTCAGCGCCCCGACCGACCCGAACTACCCGAACGATCCGAACAAGACCCTCTTCGTCACGTTCAGCAACATCTACCACCGGACCACCAACAAGTACATCATCGACCGGACCGGGACCAACGAACCATACGGGTACAACGTGACGGGCAGCACCTGGATCCAGTCCGACATGTTCAACTTCCGGGCGGAGGACGCCAACGGGACGATAAACATGGGGACCGTTCAACTGGACAACGCCAACCGCATCACGACGATCCAGTCCGAGAACCAGTACACGATCTTCAACATCACCGGGGGCATCCAGGACGGCAACGCCGTCCCGACCAACCGCAGCCCGCTGGTAATCAACCTCCTCGCGGGCAACAGCGTCATGAACATCAGGGGGATGAGCACGCACTCCGCGGCGACCATGTTCGTCAGCGGGGTCGTGAACATCAACGACGCCAACTCCCTGGGCCCCGGGCCGACCTTTGTCTATACCCTCGTGAACGCCAACGCCACCGGAGCGGCCGGGACGGGCGACATCACCTTGGGCAACTTCGCGTACGTCAACCAGAACGTCAGTTTCCCGTTCGGGCGCGGGGGCGAGATCCTCAACAACCTGAACAACTGGGGCACTGGCACTGCGCAGGCCTTTGGCGGGCAGTTGATGGTCAACGACGGCAACGCATTCATGCTGGCCTCGCAGAAGGTGACGGTCAACGCCGGGGGATACCTGAGCCTGGTCCAGTTGCCCGTGGTGCTGCCGAAGATCACGGTCAACTCCGGTGGCGCTGTGGGCGGGCGCCTGGACAACGCGGTGTACTACGACGCCGATCCGAACCTGGTGACGGTCAAACTGAACTCCGGCGCGATCTTCGTGGAGGGTTCGACCAACGAGCCCAACCGGGTGACGCTGGGCATGGGCCTGGAGGCCCCCAACCTCTGGAAGGGCATCACGGGCATCTACGGGACCATCGTCGTGGGCGACAAGCATGACGGAAACGATCCGACGAACATCTACCAGGGTCCCGCGATCGGGCCCTGGACGTTGGCCGGCGACTTCGGTGCGACGCTCTCCTCGTATGATGGCAACGATCGCCTGGTAGTGTATCTGTCCCCCGTGCCGGGGGGAGGGAACGTTGGCAGGGTCTTCGGCCGAGGCGCAAACGCCGGGTACGCCGGGGCGACGCTGTACACGACAGACCCCAACGGGCCGATCATCATCGGCCCGGGCCGGATGTACCTGAACACGCCTGACAGCAACGCGGCCGGCGGGCGGGCGATCAACTCCCTTCGCTTCACCCGCGCGGGCGACCTGAGCACGCAGGGGTGCATCCTCCTGACAACCATGGACGCCAACGCGATCGCCAAGGAGCAGACGGTCACGATCACCAACGGCATCATCACCACGGACTCCTCCGACGGCATGACCGGATACTCCATCGCCGGCACGGTGATCGTGGGCGACGGCGCGACGTTCTATCCCAACAGACAAGACCAGGCGGTGACCAGCACCACCAACCTGAGGCAGGGCACGTTCGTCATGACCCCCAACAGCGCGTTCTACCTGAACGGAAACGGCGGCAACCCGCTGAAGGCCGGGGCCACCTTCCAGTGGCAGGACGGGGCCAAGATCATCCTGGACGCCGACCTCACGGTCGACGCCAACTACTGGTATTTCCCCGCCAACGTGGACCTGATCTCCGGGTACAGCAAGACGTACAACAACCTCCCAGTGGGCAGGCGCCTGACCACAGGCATCTACGACAGCCCGGAGTTCAAGGGTGGCACCGGCCTGGTGCTTCACAAGGACTCCAACTACGTGATCTTCTCCGCCATGCCCGGGAGAGAAAACAAGGTCAACTGCAACTTGTTGGCGACGGACGCTAACCGCCAGTTCGTCCAGGTCGGTGAGACAGGCCCGTACGTCAGCCTGGTCGGCGTCGGCAGCCCGATGGCCTTCTACCGCAAGACGATCGCCGAGGCCAACGGGCGGGTCGATTTCTACGGTACCAGCACGGTTCTGGGCGACATCAGCGTCGTGTCGGGCAACCTCTATATCAACGACGGCGCCACGGACCGGTTCACGGCCAGGAGCCTCGTGATCAACACGCTGTCCAACAGCGACCTCGCCGCGACGAACTTCGACATCCTGTCCAGCTACCTCCAGGACGGGAACATCCTGTTCAGCGGGGACATCACGGTCCTCCGGGGCAAGCTCACCATCGACGCCGGCAAGCCGTTGAGGACGGACCTGGCGGCCGGGAAGCTCGCACGGAACATCATAGTCAACGACTCCAACAACCTGCACAGGGCCTGGATAGACCTGAACAACATCCAGACCACCGCCTCCGATGCGAACATCAAGCAGATGTTCACGTTCTACGGGTCGTACGGGGCGAAGGGCAACAGCATCTTGGTCACGGGCGCGCAGGTCAGCAACCTCTGGAACGTCCACCTGGGTGAGGGGGTGGAGTTTGCCCTGAAGAAGTCCGGCAACACCATGACCACCCGGGTCCAGCTCTTCCTGGACGGCAACGCCACGATCGTCCAGTCCAGCAGCGACAACGGGAACGACTTCTGGGACATCGCCCCGACGGATGCGAACAACACCGTCACGCTCAAGCTGGGGCGCCTGCTTCCCGACCCCATCGTCAGCAACATGAGCTCCGTCTTCGGCAACGCCACGGACGGCGGGCAACTCTTCCCCGGCATTTTCCGGTCCGGCGACATCTTCGGGACGGTCCGCAACGGCGTGACGCTGGACCTGGTGCGCGGGCGCGTGCACTTCATGCCCGGCGCGGCGATGGAGGCGAACGTGGTGGTCTGGGCGATGGGTTGGAACAGGCCGGGAATCACCGCCGTGGATGCGAACTACATCTCGCGGGTTGACTTCATGGCCGGGTACGACGGGAACCCGGCGAACTACTCCTCTGTGGGCGGGACCGTCTATGTGTCCGGGAACCAGGAGATCAGCGGGTACGTCGTGGACGGCAACAGCCTGGGCGGGGGCACGGGCATTCGGAAGACCAACGTGGTCGGCGCGAAGGTCGTGGTCGTGAAGGACCCCGACGCTGGCAACCCCGACGCGGTCTTCTACGCCCGTCGGACGGGTGTGGACGCCAACGTTGACGGTTGGGTCCGATTCAGCAACATCTGGATTCAGAACGACGCCGAGGCGCGCCTGGCGACGGCGGACGGGGACCGGGTGATGGCGGACGTGACCCTGTTCGACCGCGGGACGGTCCGCGTCGGTTGGGGCAACACGTTCACGAACCTGGGCGACGTCCGCTCGGCCAATCCCGATCCCAACGTCATCCCCGTCCTGACGGTCAACCACGACCAGGGCGTGGGCGTGAGCAACTTCCTGTGGATCGGGAAGCTCCAGACGAACCTGGACCTGATCACGACCAACCAGGACGTGCGGTTCGGGGACCGAAGTATCGACATGGGCGACCCCAACGCGCGGTTCGACCTGAACGGGCGCACCCTCCGCCTGCTGAGGGGCAACCTTGGCTCCATGCTGCCCGACTTCGGGACGGTGGGCGGGACGATCACGATGGTCGAGCCGAACGGGGCCAGCCGCATGATCCTGTACTACAATGAGGCGGGCACCGATCCCAACGCGTGGGGCAACGCGGTCTCCAAGGTCGTGGCGACCAATAACAACACGGTGGTGCTCAGGACCAACAAGGGCAGCACCACATCGTACATCATGAACAACAGCGCGATCCGCATCGAGGTGCCCGACGGGGCGACCGGGTCCGTGGCCGGCGACGTTGGCACGGTCACCAGCGGCAACGACGGCATCTCCCACTTCACCAACGTCCACCTGGGCAACAGCTCCACGCTGAACCTGTGGCGCATCAGTGGTAGTACCATGGCCGACATCATCGTGGACGGCAACTTTGCGACGGTGAGCGTATCGCGGGACACCGGCACGACGCAGATCATCGGGAACGTCTCCACCGGAGACCCGAACTACGTCCGCACCCTGTACGTCACGGGCACGCTGCGGACCAACTTCGTCGGCACGCTGAACAACGTGGACCTGGTCGTGCGGAACACCAACACCGACATGCGCTTCAGCAACTTCAGCGCCGTCGCCCCGAGCCTCCCGATCCCCGGGTACGGCTTCAACCTGGGCGGAAGGACGGCCACCCTCCAGGCCGGTCTGACCTGGCTGACGGTCGATCCGAACGCCGGGACCATCGCCGTGGAGGGCGGGCCCGCGGGCACCGCGGGCGCCACGCTGCGCCTGACCCTGGGCGCCACCAACATGGACTACGACCCGAACGGGTACCGGTATGCCAACACCACGTTCGTCCTGACCAACAAAGGCACGATACAGGGCAAGGTCGATGAGGCCAACAGCGTCCAGTTCCCCGGGCCGTCCAACTATTACCGGACAGCTCGGTTCGGCCAGCAGATCGTCGTCACCGCGCCGGTGGACCCGAACTGGAACGCCTTTCTACAGTCCAGCAGGAACTACGACAACCCGGACGCCAACTACTACTCCCGGGCCTACTTCCCGAACGTGCTGATGCAGGCGGGCGCCGTCCTCGGCATGAAGCAGGACAACGCCCATGTCCAGGCGGACC
>Ga0315291_10006493_pt1 | contig 14523 bp, 15 predicted proteins | sample YL17G12_20_MG_FD_203070 | JGI IMG/M metagenome (GOLD analysis project Ga0315291, IMG submission 203070) | Sediment microbial communities from Yellowstone Lake, YNP, Wyoming, USA - YL17G12_20 | ecosystem: Environmental > Aquatic > Freshwater > Lake > Sediment | place: USA: Wyoming | collected...
TGAAATTTGCCAGCCATTTAAAGAGGGCGCGCCGAAAATGCTTGATTATTTGTGCCGCGACTGCCATAACCATTTTAAAGCTCTGTTGGAATATCTTGAAGAGTTGAATTTGCCCTACGCCATTAACCATACATTGGTGCGCGGTTTGGATTACTATACCAAAACAGTTTTTGAAATCCGAGAGACCACCGATAATTTGGCTCTCTGCGGCGGCGGCCGCTACGATTATTTAACAGAAGTTCTAGGCGGCAAACATACTTCGGCAGTCGGCGCAGCAGCCGGCGTGGAACGTTTGGCGGAGATTTTAAAAAATCGGCAACCCCGACAAGAAATGAGTCCCAAGCCCAAAGCATTTTTAGTTTTAATTGGCGATATGGCCAAGAAAAAAGGATTGAGCATTTTGGAAATGTTCAGAAAGGCCAATCTTTGGATTGCCGAATCTTTCGGCCGAGATTCGGTAAAGGCTCAATTGCGGCAGGCGGATCGTCTTGGTGCGCCGTTTGTCTTAATTTTGGGCCAAAAAGAAGCGATGGACAACACGGTTATTTTGCGCGATATGAAATCCGGCGTGCAAGAAACCATTGAACTGGACAAAATTACAGAAGAATTGAAAAAACGTTTTAAAAATGTTATTGTCTAATTAGCCAAATTATATTCCATTTTGTTATACATGAATGAATGCATTTTTTGCCAAATAATTAATAAAGCAATAGCCGGCGACATTGTCTATGAAGATGACCGATTTATGGTTTTTAGAGATATCAATCCCAAGGCGCCGATTCATTTATTGGTGGTCCCCAAAGAGCACATCTCCAGCATTAATGATTTAGAAGAGAAAGATGAGGAATTGATGGGAGCTTTAATTTTAACAGCCAAAAAGGTGGCAGAGCAGGAAGGATTTGTTTCCTCGGGTTATAAACTTCTTTTTAATGTAGGTCGAGGAAGCGGGCAATTGGTTGATCACGTCCACCTCCATATTTTAAGTGGCGGCTATACTCGCCCTCTCGCTGAAATCTAGAATTTGGATTTTGGAATTTGGATTTTTTAATCACTATGGCCATAGAAATTAGAAGAAAACCGGACGAACCAATAAACGTTTTTCTCTACCGCTTTAACAAACAAGTCCAGCAAAGCGGCGTTTTAGGCGCGGTTAAAAAAGCTCGCTTTTTTGCGTCGGCTCCCAATCGGCGTCAGCGCCGAGCCTCCGCTATTTATCGGGCAAAAATTCGTAAAGATATCCTGTATCTCAAGAAAGCCGGCGTTTTGAAAGGCGCAGAAGACATCAAATTCATTAAAAAACTTTTGAGAAATCCTAAAAAACAATCTTTTTAGTATATGAAAATAATTTTGGGATTGGATTTGGGGAATCAAAACCTTCGTTTGGTTTTAGGAACTCAAACAAAAAATTTGAAGCCGAAAATTTTGGTAGCCCTGGAGCGGCCTTCAGCCGGCCTGAGCAAGGGTTCGGTTGTGGATTTTGAAGAATTCATTCAAAGCTTGGAAAGTGCTTTGACAGAATTAAAAACAATTCATAAGCATTTGCCCAAGGCCATTATGATTAATGTTTCCGGCCCTCATTCGGCTACAAAAATTAGTCGGGGGATGATTGCCGTTTCTCGAGCAGACGGAGAAATTTCTGAGCACGATGTCATTCAGGTTGTGCAAAAATCCCAAGACATAAATTTAACCGCCAATAAAACGCTTCTTCATGTCATTCCCCGTGAATACACGGTTGACGATTTAACGGGCATTAAAGATCCCGCGGGCATGCACGGTATCAAATTGGAAGTGGAAAGTTTTATTATTGAAGGATTTTTGCCGAACATCAAAACAGTTCAGAAATCTTTTAGCGAGATTAATCATCGGCTTTCGGGAATGATTTTTACGCCTTTGGCCGCCAGCCGCTCTTCTCTTTCCAAAAAACAGCAGGAAGTGGGAGCGGCCATCATTGATTTAGGTGCCGAAAGCACGAGCTTGGCGGTTTTTGAGGACGGCAAATTATTGACGGCCGCCACTTTACCCGTTGGCGCCAACCATATCACTCATGATATCGCCATTTGTCTAAAAACGTCTTTGGATGTCGCGGAAAAAGTAAAATTAACTTTCGGTTCGGCGATTGCGATGGAGGTATCGCGTCGCGAAACTCTGGACCTTTCCAAGATTAGCAGAGAGTTCACCGCTGAAATTTCTCGGCGCTTTTTAGCGGAAATTATTGAGGCCCGCTTGGAAGAGATTTTTGACCTTGTTAATGACGAGCTGAAAAAAATCAATCGTCAGCAAAAATTGCCGGGCGGAATAGTTCTGGTGGGCGGCGGAGCGAGATTGCCCCAGATTGTTGATTTTGTTAAAAATTATTTGCGATTGCCGGCTCGCATCGGCCACCCGGTTAACTTGCAATTAGAAGATACCAGAGAGGAGATAGCGGAATTGGTGGATGACCCGGCTTTTGCCGTGGCTACTGGGCTCTTTTTGTGGGGCTTGGATAATTTGGGAACCGAAAAAATCTCTATGCCATCACCCTTCTTGTCAAAAGTTAAAAAAATTGCTAAGATATTCTTACCCTAAAGTAGAGCTAGTCTTTAATTTTAAATTTGTAACATGCCTCAAATCAAATATCCCTTAGAAACATTTGCTAAAATCAAGGTTATCGGCATCGGCGGCGGTGGCGGTAATATTATTTCCCGTATGAATCGGGGAAAGATGCGCGGCGTGGAATTTATTGCGGTTAACACCGACGTTCAAGATTTGCACAAAACCGGCATTCGCGAAAAAATTCATATTGGCAAAAATATTTCCAGAGGATTGGGGACGGGTATGAATCCGGAAATTGGCCGACAAGCCGCCGAAGAAGCAAAAGCTCAATTGGAAGAGGCGATTAAGGGCGCAGAAATGGTGTTTTTGACCGCGGGCTTAGGCGGCGGAACAGGCACCGGAGCGATTCCGATTATCGCCGAATTAAGCAAAGAAAGTGGAGCTTTAACCATTGCGGTTGTTACTAAACCGTTCTTTTTTGAAGGCAGCCGTCGCTCTCAAATTGCCGAGGAGGGCTTAGTCAAACTGAAAGAAAAAGTTGACGCTTACATTGTTGTCCCCAATGACCGAATTTTTAATATTATTGACCAGGATACGCCGCTTAGTCAGGCCTTTGAAGCCATTGACGATGTTTTAAAATGTGCCGTCAAAGGCGTGGCAGAATTAATTAATGTGCCGGGAATCATCAACGTGGATTTTGCCGATGTGAAAACTGTGCTCCAGGATGCTGGTTTGGCCTTAATCGGTATCGGAAAAGCCAGTGGTCAAGAACGGGCGATGAATGCGGTAAAATCCGCCATTAGTTCTCCGCTTATTGAAATTTCGCCGCATGGCGCCCGGGGCATTCTGTTTTCGGTAATTGGTAATGATTTAAAAATGGCGGAAATTAATGACGCCGCTAAACTAGTGAGCGAAATAGTTGATCCCGGCGCCAAAATAATTTTTGGAGCGATGGAAGACAGTCGTCTGAAAAAAGGCGAAATAAAAATTATGGTGATTGCCGCCGGCTTTAATGGTCTGGTGAAATACAACAATGATGCCAAACAACAGTCAATTATTTCGGAAAAACCATCACTTAAAAAAATAGAAACGCTATCCGAAATTATTCAAAAAACTTCTTCCGAATCTTTGGAAATCCCGGCCTTTTTGAGGAGAAGGAAAAAGTAAAAATTTTCTGCTATTCTTCCTCGTTATTTCCTGGTTTTTTCCAGCTTACAAAATCACACTGGGGCCATCGCGAGCAGCCGTAGAAAAATCTGCCTTTTTTGCTGCGGCGTCGAACCACTTCACCCTCTTTGCATTTCGGACATTTCATATTAAGATAATTCGGGTTATGGGAATTATTATTTAAAGATTTGGTATTTTTGCACTCGGGAAATCCGGAGCAGGCGAGGAACCGGCCGAAGCGGCCCATTTTAATAATCATCGGTTTGCCGCATTTTTCGCAAACTTCATCGGTTTTTTCCTCAGCTATTTCTTTTTTGGAAACTTCTTGATACTTCTCATCAAGATTTTTTTTGAATGGCAGATAAAATTCTTTAACTACCGGCACCCATTCTTTTTTGCCGTTGGCGATTTCATCTAAATCCTCTTCAATTTTAGCAGTAAACCCGACATTGACGATGTCCGGGAAATGTTTAACTAACACCTCATTGATTAAAGAGCCCAGTTCGGTTGGGTAAAACCGGCGGTTTTCGTCTTTTTCAATATAACGCCTGGCTTGGAGCAAAGAAATAATCGGCGCGTAAGTGGAAGGGCGACCAATACCGTATTCTTCAAGGGTTTTAATCAAGCTGGCCTCATTATATCGAGCTGGCGGTTCGGTAAAATGCTGTTCCGGTTTAACTTCCAGTAAATTTAATTTTTCGCCTTTAGTTAATTCCGGGATTTCCGACTCTTTTAAATTCAACGGATAAACCTTTAAAAAGCCGTCAAATTGGATTAAATTCCCAGTGGTTTTTAAATAATAAGAATTTTGGGGATTAATCGCTTCCACTTCTACCGTCGCTCTTTTTATGGCGGCTTCTGCCATTTGCGAGGCAATAAATCTTTTCCAGATCAAGTCATACAGCTTATACAGCTTATTTTCCACTTTGTCTTTAATTTCCGAAGGATGAATTTCCGGGTGGCTGGGTCGGATAGCTTCATGAGCTTCCTGGGCCAATTTTGATTTTGTTTTAAAGCGCCGCGGTGAAGCCAAGGCATATTCTTGGCCATAACTTTCTTGAATCAAATTTTTAGCCTGGCTGAGCGATTGCTCGGATAAATTAACCGAGTCCGTGCGCATATAAGTGATTAAACCGATCGGTCCCTGGCCGAAATCAACGCCTTCATACAGCATTTGAGCTAAGCGCATTGTTTGTCTGGCGGAAAAATAAAGCTTTTTCCAGGCTTCTTGTTGCAGAGTGCTGGTGGCAAATGGCGGCAAAGGTGATTTTTTAATGATTTTTTCGTCAATGCTATTGACGTGGAAGTCGCATTTAGCTATATCGTCGCTGATTTTTTTTGCTTCGATTTCATTTGGAATAGAAAATTTTTCCAGAACATTCTCATTAATTTTATAAAGCTCCGCTTCAATAGCTTTGAGTTTGGCTTGTCCCGTAGGGGAACTTTGAGCTTTGATTTTGAGGAGCGCAGCGACGATAGTCCAATACTCTTCTTTTTGGAATTTATTTCTTTCTCCTTCGCGGTCAGCAATTAAACGCAAGGCCACAGATTGAACGCGGCCAGCAGACAAACCCCGGCTAATTTTCTTCCAAAGAAAAGGAGAGAGTTCGTAGCCGACCAATCTGTCTAAGATTCGTCGCGCTTGCTGGGCATCAACTAAATGCAGGTCAATTTTTCTTGGTTCAGTTAAAGCCCGATTGATGGCATCCGGAGTTATTTCGTGGAAAGTGATTCGTTCATAGTCAGGCAGATTTAAGGCCTGGGTTAAATGCCAAGAAATAGCTTCTCCTTCGCGGTCTTCATCAGTGGCCAGAATAACTTTTGGCGCCTTTGCCGCCAATTTTTTCAACCTCGTCACATTTTTCTGAGCTTTCCTTGGAATAATATACTGGGGCTGAAAATTATGTTCCACGTCAATTCCTAGGCGCGATTTGGGCAAATCTCTCATATGGCCGTAGGAGCTTTCAATTTGATAACCATCCTTTAAAAATTGGCTGATGGTTTTGGCCTTGGTGGGAGACTCAACAATAATTAAATTTTTCGCTGCTCTCGCCATGTCTATATTAAAATTTAATGCGATAACCGCCGCTGTCTAATTTAATCAAATTTTTTAATTCTAAAAAGGTTAGATTTTGGTTAACCAGAGAGGCTTCCATTCCGCTCTGCGCAATAATTTCATCAACGCCAATCGGCCGCTCCGCCTTTCTGACGACTTCTAATAATTTTTGTTCTTCCAAGGTCAGATTTTTCAATTCAGAAGGTTGCGGCATTCCTAAGGGTAAGTTTAATTCTAACAAAATATCCTCAATTTTGCTAACTAATTTAGCGCCGCTTTTGATTAACTCATTAACGCCTTCAGAGTTTTTAGAAAAAATCGGTCCAGGCACTGCAAAAACCTCGCGGTTCTGCTCTAAGGCAAAGCGGGCCGTGATAAGCGCGCCGGACTGAAGCGGCGCTTCAATAATTAAAGTACCCAAACTCAGGCCGCTGATAATCCTATTTCGTGCCGGAAAATGGTGTTTTAGAGGCGGGGTGCCTAAAGCATATTCTGAAATTAAGGCGCCGTGCTTAATAATTGTTTCAGCCAGTTTTTTATTGCTGGTAGGGAAAATAACGTCTAAGCCCGCTCCCAAGACCGCCACGGTCTCGCCAGCTTCTTCCAAGGCGGCGGCATGGCTGAAAGTGTCAATGCCGTAGGCCAAGCCGCTGACAATGGTTGCGCCAGAGCGCGTCAATTCTTTTACTATTTTTTCCACCACGGTTTTGCCGTAAGGGCTTGCCCGGCGAGTACCCACTACCGCAATTCTTGGTTTCTTTTCGGAGTAGTGGCCCAATTGGTATAATGCCAGAGGACAACTGCTGATTTCTTTTAAAAGCGACGGATAGTTATCATCGGAGGATAAAATCAGTTCCACGCCCGAATTTTGCAGTTTTTGCCATTCTTGCTCCGGGTTAATTTTATTTTTCTTTTCAAAGAATTTTTTAATCGTTTCTGGCTCAAAATGATGAGGATGCGTCATTTTCGGAAATTGGTGGCTATCCCAAGCCCGACGAAAAGTGCGATAACATTTTTTCAAGGTCGTGATTAAGGCGAAATTGTTTTCGCTTGCCAAGTTCAAGGCGTTATAGAATAATTTTTCTTGAGGGTCTATTTTTGCCATCTTATTTAAATATACTATAGCCCAATGAGTGGGATTAAACAAGGGGAAATGCCATTTACTTGGATGTTTATATATTTTTTGATATAATGAAATAAACTATGCCCGCCTTGGAAAAAATAAAAAGCAATGAGTTTATTAAACAACTACTATCAGTTAAAGCTGTTATTTTGGCCGTCGGCTTGATTGTGGCGGTGGCGGCTCTGGTAATTTTGAACGGCAACATTAATACCAGTAGTCAAAAAATTAAAACCTTGCGTCAAGACATTCAAAAATTAACTTTAACCTCCGAGGCCTTTTCTACTTTGGCCAGAGATTATCAAATTCTCAGCCCTTATTTGGAGGCGATTCGCAATTTAATTCCCAATCGCGATAAAGTTATTAATTTTAACCAGGAACTTTCCGAATTAGCCGAGAAATATAAACTGGATTTCGGATTTATTTTTCAAGAGGCGGCCGTTCAAGCTCAATCAAAAGTAGTGTCGTTCACAATGACCTTAAAAGGAAATTTCTCGGATTTTGTTGAATTTTTGGTTGAATTAAAAACTTTACCGTATTTCGTTGATTTAGACAGCTTCAACATCAGCGGTCCGCCGATTGACGATATCGCCCTCGGCGTTCAAACAATTTCCATCGTCATCAAAGGGAAGGTTTTTATGCAGCTTGAAGAGACGCCAAGCCCTTCGCCAACCCCCGCGTCTTAAAATTATTATCACTATGGCCAGCTTCAAAAATTTATTTAAAAAAAACAACCTGACAAAAAAATATCTCGGTCCGAAAGCCATTAATCGCCGGCGATTGACGCACCAGAACTTGATTTTTTTTGTGGCGGCGATTATCATTATTGCTGGTTTGACGGCCTCGGTGATTTTTAATCTTTCTCTGTTAATTAGCCAGATTAATAAAAGTCTTAAAGTTGAAAAAGGCATGACCATTCCCATCGTCCAATTTGATTTGAAAGGTTTTGAAAAAATTCAGGGAAAATTAGGGATTACTCTGACTACGCCAACGCCTACGCCAACTGCCACGCCAACGCCAAGCGCTTCACCAACCGTTTCACCATCAGTTACTCCAACAATAACTGCCAGCCCAACAGCATCTCCAGGCATAACTGCCACGCCAACCCCCACTCCGAAGGCCACCGTAACGCCGACTCCCAAATCAACCGCAACACCAACTCCCAAACCGTCAGTCACTCCGACAGCCACTCCCGTTCAATAATTTTAGTCAGTCCCCGCCAAATTTTAAATGCGCACATAGTTCAGTGGTAGAACGCTGTCCTGATAAGACAGAGGTCCTTGGTTCGATCCCAAGTGTGCGCACTAACCATTGACCCGGACCAATTTGTGAAAGGCACTTGACAAATGGAAATTCCCGAGTAAAATGGAAGATGAAGTGAGTGTTTCGCTTTCCTGAATGTCTAGTCATTTAGGAAACACTCCAATTTATTCGCTCCTCCCGCCGCTTGTCGGCGGGAGGTTGTTTTTTGACTTAGCGCGCCACTTCTCATATAATAACTAATGGCTGGGACTTATTCAGGCCCGGAGTATCGCGCACTCACTTATTGAATAAATTGGGGTCAACCGATTTCCGGGCCTGAATGTGTCTCAATCCTTCGACACGGCTCAGGACAAGTTTTTGATAGATTCTTTATTTAATATTAATATGGTGTGGCAAAAAAATATTAAATTAGCTCCATTGACTACTTTTCAAATCGGCGGCAGCGCTGATTATTTTTTTGAGGCCAAGAATGTTGAAGAGTTAAAATCGGCCCTTAAAGAAGCGGCCAAAAAGAAATTGCCGTTTTTTATTTTGGCTGGCGGCTCCAACATCTTAGTCAGCGACAAAGGTTTCGAGGGAGTTGTAATAAAATTAAAGAATGATTTTATTAACATAAAAAATCCCGGCCAAGCCGACAATATTAAAATTGAAGTGGGAGCAGGGACGCCATTAAGCAAACTGTTGGCTGAAACAATCCGCGTTAATCTAACGGGATTAGAGTGGGCGATTGGCATCTCCGGGACAGTCGGCGGTGCAATTGTCGGAAACAGCGGAGCATACGGTCATTCTATTTCGGAATCTGTCGTCAAAGTAAAAACTTTGACGAAAACCGGCCCGCCAAAAACAATAACGCAAAAGAATTGCAAGTTCTCTTACCGAGAGAGCGTTTTCAAGCGCTCCGGCGATATTATTGTTTCCGCTGTTTTGGAATTAAAAAGGGGCGACCCTCAAAAGATTAAAAAAACCATCCAGCAGTTTATTCAAGAAAGGAAAAATAAAATTCCATCACAACCGTCAGCCGGCTCCATTTTTAAAAACGTGGAGTTAGACGGTCAGTCAAAAGATTTGGCGGAAAAAATTCCGAAAGAATTGATTAAGGGAGGGAAAATCGGCGCCGGTTATCTTATTGACCAATGCGGCCTAAAAGGCAAAAGCGTTGGCGGAGCCAAAATTTCCGACAAGCATGCCAATTTTATTGTTAATGTAAATCAAGCCAAGGCGCTGGACGTTTTAGAGCTTATAAACATTGTTAAAAAAAGCGTCCAAGGAAGATTCGGCGTTGAATTAGAACTGGAAATTAGATTAGTCGGTTTTGATGTGGGAAATCATCTGTTATAATATATAGGCAATGAATATTAATATTAAAACAACGTCTTTAGAATTAACTCCAGCGATTAAGGAATATGTTGAAGCTAAAATGCAGGCCCTGGACAAATTTTTGAAGCGGCTGGATGAAAAGGGCGCCGTGGAAATGCAGATTGAACTGGCCAGAACCACTCAACATCATCAAAAAGGCGATGTCTATTATGCCGAGATTAATTTGGACCTGCCCAAAAACGTCTTGCGAGCAGAAGCAGAATCCATTGACATTCGTTCCGCTATTGATGAGGTTCAGGAGGATTTGAAACGACAGATTGAAAAGTACTATGACATAAAAGAAGCTAAATTCAAAAAAGGAATGAGAAAAATTAAAGAAATGCTTCGGGGATTTTAAGTGGAAAAGTAGAGTTTTCACCTCGCTCTCACGCTTAAATTTAGGCGTGGGGCTTTTTCTTTGAGGAAAAATGTGTTAAAATGGAGGATATTTACCAAAATGGCTGGTTTATTTTCCAAAATTTTTATTGGCGATGTTTCGCGCCATTTTTATAAAAAACACAAAAATCTTTTGGCCGAAATCGGCCGATTGGAAGCTGAATTCCAAAAACTCAGTGATTTTAGCTTGCGGGAAAAATCTTTAGCATTGAAAAATCAAGTTAAAACACCGGCTGATTTAGATGGGATTTTAGTGCCGGCTTTTGCTTTGATTCGGGAAGCAGCCAAACGAACATTACATCAACGCCATTTTGACGTCCAGCTTTTGGGCGGAATAGCCCTTCATAACGGAAGCATTGCGGAAATGAAAACCGGCGAAGGGAAAACTTTGGCGGCAACAGGGCCGGTTTACCTTAACGCACTCCTTGGTCGCGGCGTCCACATTGTGACTGTTAATGATTATTTGGCAAAAAGAGACGCAGTTTGGATGGGTCAAATTTATTATGCTCTGGGACTCTCAATTGGTTGCATCGCTCATGATGCCGCTTATCTTTACGACTCGACTTTCCAACCGGAACAAACGGAAAACATCAATCAGGTTGGAGCGGAAAAAGACAAAGAGCGGGACACTTTGGGCGCCTTCAAAGTGGTTTATTCATATTTGCGGCCGGTGTCCCGCAAAGAGGCCTATAGTGCGGACATCACCTATGGCACCAACCACGAATTCGGCTTTGATTATTTGCGCGATAATTTGGTTTATGATTTTTCTGAACGGGTGCAGCGCGGCCATTATTTCGCCATTGTTGACGAAGTGGATAGTATTTTGATTGATGAGGCCAGAACGCCGCTCATCATTACTATTCCGGAAACAGAATCAAGCGAATATTACAAATTATTTGCTAAAATTGTTCCGCAATTAATTAAAGAAACCGATTATAATGTTGATGAAAAGTTGCGTTCTGCCACCTTAACCGAGGAGGGGATTCATAAAGTGGAAGAAATTTTAAAACTTGAGAATTTGTACAGCCCCGAAGGATTCCGCTATTTGCATTATTTAGAAGAATCGCTGAAGGCCTGGGTTTTGTTTAAGCGTGATAAAGGTTATGTGGTCAAAGACGGCGAGATTTTGATTGTTGATGAGTTTACCGGCCGCTTGCTTTATGGCCGCAGATATTCCGGCGGACTCCACCAAGCCATTGAGGCCAAAGAAGGAGTGCGGGTTCAGGAAGAAAATCGGATTTTAGCCAGCATCACTTTTCAGAATTATTTTCGGCTTTACGAAAAATTATCGGGGATGACCGGCACAGCTCTAACTTCCAGTGAAGAATTTGACAAGGTCTATCATTTGGATGTGGTGCCAATCCCGACCAATAAACCGATGATTCGCCAGAATTTGCCGGATTTGGTTTATAAAACCGACGAGATTAAATGGGAGGCGATTAGCAAAGAAATTCAAGAACGTCATGCCAAGGGCCAGCCGCTATTAGTCGGAACAATTTCCATTGAGAAAAATGAAAAATTGTCCGCATTTTTGAATCGCGAGGGCATTCCTCACGAGATATTAAATGCCAAAAATCACGAACGAGAAGGCGCAATTATCGCCCAAGCCGGCAAACTAGGAGCAGTGACCGTGGCGACCAATATGGCTGGCCGCGGCGTGGATATTGTTTTGGGCGGCAATCCGCCGAGCTCTGAAGAAGCTAAAAAGATTATAGAATTAGGAGGAGTGCATGTCATCGGCACAGAACGTCACGACGCCCGCAGAATTGATAACCAGCTAAGAGGCAGAAGCGGCAGGCAGGGCGACCCGGGCTCGTCGCAGTTTTTTGTTTCCCTGGAGGACGATTTAATGAGAATTTTTGGCGGCGAAAGGCTAAAAAATATGATGACCAGCTTGAATTATCCGGAGGATATGCCCATTCAATCAGGGCTGATTTCGCGTTCCATTGAGTCCGCCCAATCAAAAGTAGAGGGATTTAATTTTGATGTCCGCAAGCACACTTTGGAATATGACGATGTTTTAAACAAGCATCGCTCTCTTTTTTACCGCCGCCGCGATGAAGTTCTGCAATTATTCAAAAATGGCGGGTTAGAGGACTGGGGATGGCAGGTTGTTGAACGAGTTCTTGGCCAGATTATAAATTTACCAAATGAGGAGTTGAAAAAAATCTTTGTTCGCCTCGGCGTCTTGGAAGAAAATCATGATTTAGAAACGCTGCCAGAAGCCGACCGTTTTAATTTTTTTAGCGAACTCTTAAAAACCAATTACCAGAAAATCAAAAGCGAAATAGGCGAGGAATTCTTCAATCTTTCTTTAAAATTATTGATTTTACAGATATTTGACGCTTTATGGACCGAGCATTTGGAAAATATGGAATATCTGCGGGAATCGGTGATGATTCGGGCTTACGGCCAACACGACCCGCTGGTGGAATATAAATCCAGCGGCCACCAGTTATTCCGGGATTTCTTCAACCGTTTTGAATCAATATTCTTTGATACGGTATTTAGAATTAAAAAGCCGACAATGGAGATGGTTAATCAACCGGGCCAAAAAATTGCTAATATAAAAAAGGTTGGCAGAAATGACCCTTGTCCATGCGGCAGCGGGAAGAAATATAAGAAATGCCATGGAAAATAAAAAAGAATACCCAAAAACTGGAATAGCAGTTATGGTTATGAAAGATGGTAAGGTACTGCTTGGTAAGCGTAAGAACGCGCATGGCGCTGGTGATTATGCATTTCCTGGTGGAAAATTAGAGTGGTGGGAATCTATTGAAGAATGCGCGAAAAGGGAAGTAAGGGAAGAAACAGGCATAGAGATTCATAATATTAAATTCCTTCGCCTTCTGAATTTCAAATTTTATGATAAACACTTTGTGGATGTCGGACTGCTTGTTGATTGGAAAAGCGGAAAACCGAGAGTTCTAGAACCAGAAAAGTGTGAAGGCTGGGCATGGTATGATTTGGACAACTTGCCGGAGCCGCTATTCAAGGGATGCTTGAGCTGCATTGAGGCATACAAAACAGGTAAAAATTACTTTGATATGTAATCGCTATGGTTTATGGAAAGAAGTATAAAAAGTGCCATGGGAAGTAGGAATATGGAACACATCGCAATAATGAAAAAATCTTGGGGATTGACTGATAAGATTCTGAGCGGCCAGAAAAAGATTGAATCACGCTGGTATTCTGTAAAATATAGGCCTTGGGACAGAATCAAAAAAGGAGAAACGGTTTACTTCAAAGATTCAGGAGAACCAGTGAGGATAAGAGCGGAAGTTAGTAAGGTTATACAATTTGCCAATTTGACTCCAAAGAAGGTTAAAGAAATATTAGACGAACACGGCAAAGACGACGGTATAGAGAATGAAAAGATCCCTGAATTTTTTGAGAGATTCAAAAACAAGAGATACTGTATACTCATATTTCTCAAGAATCCGACAAGAATAGAACCGTTTGAGATTGATAAAACCGGATTTGGAACCATGTCAGCATGGATTACGGTTGATAATATTTCTAAGATTAAGATTAAAAAATAATTCCTGCGGACACAGAAATAAGATTAAAAAGTGCCATGGAAAATAGGAAACAAAAACATGAAATACAATAAATTGGTAAGGGACAAAGTTCCGGAATATATAAAGAGTAAGGGCGGGACGCCGATTACGCATATTGCCGATGAAGCAGAGTATTGGCAGAAATTGAAAGAAAAGTTATTGGAAGAGATTGAGGAGTTTGACAAGAATGAAATTGCCGAGGAATTTGCCGATATTCTTGAAGTCCTTGATGCGTTCGCAGATTATAAAGGATTTGACAGAAAAAAAGTGCAGCGGATAAAAGAGAAAAAGGCAGAAGAAAGGGGAAAATTCAAAGAAAGGATAATTCTGGATGAGTCGTAAAGTGTGTAATTATTGTCAAATTCAGCATCATGGTCATTAATCAACCAGCAAAAACTTTTGAAATTAAGCAGGAAAAATTTTCCGGACCACTGGATTTGCTTTTGAGTTTGATTGAAGAAAAAAGATTGGAAATCACCGAAATCAGCTTAGCCAAAGTAACAGACGAATTTTTAAAATATGTCGGCGACATTAAAAAGGCTTCTCCCGGAGTTCTGGCGGATTTCATTGTGATTGCCGCCAAATTGCTTTTAATTAAATCCCGCGCCTTATTGCCGACTTTGGAGTTGTCGTCAGGGGAAGAAGCGGAAATTCAGGATTTAACCAAGCGCCTGGAAATTTATCGCTTATTTAAAGAAGCCAGTCAAAATTTGAATAATTTATACATGACCCGGCCGCTTTTCAGCCGCGAATTTCTTTTTAATCAAATGCCCATTTTCTATCCGCCCAAGAACCTTTCTTTAAACGACCTGCGAGAAGCTTTTCAAAAAATTTGGGAAGAATTCCAGAGGCTGGGAGAAGAAGTTTCAATTGAAAAAATCAAAAAAATCGTTAAAATTGAAGAAAAAATCAAGGACATTCTCCGGCTTCTGGCCAAAAAGAGCAATTTAGCTTTTGGACGAGCGGTCAAAAAGTCGGAAAAAATTGAAATTATCATTACTTTTCTCGCTATTTTGGAAATGTTCAAAGAACGGATGATTATTATTGAACAAGAAGAGGCCTTTGGCGAGATT
>Ga0315291_10006495_pt1 | contig 14522 bp, 8 predicted proteins | sample YL17G12_20_MG_FD_203070 | JGI IMG/M metagenome (GOLD analysis project Ga0315291, IMG submission 203070) | Sediment microbial communities from Yellowstone Lake, YNP, Wyoming, USA - YL17G12_20 | ecosystem: Environmental > Aquatic > Freshwater > Lake > Sediment | place: USA: Wyoming | collected...
TTGCTTCGGTCTCGGCTACGCCTCGACCTGCGCAATACACGACACAGAACGTAGAGAACTCTCTAATGACGTGTGGTACATAATCTGGGGTCAGGTCAGGATTCCTCAAATTGTTTCCTGAGAGCGGGACTTGGGTTAGTCCACCAGGCGCTGCACTTTTACTCCGCCCTTCACAACAAAGCCCCCTTTCCCGATGGTCGGTTCAAGTGGCTTAATATTCCCACTCTATAAGGAACCAAAGCTGCTGTGCGAGGTCATCATCGTTCCAACAGCCATTCTCCCACATATTCAAATAATGTTCGAGACCTCTCTGATTGTTCGGTTCGCCTTTATTCCACAATGAATACCCCCATTTTTCACCTGTAACCCATTTCCATTCACCTTCTTTCTCTTCGTCGGTGCCGCCAAGCCAGTAACGCGAAGATGGAGGAAACATATTCTTAATCCATTCATGCTCTTCTTTGGTTGTAATAGTTGCCAGATGACCACCAAGAGACTCGCAACATGTCTTTGCCTCCTTCCAATCCGTTCGCAACAAACACAGCAGGTAGTGATGACCCTGGAATTGCTTCACTTCTAGCGAACTTTGGCCCGGATTTTCTTTGAGCTCATTCACATCTACCTCATAGAGTTTGAGTCGGAATTCATATTCAGGTTGCCAATCGGGGAACACATCTTGGGAAAGTAAACGAATAGCGTCTTTCTGCCACTTTACAGCTGCGTGACGGTCAGTAGCCTGATAGTAGGCCTCTGCAAGTGCACCAATGTAAAACCAGTCCGTCCAGTTTGTCATTTCGCAGGCAGCCATAGCACCATCAACTGTCCTATATTTTCTATAGAACTCATAGAGCGTACGAGTGTCCATTTTTTCTTTGGAGCTGTCAGAGTTCCATATAGCCATCATTCCTGCATATTGACAACTGGCCACAACGCTGTTGCCATCGGGACTTACAGCAATCGAATTAGCCGGGCCGCATACGGTCGTCATAACCTCACTGCCAAGCCTTGTCACAATATTTCCCCTTTCGGCATCCCACACTTGCACACTCTGATCCAGACTGCTGGAAAAGATTCTTTTTCCATCAGGGCTAAAAGCAACACCAGTAACAACATCGCGATGACCTTCTAACTTCAATTCATAATCTTCGCCTTGGCTGCCCCAAACCAAGATAGCACCACCATCGTCGCCTGATACAATGCGATTTCCATTCTTATTGAATGCCACACAGCGCACAGACCTATTGTGACCACATAGCGTCATTAGAGATTTACGCGTGCTGTAATCCCATATTTTGACCGCCTCATCGGCACCCCCAGAGGCGATTCTTCTGCCATCCGAGCTAACGGCCACACTCCTAACACCATTCTCATGCGCCTCCATTCTCGCGATTTCAGAACCTGTATTGGCATTCCAGATTCTAATGGTACCGTCCGCACCTCCAGAGATGATGCAATTGCCATCGGGCGTGTACTGTGCTGAATAAACTGCTCCAGAATGCCCCTTAAGAATCAAGATCGGAAAGGGTCGCTGGAACACATGGTCCCATATCCTGATTGAAGAGTCGTAGCTCCCCGAGGCAACATACTTCCCATCGGGACTGAATGCGACCGATGTGATTGGACCAGTGTGCCCACGAAAGTTAATTAGCTGGTCCCACGCATTTGAAGCCCAGACTTGCACGTCAGAGTCTGGTCCTCCAGATGATAGAAACAACCCATCATTGCTGAATGTTATTGAAGTAAGACTGTGGTGACCAGTCCCAATCAAGAGCTCACCGCGTGCCTCAGCAGCGTTCCACAACTTGAGAGTGCAATCCGCACTTGCTGATACTATACGTTTTCCATCCGGACTAAAGGCAACAGAGGTAACGTTCTTCTGATGTCCGCGCAAAGTCTGTTTCAGCTCGCCATTGGTTCCATCCCAGATATTCAAATCGCCAAATTGCCCACCAGAAACAATCCTTTTGCCGTCTGGACTGTAGGATGCCGTAATACTGCCCCCCTTGTGGATTCTGCGGATGAACCACTCCTGTTGCAGTGTTTCGGCATCCCAGATCCAGATAATACCATCGTTCAACACTGCCATTATATGCTGGTTGTCGCTACTAAACTCAACGCGGTTTGGAGGTCCTCTGCGCCACAAGTCGGCGTGCGATAGGGGTACCTCACGCAATAATTTGCCCTTTTCAACATCCCAAAGCTTGATGGTATAATCGTGGCTGCAAGAGACAAGCCGATTCCCATCAGGACTGAAATCAATCCAAGTTACGATTTGCGAGTGCCCGGTCAACTTGGATGTTTGCTCACCACTCTCTATATTCCAGAGTCTGATTGTCCTATCGTAGCCACAGGAGGCAAGTGTTTTGCCATTAGGACTAAAATCCAGTGCTCTGATTACTCCTTTGTGGCCAGTTAACGTAAGGAGCTCTGCTCCACTTTCCATATCCCAGAGTTTGATTTTGCCATCGAATCCTGCCGACGCAATTGTTTTGCCATCTGGGCTAACTGTCACGGCGCATACCGCAGCTTCATGCCCTCGTAACGTTATGATCTCAGAACCAGTGCCAACATCCCAGACCTTAACGACCCTGTCCCCACCTCCCGAGACAATGCGTCTGCCGTCTGGACTGAACACTGCTGAGTGGATGATGTCGTCATGTCCCCGCAAGGTTTTCTCAGACTGATCCGAAACGTATTGCAGACGGTGCCATTCCCACGCCCGCAGATCAGAAGGACAAAGTTGCAATAGTTCTTTGACCTTTGCGATGTTAGATTGTTCATATTCGATTTCAGCCAAGGCGATGCGGTTGAAATAAAGGGATCGTTGAGTTTCTTCCCTTTCTTGTTCAGCTTGGTCACGTGCTGCCTCAGCAGACAGGCGTTGTTTCGTCTCACGAGTGCGTGCTCTAACCGCTTCGGCATGGGCGCGAGCCTGTCCGAAGGCGAAGATAGTTGAGACAACGACCCCGGCCACGAGAACAATCAACACGGCTGCGACTCCAGCCACAAATCCTCGATGCCTTTTAATAACCTTCTTGAGGCGATACCTCGCGGTCTCAGGTCCTGCTATCAGTGGGTCCCCGTTCACGTAGTTCTCGATGTCCTGGCCGAGATCGGCCGCGGACCTATAACGGCGATCACGCTCTTTGCGCATCGCCATCATGGGAATCCACTCAAGTTCTTTGTGCAGGCGTCTGGCGAGTGCCGCAATATCTGTGCGCCGGCTTTGGGCTATCTCTGTGGCTTCTTCGCCGAGGCTCGACAGGCGAGTACTCGGCTTGGGCGGTTCTTCTTCGCGTATTATCCTTTGAATCTCCCCAATAGCTGCTGAACGCAGCGTATCCGAATCGAACGGCAATGCGCCGGTCAGCAGCTCATAGAGCACAACACCCAAAGAATAGACATCAGTGCGGGTGTCTATGTCCCGTTCAGCCATCTCAGCCTGTTCGGGACTCATATACTCAGGGGTGCCGATCAATTGCCCCTGCTCGGTGAAGAACGTTCGATCGGTCAGGGGCCGACCCAGGGCCTTGGCTACGCCGAAATCGATCACCTTTGGAACCGCATTTTGGCCTTGGACCAGGACCAGGATATTTGACGGCTTGATATCCCGATGAATAATACCCTTCTGATGGGCGTGCTGGACGGCTTGGCATACCGACTGGAACAGCTTAAGCCTTTCCTCAATGGTGAGCTTATTCTTGTCGCAGTGCTCGGTGATTGGTATGCCCCTGACATATTCCATCACAAAGTAGGGGTGGCCATTCTGCGTTGTGCCGGCGTCAAACACATGGGCGATGTTTGGATGATCCAGCAGGGCAAGGGCTTGCTGTTCCGCTTCAAACCGGGCAATAACCTGCTTGGAGTCCATCCCAGGCTTGATTATTTTGAGCGCCACCTGGCGTCTGATCGGCTCCTTTTGCTCTGCCAGATAGGCTATTCCGAAACCGCCCTCACCCAAGACGCTGAGAAGCTTGTAACGGCCGATCTGAGTGCCTATCTCTACCGATGAATCTGGGAGACTACGGGTCGGATAGCCGTCCTTGGGGGGCTCAGCCACATCGCCGCTGCCGGGTATGTCGTGGTTCTCTTCGCTGCCTTTGCCCATGCAGAACGCTCCTTTCTGGTCCACATCTCGACACGAAATCCCCCCTGGGTGAGATTACTATTTGAGGACACCCATTGCAATCAAAAAATAACACCACAGCTCGACATTCGGCGGAGCGTTTGTAGTATAATGTGGCTGGGTTGCCTGCATTGTGGTTAGGCCAAAAATGATTTGACAAGACTCGGTAATGTCGTGTAAGGTAGTCTCAATGCCAGATTGAGAAGAGTCTTAACTTCTGAACGCCCATTCATTCGGCATAAGGTCAGAATCATAGAGGGCATGGCAATGGCTGAAATCACTCGCACAGCTCTTTTTGGAAAGCTCAATAGCATAGGCTACAAAGCTATCGAAAGTGCCACAATCTTCTGCAAGATGCGGGGCAACCCGTATGTGGAGCTTGTGCACTGGATCCACCAGATCTTGCAGCTGCGCGATTCAGACCTGCACCGCATCATACGCCATTTTGAGATAGATCCTTCTATGCTTGCCAAGGACATAACTGAGGAACTGGATCGGCTGCCGCGGGGGTCCACGTCGATTTCGGATCTCTCATCCCATCTCGAAGAGTCCGTGGAGCGTGCATGGGTGTACGGGACTCTTTTATTCGGTGAATCATGTATTCGCACGGGCCACCTGATAGTGGGGATTCTCAAGACCAGCGGTCTCAAGAATGTTCTGCTGGGAACCTCGGGCGAATTCGGCAAGATCAAGCTGGAGCAGTTGACGGATGACTTTGCAAAAATCGTCGGCGGCTCGGCTGAGGAGTCCCTCTCGGCGACTGATGGCAGTTCAATGCGGGCCGAGGGCGAATCCAGCCGGGGCGCCGGCGATATGGCACCGGCTGCAATGGGAAAGCAGGAGGCCCTGGCGAGGTTTTCGGTGGACCTTACTGAGAAGGCCGCCAGCGGCGAGATGGATCCGATCGTCGGGCGGGACAAAGAAATCCGGCAGATTATCGACATTCTGATGCGTCGCCGCCAGAACAACCCGATTTTGACAGGCGAGGCGGGAGTCGGTAAGACGGCGGTTGTCGAAGGTTTCGCCCAACGTATCGCCGAAGGTGACGTGCCGCCATCGCTCAAGGACGTGACACTGCGCGTGCTGGATGTCGGTTTGCTGCAGGCCGGCGCCAGTGTCAAGGGTGAATTTGAGAACCGTTTGCGACAGGTCATTGAAGAGGTTCAGGGTTCCCCAAAGCCCATTATTCTTTTCATCGATGAGGCCCACACGCTCATTGGCGCCGGGGGGGCCGCCGGAACGGGCGACGCGGCGAATTTGCTCAAGCCGGCGCTCGCTCGCGGCACGTTGCGGACTATCGCAGCCACAACGTGGAGCGAGTACAAGAAGTATATCGAAAAGGATCCTGCTCTTACCCGCAGATTCCAGGTTATCAAGGTCGATGAACCTGAAGAAGACAAGGCGTTAATAATGATGCGGGCATTGGCCTGTAATCTTGAGAAACACCACCGTGTGCAGATTTTGGACGAGGCCCTGGACGCTGCGGTCCGCCTTTCGCACCGTTACATTCCCGAACGTCAACTCCCCGACAAAGCGGTCAGTTTGACGGACACCGCATGCGCAAGGGTCGCCATAAGCCAGCACGCGGTGCCGCCGGAATTAGAGGACTGCCGGCGACGAATTCAAGCGCTGGAAACGGAGCTGGAAATCCTCGGCAGAGAAACAGCAACGGGCGTGGACCACAAGAAGCGCGAAGCTGAGACTACAGAGAAGCTTGAGGCCGAACGTAAAAGACTGGGCAAGCTGGAAGGCCGCTGGTCGGAAGAAAAGGAGCTGGTCGAGGCTATTTTGGATATTCGAGCCAAACTGCGCAAATCCGGAGCCGGCAAGATTGAACAGGCAAAGACTGCCGAAGAAGAAGCCCCACAGGCCAAGGCCAAAAAGGTTGATGACGCCAAGGCGGCCGATGCCGGCAAGCCCGCAAAGACTAAACCGGAGAAACCAAGTGAATCAGAGACAAATGACAGAGATAAACTGCTCAAAGAACTGAAATCCATGCAGAAGCAGCTCATTAAGCTGCAGGGCGAAGCGCCGCTGATTCTTCCGTGCGTTGACGCGCGAGCAGTCGGCTCGGTGGTCGCCGACTGGACAGGGATCCCGGTTGGCGGAATGGTGAAAGATGAGATCGAAGCGGTTCTGAGCCTGCCGGATACACTCCGCAAGCGTGTTATAGGCCAGGACCACGCACTGGAAGCAATTTCCAGGCGCATAAGGACCTCGCGAGCCGGCATAGAGAACCCGAACAGGCCGATCGGTGTAATGTTCCTCGTTGGGCCCAGCGGTGTAGGCAAGACTGAGACGGCGCTTGCCTTGGCTGAGGCTCTATACGGCGGCGAGAATAACTTGATCACGATCAATATGAGCGAGTTCCAAGAGGCCCATACGGTCTCAACGCTCAAAGGCTCGCCTCCCGGATATGTGGGCTATGGCGAAGGAGGCGTTCTGACCGAGGCGGTGCGGCGGCGCCCCTACAGCATTGTCCTGCTCGACGAGGTTGAGAAGGCGCATCGCGACGTGCACGAGATATTCTTCCAGGTGTTCGACAAAGGCCAGATGGAAGATGCCGAGGGCCGCCTGATCGATTTCAAAAACACGATCATTCTGCTGACGAGCAATGTGGGCACCGACCTGATTATGGAGATGTGCAAAGATCCCAAGCTGATGCCCGAGCCCGAGGCAATATGTAAGGGCCTTCGCACGCCTCTGCTGAAGGTCTTTCCTGCGGCCCTTCTCGGGCGTCTTGTTGTTGTGCCCTATTATCCGATGAATGACGAGACGCTGGAGCTTATTACTCGGTTGCAGTTGGATCGAATTGGACGTCGTGCACAGCAAAACCACAAGATATCGTTTAGCTATGACGATGCGGTCGTGGAGCTTATTGTCAGCCGGTGCACAGAGGTTGAAAGCGGCGCTCGGATGGTCGATGCCATTCTAACACACGTGCTGCTGCCGGAAATCAGCCGAGAGCTGCTGACCCGCCTGATGGAGGGCAAAGCCGCAAGACGCGTCCATATGGGAACTAAAGACAGCGAGTTTACCTATCAGTTCGACTGAATTTCCGGGTTCTGCTGACTTGAGGTGATTAGTAATGGCAATTACTCAGAAACACAGAGAGTTGGCTATCGGCACCCCATTAGGCGAAGATGTGCTTTTGCTGGTGGCCATATCGGGGACCGAGCAACTCGGCCGGCCGTTTGACTTTCGATTGGAGCTGGTCAGCGAGGACCATCAAATACGATTCGAGGACATCATAGGCCAGAATGTCACCGTCCGGCTCGAACTGAGCAAGAATACCACGCGCTATTTCAACGGGTATGTAAGCAATTTCACGCAGACGCCCGGCAGGGGCAGGTACGCAGAGTACAAAGCAACTGTTGTACCCTGGTTATGGTTCTTAACCAGGACCTCGGATTGCCGAATCTTTCAAGAAATGACCGTTCCCAATATCATAAAGCAGGTTTTTCGTGACCACGGGTTTAGCGACTTTGAGGACTCCTTGAACGGCAGCTACCGCGAATGGGAGTATTGTGTTCAATACCGCGAGACTGACTTCAACTTTGTCAGCAGGCTCATGGAACAGGAAGGGATCTATTACTTTTTCAAGCACGAAAACGGCAAACACACACTCGTGTTGGCTGATTCTGCATCTGCGCATCAGCCCTTTGAAGAATATGAAGAGATACAGTACAGGCCCCCGGACGCTGCTGTAAGCAGCGATGAGGTCATTCTGAGCTGGACGGTTTCAAAGACGGTCCTGCCCGGCATGTATTCACTGGGAGACTTTGACTTCAAAAACACCAAGAAAGACCTCAATACAAGAGCCAAGGTTACTCGCGATCATGCCGGCGCCGACCACGAAATGTATGACTACCCCGGTGAATATGCCGAATACGCCGACGGGGAAAACTATGCCAGAACGCGCATCGAAGAGCTGCATTCCCAATATATGGTGGCTAAGGCTGATTCCGACGCCAGAGGTATTTGCACCGGCTGCACGTTCACCCTCACCGAGTATCCTCGCAATGACCAGAACATCAAGTACTTGATCACCTCGGCAAATTATGATATCGCCCTGGGAGAATTCGAATCAGAGGGTAGCAACGCCAGCGAAAGTGTCTATTCGTGCAGTTTCACGGCTATCGACGCCGCCGAGCCGTTTCGCGCCGGCCGTATAACTCCCAAACCGTCAATTCCAGGCCCTCAGACAGCGATTGTCGTGGGGCCCTCAGGAGAAGAGATTTACACCGACCAGTACGGGCGTGTGAAGGTCCTGTTTCACTGGGACCGCTACGGCAAGGCCGACGAGAACAGCTCGTGCTGGATCAGGGTCGCCCAGGTCTGGGCAGGGAAGAATTGGGGGGCGATGTACATCCCGCGTATCGGTCAGGAGGTTATCGTTGAGTTTATCGAAGGCGACCCGGACCGGCCTATCATAACCGGCCGGGTCTATAACGGCCAGGCAATGCCGCCGTACGAACTGCCGTCGGAGAAGACCAAATCGACCCTCAAATCCAATTCAACTAAGGGCGGCCAGGGATTCAACGAGATACGTTTCGAGGATAAAAAAGGGGATGAGCAAATCTTCATCCACGCCGAAAAAAATCTGGATATTCGCGTAAAGAACGACCGCTTCGAGACGATAGCCAACAACCGGCACCTGCACGTGGAAAAGGACAAGTTCGAGCATGTGGATAACAACCGCGACGAAAAGGTTGATGCCGACCATAAAGAAGAAATAGGCAAGGACCGGCATCTCAAAATCACGGGCAAGGAAGCGAAAGAAGTCGGCGGCAGCCAGTCGCTGACCGTCAAGGGTGATGTGATAGAGGTTTTCAAGGCCAACCACTCGGAGCAGATCACTCAGAACTATTACCTCAAGGCAATGGGAATTGTTATTGAAGCAATGCAGGGAATTACGTTAAAATGTGGCGGCAGCAGCGTAGTGCTCGACCCGGCCAGCGTTACAGTCAAGGGCGGAATGGTTACTATTGACGGCGGTATGACCAAAATCAACTCCGGGCCCGGCTCGCCGCCGACTGCCGGCCAGGCCGGCAGTGCCGTCGCACCCGCCGCCCCGGTTAAGGCCGAGGATGCCGACGATGCGGACCCGGGCGAGGTAGCCGAGATCAAGGCCGAGCAGCGAAAAACAAAGAGCGGCAAGTACGGCTCAGTACAAGTAAAACCCTACAAACCGCCGCAAACCGAAGAAGAAAAGGAACAGAAGAAAAGTTGGATCGAAATTGTACTGCGCGATGATAACGGCAAGCCTATGCATGGTGAGGCTTACAAGGTTATTCTTTCTGATGGCCGGACCGTAGCCGAAGGAACGCTCGATGAAAATGGCTTTTCTCGCATCGACGGTATCGATCCAGGCCAGTGCAGAGTTCTATTCCCGAACTTGGAAAATGACCAATGGAGGAAAGGGTGATGCCAGGGCGGATATCCATTCTTTCGGCGGTTGTGCTGGTTCTGGGCGCGGAATTATTGTTCTCTTGCAAGCCAAAGGAAAGGAGTAAGGACGTAATGTCGTCTACGACGGAAGACTCAAACGCCATACTATCTGCCCCCGATGAATCGTGGCGATTTGCACAGGGGGTACTCGCCCTCAAAGAGATCCCTCTTCCGGATGAGTGGTATTCTGTCGAGGGAGCAACGGTTACTGAGAGACTCGAGGCAGCGTCGAGGGCAATGCGAAAAGTAGATGCCAATGCGCCGAATGTATCCGAGCTAATGGCCCGATACGATAACGGCGGACGCCCGTTTGTTCACTCTGTCTGGTTCAACCAGCCTCTACTATGCCCCAAGTGTGGCCCGGCGGGCGCCCAGGGCTTTTATACTATTACTTCAATCAAAAAGGATCTGGCTGTCACTATTGGAGCTAAGGAAATGCACGACGTCATGAAGCATCAGGGATCTTTTACGACGAAAAAGCTTGAGATTCTCAAACGGATCCTAACACAAGAGTAGAGAAATACGAGAAAAAGTTATGGCGGACGAAAGAAAAGATGAGGCGATTGCAGCCGAACTGAAACATCATTTCAAAGCACTGCCCCCCAGTTTTACTCCCAAATGGAGTCGTGATTGGGTCATCCCGGATAACGTATTGCTCCCTAACAAGGTAAGAGCAGAGATGCTGGTGGACACCATCTACCCCGAAAATCGCCCCCGAGCGGAAATCACCGTGTTAAAGGAGTGGGATAATAATACTACTGTGCCCGAGGTGCGGCTGCCTGAGCTCAAGCTACAGAACAAGAAAGTTGTCAAAAACGATAATGCCTGTCCATTTCACAAGTTCATCCTTAAAAATGACATCTGGGAAAAATACGACAAACTTTTGTATCACTTTGAGTGCCAGATAGATCAGACTAAGAAAAAGACAGCCAAAGCCCTCAAGGTCAAACGGTGGCATGTTCAAGCTGTCGACACAAGCGACAATAACGTAGCCAATCCAAATAACATTTATCAGAAGTTCCGTATCGCCGAACGTACCAACTTTCTCAACTCCTTTGCAGGCAGTGCCGACGACGAGGCCTATGCATGGGATTTTGATGCGAAGAGCACAGGTTTCGCCGCTTTTGGCGAGAAGATGAAGAACGCCTACACCTTCGTATATACCGGTCACGGTGCGGTAATGTGCCGCAAGTGCCAGAGCATGTTCAGCTGTCTTGTCAACGCACCCGATGCTGACTTTGGCAAGTGGACAACCTGCTCAACTGCCGGCTGCACCGGCTCGCCTCGTAGCACTCACTGCATCGGTGGATGGAAGGCAAATCCCAATCCTTCCTTCATGGATGGAACCCATATCTCAGACGAGACAATTGTGCCAATCACGCCAAAGTACCTAATGTTCTCTGTCTGCTGTGGCGGGGCTTTCGAGACGAGTCTTTACGATGCCTACATCGGCCGCGGCACAGAGTATTGTCTCGGCTTCAAAAAGTCCACACGTTGCGACTGGGCACGCGACTACGCCAAAAGCTTCTTCGACACATGGGCCAAAACCCACAAGTGCGACCCATCCAAAATTCCCGACGTATTCAATGGACTGCAGGCTACGTGGGAGACCAAGCTTCAGCCTGACCTCTTCGGAAAATCCTGGGGTATTGGTTCTCACGTTCGCAACCTATGTCGTAGTATCGCCGCGCTGTTTTAGAAAGCAAGACCAAGCACAATGGCAGATATCGAAAATAGAAACGCCCAGAAAAGGCAGCACCATAAAGAAAGACTGTCGCAGAAGGCCTGCCGTTTTGCCGAAACGCTCATTAAAAACGATATCGGGCGTGATACTCTTGCCGAGGTGGTGGAACACCAGTGGCTATGGACTGAGTTCCGTGTTGTCTTCAAGCAGTTCATGAACGTTTGGCAAGACCTTACGGTCTCCACACTCGCCCTCGACACCATTGGAGAAACTGTGGGTTGGCATGTCGAGAAACACAAAGACGCGTCTGGCCCCCCGATTCTATCTGACATGGATATCGAGAAGATCGCACGCGAACTACGCCAGATCCGGCCAGACATGCGTTGCCTTGCCATTGAGCGTCCCACCATTGACGATAAGAGATCTTTCGCCATCGCCCGCTTTGCCGGACAAACTCCAGACGCATCCCTTGATGTTGCCATCAACCACACAACTGGTGAAGTAATCGGTGTACTGCCAACAACGAAGGGTAAAACCAGTCCTATCCCTACTGATGATGCAGGCGCAAAGAAAGCCCAAGAACTGGCTTGGAAGCACCTTGAGGATGATCTTAAAAATCGGGTCGGTCCTGATGTATTAGAGCAGGCACGCAGCCTCATCAAACTCACCCCACTGACTGCAACACGCGATGAACTCGGACGACGACTCTATCGTTACCGTGTTTGGACAATGTTCAGCACCTGTGACGTCAGTATAGAGGACGAATCAGGTGAAATCGTTGCGTGGTATGTCGAAGCTTTCCAGGCAGAAGCTCCCGAGTTGCGGCTTACTGAGACTGCTGCCAAAGAGTTCGCCAAGTCCGAACTTAGGACTACAGAGGGTGTCCAAGGACCAACTTCTACATTTGGCAGAATGGCGGATCAGGCCAAAGCCACAGTGCACTGGTGGCACGCCGAGGAAGGAGTCGGCATCGAGGGTGACCACACTACAGTGTTGCTGAATGGTTGGAACGGAAAGGTTTTCTCCGTCGCCCGTAAGTGGCGGAGTATCTCAAAGGATTTGCTTAAGGCTCCGGGTATCAGCGCTGAGGAGGCGTTATATGCTGCCAACCGTGCAATAAGCCGCGGATCGTCAGCACCTCCCGGCAGCATCATAGGCAAGAGTGTCATCCAAGTGGCTGCCGACCCCGATCAGCCAAGTCCCGTCCGGGATGTCTTGGTGTGGAAGATTGGATACAGAGATTCCAAGTCGCCTGGTTTCACGGAAGTGGCGATCGATCACCGGACTGGCGAACCAGTCCGCGTAACGGGCTGGTGACCTTTGTAAACAGATGGTATGTTATTATGTCTTTGAAACGAGAGGTGCGAAATGCCTCCAGCAGCGAGAATTGGTGATATGCACACGTGCCCGATGGTAACGCCGCGCGTACCGCCGATCCCCCATGTTGGCGGGCCGATTCTGCCGCCGGGCTGCCCAACGGTACTCATTGGCGGAATGCCCGCAACAACCTGCAGATATTATGGACATGGCCCTCTTGAAAGTACTTGTCTATGCTGAACAATGATCTTGAGAAACAGAAGGTACCCGATGACGCCGTGAAAGCACTCCGTACACCATACGTTGTGACGCTCATTCGTGGACAGTCCATATATCGTTTCGGCAACAGCCAAGTACCGACGGGCCTTGTTGCCGCATCGCCTTGGTGGATTCGCGAACAGGACTACCGGCGAATCCTCGCCAATGCCCAGCCGGGAAAAATATCAACCGGATTCGCCGCGCGAATTTCACTTGCAGTCAAACAATCGTGGAGAAATCCCATGGATATGCTGGTTCGCGCAATTGTACTGGAAGACATCAAGGTCTTTTGTGGCGTGGCCCGCACTCAATACCGCGAACAGGCCCCGAATGGCATGTTCATCACCTGGAGGGGCTCAAAGAATATCGAACAGTTGTTTATTCCTGGAATCAGTCAGCGGTACGTTGGTTTGACGGATATGGGTCGGCGCGCAATACAAGTTGTCGAAATTCAGAGAATCGACACGTTCCAGCTTTGGTAAATGAAAGTCTAAGGTGCTCAATGCCTCCAGCCGCGAGAGTTGCTGATATGCACACGTGCCCGATGGTAACGCCGGGTGTTCCGCCGATTCCCCATGTTGGAGGCCCGATTCTGCCGCCGGGCTGCCCCACGGTATTAATCGGTTTTATGCCTGCGGCACGGGTCGGCGACATGGCCACCTGCGTCGGTCCGCCTGATGTGATCGCCAAGGGCTCTGCAACTGTCCTGATCGGCGGCATGCCTGCTGCGCGGATCGGCGATAACACGGCTCACGGCGGAGTCATCACCGTGGGGTGCCCCACCGTCATGATTGGGTAGCATTTTCAGCAAAGAGAGAGGCTGCCGGGGCTTCGGCAGGCAAATGCGGCGGAGGTTGCCTCCCCTCCCCGCCCCCCTCCATCCCAAGTTGAGAGACATTATGCTTGACACCCGCAGGCCAATCAATAAAATGGGCTCTTAAGTACCTGTAGGGGCCGTTTGTGACCGGATGGATACTTTGAGTGTTGGGCAAGGGATACGAATTTGACTGGTTGTTTTTTTTGGCGGGTTGTCTGTGTCGCTTCTTGAAACCAGGAATGTCTCTCTGGCATTGCCGAAAGGCTATGCTGCAATACCCATCAGCACAGACCAGGGAAGGGCATCGCTGAGGATCTGCGTATTGGCCAAGTCGGACGCGGACCCGGCCGGCGGCCATCTTGTCTTGCTTCGCGACAGAATCGACACGAAAGTGTATTTGGGGTGCGTGGTCGATGCTTCCGGCCAAGTCCACGAATGGCTTGAGCTTTGGGTCCAGAATAACGAAGGTCTTTCGAACAGCCCTGCCGCGTATCGACAATCACTCTCAAACAGCATCTTGGACTATCGATGGATTCAACAATGTCGAGGTTTCTTGGCACTTGGTGCCGAGCAAATAGTCAGGACGGGCTGGGAGTCCAGACATCCTCTGCCCACATTTCTTCATCTCTCTTCAATTTCTCCTGTTCATCCAATCGAGAAGAATTCCAAGTCACCATTGACATTGTGCACCGACGACGGCTTGCTTAGGCAAAAAGGGCTTCCTGCCTACACTGGTTCGCTCCACCGCTATTTGTATGTCTCTACTGTCGGGGCCGACTCACCATTCGTACCCATTACGAAAGGCGCGCCGGCAACCGAGTGCACAAGCCCGCTGGCTCAAGTATGTGACAACACTGATTCCCTCATCA
>Ga0315291_10006497_pt1 | contig 14519 bp, 8 predicted proteins | sample YL17G12_20_MG_FD_203070 | JGI IMG/M metagenome (GOLD analysis project Ga0315291, IMG submission 203070) | Sediment microbial communities from Yellowstone Lake, YNP, Wyoming, USA - YL17G12_20 | ecosystem: Environmental > Aquatic > Freshwater > Lake > Sediment | place: USA: Wyoming | collected...
GTCTTTTTCATCCGGGGCGGCAAACTCCTGGGGCGGGAGTACTTTGTCCTGGAAGGAGCGCAGGACGAGGACAGGCAGGAGGTGATCGCCGCCTTCCTCAAACAGTTTTACGAGGAGGCCGCCTACGTTCCACCGGAAGTACTGCTGCCGCAACAGATCAAAGAAGCGCTGATCATCGAGCAGTGGCTGAAGCAGAAACGGGGGGCCAAGGTGGTGTTGCACGTGCCCCAGCGCGGGCAGAAGCGGGAACTGGTGGCGCTGGCAGCCGAGAATGCTACCGAGACGCTATCGGCCTTGCGCGCCCAGTGGCAGGCCGACGCCCACAAGCACGAGCAGGCGTTGGCGGAACTCCAGCAGGCGTTGGGCCTCTCCCAGTCCCCGGCACGCATCGAGTGCTACGACATCTCCACGACGCAGGGCACGGAGATCGTCGGCAGCATGGTCGTCTTTGTCCAGGGCGTGCCGCGCAAGTCCGAATACCGGCATTTCATCGTGCGCAGCGTGCAGGGCCAGGACGACTATGCCAGCATGCGGGAGGTCTTGCAGCGCCGCTTCCGGCGCTGGCAGATGGCCACCTCGGACCTTTCCCCCGGCGGAGGGACGAAGGGGGATATCAAGGGGTGGGCCAAGTTGCCGGGCCTGCTCATCGTGGACGGCGGCAGGGGACAGTTGGGGGTGGCGGTCGAGGTGCTGCAGGAATTCGACCTGCTCGAGCGGGTGCCGGTGGTCGGGTTGGCCAAGCAGCGCGAGGAGATTTTCCTGCCGGGGCGAGTCGAGCCCGTGTTGCTCCCCCCGCGCTCTCAGGGGCTTTTTCTCGTGCAGAACGTGCGGGACGAGGCGCACCGCTTCGCGATCGCGCACCATCGTGCGCGCCGGCAAAGAATGGGTGTCGCGTCACAGCTGGATAGCATTCCTGGCGTGGGGCCGGCGCGGCGCAAGGCGCTCCTCAAAGCCTTCGGTTCTCTCGATGCCATCCGCGCGGCTACCGTCGAGCAACTGGCCACCGTGCCGGGCATTCCCCGTGCGGTGGCCGTCGCGATCAAGGAGCACTTGTAGATGGCCTGTTGTTGAAATCGGGGATTTGTGGTATAGTGATATTGGTATGACAGGATAAAAGGTAGGTTGGCTTGACTCCCCTCACTCTAGGCCTGATACGCTGGGTCGCCTACGCACTGTTGATCGTTGCAGCCGTCCTGGTGGGGTTAGCCATCACTCAACTGATCACGGGGCGCCGTGCACCATTCTACGTCATGCGCCGCAATGCGCTCACACGAGCCACGCGCTGGGCGTTGGCAGCGCTGGCGTCGTTGGTGGTGGCCGTCCTGTTGTTGCTCGTGGTTCCATTTCTGTTGGCTGCGGTGCCCGCTTCTGTGCTGCCGACTGTGACGTTGACGAGCGTGCCCACGGCCACCTCACGTCCCACTCCGATCCCGACAGTTACGCCCACCCGCCGCTCCACGGCGACCCCGCCGTTTATCCCCACCAGCACCCCGGCCATTTTGCCGCCTGAGTCGGCCCTGAGCCCGCTCCCCTCGGCCGTGCCGGCCGGGGAGGACGCGCATATTGCCATCATCACCCTGGCCACCGAGCAGGACGCCAGCGGCCAGCCGGTGGATCCGGGTGTCGAGTTCCCGTCCGGCGATCACCGGATGTACCTGTTCTTTACCTACGAAGGGATGCGCAACGGCACCACGACGACCTTCGCCTGGTACAAGGACGGGCAGTTGATTGATTACTGCTCGGACACGTGGCTGTGGGGGCTGGTCGAGGGTCGGGAATGGGGCGAGAGCGGGCGGACCTCGTACTTCTGCAAGCCGCCGGGCGGCTGGGCACCGGGGACGTACGAGATCCGCGTCTTCATCGAAACCCGGCTGCAAGGCATTGCCCAATTTGTAATCAAGGAATAATGCGTAATTCGTAATGCGTGTTTCGTGTTCCGTGTTTCGTGAAGACGGAACACGAAACACGCATCTACGTTTAGGGCAAGAGGAGCGTCAGAACCAATGCCGAGACTGCCGGCACGGTCAGGTTGTCAATCCCCCATGGTGAGATGGCCTCGATGATCGTGGCGGCGAGCGCCGTGGTCGCTGCGGCTCCGGCGGCGGCCGCCGGGCTCAAAGCGCCTGGGGCCAGCAGTACCAGCGGCAGAAACGTCGCGACCCAACTGGCGAGGAACATGACCCCCGACCCTTCCAGCGAGCGGGTGCTGCCAGCGACCGTGTAGCGGTGCCGGCCGATGCGCCGCCCGATCACGGCCGCCAATGCATCCCCCCACGTCATTGGCATGAGGCTGGCCACCAACAGGTGTGGGTGACCCCACAGCAGCCAGATCAGCGCGGAGAATGAGATTGGGAAATAGATTGTGCCCAACTGCCCCTTCTCGCCGGTCTCCATGGCTTTGAACGTCCCCTGCCAGTAGGAGAGGGCGTTGATGGCGACGAAGGCCAGCGGCGGGATGATGGCGAAGGTGCGGCGCTCGAACAGGAGCACCGTCCCGTAGGCCCACATGCCGACGGCGATGTGGATGAACTTGCGCGTGAACTCGACCGAGTACCCGTGCCACCTGCGCAGGCCCTCGGCGACGCCGATCATGGCGAAGACGTAGACGAATGATGTCGCTAGTGCGATCCAGTCTGTCATGGTTGCCCCCGTCCCTATAGATACGGATTTACGTTGCTGGCTTCAACAGGGCCACGACGTAGCCCTGTTCCTCACCGATGGTGTGCGACTGTGTGGGAACGAAGTCAATTTTCCCCGTGCTCCAGTCCCGTTGAAATCTGCCGACTTCCCAATGCTCTTCTCTCCACTGGACCCCCGGCCCTTCCTGAGGAATCTGGAGTTCTGGCTGGATCAGCGCATAGTCTCCTGCTCGGCTGGCGGGATCAAGCCAGCCATCTTCAGGTATGGCCAGGGCAAAACGTACAGTCTCGAAGTCTATTTCGTGCTCCTGCACTTCGCCGAGGGGATGCAGGCGATAGGGGTGTTCTGCGATGAGGAAATTGCGTGTCGCCGGCATATACGTGACCGTATCCAGTCGCTCGGTTGAGGCTGTGGCAGGTCCGTCAGAAATGTCCAGGATCGGGATCACGATATGAGACGTCTGGCCGGCGACCGAGGCTGGGGCGTTCGTACCCCCTCTGGGCAGGATATAGTCCTGTCTGACCAGCCGCTGTAGGTTGTCCAATGTACGGACTGCTTCGGCAGACATCAACAGGCCCCCGGGACGGGCCCAGGCCTGGCGCAACGCCTCGATGAAGCGCAGGGCGATAAACTGGGCGGACATGGCCATGTCCCGTTCGATCAGTTCCTGGAACTCCTGCGTGAGGGTCAGGATCATCTCGATCTGGGCATTGGCACGAGCCAGGCCCTTTGTGCGGGCCGCTTCTGCCTTGCCCCTGGCTTCTTCTGCCTGCGCTCTGCTCTTCCAGGCCGCCTGCCAACTGACGATACGTTCTCTCTTCACCTCGTCCAACGTCGGTTCTGGGGTGCCCATGCGCACCTCCAGGGCCTGCGCTCCGAAGCCTCGGGCAGAGTCCTTTACCTTGTCGAAGAGGCGTTGGCTGATCTCGCGGTGGGGGTCCCGCTCAGGTTTTTGTGGTTCGAGCAGTTCGTCGAGCCGGTATTCGGCGATGAGCGCCCGCATTGCGCCGCCCGTGCCGCTCGCTCGCTCGGACCAGCGGGCGACGCTGTCTGAGCCGTTGTCCAGGTTGACTGCATGCAGGTGGCATCGCCCCGCCAGACTCAAGGCCCGTTTGTAGATGGGGTAGGGAACGTCGGGGGGGGGGGGGGCCTGGCTGGCGGGCGGGCGGGCGATCTGTAAGCGCACCTGTACCTCGCTGCGCACGGGGATGCCGTCCTGCGTTAGCGCAGACACGGTGTCCGCGCGTTCCTGCGGGCGCAAGTCAAATGTCTCGCGGATGCGCTCAAAGCGCTGCAAGAAGATGATGCCCGGCCCGGCGACGCGCGTGAAGCGCCCACACCGTTCGAGGAAGGCCCCGCTGTCGCCGTAGATGATCACGTTGCCGGGTCCGCCGAAGCGGGTCAAAGGCTTGCTTTCATCCTCTTCGCCGATTTTTCCCTGTTGCACGGTAATGGAAGGATAGGGGGCGAAAGGGGCGGTAGGGAGCTTCAGGTCGAACAACGAGAGGGGGGCACGGCCAAACAGGAGTAGCCAGGCATAGCCAAAGGCACGGCGCCAGTCCGGCATTTCGTAGACGTCGCGCACGAAGGCCACCGATACGCCCAGTGCGGCGGCCAGCCCCAGTAGTCCCGGCAATATGCCACCCAGGCATCGCCACGCGCTGATGCTCTTCCCGCCTGCCCAGAGACGTATCACTTCCAGGGCCACGCTGGATGCCACGACCACTGCGAAGGCTGCTACGAACAGCCAGACGCGCTTTTGGGTGCGCAGAATGTGGCCCCGCAGCATCTGCGCGCGCCGGTCGGCTTGCTGTTGCGCCGTCTTTGTGTTCCAGTACTCTGTCCCGCCGGGAAGGTGGTTGGACGGTCCACTCATGTTGAACCCTTCGGCTGCTGTGCACTCTGTTCGCCGGTAGTGGATGGTGCCACCAGACGGCGCAACTGCGTCGGCAACGTCTGGGCGCTCTCCGGCAGCAGTTCTTGCACGGGATGCGATGTGGCCACGTCCTCCAGGACGTCAATGAAGCGTAGGGCGATCACGTGGGCTGGTACCGGCGTTCCCGCATCTACCAGTTGTTCGAATGCTTTGGTGATGGTCGCAATCATCTGGCGTTGTGCGTCGGTGTGAGCCTTCTCGATCAGGCGGATGGCTTCGGCCTCTCCCTGGGCTTCGATCTCCAATCGTCGTCGCTCCCAGACTGCTTTCCAGCTTTCCGCCCGCTGAGTGCGCACCTCTTCGTCCTCGACTTCGATGTTGCCCAGCCCGATGCCCATGACCTGGATGCCATGCGGTTTCATGGCTTGTGCCAGTTCGCCCTTCACGATGTCGCGTAGCGCCTCGCGAGGGGGCTTCTCGCCCTCTTGATCGCTTTCCAGGAGCCGGTCAAGCAACGTCCGAGCGATGGCGTCTCGTGCCAGGGCCGCCGCTCTGTCAATGACGATGCGCTCCCACCCAAGTTCTTCCGGTTTCCCTTCCTGGTCAGGGCCGATCCCCTGCGCATGCACGGCAGCGAACACCATCTTGGAATCGAAAGGGTACAGCCCGTCGCTCTTGGCCCTCCGGCGATCAATCTGAAAGACGGCCGTCACGGAAACCTTGACCGGGATACTGTCGCGGGTGAGGGCGTGGACCACTCTGATGCGAGCCTGTGGCCGCAGGTCAACCAGCCCACGGGGATGTTCCCAGCGGCCGGTGAAGACGATTCCATATCCACCGACCTGGGTGTCAGAGATTCCGGTGGTGAGAGGAATCGCATAGTGGCTACTGGCCATCACCAAGCCGGGGCCTGCCTTGCCCACTATCGGGCCGCGCAGCCCAACGGTAGACTCTACCAACTTCCGCAGTTCCCCATCCTCCTCGCGGTAAAAGGCATAGTTCCGGCCCCACGCGTAAGCATGAAGTACGCACCCGGCCTGCTCACTCAGTTTGCGGTCTGTAGGTCTCACCGGAAGCAGCAAGCGGCCGCTCCGCTTGAGGCCGGACCGGAACAATAACCAGGCCGGCATGAATAGCAGCAGGGCACCCAGGAGGCTCCATCCCAGTGTGTGCAGAGACCAGAACGGTGTGCCTTCCTGCGCCACCGTCTGGCCTGCAGTCGCTCCCATCATCAATGCCCAATCAAGCGCACATAGGTAGGCAGCAGCAACCCGCTGGCCAAGTTTCTTCCCCGTCACTCCGTACAGGTAAACGAGGACGTGTACTACCACCAGGATGAGGATGCTCCCCCACAGGATGATGTTCCGGAGCAGCACTTGGTCCATTCTGGAGTTTCTCCCTACTCCTCTTCCTCCGGCTCTTCCCGCACCACCTTGGTGATCCGGCTCCAGGGGTCCGCTTCCACCACGTAGGTAGTGTAGACGGGGTGCTCGGTCGGCTCGCCGTTCAGGCTTTCCTCCGTCTTGCTGCCCTCTCTTACAATTGCCTTCAGTCTGATTCCGCCATCATCCGTCCGTTCCATCTGGTCCCAGGTCCACTCTCCACTTTTCTGTGTGGCTTTCTGTTCCAGGCCACGCTCCGTTGCATATAGAGTGCTGTTTTTGCCTGGGGGTTGTTGTGTCCTGGGTGGAGACTGTAACCGGGACAGATGCCGCTGTGCTTCTTTCTGGACAACTCTAACTAGCAGTTCTCCTTGTAGGAAGATGGGAGGTGGAAGCGCCTTGCTCGCATGTTCGACGTACTGCTGGACCAGCATCTGGGAGGAAGTATAAACTGACGCCAGACTGATGCCAACGTATGCGGCTACGAAAAGCAGAGGCAAAGCGCTTCCTATCCTCTGCAGGATTTCATCTGGCAAGGGCAGGCCAGGTGCCTCCGCCTTTGGTTCGAGGAGCAGCCACGCCAGTATCTTCCATAACAGGTCAGACCGTAAAAATGCCTGGACCAGGTAGAAGAGCAGCCCCAGGACGATTACCCACACCAGTATCAGTTTTACCTGTGCGCCGAGGTATGCCCTTGTTCCCTTTTTGGACTGCGCAGTCTTCACCTTTGCCAGCAGGTACACTTCACGCAGTTTGTGCCGTCCCGTGTATGCGCTCTGAATGATGACGAGACAGCCCCCCACAGTCGCGGCGACTGTCAACAGGCGCACAGCCAGGTTGATCCCTGCCCACAGGCCGGCGATACCCATCAGGCCGAGCGCCAGCGCGATGGCGGTGAGGAAGAACGGCAGATAAAGATGCGGCTCGGTGAAGCGGAGTAGCCCCCACAGCCCTCCCTGCTCGGCCGGCTCAGATTGTCGCCACGCCAACCATGGCTTGTTGTCTGAGCCACAACGCGAGCACACCGTACCTGAAGTATAATACCCTTTGCAGACGATGCATTCAGGCATAGTTCATTGCTCCTGGTGCTAATCTGGTTGCTTCGATGAAACCCGATCAACCCACAAACAATGCATTCAGGTTCGCCCCATTGCTCCCGCCCAGGCGGGCCATCTGGCTTCACCGGTTCCTGCTGGTTCAAAGAATATCACAGATTTACCCCAAGCGCAAGTGCGGTTGCCGCGTGTGCCAGGGGTCAGATCAACTCGTTCGTGTATGCAAACACCGCCGCCGTGCCCCCCGTGTGCCAGAACAGCACGCGCTCGTCGGGCCGGAAGACGCCCTGGCGGATCAAGTCCAGCAGGCCGCCAAAGGCCCGTCCGGTGTAGACCGGGTCGAGCAGCACCCCCTCCATACACGCCAGCGTGCGGAGCGCCTCCCGTTCCAGATCCCCCACCACGCCGTACCCGCCGCCCAGGTAGCCGTCGTCCACGGCGAAATCCTCCGGTGCGAACGTGAGCTCCAGTCCTAGATGCCCCGCCGTCGCCGTCGCCAGGCCGGCCAGTTTCCGCCGGAGCGCGCCGGCCGGCTCGTCCACGCTGATACCCAGGATCCGTCCTTCGTATCCCAGTGCTCTGGCTCCCACGACCAGCCCTGCCTGTGTACCCCCGCTGGAGGAAGCGAACACGATGTGGTCAAAGTGCAGGTCGCGCTGGGCGCACTGGGCCAGCAATTCCTCCATCGCCGCCACGTACCCGCTCGCCCCGATCGGATTGCTGCCACCGTAGGGGACCACGTAGGGACGATGGCCCGCCTTCTGCAAGTCTTCTGCCACCTGGGCCATCACTTCAGCCAATGGCTGACTGCCTGCCCACACGACCCTGGCCCCCAGCAGCCAATCCAGCAGCAGGTTGCCCTGCATCTGCGGCGGCTCTGCCCCTCGCAGTACCAGTGTGCAGGGCAGGCCGAATTTGGCTGCTGCCGCCGCCGTCTGGCGAGCATGGTTGGACTGCCCCGCGCCGCCGGTGATGAGCGTATCGGCCCCTCGCGTCTGGGCGTCGGCCACCAGGAATTCCAGTTTACGGGCCTTGTTGCCCCCCGTGGCCAATCCGGTCTGGTCATCCCGCTTGATCCACAACGCGGGACCACCCAGTTGTGCCGTGAGGCGAGGGAGCGGTTCCAATGGGGTCGGCAGGTGGGCAATGGACACTCGTGGTTGGTTGTCTGTCAACATGGTCAAACCTCTGGAATTGCCTTTGTCACCTCAGGAGAGTGGCTACTCACCCTCCCGCAGGTCTGAAGGCGATGTTACGTCAAATGTGTGTTCCGACGCTCGGCAAACGGGTTAGCCGGGCCAATTTCAACCTGCGGGAGGGTGGACTCTAATCAATGTCTAATATTCCTGTGACGTTGTGTGAACAGATGTATGGTATAATGCTCATTATGAGCACAAGCACTCTCTACCGCATTATCGGTATGATACTCATATTCTTCCTGCTGGCAAGTGCGGGGTTGCCCGTCTACGCCTCGCTCCAGCCAGGCAGAGCCGAAGTGAGCGGCGCTCAACAGGAAGACGAGCCGGGCGTCTCGCTCTACCAGGAGAGGATGGAGCAGGGGACCCCACCCCCTGTTTCCTCACGCGCACGGCGATGGGTTGTCCCATCGCCGCCGTTGGGAGGGGATGGGGCGGAGAGTACACCGGGCGAGGGACCTGCAATTGCGCCGGACTTGTTACGGGCGCTGCTTGAGGCAGGGGCCGACGACTATCTGCGCGTCATCGTCGTCGTGCGCGAGCAAGCCGACCTCCAGGCGGCGGTCGGCGGAGCATTGAGCACCACCGAGGCCCGCTCTCGCGTCGTCGCGGCGCTGCAAGCCAACGCCGCTCGCGCTCAAGCCCCGCTGCGGGCCTCCCTGGAGGAAGGGCGGGCCGCCGGGCTGGTAGAATCCTACACCCCCTTCTGGATCTTGAACGGCATTGCAGTTCGGGCCCGCCCGTCCGTCATCCGCGCGTTCGCCGTCCATCCCTCCGTCGCCGCAGTTTACCTGGACCACTGGCGTCAATGGATCACCACTGAAATCCCAGACGCCCAAGCCCACTCCGCGGGATTCCTCGCTTCACTCGGAATGACAACAATCCGCAATCCGCAGTCCGCAATCGAATGGGGCGTCGCCCGCATCCGCGCTGACCAGGTCTGGGCCTCCCTTCACATCTCCGGCACCGGCGCCGTCGTGGCCGGCATGGACACCGGAGTGGATTGGCTTCACCCGGCGTTGCAGGCCAACTACCGTGGGTATCATCCTCACGGCCCGGCGAACCATACGTATAGTTGGTACGACGCCACCGGCGGCGGTGCATTGTACCCCGTGGATGGCCATGGCCATGGCACCCATACGCTCGGCACTGCCGTTGGGCAGGGAGGCATCGGCGTTGCGCCAGGAGCCCCGTGGATCGCAGTCAAGGTGCTAGACAACGACGGGTACGGGTATGACTCCTGGATCCACGGGGGCTTCCAGTGGCTGCTGGCTCCTGGCGGCGATCCAGCCAGTGTGCCTGATGTGGTCAACTGCTCCTGGGGTAACGGCAACGGTTTCCTGATCACCTTTCAGGCCGATCTGCAGGCACTGCGGGCTGCCGGCATCCTGGGGGTCTTCTCCGCCGGGAATAGTGGCCCTGGTGAGGGTATGGTCCACTCGCCGGCCTCTCTGCCCGAGGCCTTTGCGGTCGGTGCCACTGACTCAAGCGAGCAAGTGGCCTATTTCTCCAGCCGAGGCCCTTCACCGTGGGGAGAGATCCGTCCCCACGTGGTCGCGCCAGGGGTGAGCATCCTCTCCAGCACACCGGGCGGGGCCTACGACGGGCTGAGCGGTACCTCGATGGCCGCCCCGCACGTCTCCGGTATCGTGGCGCTGCTGAGGTCGGTCAGCCCCACGTTGAGCGTTACCCGCACTGCCTTCCTCATCACCAGTACGGCTGTCCCTCTGAGTGCTCCCATCCCGAACAATGACAGTGGCTGGGGGCGGGTGGATGCCTTTGCTGCCGTTGCCGCGCTGTCTCAGCCTGGCCTCGTGGCCGGGAAAGTGATGCGGGCGGGAGGTGACGGGCACGGTGCCTTGCCTATCGCCGGGGCGACGGTGGTGGCTGCGGCCCACGGCGGTGAAGGTGGGGGTAGGACGACCACCGGGGACGATGGTTCCTACTTGCTGGCGCTGGCTCCCACGACCTATGACCTGACCGCAAGAGCCTTCGGAACCGAGTCAACGACCATCTGGGGGGTAGCGGTGACGACCGGCACGACGACCGTGGCGGATTTCTCGCTTACGCCGTTGCCTACCGGCACCTTGCGAGGCCGTGTCACCGACGTTGATAGCGGTGCGCCGGTCATCGCCACGGTATCGGTGGCTGGGGCGGAGGGGACACCGACGCCGCTGGAGGCCACAGCCAGTGCCTACACGTTCACCCTGCCCGCTGGCACCTACACCGTGCGTGCCCGCAGCCTGGGCTACCGGATCGTTACCGCTACCGTGACCGTGACTGTAGGACAGGTGACCGTCGCGGACTTCGCTTTGCCTGCTGCCCCGTCCATTCTCTTGATAGACAGTGGCCCCTGGTACCAAGGTAGCCAGGCCGGCTACTTCCGTGAGGCCCTGGACGATCTGGCGTACACCTATGATGAGCGGCCGATCAGGCTAATACCTGATGACGTGCCAGTGGCCTCCGAACTGGCTCCTTACGACGTCGTGGTCTGGAGCGCGCCGTTGGATGCCCCGGGCTACATTGGTGCGCAGTCTGCCATCACCGGTTATCTCTCCGCTGGGGGACACTTGCTGTTGAGCGGGCAGGACGTGGGCTATTTTGACGGGGGTGGGTTGGGCTACTCGTCTTACTACCACGATTACCTGAAGGTCTTCTTCGTGCGAGATAGCGCTGAAGTCTGGACGCTGCAGGGGGTACCCGGCGATCTTTTTGCTGGCCTGACGATCACCATTGCTGGCGCAGGTGGGGCCGACAACCAGGCCTTCCCCGACGAGATCGCTGTTGCTGATCCAGACGCTGTAGCGCCGGTGCTGACCTATGAGATTCCACGCTCCGCTCCGGGTGTACCCACCCGCAATGACAACGAGGGTGGCTGTGGTGGGGTGCGGATCGGGACGTGTCTGGCATACCGGGCCGTTTATTTGTCCTTCGGATTCGAGGCCATCAACGAGCGGGCTTCCCGCCGGGAGGTGATGCGGCGGGCCTTGGACTGGCTGTCCTCGCCCCTGCCGACACTTGGGCTAGAGTTGCAGCCCGTCTCTCAGGGGCCGGTGAGTACACCGGGTGGGTACACCGAGGTGCGTGTTGGGCTGCCTGGCTCCGTCGTCACGCACACGCTGCGGGTGCGCCACCTGGGGCAGGGGGGTGTCACCGATACGGTCCGCATGAACCTCGACGGGGTGTCCTGGGCGACTCAACTCAATGCTCCGTCTCTCTCCCTGGCTCCCTGTAGTACGGCCACTGTCGTGGTGAGCGTTACTGTCCCTTCCGCCGCCGGGTGGAACACGCGGGACGAGATTACGCTCACCGCCCGCTCCTCCCTTTCTCCCACGCTGACCGCGGCTGTCACTCTCACCACCAAGGCTCCGGCTCCTATCCTGCTAGTGGACGACGACCGGTGGTACGACGAGGAGGACAAGTACGAGGCAGCATTGGCTACCGATGGCCTTCTCTACGACTATTGGACCACAGAGCGGGCGCGTGGCGTATCGGCGCGGATGAGTACGTCCGAAGACAGTCCCTCATTGGATGTGCTGCAACGCTACCCAATCGTCGTCTGGTTCACCGGCTACGATTGGTACGCGCCAGTGACCAAAGAGGAGGAGGAGACGCTGGCCGCGTATCTGGATGGCGGAGGACGGCTGTTTCTCTCCTCCCAGGATTTCCTGTACTACCATGTGAATGACTCTTTCAGCCGAGATTACCTGGGAGTGGTGACGTACACCGAGGAGGTTACATCCACACTGGTGTGGGGAGGACCGGACCACCCCGTCGGTGAGCGGCTGGGTCCCTATCCACTAAATTACCCCTTCCCCAACTGGTCGGATGCGGTCGTGCCTGCGCCCGGCACGGCTGTCCCTTTCCGTGACCAGGCACGGTACTCCGTTGCGTTGGCACGGCAGGAGGCGGACGCGACCTTCCCGAAAGGTCCAAACTTTCGGGAAGGTTCGCTCCACCGGACGGTCTTTTTCGCCTTCCCGTTCGAGGCGCTACCGGAGGCAGGCCGGGCCGAGGTGATGGAGCGCACGATTGGGTGGCTGAGTTGGCTGGGCGGTTCGACCTTCGCTACGGATCGGCGTGCGGTGTCTAGTGGAGGTGCACTCACCTATAGCGTGGTCCTGCGCAACGACGGTCCAGAAACGGTCAGTACTTCTTTCTCCAATACTCTCCCGCTCAGCCTGACCATGATCTCTGGCAGCCTGACCGGTCCTGCGATCTACTATGCACCTGCACGGTTGCTGTCGTGGGAGGGAGTGCTGGAGCCGGGGGCGAGCGTGGCCTTCACGTATCGGGCCACCGTCTCAGCGGGCCTGCCTGCCGGGACCCTGATTATCAACACCGCCTACCTGGAGTTGGAGGATCAGGGCATCGGTTTCCGTCGTTCTGCCGTGGTGCGGGTAGGTGCGCCGGACCTCTCCCCATCGGCGTTCGGGTGTGGTCCCTCTCCCGCCCGGCCTGGTGCTGTCATTACCTGCACACTCGTTCTCGCCAATAGCGGTTCCGGCCAACCAGGTGCAGTGGTGGTCACCAACCTGCTCCCGGCGGACACCGGCGTTGCAGCGGGCTCTCTGGTCTGGACGGGTGGAGGCGTGGCCGAAACGTTGACTGGGACGGTGCGCTGGAGTGGTCCTTTGAGCGCCGGGGGCCGGGTCACTGTGACCTATCGGCTCGCTCTGCCGGTCAGCCCTGTGCGTGCCCCGCTCTACAGCGTGGCCTTGCTGGAGGATGGCATAGGAGAAGTTTGGGAACGGCCAGTATGGGTGCTCCTGGAGCCGTATGCGTTCTACCTGCCGGTAGTGGCGGGTGGGTACACCCGGTGACTAGAGATTCCTCGCTGCGCTCGGAATGACAACGCTGCGCTCGGAATGACAACGCTGCGCTCGGAATGACAACGCTGCGCTCGGAATGACAACGCTGCGCTCGGAATGACAACGCTGCGCTCGGAATGACAATCTGTCTAGCGAGCCCGGCTGCGGCGGCGGCGCACGGCCCACCACGTGATCAGCCCGGCCGCGATGATGATCAACGCCAACACCAGGTAGGGAGCCACGATCGCCAGGAGCGACGTCACGAACGAGATCACGTCCTCGATCGTGCTCACGATCGGGTTGCCCACTCCCGCCGTAGCGACGGCGACCACCGGTCGCCCGCCCGCCTTGACGATGTGCACGCTTCCAGCCAGGAGGACGCCGCAGATGGCCGCCACGACCGGGTGCAGGCCGATCGTATGCGTGGTGGCGGCGAAGAGGATCGCCCCGGCCGCTGGCCGGATGAACGTCTGAATGATGTCGTTGACGGTATCGGCGGCGGGCACCTTGTCCACCAGGGTTTCGATGACCAGCAAGACGCCCAGGGTGCCGATGACCCACCAACTGCTCAGGGCATCATACGGCTTGTTCAGGGTGACCAGGGGAGTGAAGCGGGCCAGGAGCGCGACGACGAGCAGCGGGATGTAGGCGTTCAGCCCTGCGGACGTTGATAGTCCGAAGGCCGTCGCCAGGCTCAAGAATGCATTTGCTACCATATCACAATCTCCAGACGAACTATGTGCCCCAGCGCCTTGTTGGCAGACGCGGCGATCAGAGATTCCCTCACGGTGTACGCGGGTGAGTACACCCGTCGGCGACCGCCGGAGGGGCTATGCCGGCCCGCTGGCCAATCTGGCCGTATGAGGTGGCGGGTGAGTACACCCGTGCGGAGAAGACCGACAGCCAGACCGAGATTGGCAGAATCAGCAACCCGAGCGATAGCCCGCCCAAGACGGACACCAGAACCATGCCGGCCAGCAAAAACAGCAACTGTATTATAGCCCAGGTATGTGTCCAAGGCAACTGGCGTGCTGGCGCAAACCCGTCACCCGAGCGGCGGGATGCCCGAGAGGGTACCGGTCAACATATACCGCACGATGTCAATCACGCCCACCTGCACCAGGCTCACGATGAAACCGGCCAGCAGTGGTATGCCCGCCTCGCGCCACGTCTCCACCACGTTCTCCCGCCGCACGATCATCAACACCAGCATGCTGTTGACCGTGGTAAGGAGAGCCAGCACGCCCAGGGCACTCAACAGCGCCAACGGGTAGAGCAGGAAGGACCAGCGGGTGAGCACCAGGCCGATCGGGCCGGCCTCGAGCAGGACCAGCACGCCCAGGTCGCCCAGGTTGCGTATGGTGCGCTCGGTGAGTGGGGGCCCCACAGTAGTGGGGTGGCGCCACAGCGTGAAATTAAAGACCGGGTATACCAGCGCGCTCATTGTCAGACCGTTCAGCGCGCCAGTCGTCAACCTCAGCCAATTCTGGGGCTCGTACAGATGCGGGCCGCGGATGAGGGCCAGGTAAGAGTTGGCGCCGTCGGCCGCCCACAGGAGC
>Ga0315291_10006498_pt1 | contig 14519 bp, 19 predicted proteins | sample YL17G12_20_MG_FD_203070 | JGI IMG/M metagenome (GOLD analysis project Ga0315291, IMG submission 203070) | Sediment microbial communities from Yellowstone Lake, YNP, Wyoming, USA - YL17G12_20 | ecosystem: Environmental > Aquatic > Freshwater > Lake > Sediment | place: USA: Wyoming | collected...
CCCTGGCGGCATCCCAGGCGGCATCCAACTCCTCTTTAGTCGCCTGCCCATTCGCATATTTCTCGGCAACGTCACAAGCGTAAATACTGCGCGGGTCTGGTTTCTTGACAAGTTTCAAAGCCTCACGCGCACACCAGACCGCAAACAACCTCAGCGTTCTATCATTCCACCCTTCAACCTGGCGCAATAGTCTTACCCGGCGGCAGCATACCTTGTTATCCCCTTGCAAGACTTCACCATCAGCCTCAGCCTCGAATAACTGGTTGCCATTTATCCAATCAATCAGATGGCTTTCGTCAGTCAGATGATAGCCTTTCTTACATAACTCCAACTCACCACCAATCTTCCGTGTCCATTTCCCTGGCTGCCCATCCACCGGCAGGTATTTCGTCCAGTCCATCTTGCTACCAACACACGAATGACCGTCTCTCAGAACCTTATAGTATTTCATCTCCTCATGTCCTTTCTTTGTGTGTACTAGTCTATTTCCGCGTACTTAGCACGCGCTTCGGGGGTGTCTCTGCGATCACTACGCTTCCCCTTGCCATTCTTGCCGTTTACTCTTATCGACATTGCCGTCCTAGTAGGACCGATAAGTTGACTATAATATTTCAGTGGTTTATCGGCATTGTCCTTAAACCAACCATAACCAGCAGTAATATCTTCTGACGATCCTCCAAATTCAATTATTTCTTCAATGGCTCTTATCGACTTTGGCATTGCCGGTATTCCAGTAATCTTCTCAATGTGTGACTTTATTTTGTCAAATTGGGGAGATTCAGAATCAATCGCAGATGCAGATTCATATGCAGAAGCAGATGCAGAGGCAGCCGGCGGAGGCTGGTCTGAGCTTACTTTAAAGTTACCTTGAGATTGGTTTAAGGTTACCTCAAGAGGAGCTGGAAGTAAACTTGAGGTTTCATATTCGGTTCCCTTCTGGTAAGTTTTGAATGTTGGAATATAAAAATAAAGACGACTTTCAACCTCATAGAATACAACCATCTTCCGGTCTTGTAGCCATTTGAAAGAATCCTCAAGTTGATCTGCGGTAACATCTATTCTTAATGGGAATAATTTGGATTTTACCCATGCCATATTACCTATTCCGCGTCCCTCACAATCCAGGATAAGAGGCAACATCAGCCATACCACCCTGGTGAAGTCGTCCGGCATTTCATTGAAATCGAAACTGTCAATTACTTTGGTGTAGAGTTGGCGGTATTTGGGCATGACTATTAATCCTTGGTGATAACCCAATATTCCTGGTTTGCCTCACCATCAATAGTTCCCATCTTTTTGTGAGGATATATGTTTTGGATATGAATTTCCGTTCGGTTAATGTAATCTTCTGCGCCATTCTTCAATTCGTTGCCTGCAAACAATTGTTCTCGTATCTTCGTGAGCTTGTATCTTATCCCCAGAAACTCACCATAGTTCATCCAGTCCAGCCGCCAGTCTTGGAGCAAATTGTCAATGCGCTCAATCATTGGACGGCTCCGTTATTGCTTTCATCTCTGCCAGCCGAGTTTCACAATATCCAATCCATTGTTTCAGGATTAGCATAGCCGTAGCAGTATCCTGATTGACATGCTTCAAATAACGGATGCTATCCCCCAACTCCTGCCAATCCCTAAAACCCTGCACTACCAGGGGTGCTTGCATCAGGGATGGAATTTTTCTCTCACCCGAATAGATTACATCGGCTTTCCTGATAATGTCCTGAGCAGTATCATGCTTTTCCACATCAACTTTTAGAACGGCTGCCTTGACCTGGGGAGATGGAGCGTCGCGATAGGCTTCAGCAACTTGACGGGTTTCATCCCGATTCAAGTTGTCTCGCGATACTTTGCTCGCTACCGCTCTCTTTGAGTTTATATCATCTCCCAATACATAGGCTATGTGACGTATTTTCATCATTCCATCATCCCGGCTGTCATCTAAGTTTTTATCGATAAAAACTCCGGAATCTGCCTCTCTTTTACCTAATAGCCAAGCGCTTATAGTCGGTATTGGAACGGTAGAACGCCTCGATATTTCCGTATGGCTTAATCCTAGTTTTATCAATCTATCCGCCCATTCAGCCTTATCCTCTTTCGACATATCCTCACTTGACAAGTTCTCAATCCCAGCCTGGATAAGGTTATCAATCTCATTAGCAGGAACAAGACTTGCTTCGATCTCTGTCCAGGTTGCTCGCCTTGCAGCCTCAACCCTACGATGTCCCCATACTACGATATATCCGGCTCCGTTCTCTCTAACTCCGATGGGTTCTACCTGTCCCTCTTCCATCAGCGACCACATTAATTCCTTCATCTTTTCTTCATCCCAAGTCTTACGGATGGGATTTGGTGATGGATGGATTTTCGTTAATTCAATTTTCATTTGATTCCCTTTCGTTGTGTTATTAACAATTAGCCCGCCTAAGACCTGATCGGCTATTTGTTGAGGATAGCGGTCATAAGCGGGCTATTTGTTCCGATCCAATCTATCCTCAACATAACTATGGTAACACTTAATGTATCTCTTGTGAAGGTTTCCCCTCCGGCTGGGTGGAGGTCCCTGTCCCACCCAGCCTTCTGAGGAGGAGAATGAAGCGGAGTTACCGGCTCCGCGCGCACGTGTCGGTAACTATGCTCCCACCGGCACACTTCGGCTGTTCAATATCATCTTGATCGCATCCAGCTTGTGCAGGTATTCGCTCTGCTTCTCGTTGGATATATCCTTCTTCAGCCCCTTGTTGATACCAATGGTCATGTTCGCCAGGACTTCGGTGGATAGATCGCCGTACAGCGCCCCCTCGCTGTTGGTGACCGCCATGGCTTGCTCCAGCGTCATGTCGCCATCGGGGGGTGGTACTACTTGTGGTACTATCTCCGTGGCAACCACATCGATCATCCCCTCTTCGTTGACATCCACTCCCATCTCATCGGGTGTGTAAACTGGACTGCCGCCGAAGATACCGGGTGCAAATCGTCTTGCGCCCCGGCTGATCGCCCGAGCAAATAGCATATCTGACGGGAACTTGCGCCAGTTATCCTTATCGGTCAGTCCGGCTGTCTTGGCTTCTTCGATGGTGAACGTGGAGGTTCCGACCTGCTTTCCATCCTCGAACCATATGAGCTCACAAATGTTATGCGTGCATTGCTTAACCTGGTAGTTGTAGCGGGGATCGTTCTTCACCAGTGTGGCCAGGATATTGGCACCCAGCACCGGCTTGCCCTGGATAATGAAGATGCCACTCATGCTCGCAAATGGGGGCAGTCCCAACTCAGCGCCTGCCATCACTTTCACGATTGCCTGCGCCTGGCTGGTAACATCCTTGAAATAGCCAGATTGCTGCAATGCTATCGCTGCAGCCTTGATCTGGTCGAACTGTGAATAAATCGCTAACTTATTCTCGGTCATTCTCTCCTCTTTTCTATGGTCTTTCGTCGTACATCTGTTGTTGGTGTTCTTTTTCACGTTGGATTTCTTCCACATATTGTGCTTTCCAATCATTGATCATCGCATCAACGGCCTGCTTCTCCAGTTTCGATGCCTGCTCCTGGAGCGCCCGGACTTCTTGAAACATTGTATATTTCGTATCATCGTCAATGCGATTGTGGGTATATAAATACTCAATAATGTCCGTCTTTTCTTGAGCTTTCATCCAATTTTTATGCGCTAATTCCTGTAACTCGTAGTAGGTCATTTTGTCTCCTCACATTTGATCGATTTGATCTTGTTCTCGATTTCTTCAAATAGACCAAGTAATTCCATCATTTTGTGCATTACTGCCGGATCCATCGAGTGCTGGTGAAACTCCTTAACGACCCTGATTCCTTGTCTGGCTATGGCAATTGAGTCCTCGATGGAATGCTTTGCTGTATTCGGCATTCTCTTGATAGTCGTTGCCATGTGATTGGGCATCATAATTGCGCCCCATTTACTCCCACTTCTTCCCCTGAAGTGACCCCTATTGTGACAACAGTTGATTTATCTGCTATAGTTTGAGCATGGATGATCTCAAGTACCAACTTCGCAAGAATAACGATAGCCGCCCGGTGGGTATCCATGTTATTTATTTACCTTTATTACTGGAATTGGATGGGCATCCGCAGGATGAGGTAATGTTTCTATTTCCAGAATGTCCATCGCCTGGAAAGTCTTTAGCATGAAACGAATCTGATCAATGATTTTCCTATCATTCTTTTGCGCCATTGCTTTCAAGGCATCATATGTTTCTACATCTAGTCCAACTGTTTGATATGGCATTATTACACTCACTTTCGTTGTAGTAAAGGTATGTATTACTATGGATAATTATATACAAAGTTTACTAATTGTCAAGAGGGAATTTACCAATGATAACCTTAACTCTGGTAACATACTTCTTATGAGTTTCACAGAATGGCTGGAGATTGAACTTAAAGAACGAAACTGGAAGCATTCTGAATTGGCACGTCAGATCAATTTCTCTGAGCCTGCCATCAGTCTAATGTTTGCCGGTAAACGTAATCCAGGCGTTGATATGTGTAAGGCAATCGCCAAGGTATTCAATAAGCCAGTTGTTGTTGTACTTCGTGCTGCTGGTATTGCAGATGCAGAGGTAAATACCGATGATATTATTGAAGAGGTATTACAAGACCTAGGCGGGTTTGGCATGTCGGACAAAGAGGACATTCTCGAATATGTCCGAATGAAACGCAGGATCGCTGAGAAGAACGGTACATATTCCCCAAATGACTGATATATTCCCGCCTGGCTCTCGCGTATGCGGTTATGTGCGCGATAGCGGGGGACATGATCAAGAGCTCTCGACAATCCAGCAGAAGGAATCCATCGGCAAATGGTGCGCCGAACAGGGGCTTTTGTTATCGCGCATCTTCGAGGACGTTGCCAGGTCAGGAGCCACCACGGCACCACGTGACCAGTTCCTGGCCATGATCGAATATCTATCCAACCATGTTCCGGAGAAGGGTATTGTCCTGTGGGAGTTTGCCCGTCTATCCCGTGACTATGACGATTTGATGTACTATGTCAGCGATATGAAGCGGCAAGGTTACATAGTCCATAGCATATCGGACGCAGTACCAGAGGGATTGGAAGGCAGTCTAATGCTGGGTGTTAAGGCATATGCCAACGCCAAGTTCCTACTGGATCTGAAGCGCAATGTAAGACGTGGGCTTCACTACGTAGTGCACACCCACCACGCCCATACTACCAAAGCACCATTCGGGTATATGTTAGAGAAAGAATCGATTGGTACCCGCAGGGATGGCAGTCCGCACATTATCAGTCATCTTATTCCCAATCCACATACTGCGCCAATAGTCCAGCGCGCATTTGAGATGCGGTCTGACGGATCATTGACCCGTGAAATAGATGCTGCCCTTCACATCTACCCATGGCTAACCAGTTATGGGGCAATGTTCAATAATCCAATCTATATCGGCGTGTATAACTATGGGGGTGAGACAATAGAAGGTTATTGTGAGCCAATCATCTCAAATGAGCTGTGGGAATCTACCAGGAAGGTCCAGGAAGAGCGCAGCAAGCGTAATGGGTACAATCACCCCCGCGCTATCCGTTCCCGCTTCTGGCTAACTGGTATCCTATTCTGCAGTCGATGCGGTATGGCGATGACTGGACGCTCGTCTAATCCGACTGGACATAAGCAATATGACTATTATCGCTGCCAGAGTAATGCAACCGTGACCCCATGCGACAATGGTTATATCCCAAAATGGGATATTGAATCCCGCGTAATGGATGGAATACGTTTCATTATCATGGATAGAAATGTACTGGATGAAGTATTCAAAGAAGCGCAAGCGCAGGAAGCGGCATTATCCAGGTCTCATGATATTCTATGTCAACGCAATACGCAAGAACTGCAATCAACCCAACAGGCAATATCACATATATTGGCTGCCATTCGGGAGGCAGGTCACAGCCGGTCTATGTTGGATGAACTCAGTACATTGGAAACGAAACAGTTGGAACTACAACAGTCACTTGCACAAACGACAATAGTTCCACCAGTAGTATTATTATCGCCGGACGATATTATTGCAAATATTCAGGCAGCACTGGATAGAACCAGTGACGAACAGAGGGGAATAATATTGCGTGGTTTTATCAAGCGCATTGATTCCGAATGCTTTCATAAGGTGATCACAGGGAGGGTCATAATTCAACCGAATGGATTGGGGGAAGTTATTGTACCTTTATAGGTGTTCACTAGAGAGAAAACACATGAAGATATAACTATTCGACTTCACCAATATAGTATCAATATTAGATCCAATATCCACAGATCCTAATAAAGACTGCCATTGTATTCGCCCCACTCGCATTTATCATATAAGAAAAGTCACCCGTTGTTGTGCAAGGTACAATACCCAATCCTTCTACCCACACATTACCACCAGCTGGGCGGATAGTAAGTGGCCATTCGGAATTTGCACCAACCGCAACATATAGTCCATCCGTTCCCCAGGCGACACTATCTCTAGCACATACCTGAACCAATGCCGCTTTGATACCAGCAGGAACTCCGAATACCGCAGATAAATCGAGAGCGGTTTCTCCAACATCACTGAACTGATCCCCATCGAAACTCGTGCTGGTAAGAGCTGTGGTCAATGGGATGAATTGACTATAGCTCTGCACTTCCAGGTGGCTGACTCGTTTCAATAGCGATTTTATGTCGCTTGCTATTCCTTCAAGAATATTTGTCATTCATCCACCTCTAACTTGCAATTTATAACCTCTGGTCCTTCGGCTTTACTCACAAATACCTTATTTATATAAGCATCTACCTCGTATCCAGCATATTGAACGGTCACACGATCTCCAAAGGAATAGTGATAACCATACCGAAATGCCTTAGTTTCTGTTATGTCGCCGGTGAAACTTATCCTGGGTTTGTTTTCCTGGAGAAAATTATCACCTTCCGCATTCAGAGCTGCGGTGTCACCGCTCGCTGCATTACTGGCAGTCTTTATTCCTTCCCTAAGGTTCCATATCGATACCAATATTCTGGTCGCGTCCCATCGACTTGCTATATTCTGAGAAGCTCCATCGCCTTTTCCAAGAACGGTTACATAATTTATCTCTTCGCTATAATCGTAAGACAATTCACCGTTGGTAAGATTTTCCCAATCGATACCTATATAAACCGGATTTCCGCAACGTCTTCCGCTATCAGCTGATCTATCTATTCCTCTTTGCCATATAAATGTACGGAATTGTAAACCCAAGACTCCAGTGGTTATGGATCCAATAATCGGGACCACATCGAAATATAAGTTAGTTCCAGCCTCTTTGCTCGCTTGAGCTATTTCCTGCATTACCTCTAATACATTTTTATGCTCGAATTCCTTGGTTTGACTTGGGGCTGCAGCATAATCATATTCAACGGTTACTCCGCCAGCTACATTGGTTAGGTTCCTTCCGGTTATTGCATCAGATCCAAATTGGTCCCTAAATATGGCCTTTAGCAAATCGTCGGCATGATCTGTTAATGTGGTTTGAACCGATCCCTGGTCTAGAGCATGCCTTCTCATTAGGATTTCCATTGTAGAGGATCCGCTTATTTTCGTATAAGGTATTCCATCCTTGTCTCCGAATACAATGGTCCTGATAAAACCGCAATAATCCATCACAAGAGGATTGCCTTCAATCCCTCTCCAGAATTCGACAATATAGTCCGGTCCGATCATGCTTCGATCGAAATTGTAAGGTAAATTTATGGAAAATGGCCCAGGTTCATTGACAATATTCGAGTAAGAATAATCGGTTACCACATCCAGCAATTTAATCCGGACTCCATCTGGACTATCCAGATATAATTCTACGATTGTAGATCCTGTTAAGGCAGTCATTTTATATCGCCGTGTCAGCAGCCCAATGGGTAGTTTTGTATTCTATCCAACACATCATGGTCGGGATTCCAGTCTCGGTGATAAAGATGCTTATAGAATTAGTACCACCTAGCATACAAAATTTGCTGAAATCCGATCCTCTTAAAATAGCTCTTAGTACCTGCCCATAATAGCTTGAAACGACCGACTTATTTCCTTGCTCTAAATCAATTGTCAGGGTTTCGCCTTTTTGAAGCTCATAATTCATTCTTAGACCTTGTCTGGTTAATTCATTGCTTACCCACTTTATCAAACATCCAGTTCCGTCGTCGCCTCGACTTATTCCTATCTTTGGATAGGTGGAATGGGATCCTGTATTTTCCACAGGGACCTGGGTTATAGCAGACGCATAAGCCGTCCCTTGGGTGTCGTATCCCAAATAGATATTTCCATTATCGGTAAAACACATATCGTAAACGTATGCTGTCCCTGGTAGATTAATTGGTGCGTGATGCCATGTAGAACCATTCCAAATAGCGACACGATCCGTGAGGGACATTCCATCCATTTCGGTAAAAAAGCCACCAGCCCATAACATTCCGTCTCTATCAAATCTTATTCTACCAACGACTGCGTTAGCTCCGCTTCCAAGCGGCCTGAAAGTAACGCCATACCACATGGCTATCCGGTTGCACGTTACTCCGTCTGCCGTTATAAAATCTCCAGAAACATATACATTCCCATTTGGCGGTATTGCGATTGATCTACCAACATCACTTAAACCGCTCCCCATCGCCGACCATGTCCCTGCAGTCGGGGTCCCGATGTATCTTGCTATACGATTTACCGTTATACTGTTTACTGCTGTGAACGTTCCAGTTATATATAAAATCCCGTTTGGAGCAATCTTAATATCTTCGACCGCGTTATTACATCCCAAAACGTCACCAACAGCTGCCCAGCTGGTTCCTGTATATCTGCAAATATAATCGGCATTTCCTACTCCGCCTGCATTAGTAAACTGGCCACCCACATAAAGCGTCCCATCCAATCCCCAGGCCAGGCAATTTACTGTATTACCCAGGCTGGTCGTGGATAACGAAACCCAAGTTGAGCCATTCCATTTGGCTATCCAGGCGGTATTTGCCACCCCACCAGCTGATGTAAATGCTCCCCCAGCGTAAACATCCCCATTCGGAGCCGTTAGTAAGTCGAAACACGCCCCACCAGCCAGTCCGGTTCCCAGGGAGCTAAGTGTTTCTGTTACTGGGTTCCATTTGACTATACAATCTCCATTAGCATCGCCTACGTTAGTAAAATTACCGCCAATGTAAATACATCCATCCTTCCCGACGGTGAAGCAATATACAATACTATTGAATGTGCTACTCATATTCGCCCAAACTCCGGTTAAACCATTTCTCCGGACAACTTGATTAGCATTGGGAATCGTGATCTGTCTTATCAGTTCTTTTCCTTCGGTATGCGTTTCGTAGGCAAACGGATCATAGCAAATAAACCTTGCAGTCAGTTTGTCTATCCGGCCCGATGTGTTTTGGGCTTCCAACCCTGAATCATAGATACAACGAAATTCTACCGGTTTGTTTATATTCGCTCCGGTATATCTGATGACAACCGGTTGCTCTGGATAAACTTTGTCAGGCTTAATCGCATTTATAAAATCGCTTCTTGCCAGAGTAATACCAGCAATAGTATTACTCTTCGGCGCGCTGAATAAATCCAGAACCCTTGGTAACACTTTATGACCCTGATATAAAGCACCTGGTAGAAGAGCTAATGGTTGAACATTGTGCTGGATTGGTGGCATTCCGGTACCGACACCATACATGACTTTGAATTTATAATCATCTTCGAAATCCTTAACTAATCCGCCGCTTCGCTCCCAGCTTTGTCTAATCGATGAAGATCCATCCGGAGTTCCGGTCCACTTATATCCATCCGGAGTAAATCCCTTCACCGATCCGGTTATTGGCGTGGTTGGCACCGTTCCTGTTTCGACCTGGATATGTCCGATATACCAGGTGAATGATGCACCTCCATTTTTGTATATTCTGAAGTATGTTGCTCCGTTGCACTGGGCAGCTGAAAATTGTAAACCATAAACGTACCAGGCACCATCAATTTCCAGTAATGCTGGCGCATAGAAATTTGTACCGTCCACGGACCAATCCCAGGCGCTGGGAACAGCTCCCCATAATCTCACGGTCGCATAATGGATCGCATTCGGCAATGGGGTAAGATCGAGCCTTATACCCTGGTTGTCTGCGGTCCCAGCAACTTTGTAATTTCTATAACCAAAGAATGATTTAGTGGTATCCAGGTCGACCGTTCCGCCGACGGTTAAATAATTTCCGCTGCCCATGGCATTGGGATTATTTATAAAATTAGTCGCAACACTCGGTATAATAACCTTCCAATATCCCATTTATCTCACCTTTGCTTTTAGCATATTGTAATCACTCGCCAATGTGGATATTCCGGCGTTCGTGTGGACTATCATATTGAAATTGTTATTTACGGTCGAGTTTCCCACCTCGTTCTTCGGTGTAATTTCAACATGTTCACCCGATGATGCGGTGCCAACATCCCAATTTTCATCATAGCCCGAAGGTACAATATAGTCAGCACCTCTCGCATTTTCTTGTCGCGGATTATCATCATATATTGTACTCATGTGGGTCCTGACATAAATATCTCTATCGGGTATCCCATAAATATTCGCCGTCAATGCGGCTACAGCAGCCGCGGCGTCACTTGCGGACATCCCGGTTGAGATTAAATTTGAAATCAACTCTTCATTGGTCACTTTCCCATCTCTAACCGTTTGAAAATATTTACTGAAACTAATTTCTCCGTCATCCAATAATTGTCCTAATGATTCCAGGTTAGCCAGTTGCGGAATAATTGCCATATTTTGATCGTATTGCGCCTGTGTGATTGCGTTGGTTGCTAATTGCCATGCCCATGTCATGGCTGTTGTTTCAACCATACTCGCGTTCAATCCATTAATCGCATCATTGACCAAACCAGTAGTGAGGGTCAAACCTTCTTGCGCTAATTTCTCCGCATTTTCCGCTTCGTTTGCCAATATAATGGCTCCATGATATGCTCCCACCGCCTGTTTAAGAGTATTTATAGAAGTATTATTTACATCATAAGCAGTAGTGAGGCCAGTGGTAGTTGCGGTGATGTCTCTTTCTCCCTTATCCAATATAACAATTTCTTCGCTTACTTCACTTATCGAAGCAGCTGCAGCATCGAAGGCAGCCATAAAACCACTATAATCTCCAGCCATAAACCGAGCCAGGCCCTTGAGACTATTACCGACAAATCCGCCTAATTGCCCAATGCCTTTTAATGTACCCTGGAGAACAAGTATCGATGTATCAAGTTCGTCTACTCCGTCCTTGGCATGGACGGTCGCATCGTAAGAACCTGTTAGCACCTCTACCAAGTCGTTCAGAACCGGTATAACTGTATTACCTATAGTCTGTTTGGCGCCAGTCCAGGTATCAGAAAGGAGATCGACCGCTTCCTCATATTCCCTGGATGCGTCAATTTCCTTTTGTGTTACTACCAGATTGTCATTAATCGCAGCTGTGTTAGCTCTTAGGGCGTCCCCACCCTGGCTTAGCATCGGGATCAGCGTCGCATATTGTTTCCCGAATACCTTGATTGCTTCAGCTGCGAAGGCTTGCTTATCGCCTGTATTCACGTACTCATCGGCCATATTAGCCAGCATCTCAATACTTGGCTGATATCCGTTTTTGTTGGCCATCTGCAGGGCGGTCCGGACAGAGTCAATCGATATTCCCCAATCATCCGCAGCCTGCACGATCCGGCTTATCTCTTCCGGAATAACACCGGTTATCTGACTCATTTCCCTGATGGTTTTGTTATATGCTACGGTCTCACTTATACCAGCTTTCATCACCGCAGCCAGGGCGCCTACCCCAGCGGTTACCAGGGTTATGGGATTGGTCGCCAATGCCAGGACGTTCGAGAGCCCTGGAACATTGGACTTCATCGAGTTCCAGTTTTTCTCCAGGCCTGAGATACCTTTTCCGAGCTTCTCGCTGGAGCCACGAACCTGGTTTAGCGCTGCAGAGGCATGGTCTATTGCCTTAAGTAAAATCTCGACTTCAGTCGCCATATTTCTCCGATAGTAGCATCGCTTCGTTTAGGATCGCATCTGGTCCAGGAAATTTGGCAGCCCATTCGGCCCAGCTGTCGGCCTTGGTCTTACCATGGTGAAATCGGATCAGGTTCTCCGTGTATATCATCCGGCGGATCTCACCGGCACCTAAATACGGCCTACCCATCACCGCCTGGACGCCAAAACGATCTATATGGTTGAGAAGGATCAGCTCCCTGGGTGGCCTCTGGTCGCTGTTTTGATCTTCAGCATACCTATAAACAGCGACCTTTAGGCGTTTGGGATTATATCTCCGGCCATAAATTCAGCAGTCAGTTCCTTCACGAGCCAGGTGATTAGTTGAGTACAAGGAACCCTTGGGCTGGCTGGAAATGTCGACTCGGTCACCTCGGATGGGAAACCCTCCAGCCGCCATTCCTCAACACATGGGATAATGCCTGGAATTATTAGGCTATCAGCCCTGGCTTGAGTAACTTTATTTCCTACAGCCTTGACATTCGAGATCGCATCTTCAAATGCCAGGATCTGTGGAAACGTGAGCGGATCTGATAGAACCACCTCGCCAGGCCATTGCTTACTAGGGCTTTTGATCGTTCTGCTCACGTAATTATTGCCGATCCCCAGGCTGGTGTGGATCCTGGATATGGTACAAAACGAGCCGAATACTTGTTCCCTTCGACCTGGTATTTCGTGCAGACATACCCGCTGGTCGCTGAGGGTGCCACGATTCCAAATGCCGGATCGCCTGTGGTCCAGTATCCACGGATCCCAAAGGCCACCCATAAACCGAGCGGTGTGGTAAAGGTCAAGGCGCTGATGGGTGCCAGTACCGTGTGGGATCCAGAAAGTGTTGGGGCTGCTGCGCTCGCTGCGAGCCCTACTGCAGTCGAAATGTCAAAGGGTCCGGTGATGTCAATCGCTGCGTCGGGCTGGTCAGCCAGGTAGCCTTTTACGGCATCCTGCCAGGCCGAGACGTCTGTCTCCGGATATGAAAAACCTACCGGACTCAGGGAGTCGATCGGGATCTCCCTTGGTGTTCCGGCGCTATCGTCTATTCCAAATCTTATCCAGCGTGTTACGGTTCTTCCAGCTGCCATTTTATTTCTCCTATTTTATGAATTTATCCTCTTACAAATCCGATTAGAAATGTTACGCTTGTAGCGGTTCCAAGGACGATTTGCCATCTCAGAAATTGGCGGACCGTGGCTGAGGCGCCGGTCGTAGGAAGAGCTACCAATCCAGAAACACCAGCTGTGACCGTTATTACTCCGGTTGTAGCTCCGCTCAGGTCAGCAAACGATGGGTTAGTGTTCGTGGCTGCATCCTGGACTTTAATCGTCGCCGTATGAGATGGATTGCTTGACGCCAAAACTTGATATACCATCAATCCGCCGTTCAGGGTTTGGCCTCCGGTCGGGTTGTCAAATCCTATTGCGCTATTTACCGCCGTCTCAGCTGTGTTCTGGTGGAGAAGGATACCCCAGCCAGGCGCATAAAGCATCGAGTTCGCTATCGCGTCCCATCCTTCAAACGGGACCGTGACCGTCATCGCTCCGCCGTTGTCTGCTTCCTGGTATCCGCTCTGTGCGAATTGACCCATGAATGCCGGATCTCCAGCAGTTGGGGCAGCCTGGATACCCAGGGCGATCAGAACGTCACGCTTTATTCCGGAAGTTCCCATCAAGGCATGAATGCCGGTGGTGGCTGTATTGTCAAATACTGCGTTCAGGGTCCCTATTCCTACTTGAGCCCTGTTTTTCAAATATCCTTTTACCGGATCCAGCCAGGCGGTCAGGTCAGCCTCTTCCACTTCCACTCCGATCGGTCCGATATCTCGGCCGAAACCTGAGAGGTCATATCCGCCGACGTACATCCGGTAATTTTTGATTGTAGTTCTACCTGTCGCCATGGATTTCTCCTAATTTACGAATTCAGTTACCTTGACGCTCACGTCAGCTCCCCACCAGCTGTCTTCGCTCGGGTCCTTCACCGCTCCCATGCCTGTGATGGTATTAGGGATTATGTCGACCGCTCCAGCGAATACATCTATCGCTAATACGGCATCCCACCAGCGAGCGATCATGTCCACCAAGGGGCTGATATTTTCAAGCTGGGGAGCTCTTCCGGCTCCGAGCGGTTTGTAAAGGATCCGGTAATTCAGAACATACGTGACCGTCATCTTCGCTTCGGATCCACCGCCAAAACTGTCACGTACCATGGTAAATTCCGTCACAAAATTCGAGAGCGGTATTATCATCGGATGCCTAACATCACCGGCTGCAGGGATTTGGTCCTTGTCCTTAATCTTAGCGCCTGAAACGCTCAGCTTGCTTATGCTGTCCACGACGGTTGCTATTTGGAGCGCCATTATGGAACGTCCGGTTTATAAGTATTGATTATGTTCCAGGCGAATGCTGGGACCTCTTCCGGTGTAATCACGACACCGGCTCCGGTTATCATGGCTGTTCCGGTCGTGTTCGTTCCGAAACGTCGGC
>Ga0315291_10006502_pt1 | contig 14517 bp, 18 predicted proteins | sample YL17G12_20_MG_FD_203070 | JGI IMG/M metagenome (GOLD analysis project Ga0315291, IMG submission 203070) | Sediment microbial communities from Yellowstone Lake, YNP, Wyoming, USA - YL17G12_20 | ecosystem: Environmental > Aquatic > Freshwater > Lake > Sediment | place: USA: Wyoming | collected...
AGCCGATGGGTCTTCTCCGGACCCACGCCGCCGATCTTCGGCGGGTATGCGGGAGACCAAGCCGATCTTCTGGTACGCTATATGTTCGAGATTACTCCTGACGAGCAGCGCCGGCTGATGGGCATGAGCGCCGGCGCCGTAGCGTCCGGCGGGGGGAACCCTGGCGCAGATCCGGGGAAAAACACTTCCAGTCTGCGACCCGGCTCCGTCGCCACGCTGGCACGAGCTCACTAGGAGCAGGTGCAGCAATAAATTCTCAGAGAAAGGCATCAAAACATGATTCAACGAAAACTCTTTTTGACTCTTTGCCTCGGCATCACGCTCGTGCTGGTCTCTTGCGGGCAGAAAGAAACGCCGGCTCCTGAAGAGACCGCCGCTCCAACGGAGCAGGCCGCGCCGCCGACACCGATCGATCAGGCCACCGTGGCCAGCGTTACCGGCAAGGTGGCCTTCCAGGGCGCCAAGCCGAAGCTGGCCCGCATCATGATGGATCAGGATCCCGTCTGCGTGCAGAAACACAGCGGCCCGGTTCTGGCGGAAGATGGCGCCGTCAATGACAACGGCACCGTGCCCAACGCTTTTGTCTACGTCAAGGCCGGAGCGGAGAAATACAATTTTGCTGTTCCCACTGAATCGGTCGAACTGGATCAGGACGGGTGCGTGTATAAGCCGCATGTGGTCGGTGTTCAAGTGGGACAGACACTCAGAATTCTGACCAAGGATCCCACGACGCATAACATCCACCCCATGCCCAAGGATAACCGGGAGTGGAACATGTCCCAGGCGCCCAACGCCGCTCCCCTGGAGCAGAAGTTCTCACGCCCGGAAATCATGATTCCCGTGAAGTGCAATCAGCATCCGTGGATGAAGGCGTACGTCGGCGTGACCAAGAATCCCTTCTTCGCGGTGACCGGGAGCGACGGCACCTTCACCATCAAGGGCCTGCCTCCTGGTGATTACACGATTGAGGCTTGGTCGCCGACCTTTGGTACCCAGGAACAGAAAGTGACGGTGGGAGCGAAAGAGTCCAAGACTGTCGAATTCACGCTCAAGAGTTCTTGACGGGGTGTAAGAAATCCGCTTTGGGGGGCCGAAGGTAGGGTTACCTCGGCCCCCGTTCGCGTCCGGCGAGAAAAGTGAAGAGGGTGACGTTTGACCCGGGCGCGTGGGACAAAATGTCTCTTGCGGTTCGACTCCTTTCCTGCGAAACTGGTTTGGGTGTGTAAGTAGGGCGAGTTTGTTCGAGAGTTCCCCCTAAATCCTAGAGTCTTGCGGTCAAGCCTCGGGAATCTTGTCGAGGAGCAATGAACTATGGCGCTGGCGATAGCGCTCGCAGTGGTCATTATCACTTTCCTATCCGGCTATTTCTTCTGGGCGCACACTTGGTGGTTCCCGGTGGACATTTCCACCCACGGCCACGCTATCGACCGCCAGTTCATGCTGACGCTCATCATCACGGGGGTCATTTTCGTCTTGGCCCAGTGTGCGTTGGCCTACGCCCTCTGGCGTTACCGCGACCGGGGTGACGGGCAAAAAGCGCACTACTCCCACGGAAACAACAAGCTGGAACTCACCTGGACGACCGCAGCGGCCATCATGTTCATCGGCCTCAACCTTATGGGATACCACATCTGGGCGGGAATCCACTTCGTGGGGGCGCAGCCGGGGGCGATGAAAATCGAAGTTTGGGGGCAGCAGTTCGCCTGGTATTTCCGCTACCCCGGGCCCGATGGCCAGTTCGGTCCCAACCACATCGGCAGCAAGTTTGACGCCGCGACGGGCAAGTACATCGAGGACAATAAGGTTAATGACGCGACCGGTAATTTTCTAGGCCTCGACCGGGAGCACGACGCGGCTTCCAAGGACGACATCGTTACCGCCACGCTCGCGATTCCAGTACATCAGCCGGTAGAAATCACTCTGCGCGCCAAAGACGTCACGCACTCATTTTTTGTGCGTGAGCTGCGGCTGAAGCAGGACCTGGTTCCGGGAATGGAAATCCCCATTCACTTCACGGCTACCAAAACCGGCCGTTACGAGATCGCCTGCGCGGAATTGTGCGGCCTGGGACATTACAAGATGCGGGCGTTCATGGACGTCATGACCCAAGAGGATTACCAGAACTGGCTGCAGAAGATGGCCGAAGCGCAATGAGGCATCCTTAAACCCTAACGGAGAAATAGCCAATGGCAGAGATGCAAGCGGAAGTCGTTCACCGGCATGAGGCGCCGAAGGCCTTCATCTGGAAATACATCTTCAGCCTCGACCACAAGGTGATCGGCATCCAGTATTACTTCCTGGCGCTGTTTTCGGTTTTCGTCGGGCTGGTGCTCTCGATCCTGATGCGGATTCACCTGGTTTGGCCGCAGGCGAGCATCCCGCTGCTCGACAAGCTCTCTCCACTGGGGGCGCCTGGTGGGGTGATTACTCCCGAATACTACCTCTCCCTGCTCACCCTGCACGGCACCATGATGGTTTTCTTCGTGCTCACCACCGCCCCGCAGAGCGGCTTTGGAAATTACATGCTGCCCCTGCAAATCGGCGCCGAAGACATGGCGTTTCCGCGGCTGAACAGGCTTTCCTTCTGGACGACCTTCGCGGGCCTGGTGGTGCTGATGGCCACCTTTTTCATCCACGATGGACCACCCATCGGCGGCTGGACGTCGTATCCGCCTCTCAGCGCCGTGGGCGGAGTGGCGGGCCCGGGAATGGCCCTGGGCGAAACGCTGTGGGTCATCTCCATCGCCATCTTCTGTGTGGCCTCGATGCTGGGCGCCATCAACTTCATCGCCACCACCCTCGATTTGCGCACCCGCGGGCTCTCGCTGATGAAGATGCCTCTTACCTGCTGGTCGTGGTTCCTGACCGCCATCCTCGGCCTGCTCTCCTTCGCCGTGCTGCTGGCCGCGGGCGTGTTGCTCCTGCTCGACCGCGTCGGCGGAACCAGCTTTTTCATTCCCGGCAACCTGATCATCAGCGACAAGATCATCAATCACTCCGGCGGTTCGCCGCTGCTGTGGCAGCACCTCTTCTGGTTCTTCGGTCACCCCGAAGTTTACATCGCCATTCTGCCGGGCATGGGCGTCACGTCGCATGTCATTTCGACTTTCGCCCGCAAGCCCATCTTCGGCTACCGCGCCATGGTGTACGCCATGTCGGCGATCGGCTTTCTGGGCTTCGGTGTGTGGGGCCACCACATGTTTATCAGCGGCATGAGCCCGTACTCGGCGTTCGCCTTCTCCGTCTTGACGATGGCCATCGGAGTTCCTTCCGCCATCAAGACGTTCAACTGGATCGGGACGCTGATCGGCGGCAAGATTCGCTTCACCACGCCGATGCTGTTCTCCATCGGCTTCGTTTCGCTGTTTGTGACCGGCGGGCTGAGCGGCATCTTCCTGGGCCAGCCGGCCGTGGATATCTATTTCCATGACACTTACTTCGTGCTGGCGCACTTCCATCTGATCATGGGTGTGGCCGCCATCTTCGGCATCTTCACCGGGACCTATTTCTGGTTCCCGAAGATGTTCGGCCGCATGATGAACGAGACGCTGGGGAAGATCCACTTCTGGATTACGTTCATCGGCGTGTACGCCATCTTTATGCCCATGCATTACCTGGGACTGGAGGGGAACCCGCGACGCTACGCGGAGTTCATCGACAACTTTCTGCTTCCTCTGATGAGCGTGCACAGATTCATTTCCATCGCGGCATTCATCACCGGCGCCGCGCAGCTCTTTTTCCTGTTCAACCTGTTCTGGAGTCTGTTCAAGGGGAAGAGAGCGACTGAGAATCCGTGGGAAGCCACCACCCTGGAGTGGACGGTGCCTTCACCACCGCCTTTCGACAACTTCGCCGGCAAGCATCCCGCCGTCTATCACGGCGCCTACGAATTCAGTGTGCCGGGCGCGGAGAAGGACTACGTGATGCAAAACTCGCCGGAAAAGGTGGAGACGGGGCATTAGGGAGAAGTCAGAGGTCAGAAGTCAGAATTGAGGAGTGAATGGGATCGACGGTTCTAACGCCGACTAAACCTGCGAAGGCCGGAAAACGGGGCGGCTCTGGCCGCGACGGGGGTTTTGGCGGGCCGGGCGGAAGCGGCGGCTGGCACGAGTATCGCGTGCCCACGCGGACTTACCGCCTCGGCATGTGGTTCGCGCTGACCGGCATTGTGATGTTGTTCGCGGCGTTCACCAGCGCGCTCGTCGTGCGCAAAGGGATGTCGCTGGACTGGGTCTCGGTCGCCGTCCCGCGCGTCCTCTGGTTGAACACCGGCGTGCTCCTGGCCAGCAGCGTAACCCTCGAACACTCGCGCCGGGCGCTGGCGCGTGGTGTGGCAGGGCGTTTCACCGGCTGGCTTTATGCCACGCTGGTTCTGGGGCTGGCATTCATCGGCGGTCAATTGGTGGCCTGGCAGGAGCTTGCTTGCCGGGGAGTCTATCTGGCCACCAATCCCAGCAGTTCGTTCTTTTACGTTCTTACGGCCGCGCACGGCGTGCACCTGTTGGGAGGCGTCATTGGTTTGGGATACGGCGTGTTTCGCGCCGGGAACATCGCCCGGGGCATTGCCAGGCGGACTCCGGTGGAAGTCACCGCGATCTATTGGCACTTTATGGACGCACTCTGGATCTACATCTTCTTTCTGCTCATGAGGTGGTCTTAAGGATGGCTAGTCACGAAGCTGCGAGTGCACATTTGCACGATGTCGCAATACCCGAATCCGCGTGGGGAGGCGGTGTTAAGCCGTTTGCCACAGGCTCCAAAAAGCTGGGCATGTGGCTCTTCATCATCTCCGACGCCCTCACCTTTTCCGCCCTGTTGATGGCGTACAGCTATGTGCGAGTGGCCAGCGTGGACTGGCCGACGCCGTTCGAGTTCTACCCCGCCCTCATCAAGGCGACGGTGATGACGGTGATTCTTCTGACCAGCTCCGTGACCATGGTCATGGCCGTGCGCGCGGCGAAAGTGGGGACGCGGGCGCGCGTCGTCAAGTGGCTGCTGGCCACGATGGCCGGCGGGCTGTTGTTCGTCGGCATCCATGCCACAGAATGGGCCGGCTTGATTGAAGAGGGTGTGCGGCTCTTCAAGAATCCCTGGGGCGCCCCCTTGTTTGGCGCGGCGTTCTTCACCCTGACCGGCTTGCACATGACCCACGTGTTCGTCGGGGTTTGCTATCTGGGGGTGGTGTGCGCTTTGGTTGCCAAGGGGAAGTTGACGTCCGAGGACGTGGAAGTCAGCGGGCTTTACTGGCACTTCGTTGACCTCATCTGGATGTTCATCTTCCCGCTCGTTTATATTCTCAACATCAAGATGGGTTAGTTGCCGGAGGCTTCATGAATCAGACGTCTGAGCACGGGCACGCGGAGGCGGGTGTCAAAGTCTTTCTGTACGTGTGGTTCTGGCTGCTGGCGCTCACCGGCGTCGAAGTCTTCCTCGGCTATGAACATTTGGGAGTGAAGCTGATGCTGGGCTTGCTGATGGGCCTCTCCGTCATCAAGGCAGCGCTGATCATCTCCTATTTCATGCATCTCCGTTACGAGAAGCCGAGTATGGCGTTGGTTTTGATGCCGGCGCTCGTAATCGTCATCGCCCTGATGTTCATGGTGTTTCCCGACAGTTTCCGTCTACTGCATATGAGACCGCAGTAGGGCAGGAAGCCAGAAGTCAGGAGTCAGAAGCCAGAAGCCAAACGACCCAGGCCGGAAAGCTTGTGCAGGCGGCGTGAAGAAAGATGGAGTTGGCAGTGAAGGTGACTGATCGAGAATTGGAAATCAAGCCTCGGAGACCAAAGCCCGGTCCCCGATTTGCGATTTTCGACTTTCGGATTTCGCAATGGCTCATGGTGCTGTCAGCGATTGTCGGCACGCTGAGCACGGCGAGCGTGGCGTTGGCTCAAGGCTGTGCGATGTGCTACACCAGCGCCGCGGCTGCCAAAGCGGGCGCCATTCAGGCGCTGCGGAGCGGCATCCTGATTCTGCTGGTTCCCGTCGTGCTGATGTGCGGCGTAATCGCCATGGTGATTTTCCGCCGGCGCAACCAGTTCGATGAAGACATGGACTGGACCGAAGAAGAGGACCGCGAATTGAGAAGCTTGTTCGCCCGCATGGGACCGGTCGAGCAGCAGGAAGCGGGCAGCCGCGAGGTTGAGTCGCACTCTCCAGTTTCCTGACCCTGGGTTGTCGGCGGATCGAGCTGGTGGAATCAGGACTCCGCGCTGAACCTGCCGGACCTGAGTTGACGATGAGCACGCAAAAAAACAATTCCTGGTTGCACGCTTACGCGGTCTTCCTGGCCTGTGCAACCTTCTTGCTGATCGTTGCCGGGGCGTTGGTGACCTCCAACGACGCCGGGCTTTCCGTTCCCGACTGGCCGACTTCCTTCGGCACTTTCCGCATGCCGCGCATGGTAGGCGGCGTCCTCTACGAGCACGGCCACCGGATGATTGCGGCCACCGTCGGACTGATGACGGTCATCCTGGCCGTCTGGATGTGGCTGAAAGAGCCGCGACGCTGGCTGCGATGGGTGAGCGGGATTGCCGTCCTGGCCGTGATCGCCCAGGGCGTTCTGGGTGGGATCACGGTGCTTTTCTATCTGCCCGTGGTGGTCTCGGTTGGTCACGCGACCCTGGCGCAATCCGTTTTCTGCGCCACAGTCAGCCTCAGTCTGTTTGCCCGTCCCGATTGGCGATGGGATGAGGCGAAGATGGAAGACCTCTCCGCGCCTTCGCTGCGGCAACTGTCGGTCGTGACGTCGGCTGCAATCCTCCTCCAGCTCGTGCTGGGAGCGGCGTTTCGCCATAACGGTATCGGAATCGTCCCGCACATCGTCGTCGCCCTGGTTGTTACGCTGCTTGTCACTTGGACAGCGATGAGGGTCTTCACAAAGTTCTCCTCTGAGCGGCGGTTGGTGCGGTCGGCGGGGGCACTCGTGGGATTGCTCCTGGTGCAGTTGTTCCTGGGGGTTGGCGCCTACATGATGAAGATTGCGGCACAGAACGCGCCTCAGCCCTTGCCGCCCGTCGTGAATGTCACGACCGCACACGTGGCAGTGGGAGCGCTGGTCCTGGCTGCGAGCGTGGTCCTGGCGCTGCAGGTCTTCCGGCTCGTAGCTTCTCCTTGCAGGGCGCCAGCGCTCGGCGAAGCTTCCGAGAAGGCTGCGGTATGAACGTTCGATCGGACAAAGCGGAGAGCACATGGGCTGCGGAGCCCAGCGGCCGACCGGGTTGGCTCGCCAACCTTGCAGACTACTGGGTGCTGACCAAGCCGGAAGTCAACTTCCTGGTGGTCATGAGCACGCTCGTCGGCTTCTACCTGGGCACGCGCGGACCGTTGGACTGGATGCGGCTTGTCCACACTCTCCTCGGGACTTTACTGGTGGCCAGCGGCACCGCCACTCTCAACCAGCTCATTGAGCGTGATGCCGACGCCCTCATGCGACGCACCGCCGGCCGCCCCTTGCCGGCGGGAAGACTCAGACCTTTCGAAGCCCTCGCATTTGGCTTGCTGCTTTCCGTTTCGGGCGGCCTCTACCTCTGGCTGGCCGTGAACCCGCTGGCGAGCTTCCTGGCGCTTGCCACGCTGGTTTCGTACCTGCTCATCTACACGCCGCTCAAGAAGAAGACTCCCTGGTGTACATTCATTGGCGCCTTTCCGGGCGCGATGCCGCCCCTCATCGGCTGGGCGGCGGTTTCAGGCAGCCTGAGCCGGGAAGCATGGGTTCTCTACGCCATCCTGTTTTTCTGGCAGTTCCCCCACTTTCTCGCAATTGCTTGGATGTACCGCGAGGACTACGCGCGCGCAGGCCTGCTGATGCTTCCGAAAGATGATGTGGAGGGGAAAGCTACGGGCCGTCAAATCCTCGGCTACGCGCTCGCGCTCTTACCTGTCAGCTTGATTCCCGTATGGACAGGCCAAGTGGGAGTTATGTACTTCTTCGGGGCGCTTGCCCTGGGACTGATGTACTTGTATTCCAGCGCGCGCCTAGCTTCTTACCGGTCAAACGCTCTGGCGAAGCGGCTCCTGCTTGCCTCGGTCGTTTACCTGCCGCTGGTTTTTGCCCTAATGATGATTGACAAGGTGCTGATCTAGACTTTTCCAACCCCCTCACCGCGGCGAACCTTCTCTTCCAACCTGGAGATTGTCCTTTCCAACCAATCCATCAGCGCCTGCTCTGACTTTTCCCGGTCGCCTTCTTCCTCCAGCGTTGCAATGGTATCGCCTCGCTCATTCAAGGGTATGAAATGGCAGGGGATATCGTGCTCGCGCTCCCCTTCGGGAACCCATTCCCAAAGGAGGCATTCGTTGCAGGGGTGTTTCTTTACTTGCTCGCCGAAGTTGAGGCAGGTCACCGAATCCCGGAAGAGTGTAGTGGGTTTCCAAGGGGTTCGGACGGATCGGCCGTATCCACCGTCCTTCAAAATGTCCCTTTCCAACTTCAGTTGCTCTATAATCTCTTTGAGGTCGGATTCCATGGCTGCTTACCTCCTCTGGGCAGTCGGAATTGCCTCACCCAGAACAAAAGCGAAAATTCCGCTCCTTATGAGAGAGCAATTTGATTACCAATGCTATTCTGCTGAAAATACAAGGGATAGTAGGAGCGGGGCGGTGAATCGAGTCCGCAATGTGGGTCAAAAAGCCCATTTTGGGCTCATTCACTTTGCAAGTGGCCGGGGCGCTCACTCGGAGTATTAGGCCGGGAGCAAAAGTATAGATGGCAGAAACTCAGGCTGCAACTAAGACCACATCTGGCAAGGAGCAGACCCCCATGCTGCAGTCGATTCTACTGTTGGCATTCTGCCTCTTCGTGGGACTTGTTTCTTTAGCCATTTTTATATGGGTAGTTCTCACCGGGCAACTCTTTACTCTGGACGGGCTGCTCTTGGTTGCGATAGGCCTAACGATTGGCGGTTTCTTTTTGGGCAATTTTGCCTGGTCGATCTACACCGGGGAAGTGCGGGAAGTCCTGAATTACCTTCGAAGCAAGGGGAAAGGCGCTGACACAAAAGCTGACTCCTCGCGCGAAGGCCGTGCGTAAACCCGCCCATCAATTTGGAAAGTTGTTTCTGAACAGGAGTGACTGAGAATGCCGACGGCATGGTGGGAAAACTTCTTTCAAGGAATGGTCGCCGACCTCTGGCGCGTGGCCGTTCCTGACGAGCACACACGCGCCGAAGTGGACTTTCTGGAAAAGGTGTTCCATCTTCCCCCGGGCTCCAAGATCCTCGACGTCCCCTGCGGCCAGGGACGCCACACGCTGGAGCTCGCCGCGCGGAACTATCAGATGACCGGCGCGGATTATTCTCCCGCCTTTCTGGACGCGGCCCGGTCCCAGGCCGCCGAGAGGCGACTCGAAATCGTCTGGGAGCGCCTCGACATGCGCGCCCTCCCCTGGCAGGACGAATTCGACGGCACCTTCTGCATCGGCGGGAGTTTTGCCTACTTCGACGACGAGGGTAACGCGGCCTTCGTGCAGTCCGTGGCTCGCGCGCTCAAGCCGGGAGGACGATTCGTCCTGGACGCGACGCGCATTGCGGAGTTCATCCTCCCGAAGTTTTGCGAACGGGAGTGGGCCCGCGTCGGCGACTTCCTCTTCCTCGAGGAAAATCACTACCAGCACGAAACGGGGCGCATGGAAACTGAATACACTTTGATTCGTGACGGCAAAATGGAGAAGAAATCGGATTCCGTCCGGATCTACACCTACCGCGAGCTCGACAGCCTGCTGAAGGAGGCCGGATTCGGAAAACTCGAGAGTTACGGATCCTTCGAGCGGGAACCCTACCAACTCGGGTCGCCGATGCATTACGTTGTGGCGAGCAAAGCGTGATCGAGGCGGCACGCGCTTCCCTTGCTTCCGCTCCAGGTCAATGAACCTTCAGATTTCCGATTTCCCCACCATCGACGCCATCCTGAACGCCACGAGCGCTATTCTCTTGACCCTCGGTTACATCTTCATTCGCCGCAAAAACGTCGGGGCGCACAAGGCCTGCATGGTCTCAGCGGTCGTGACTTCCACGCTTTTCCTCGCCTGCTACCTGACCTACCACTACTACCACGGCACGACACATTTCACCGGGCAGGGCGCCGTCCGGTGGATTTATTTCTCCGTCCTCGGCTCGCACACGGTGCTGGCGGCGGCGATTGTTCCGTTGGTGCTCGTAACGCTCTACCGCGCCCTCCGCGAACGCTTCGACCTTCACAAGCGCCTCGCGCGCTGGACGCTGCCCGCCTGGCTCTACGTTTCAGTAACAGGAGTCGTGGTTTACTGGATGCTGTATCACCTCTACCCCGCGCGTTGAGTGAGGACGATTGAATGTGCGTCTCCGTTGTGCGATGCTAAGGCAATGAAAGAAAAAATGAAATTCCTAATCACCATGTTTCAAGACGAAGATGGCGTTTTCGTCGCCGAATGTCCGTCTATCCCTGGTTGCGTGAGCCAGGGGAGCACCGCGGAAGAAGCCGAGAAAAACGTCCAACAAGCCATCAAGGAGTGTTTGGCGGTTCGAACTGAGAAAGGGATGCCTCTCACCGTCATGACTCGTGAAGTGGAAGTCCTCGTCTGATGCCCCAAGTTCCTCTCCTCAGACCTCACCAGGTCGTCAAGACGTTTCAGAGACTAGGTTGGCAAGTTGCCCGTCAAAGAGGGAGCCATATCATCTTGACAAAGGAAGGACATATCGCAACTCTGTCTGTTCCTGACCATCCCCAGGTAGCTCGCGGCACACTACGAAGTCTCATCGCCAGAGCAGGTTTAACCATTGAGAAATTCCTGGAAGCCCAAGAGAAGTAATTCCCTCGTGGTCATCGTGCACACCGATGCGGGGTCGAGATGAACCTGTCTTCATCTGCCAACTCGAATCCGCCCAAACGCAACTTGGCCATCACCATTGTGCCGGTCTTGCTGGTCCTGATCACCTTTCTCTTCTGGTACCAGACGTGGTTTGGCCGGCGGCTATCGGACAGCGAGATGACCGAGTGCCTGACGGAGACCTCCGCTCCTCACAAGACGCAGCACGCACTGGCGCAACTCGCGGAACGCATGGCGCACGGCGACGCCGCGGCCCGGCGCTGGTATCCCCAGGTCGTCACGCTGGCGGGAAGCAAAGAGTCCGGCCTGCGGCTGATGGCCGCCTGGGTGATGGGCCAGGATAACAAGTCGCCGGAGTTTCATGAGGCGCTGCGCAAGCTCCTCGACGATCCCGAGCCCATGGTGCGCGGGAACGCCGCGCTCGCCTTGGCGCGCTTTGGCGACGCGAGCGGCCGGGCGCAGTTGCAGGCGATGCTGCGGCCTTTCACTTTGACGGCGCCACAAGCGGGGACGCCCTCGTTTCGCCAAAAGGAAGGCGATGACGTGCGCAACGGCGGTATCGTGGCGCGCCTTCAAACCGGTCCCGCTCTGAGCGGGATCGATGTGCTCTCGCCCGTCGCGGGGACGTTGGATCGCCGCCTCGCCGCCGACGGAGCCCATGTCGCCGCTGGCGACCCGATCGCCATCCTCTCGCCCGGCGAGGAGCAGGTGTGGGAATCGCTTCGCGCCCTGTATCTGGTCGGCACGCCGGATGACCTGGAAGATGTCGACCGCTTCGCCCGCGCCGTCCCGAGCCTCTCCGACCGCGTCCGCCAGCAAGCCGCCCTCACCGCCGCGGCCATCCGTCAGCGCGCCCAGGACCGAATCCCGTGATAGGTCGTTCTGCTTGAAATTAGCATTCAGGGCCGTCCGCCGGGAGCGTGGCATTCCCTACCGGCCGGTCGGTAGGTATTCTTTTTCAGCCTCAATCACCCCCTATCCGACGAGAACTTCCCAAATCCTCTTGCGCTATATTTGCCAACGGATTACTGTTGCAGCGACCGATATCCTCGCCCGCTATAAGTCCATTGAGGTATTCATGACTGAAATCACCGCTGAAGACGACGGACTTCCATGGTCCGAGGTGGGCGCTTGGACAGAGGACAAACACACACTGGTGGCCCTGTACGACAAGCTCTTTTCTACTGGGATGAAGAACAGATGGCCCACGCGTGTGTATATCGATTTGTACGCCGGACCAGGCTTCGTGCGGGTCAGGGGCACCAACCGAATGATGGTGGGCTCGCCGTTGCTTGCCCTCGGCGTTCCCGACCCGTTCGATAGGTACGTGTTTGGTGAGAGTGACCCGACCCTCCTCAGCGCATTGGAGAAGCGAGTAAATCGACTATTCCCAAAGGCCGACGCGCGTTTCGTGCGCGGCGACTGCAATGAGACAATAGAGGAGGTATGCGCGAATATACCCTCGCCATCGAAGGACCACGGCGTGTTGTCCTTCTGTTTCGTTGATCCATACGACATCTCCATCAAGTTTTCGACGGTGCGGAGGCTCTCCTCATACTATATGGATTTTCTGTTCCTGCTTGCCGTCCACATGGACGCCAATCGGAATCTTGAGCATTACTTCAATCCGAGCAACTCCAAAATCGAAGATTTTTTGGGTTTGCCCGACTGGCGAGAAAGGTGGAGAATTGCAGAAGGTCAGGGAACCAGATTCCCTCGTTTTCTTGCCGTGGAGTACGCTGGCCAGATGGAAACTTTGGGCTACTTGCCGATGCCATGGGACAAGATGAAGCAGGTGCGATCCGACGAGAGAAATCTCCCCCTTTACCGACTGGCCTTATTCTCTCGGCATCAGTTGGCGTACGAGTTTTGGGATGAGGTTCTCTATTACAGCTCGAACCAGAGAACCTTATTCGAGGGCTGAGGCAGGAAATGGCACAGGCGTCAGCAATCGAGTGGACTGAATCCACATGGAATCCGCTTACGGGCTGCACGAAGATCAGCCCGGGGTGCAAGCGTTGCTACGCGGAGCGGATGGCGCTGCGACTCCAGGCCATGGGCCAGCCGAATTACGCGAACGGCTTCGACCTGACCCTCCACGAAAACGCGCTCGAGCTGCCGCTGAAATGGAAAAAGCCCCAGACCATCTTTGTGAACTCCATGAGCGACCTTTTCCACAAAGCAGTGCCTGTGGAATTCATTCTCAAAGCTTTTGATGTCATGTTCCGGGCCGACTGGCATCGGTATCAGGTTCTGACGAAGAGGTCGGACCGCCTGAGGGACCTCTCGCCGAAGCTGCCTTGGAAGCCGCACATCTGGATGGGCGTGAGCGTTGAGAGCCTCGACTATGCGTTTCGCATCGAGCACCTTCGCCAGACCGCGGCGATGGTCAAATTCCTGTCGCTCGAACCTTTGCTTGGCCCGCTCCCCGGCCTGAATCTCGATGGCATCGATTGGGTGATTGTAGGCGGCGAATCCGGCCCCGGCGCTCGGCCCATGGACCCTGCCTGGGTATTAGAGATCCGCGACCAGTGTCTTGACGCGGGCGTTCCCTTTTTCTTCAAGCAGTGGGGCGGGACGAGAAAGAAGAAGGCAGGGAGAGAACTCGAAGGCCGGACTTGGGATGAAATGCCCGCGCTGGCCTTGACTCCTGCCTTCTAACGGCAACGACCGATGTGGGACGGTTTAGCACAACCAAGCGTCAGGTAAGCCAGGGGACCAAAAAATGAAACCATTGTTCACGGTTCACGCCGGGGAGTACTTGGTCGGCTCCTACATCGAGCAGCACTTCAGGCGGGTCAATGTCTGGGTTCCCGCTCGGGACACCGGCGTAGACCTGCTGGCCTCCGACCGCCGGAACCGTCGCGTCGTATCGCTTCAAGTGAAATTCTCGAAGGACTTCCTCCCCACACACATGGGGCCCATATTTCAAAAGCGGCTTCGCGCGTGTGGTTGGTGGACGATTGACCGAGATAAGCTGCGCAAATCATCCGCCGATTTTTGGGTCTTTGCCCTTCACGGGTTTGCGAGCCGGGCACCTGATTTCATTATCGTGCCACCCAAACAGTTGTGGCGGCGTTTGCATTCAATCCATGGTTCGCACAAGATCATTCAAACCTACCTGTGGGTGACCGAACGCGGTCAATGCTGGGAGACAAGAGGACTGGGGCGGGAAGACCAGCGGCGAATTGCAGACGGTGAGTATCGCGATCCGCGACGCGATCTCACTGAATGGCTAAGCAACTGGACTCCCATAGCAAGAATCAATAGGTGACACGCGCTCGGGTTCCGTATAAAGCGTGCCGGGCGGGCACCGGGGCGATGCGCGGACATTCCGATATTGAGGATTCCAGATTCCGGATTAACACCGACTCATCAATAAACGGCTAAAACTGAAACTTCGTGCCGAGGTGGGATTCGACTTCTTCGGTGGAGACCATTTCGATGGCGTCCCAGGGGCAGCCGTCGAGGAAGGAGCCGTCGGGGCCTTTGGAGGTACACTTCTTGCACCCGATGCAGAGTTGCGGGTCAACCTCGATGCGGCCGAAGGGCGGGTGGTCCTCATCGGTGACCCAGTACATGCAATCTTTGACGGGGCAGTAGGGCACGCAGGCGGGAGAGCCGGCACAGCCCGTGCAGCACTCGGTGATGACGGCGAGTTCCTTGGGCTTCTTCTTGCGCGGGGTTTCGATGCCGCGCGATTTCGGTTCGCTC
>Ga0315291_10006503_pt1 | contig 14515 bp, 15 predicted proteins | sample YL17G12_20_MG_FD_203070 | JGI IMG/M metagenome (GOLD analysis project Ga0315291, IMG submission 203070) | Sediment microbial communities from Yellowstone Lake, YNP, Wyoming, USA - YL17G12_20 | ecosystem: Environmental > Aquatic > Freshwater > Lake > Sediment | place: USA: Wyoming | collected...
TCACGCCACGACTCGATCTCTCTCAGGAAAGCATCGTCAACTTCTGCGGTGCCTTTCTTTACTTTCGTTGACTCGACGTACTTGTCGAAAGAACCTTTCAAGACGGCATCCCGCGAGAAGATCGAAGCGATCTCCTCCCACCGTTCGATGTACTTGGTGTATGGCATGTATATGGTTCGAGCAACGGATGCCTTGTCGGTCTTCTCGGGCTTCACGCGGCAGTCGTACGTGGCGAATTCGTCAAAATCCGTGAGGATGCTCAAAGGCAGCTTTGCTGACCATGCGTACCGACGAAGCTGGTATGCGGGATGAGCCTCAGCGCTGATGTCAACCGATGGTTTCTTCGCTTCGAGAAAAAACTTGCGGGTGCCGCCGATACGGAAACAGTAGTCGGGAGCTTTTGTAGCGCCACCAACCTTGATTGCGTCCTCGTGGATGACGTCTTTGTACGCCTCGGCGTAACCCCGTTCGTTGTTGACATCCCAGCCGAGTTGAATAAAGAGCGGGTCTATGAACTCGTGACGAACCTGCGTTTCGTTATACGTGCCGCGTCGGTAGGCATCGAGATTGCGTTCGAACCGTTCGACGAGCTGGACGACCTCTTTCGGAGCTCCCATTTAGTGTCCCCCTCGTTCCCGCCCCGCTTCTGCCGCTTCCCCCGTCCACGGACTAATCTAATCCGCACGATTTTGTAAGTCAAGCGCACGTAGTTGGTGCAGAAAAACGCGCTACCGGTTCGCGCCTCGACGCCACTCGCGAAATCGCGTCCGAGCTCCCCCCTCCCGTCATTGCGAGCGTAAGCGAAGCAATCTCGCCTAAACACTCCCAGCGGTCAAAACCGAGATTGCCGCGTCGTCCGCCATGGCGGACTCCTCGCAATCACGATGTGCTGGGTTCGCGAAAACGCTCTTGACATGGAACGGTGCGCTCTATAACATCATGTCATTATGTTGGTTGCACCATTGAGGTTGAACAGGTAGTTTCGGTGGAAAGGAGCGTTGCGCATGCTGTTATTCGACCTGCCTCTGGAGACGCTCCGGACGTACACGTTGCCGCAGGTCCGGGAGCCGGACTTCGCTGAGTTCTGGCACGATGTGAAACGGAGAGCGCACGCTCAGCCGCTCAATCCGGAACGAGTTCCTGTGGAGTATCCGGTGGATGGTCTCGCGGTTCACAAGGTCTATTTCGACGCGTTTGAAGGCGGGCGGATATGCGGCTGGCTGATCGCTCGTCGAGGCGCCAAAGCCCAACCAACGCTCATCCACTATCACGGATATGGTGGGACCAAAGGGCAGGTGTACGATTATCTCGCCTGGGCGCTTCAGGGGTACACCATTCTGGCGATAGATGTCCGCGGTCAAGCTGGGGAAAGCGCTGACAACGCACCGTATCCGACCGGGTTCACGACATGGTTTACGATGGGAATACTCGAACCGCGCCAGTACTATTTCGTCAGGGCATATGCGGACGCAATTCGCGCGATAGATTTCGTGGCACAGTGCGATGAGGTTGACCCGGAGCATATCGGCGTGACGGGCGCGAGTCAGGGTGGCGCATTGTGTCTTGCCGCATCCGCGCTCGATCCGCGACCGAAACTGTGCATGTCGGAAGTGCCCGGTTTGTGCCATTTCAAGAGAACGTCTGAGCTAACACGGGAGCAACCGTGGGCTGATGTGATACGCTATTTCGCGCTTTACCCGGACAAGACTGACACGATGTTCAAAACGTTATCGTACGTGGAGCTGAACAATTTCACGGATTGGATACAGTGTCCCACCTTGATAAGCGTCGGGCTGGTTGACCTCCTCTGTCCGCCGTCAACGGTTTTCGCCGTGTACAACGGGCTGAAATGTACCAAGGAGATCGTTGTGTACGAGTTCAGCGGTCATGAAGTCGGCGCCTTCAGCTACCACGCAGATAAGAAGCTCCGTTGGGCGGCGAAGTATCTCAGGCAGAAGTGATGAGTGCGTCGGACAACGTTGGTATTAGCGCGGAATTCCCGAGGGGTCCCTTTCGCGGCGCGAACTGGCGCGACGAATTCCGGCAACGTACAACTTGTTTCAAAACCCACCTCTGGGATCCGCTGGGAAACACTGAGATTGCTGCGCTCCCTTCGGTCGCTCGCAATGACGGTGCGGTGCGACCTGTTGGCTCGCTCGGTGTTGTGGGGAGATTAGAAGAGGGCCGTGATTGCGAGGCGTCCGCCGTGGCGGACGACGAAGCAATCTGCCCGCCGTCAGTTGGGGGTCTTGAAACAACTTCTAGGCAGATGATCTCGCGGGCGGTCACCGGATGTCCGCTTCGAACCACCTGAGGATACCAAGGATACCTTTTGCCTGCTTGAGCATTGTTGCTTTAAGCCCGCGGTCGCGCAACTTCTGTTTGGCTTCGGAACGAGACCGCGCTACCACGACTCCGCCGACGAACGATTTTTCTTCGTCGTCTTCCGTGCGGATCGCATGGTACTCGAATGTCGGCATACCATCTATCTCCCGAGCTTCCGGGTCGAGTTCTGCTGTTTTTCCACTTCCCCCTTAGAGTCGCGAAAACGAGTCTATTATCTGTTTGGTGACGCCTCTATCGTTGCTATACGCTATGAGCAAGAAGAGCCCTTTTTTTGCAGGATGGGTTTCGGGTCCGGAGACCGGTCTCGATTCGACACCCAGTTGTGTGGTGATACCCATGCTCTGGGCGATAGCGTCGCCCACGCCCGGTTTGTAGTTCTCGAACTCGATGTCGCGTCGTCCGCTATTCTCGAACCGGAACACCCCGACGCGTGTCCCCAGGATGATCATCTCTTCCCCCTCGACCGCGCCTGTCGGTTTGAATGAGGCGGCTTGTCTGCTGGTCACCAGGAGCCCATCTTTTTGGAACTGGGAGACGATGGTATCAAACGTTATCCGTTTCGGTCTGAGAAAATCGAGTCTGCCTGACCGGTACAGTGTCAAGACAACTATAGCGCATACAATCAGGATGATCAGCTTTTTCAGCATTTTTCTAATCTCCCGTTTTTCTCACATTATTATACACCTTTTTCGGGACTTGCGCTAGAGGGTCGCGACCCTCCCGGATTCATTTCAGAGTGAACACGTGGAGCTTGCCGGAACCGAAGAGTCTGGTACTTAACGATTTCACATCCTGTTTTGAGATTGAATGGACAAGCTGAAGTCGTTCCTCAATTCCGAGCAGAGGTCTCCCGCGTATGATGGTAACGCCGACGTATTCAGCTTGACCGTCGTTTACCTCGGCGGACCGTCGAATGCTGGCTTCCATGTATCGTTTTACGACTTCGAGTTCGTAATCTGAGACGAGTTCTCCAGCCAATTTCTTGAGTTCGCGACGGACGAGCTTCTCGACCTCATCGAGGCGTTTTCGCTCCGTTCCGGCTTCAACCCCCCAGACCATTATGTCTGGATAGACGGTGTCCTCAACGTGGACGTCATACACATACCCTCTGTTCTCCCGTATTTCTGTGAACAAACGCGAGTTTACGCCGTGGCTCAGAATGCAGTCGAGCACGCTCAGAACATACTCTCCCCGCGCATCGATCCCGTCGGAACGCACCCCGATGAAAAGTTGCGCCTGCGCCACTCGCCGCCAGATGGTCGCACGCACGGTACCGTCGAGCTTCGGTATCGGTGGACGCGCGATCTGAGGCAAGGCTCCTTTCGACAAACTGCCGAACCTGTGCGCGATGTGATCTCGGGCGGTATCGAGTTGCACGTTCCCGACGATGACAAGCAGCATGTTGTTCGGAACGAAATATCGGTCATGAGCCTCCCGCAGGTCGTGCGCGGTCAATTTCGATACCGATTCAACAGTTCCATCGTTTGGTCTGCCGAACGGGTGCCCCGGAAAAAGCCGCTCGCCTATTTCCTTGTCGAAGACGTATGCGGGGAAATCTTCGCGAGCCGCGAGGTCGTGCAAGACGATCCGGCGTTCTTTCTCCATGTCAGACTCGTTCAACAGCGGGTTCAGAGCGACATCGGCGACGATGTCGAGCAGGAGTTCGAACGCTTCAGCAGGTCCATATGCCATAATGGAACTGCTGAGGTAATGAGCGGTGGAGCTTATTGACCCCCCAGTGCCGGCAACCTCGCGCGCGATATCGTCGCTCGTCCGGCGTCTCGTCCCGCGAAGCAGCATTCGTGCGAGAAGGCTCGTGAGTCCGCTGGTGGATTCGGTCTCGAGTGAGCACCCGACTCTGACGTACAGGTCAACCGCAACAGTAGCGGTATGGTGGCGAGGGATCACTACGGTCTCAAGCCCGTTCGATAACGTATCGCGCCAGACGGTAGGTTCCAGTTTCGGTGCGGTCTCTGCTATCGCCCCTTTGCAGAACATGAGGACCAGCAAACCTGCAACCACTAGCAGAGAGCAAACCTCGTTCATTCTAGCTACTTTCTCCCGCGTCGTTTCGCCCTTCTTCCCTGCCCTCAGGGCAGGTTGGCGACCGGACGAACCCGGTAAGTTTTAGGGTGCGTTCAGACGCTCTTGAAGATGAGGAACCTCAGTACTGCGGCGATCTTGCCCAATCCTCGCGCTGGTTTAACTTCGACGAGCATAATATCCTTGTCTTCGAAATGCGTTCTCGCAGTTTCCGCAATGGTTTCCCGGGTTACTGTTTCCATCTTCTGCCTGTAATCTTGGGTTGAGAGAAGCTCGCCTGCGAGTTCGGTTGCTGCATACAACGTTGCTCTGCCGGAGTTTGTTTCGCACCGCACTGCAAACATGCCGAGCAACCTCCTCTTGGCGACCTCGAGCTCCTCCGATGGCAGAGGTTCTTCCTGTACTCGATTCATCTCGTTCAGGATGACCTGTTCCGCCTCACCGAGGTCTTTGGGAGCTGTCCCTACTGCGACACCCCACAGTCCTATGTCGGAGAGGGCGCCAGCTTCAGCAGGGACCATATCCGCGATTGAAACGATGAAGTCTGTCATGCCGCGCTTCATCTTGAGCTCCTTGTAAATGCGCGAGTTCCTCCCAGAACCCAGAATCACGTCAATCACTTCCAGATCGTATTTGTGTGCGTCTTTCTCACCGTCAGTGCGTGCTCCGATAGCCAAGTATCCCTGATCAACCAGCGTTTTCAGTCTGAGTTCATGGCGCTTGGTCTGCTGCGGCGGGAGGGAGAACTCTCTCGGCGGCACAGATCCTGGCTGGCGTTGGGCGAAGGCGCATCGCACCGTTTCGATCGCAGACTCGGTGTTCACGCCGCCGACGATCACCAGGAACATGTTGTTTGGCACATAATACGTATCGTAAAACTCGCGTATCTTGCGGAATGTTATCCTCTTGAGCGACCTGCGCGTGCCGGTGATAGGCATAGCGAGCGTGGTATTCGGGAGGAACTCCTTCATCGCCGCATAGTACGCGATAGAGAGCGGATTGCTCTTCAGCCCGGCAATCTCCTGAAGGATTATGTTGCGTTCCAGTTCGACTTCGGGCTCCCCAAAACTCGGTTCGTACACGAGCCGGTACAGCCCACCCCATGCCCGCTCGAACTCCGATGCCAGCGTGTCAAAAAAGTAGGCGGTGTACTCAAACGTCGTGACCCCGTTGACGAACCCGCCGGTAGCCTCGATCTCTTTGACGGTTGGTCTGGCACCTTCTTCGTGGAACAGAAGGTGTTCCAGGAAATGGGATATACCGTTGTTTTTCGTTGTCTCGTACCGCGAACCGACCCGCACGTAAATCGCGCACACGACCGTGTCGCTGAGCGCTCGTTCCTCTATGATCACAGGCAGACCGTTATCAAGGACGTGCCGGGTCAGTCTGGAGTACGGTTCATCGGTCATCTTTGTGTGAGGTGCTCCGAGGAAGCTCCGATCGTTCTCCGGATTGGCATACGATCGGTCGGATAACCAGCTGGCTCCGATCAGCCCACACAGAGCACACACGCACGCGTTGGCACGCCATGTCAATCCGAGCTCTCCTTGCGTTGAATACCACTAGCCCACATTCTGTACCTGCTGCCTGCCCGAATACATGATACGGTTTTCGACGGTTTGTGTCAATGCAGCCGGCGCCGGAGTTGGACGAGCATGAGGGCTCATGCGCGATTGTCTTGTCCGTACGACAGCCGCGAGGGAAGGTGCCTGCGCCGGATAGAACACCGTTTATGACTTGACATCTGGCGGTACGCCTGGTTAAATTGTCAGTCGAAAGGGAGTTCTACTCCTTGTGGTGCAGGAAAAGCTGTCTGTGGGGAGTTGCTGTTCAGGAGTCACGAGAAGTGCTCCTATTCCCGTTTTGCAGGACACGCGACCAGCGATGCGCGAAGCGACGCTGCGAGTTCTGTCGTCATGTGGTGCACGATAACGGCGGGTGTCGAAGGGACGTGCTTGAAACGAGCGCCCGATATGGGCGATAATATGGCGTGATCAACAGACTCGTGTTCTGGGCGCAATCTGAAGGACCTCGAACATACGAGCACTGTGGGCAATACTGAGCAGAGTGGTGGCTGCCGGTTTGCTCAGGAGATACTAAGGGGTAGCAAGCTGCTTCTTCTGCTTGCTATCGTGCGGGGAACAGTGTGAGCCAGCCGTGCACCGGAGGGGGTGTGCATGTTCAGGAAACGCCGCGAAGAACCGAAAGAACCCGTAACCACGACGGGACTGTCCTATACAGAAACGTTTGTCAGGAAGATCACCGACCTCTTGAAACAGGATCTGGCTGCTGATACGTACGAGACAACCTTTAAAGTGATCGCGGAGCTGTGTCATGATGATTACGATCTGAATCGGGCGGGAGCTGCTGCAATCGCGCTCGCAGAAAAGCAGAAACCCGATAGCCAGTTGTTCAGATTGTACTCGAAGTTGGCAGGCGACCTGTTCAGAAAACAGTGCGAATCTGAGAGGACATCCGGCAGAACGACCATTTTCACCGGATTTTACAATTCTGCCATAGATGCCTACCTTGAGGGTGGGTACGGCACGGAATCCATCGCGGTAGCATTTGAACATTCTCACTGGCTCATGGTCAACGCGCTTTACAAAGAGGAAGCCGGCAAGCAGAAGTATCTTGATCTCTCAGTGAAGGCGTTTGACGAGGTGCTGAAACGGTCTGAGGGAAAGCTTGCCGTGTTCCTCTATGAGCAGCAGCAGAACAGGAAAAAAGTTGCCGATGCGCTCGTTAGCGTACAGCCACCGGCACATCTCATAAACGTGAAGAACCGTGAGTCGCTCGAAACGAGTGTTCAGACGTATCGTGATCTGATCGCGTTCCTCGATGAGCCCTGCAAAACGTATGATATTGCCGCATATCTGTCTAAGGAGCTTGCCGCCGTGCTGGAGAAGGTGATGCCGGACCGGGCGAGCGAATATGCGGCGTTGGCGGAAGAGTTCCGGCAGCGACACAGTGCGCTGTTGAATGAACAGGGGATATCGTGACCGGTTCTCGCCCCTCACCTGCGGCTGAGGAGCCGGCGGTACGCTTGTGTCAGAGCGCGCATCATATCAGGATCGCCACCTTTATCCGGATGATACTGGTGCGCTTTTTTACGGTACGCCTCTCTGATCTCTTGCGGAGTTGCGGACGGGGTGATGCCGAGCAGTTGATAGCATATATCGTCGTTAGCATCGCGGGCACCTTGTGTCTCGCGAACCGTCTCCTCATCGGTTCCCCGGTTTCCCTTACGGAGCTCGTCAAGAAACCCGTCAAGGGTCCGTTTCAATAGGCCGAACCTCGTGGTGAGCACCAAGAGAGCCATGATCGCGAGGATGACTGCCGCTTCGCTGAAACTTACTCCTAAAAACATGACGTTATCACCTACGGTTTTGAACCTGAGGTTTTCCAAGAACGGGTCGCCTGACTACTGAGACCCGGCGCCCGCACTTCTTGCCACCTCAGTGAATGAGAGATTTTCAACCCGCAGACATATCACCCCTATTGCCACGACGGCAATGATGTTTAGAATGTGGAGGATCAAAGAGATCGCCACCGCCGTGCCGTAAGGCACCGGCGCGCATAAAAAGAGGGCTGCGACGCAGGAAGCATCAAAGGTTCCCACGAAACCGGGAGGTGCCGGTATCATGAGACCGACGCAGACGACGGCAAGCACGACGATAACGGTGTACCACGGCCATTGTGTCGCGCCAGGAAATGCGTGCAGTAACGGATACACTGAGAGCGCAGCGGGTCCCCAGACTAGCAGCGATAGGATACCGACAAGTGCGAGTCGCTTCTTGTTCCGTATGATGTCGAAGCCGCTCGCAAATGAGGTAACAAAGCGCGAAACGCGATCAGCCGCCCGGTCGGAAAAGACAGAGAAGATCCTACCGAATACCCGCGCTACGGCATCCCCTTTCACGTAGAAGAGAACGGCAATGACCAGGGCGAGCGCGAATATACCACCAGCCCCGCATGCCATCTTCAGGAGGTGTCCATGCGTGATAGTGACAGGCCGTTCAAAGAACGTGCCTTTCGGGATCTCTATCGGTTTGTCCCGAGGCAGGACAAGCAGGGTCAACCCAAGTAGTATCATGAGCACGATCCCGTCGAGAATCCGTTCGGCGACAAGCGTTGCGAACGAGGTGCTCATGGAGATGTGCCGGTGTTTCCTGCTGATGAGGTACGCGCGTATGAATTCGCCCGCGCGAGCTGGCAACAATGAATTTCCCATATATCCTATCATGGTGGCAGCATACAGCGTTCTGTATGGGATACGGTTCTCGCCGGTGAAGAAATACCCCCACCGATACGCTCGTACCGCAAACCCCACGATCACCGACACGAGCGACGGTATGAGGAGGGGATATCGCATCTCCTTGAATGACTGTGAGAGGGCTTGAAAGGGAAGTCGTCTGACGAGCAGCCAGATGAAGAAAACGCCGATTCCTATGCCGATCAAGAGCCGCAGATATTTCACCCTATGCTCCGTTATGTGAACACAATTACGATCTGCCTTTTCAAAGGCAAGGAAAAACACCGGAATTATTATAGCATACTTTCGTTCTAGACATGGCATGAGATAAGAGCAGGCAGGTCGCGAATTCGTCAGCGCCTCGCTGTTTGTTACGCGGAAAGTAACAGCACTGACCATGCGACATGGTCGCTCGTTTGACAGCATGATCGTGCTCTGGTATAGTTTTGTCAAGAAGGTGAGTGCTCTACACGGAGTTGGAAGTTCGGGATGCCGTGCGATAGAACTGCCTGCCGAAGACACGGAGGGAAAGCCTATGAGCTAATTCTCCCGTGCTCCGCCGAGGCGGAGGATTTACGATGTTGACACGTCTGGTTGTGCGCAATTTCAAGCGGTTCGACGAGATTGACATCGAATTGGGCAGCCCGGTTGTCTTAATTGGGCCGAACAACTCCGGCAAGACCACCGTGCTCCAAGCCCTGACCTTATGGGATATCGGATTGCAGCGATGGAATGAAAAGCGAAAGGGGAAAAAGCGCCGGAAAAACGTCCTGGAGTGACCATCAGTCGCCGTGACCTCATCGCCATGCCCGTGCCGGATGCCAATCTCTTGTGGCGAGATCTCCATGTCAGAGACGTGCACAGAGTGGGGCAAAAGATCGAGACGAAACACGTCCGCATTGAGGTCGTCGTTGAGGGGGTGACCGAGAGCCAGAATTGGCAGTGTGGACTCGAGTTCGATTACGCCAATGAGGAATCGCTTTACTGTCGCCCATTGCGCCAGTCGAACGAGAAGGGTGCAGCGAGGATACCGGTGCCGGAACATGCCGGGAACCGCCGTATAGCCTTCCTACCACCTATGTCCGGATTAACAGCGATCGAACCTAAGTGGGAGGAAGGGCGCATGAATGTCCTGATCGGGGAGGGGCAGACCGCACAAGTGCTCCGGAATCTGTGCTACAAGATTGCAGAAACCACGCCGGACACTCCGTGGCAGAAGGTCTGCGACCACATCCGTGCTCTTTTCGGTGTGGACCTCGAGACGCCAACGTACATAGTGGAACGCGGAGAGATTACGATGGCGTACTAGGAACCGTCCAAAATCCGCCTTGATATCTCGGCTTCGGGACGTGGCCTGCAGCAGACACTCTTGCTGCTCGCCTACCTCTATGCGAAGCCGGGTTCGGTGTTACTGCTAGATGAGCCAGACGCGCATCTGGAGATTCTGAGGCAGCGGCAGATTTATCAACTCCTGAGTGACGTGGCGCGCGAGCAGGGTAGTCAAATTGTTGCTGCGAGCCATTCGGAGGTGGTGCTAAATGAGGCGGCGGGTCGCGACGTGGTAATCGCCTTCGTCGGGAAACCGCATCGCATAGATGACCGAGGGAGTCAGGTTGTCAAAGCGTTGGCGATCATAGGGTTCGACCAGTATTACCAGGCGGAGCAGGCGGGGTGGGTTCTTTATCTCGAAGGTTCAACCGATCTTGCGATTCTGCAGGCGTTCGCTCGCCGGCTCGATCATCCCGCTGCGAAGCTGCTCGAACGTCCGTTTGTCTACTACGTTGCTAACCGACCACAGAAGGCGCGCGACCACTTCTTTGGTTTGCGCGAAGCGAAAGCTGACTTGGTGGGCTTCGCCCTGTTCGACCACCTTGACGAGGAGCTAAAAAAGGATGCGCCTCTTTGGGAGACCATGTGGAGGCGTCGCGAGATCGAGACCTATCTGTGTTACCCTGAAGTTCTCGAAGCGTACGCTGCTGCTTCGGCTCAAGCCGAACACCCGGGTCCTCTCTTTGCGGCTGCTGAAGCTGAGAGACGTGCGACTGTCATGCGAGAATGTATTGAAGACTTGGTACTGCCGGTTGCGCTTCGCGATCGGAATGACCCGTGGTGGAGTGACGTCAAAGCTAGTGACCAGTTCTTGGATCGCCTCTTCGAGAGTTTCTTCTACCGGCTGAATTTGCCGAATCTCATGAGAAAGCGAAACTACGGCGACCTGGCTGCCTTGGTCCCAAAGGACCTGATCGATCCGGAAGTTGTCGAGAAACTGGATTCGATTGTAGAGGTTGCCCGAAAGGCTCGACCTGTCCAGGTCGAAAGGCCTGCTATTGACTCTCGTGACACTTCGGTATGACAACGTCCATGCCCCGTCCGCGATGACACATTGTCAGCCTGATCATGCAGTTATTAGCCGCTGGGCGCCATTTGACAGTATGATCCTGCTCTGCTATAGTTCATTGCGTACGGCGCATGAGCACCAACGGGTCGGGCGTGCGCGAGTTCTGGAGCGTCGTCAGATTTCTAAACCACATCGGAGGTGCACTGGGTAAGTTACACATTCCTGCATTCCGCTTCTTATCTTGTTCGAGCTTCCGGCTGGAAAAGATCGCCAAGCTGGCGTGTCCCTTCGCTGACCGAAGCGAAAAGGAGGGGGAGACAATGGAGATCAAGCACGTTGGAATCGTTGGGGCGGGAATCATGGGGTCCGGCATAGCTCATCTCGTCGCTCGCACGACCGATTGCGAGGTGATGCTCGTTGACATATCGAAAGATGCTCTTGCGAAGGCACTCGAGTACCACCGCAAATATGTCGGGAGGATGCAGAAAACCGACCCGGATGGTGCCCGGTCAGCGCTTGATCGGGTGAAAACGTCGCTCAATATCGAAGATCTGAGCGGTTCCGACATAGTGATAGAGGCTGTTACCGAGAACCTCGAAGCGAAGAAAGCCCTGTTTCGCAAGCTGGGACCCATTGCTTCGCGTAATGCGATCCTCGCGACGAACACCTCGGCATTGTCCATCACGAGTATGGCGACTGCTGTGAGCGATCCGTCGCGGGTGATCGGGCTTCATTTTTTCAATCCAGCGCCTATCATGAAACTGGTCGAGATCATACGCGGTATGGAGACGTCGGATGACACGTTCAAGCGCGCTGAAGCATTCTGTAAGGCTCTCGGGAAAGAGGTCGTAGTGTCCGGGGATACGCCCGGGTTTGTTACGACGCGCGTCGGAATAGTGCTGTTGAATGAGGCGATATGTGCCCTTCACGAAGGCGTTGCAAGTGCGGAAGATATAGATACCGCGGTGAAACATGCGTACAACCACCCGATGGGTCCGCTGGCGCTGGCGGACCTGATAGGGCTTGACGTGGTTCTATCGTCTCTGGAGACGATGTCTCGAGAGTACTGCGACCCGAAGTATCGTCCGTGCATACTTCTGAAACGGATGGTCGAGGCGGGCAGGCTCGGCAGAAAGACGGGACGAGGTTTCTTTGAATACGAGTAAGTGAGGCGTGGCTGTTCTCGTGCAGCAGGAGCGGGGGATAAGCGCTGAATGCTTCAAGAGAACCTGTTTCGAACGAACGGGAGGAGGGTAACGCGTGCTGATACGTGCTGATGCGCCGACGCGAGTTGACCTTGCGGGAGGTACGCTTGATATCTGGCCATTGTATGTCTTCGAGGGTGGGGGGATAACCGTTAACTGCGCTATTGAGCTCCGGAGCTGGGTCACCATCGAGACGCGCGATGACAAGGTGATTCGGATTCGTGCGGAAGATATGGAGGAGGAACAGGTTGCACCGGACCTTGATTCGGTAGAGATCGGTGGCGCTCTCGATCTACCGGCGCGCGTCGTCAAGCATTATGCGCCACCATGCGGTCTCAACGTGACGACGAGAAGCGACGCGCCGAAAGGTTCCGGGCTCGGTGCGTCGTCATCGCTGCTCATTACGTTGACCAGTGCATTGTGTGAGCTGACCTCCCGGCAAATCCTGCCGAACAAGATCATAGATATTGCCGCAAACCTTGAAGCGCAATGTATCAAGATACCGACCGGAAAACAGGATTATTATCCGCCGATTTACGGTGGGATAAACGCGATCTGGTTTGAGGTTGAAGGGGACCGCGTGGAACATCTCGACATGACCGAGGAGGATCTCCGCGAGGTCGAGAGCAGGATCATACTGTCGTTCACGGGGATATCGCATTTTTCTGGCGCGAGCAACTGGGCAATGCTCAAGAACTACATTGACCGAAAAGGGACTACCATCGAGAACATCGGCGCAATTAAACAGACCTCGTTGCGGATGCGGGACGCTCTTGTGACAAAGCAGTGGGACCAGTTGGCGGATATTCTCGCTGAAGAGTGGGACAACAGACGGCGCATGGCAAAAGGGGTCAGCACGCCGATGATCGAACGGATCATGCGTGCCGCGCTCGAAGCGGGAGCGCGTGCAAACAAGCTGTGTGGCGCAGGAGGCGGCGGGTGTATGGTCACCTACGCGCCGCCGAAATCTCGAAAGGATGTCGAGCAGGCGCTCGAAGAAAGCGGCGCGCGTATGCTTGAGTTCAAGATTGCCCGACGAGGGTTAACGGTGCAGAAGGTTCGCGCTTGATCGCGGACCGGGCGCGATTCTGAAAGGTTCTTATTTGATGATCGCTGGGGTAATGAGCGATACGCATGGGAACCTCGGTCTCCTGAACAGGTCTGCCGAGATGATGATCAAGAAATTCGGGGTGACCCGGATTTATCATCTGGGCGACGATTACCCGGACAGCAACTCGTTACTCAGACGGTGCATCGAGGTCGTTCGTGTTCCCGGAATATACGATCGAGAGTATGGTCTGCCGGAAATACCCAAACGGGTGACTCAGACCGTATCCGGTCAGACGGTGCTCGCCGTTCATGCCGAGAAAACGGTGCCTCAGAACGAGATTGATGGTGCCGACCTAGTTCTTGTCGGGCATACCCATCTTTATGAGATACGGAATGCCGGCGACACCGTCGTGTTTAACCCGGGACATCTCAAGAACGCTAACGATAAAGGGCGAAAACCCACGTTTGGAGTACTTCAGATTGATGACCATTCTGTCCGCTTGACTGTGTGTGACCTCAATGGTAACACAGTCGAAACGCGACTCGTGACGCGATGAAAGCAATCCTTGGACCCAGCGGTGGGACTCTATCGATGGTGCAGACCGCTTTGTTTGCGGCTCTTCTTGTTGTGCCAGCTTGCCAGCCGGAGAAGGAGCACAGAACCACTGAACCAGCGCGTCAGATCGAGGTCACGTTTGCGCATTCGACGACAGGCGGACCCGAGAAAGTCGAGATTGACAGGACGATAGCGGAATTTGAGGCGTTACATCCGAACATCAAGATCAAACAAAACGCCATCGAGACGAGCGTTTACGAGACTATCGGGCTAAAAGCGCTGTTCAGCGGTGGGACACCTCCTGACATCTATTTTCAGTGGGGCAAATATCTCGTCGGCGAGTATCAGGAGGCTGGTTACGCCGCCGACCTGACGGACGAACTCGAGAAGGATGATTGGAAGGCACGGTTTGCGCCTGAGGCGTGGGCGAACGCCACGTACAAAGGCAGGGTTTATCTGGTTCCCACGAGCATAGACCTCTCGGCGGTTGTCTGGTATAACAAGACCATGTTCCAGCAGCTCGGGCTGAGCCCTCCTACAACGTGGACAGAGTTCATGCGGGTATGCGAGCTTCTCAAGAGCAAAGGTATCGTACCGGTAGGTTTCGGGAACAGAGATCTGTGGCCTGCGGCAAACTGGTCAGCGCATCTCATGAGCCGAGTTGCCGGCGAACAGCTTTATGACGACGTTTTGAGCCTTAAACCCGGGACGAAGTTCGCTAA
>Ga0315291_10006504_pt1 | contig 14515 bp, 10 predicted proteins | sample YL17G12_20_MG_FD_203070 | JGI IMG/M metagenome (GOLD analysis project Ga0315291, IMG submission 203070) | Sediment microbial communities from Yellowstone Lake, YNP, Wyoming, USA - YL17G12_20 | ecosystem: Environmental > Aquatic > Freshwater > Lake > Sediment | place: USA: Wyoming | collected...
TCTATTGGCATAAAGATGCTTTGGTCATGGAGTTGGCGCAATATTGCGAGTACTTCAGGTGGCAGGAACTCGCTGAACTCCAGGCTGGCAATCTGACCGGCCTTCATGGCTGCACCCTTAAGCTGGCTCAACGTGGCAACCAGCTCCTCGGTTTGGCGCAGTTTTGTCGCCAGCATGGAATCACCTTTGCCTAACCGTCCGACCATTTCGTGGGCGGCAATTTTTGCGCCAGATAGGAGAATGCGGCTGGTGCGACCAAATATCGTTTGGGGAATTTTCTTGCCTTTTTTTGCCATTGCCTTTGTTCTCCATCTGGCGAAATAGAGCCCTCTAGGGCAGCCGATGATGCATCGGAACAATGATGCCCGGGGATTAGCTAGTTTCTGGCGCGAAAAGCGCCAGAAACTATCCAGAGAGGCGTAGCCCCGCAGGATCTTGACGCCAAGTCCCAGAAATCACGATATTCTTCCCTATTCTTAAGCTAGTTGCTGGCGTGAAATGGATTTTCGCGCCTGACTAGCTAGATGAATAAATCGTTATGAGAGGTTAGGATGTGTCCAACGACTATGCCTAATACTACCTTCAAATCGGCTTGATCCAGATCATCGATAGGCTTTTAGAACGCCAGTTTGCCGTCGGCAGGTTTTTTATCGGTAGTTTTTGCAGTCTAGACCCGCATCATTGGCTCGCTTAACCTAATCTAACAAAAGGTGAGACCGAGAGTGATTGACTCTTCGCCTGCTGAGATGTGCCCACATAGATCGCCACGGTCTGGGGTGGTGAGCTTGTACATTGGGCGTAACTGGTGGGATCGGGGATAATATGAGCAATAGGTGGTGGCTGAGGTTAGTTTGCTACGCGTTGCTTCATCTATGTATGGGCGGTTGTGGGCCGAGGAGAGAGTCGATTTCTGGGCTAGCATCTGATTGGCAAGGGGCTGCGGCGCCCGATGGCTCACGTGCTTACGTAATCGATTGGGCTTGTGAGCCAAAGCGGTTTGGTGGATCGGCTGAAGAAGACATCTCACATCAAGAAGAGTATTGCGAGTGGCGTAGCGTCGCAACGATGTTAAACACCAATGCCAAGGAGAAGGTCTGCCAGTTCACATCCAGCTTTGATCACACTCGGGATTTTTACCTTAACAGTCGGGGTCGGACGGGCATCAACTCGATTGGTGCAGCGCAGCAGCTAAGGGATGACTGCAGTGCTGTCGCTACTAGGCACCTTAAACGGGGGCAGGCCGTGGGTCATAATTGTAGCGAAGTTGGAGGAGTTGGGGGAGGCTGTGTGGCCGAGCGAAATTCGGATCCAGAGATCTGCGACAAGGTTCGTTTCGTAGTTGGTCAAAAGTACTATGGTAAGTTTAATTTCTGCATCGATCAGATGCCCCCGGACTACGCCAACTCCTCGTCTTTGCCACTCATGCGCCTTGGTATGCTCACCTCGCTTCCTAAGGGTTGTGTATACTCTCAGGCCGACCATACCGAAGTCAGTTGCCGGGTAGCCGAAGACCTTAGCTGCTTTGCCCTCAGCGGGCAGTTGCGCGTTGGCATACGAGTGCTGACTACTGTGGTGAAAGCAGTGGGTGAGGATACGCCGCTTGGGCTTGCAGTGGTAGCGCCAGAGGGGGCAGTCCAACATGCCGCGAAGCAGAAGGAATAGGGTGGATCAGTCTTGGGCCTTGTCTGGACTCACCTGGGTTGTGTGGATAGTCGCGGTGGCTTTCCATTGCCTCTGTTTTTATATGCCAGCCGTCGGCGCAACGGAGCAACCGGATCCTGGGTTACTGCGCTTTGCGCCTAGCGATTTGTCGCTTTTGGTACCGCTGCAGTCTAGGCCGCAGGTGGCAGCGAGTGACTCTTTATTTGGCCACAACGGCACTGGCTTTTGTAATGCGCCAACCCTGGATCTCGGTGGCGAAGATCCGATGATGCGCCAAGATCAATGGCAAGACTGGGTCAAAGACGTACTTTTGTCGGTGCTGCCTCTGCCTGCGGATGCAGCTGCTTGGGTTGGCAAAGTGCCCCCAGCTGCTGAGATCTACCAGCAAATGCTCGTGCTCCCTGATGTTGATACCGTAGCTGATTGCCCAGACCCTGTAGCCAGCGACTTGCTTATCCAAGACGTTGCTGTTTTGCGCCGGGCAGGCACCAACGTAGCGACACAGCAATCGTTGCCGCGCGGAGCATGCAGCTACCGACAATGGCGGGTGGTTGCTGCTCGGTTTGATCCCTGCCCGTTCCAAACAAAACTGCTAGCAGATCATCCCGATGCATTGACCCCGAGTGTCCATCCTGAATTCCCTGTGGCTGCATGTGGTGGTGCCGAACTGCGCCTGGTAGTCCAGCCGTTCATGCGCGATGCCAGCAGCGGTTACCGTAGTATCGACATGGCGATGCACTTGTTCTACCGGGTACCTGATTTCGCCGGAGCCATAGCTAGCCTGCATAGGTTTAAGGATACAACTCGCCAAGCATTAGCTAGCAGCGGACTGGAGCCGCCGGATGCCGACGTGCTGCTGCCGCATCCAGGTCTTCGGCTAGAGATGGACTGTGGTGGGTATCCTCTCGGTGACGGTGGCATCGGTGCACTCGGGCCAGTTGGTAAGGCTTGGCGACAGTTGCTCAGCGGCTATGCCAAATCAAGTCTTTTGTTTAAAGTCGCCTGGGCGCTTAGCGATAATAGCGGTGGCAATTGGAGCTTTGGCTTACGCCTATTACAGCCGGTAGCTGGTCGGCAGGATCTGAGGCGCCTTGAGGCGTTTAAGGTTGAAACTTTTACTGCTGCGGCGCTGCCTGAAGGCTCGCCGTTCTCGCCGCTTGATACGCGGCTAAGCACCGTAGACTATTTTTATCCGGGTGAACGGAGCCTGGCGGAGCTAAGCAATGGAGCTGGGAAGGTGGCGCTTGGTGAATTGATCAACCTTGGTAATCCGGATAAGACCAGTTTTAACCTTGGTGGAAAACTGGGAGGTTCTTGCGCCAGCTGCCACGCCCGTGATTTTGTCGAGCGTAGTGTCCGAGACTCCACCGGTCAGGACGCTGCAGCACTGGCAAGAATCGCCCAGGTCCCGGCGCTGAATCCGCCGATGTGGCCGCCATTTCGGGTTGCTATCGAGCAGCGTAATTTTAATAATGTTAGACAGTTTGGCTACGGACCAGCGATGACCCTGGGCGTCAGTCGGCGCTCTATTAACGAGGCTGTCAACCTGACGCGGCTGTTTAACGATTATTTTCTCGGTGGCCAGCCGCAGGCTAGATCAAAGACAGCCGCGCCAGCGGCCCTTGTCCGCAGTCCTGCTGGGCATGACATCACCGAGGTCAAAACAATTCTCGCCACACGCTGCGGCTACTGCCACGGATTTAAACGCTGGCCAGACCTACAAACAGAAAGCATCGCTCTAAAACTGGCATGCCGCATCGATGCCACCGTAACCAGCGAACCTCAAGACGCCATGCACATGCCTCCCGGTGTCATGCTGCCGCCTGAGGAGCGTGCGTGGATTCATGCCTGGGCATCGCTGCAACCCTGTTCAAAGCCGCTCCATCATAATGCATTTGGGTATTAACAATTAGCATGAATTGAGGACTCGCTGCGATGCCACTGCACTCCATTGACAGGTTGCTTTTCGCCGTAGTAGCCGCTCTGACAGCGCTTCCCGTCCAGGCAATGGCGGGCGTTCCACCGCTGTCCGTAAGCTGGATTCATGGCCAAGCCGACTGCAGCAACGACTCCAGTCCAGCGTTCCAGGTGCTGCAATTAAACGCTGACTCTTTTATCCTGAGGCAGAATAAATGCCTGCAATATGAGGCTCCATTTATTTATTTGCTGTTCGGACGCGAGCGTGTACTAATGCTAGACACCGGCTCGATTGAGGTCGCGACGCCCGTCTTAGAACAGGCCGCGAAGCTTTATCCGCTACGTCGGAGCGTTGATGAGATCATCCGCACTTACACTGCAGCGCATCGGCTCAAGGACTTGCCACTGGTGGTGGTGCATACCCATGGACACGGCGACCACATCGCTGGGGATGGTCTTTTCTATAGACGCCTCAATACGCAAGTGGTGGCGCCCGGCGAGCGCAGTGTTAAGGCATTTTGGCGATTTTCGAGCATGCAAGGACCTGCAGTAACCTATGATCTCGGCGGCCGAGTGCTCGATGTCATGCCCATACCTGGGCACCGGGCCGATCATATTGCCATCTATGACCGCAACTACGGGCTCCTGCTGGCCGGCGACAGCCTTTACCCAGGCCGGCTCTATATTGCCGATTGGACCGCCTACCGGGCCAGTATTGATCGCTTGCAGGCATTTATCGCGCCGCGGCGCTTGGACTATGTACTTGGCGCCCATATCGAAATGTCAGATCACCCAGGAGTCGACTATGAAGTAGGTGCGACCTACCAGCCAAGAGAACATGTGCTGGAGTTAGGTCGTGCACATCTCGACGAGCTTAATAGATCCCTGCAGGCGATCGGACCATCTCCCGAGGTCGAACGGCACGCCGATTTTATCATCGACCCATAGATGGCGCATCAGTCAGTAGTTCACTGCGGCAACAAGACCACGGTCTTGAGTGTGCCGGTCAATCCAGTTTTAGACGTCTTTTCATAATTCGTTGGGGAAATGGTGCCAAAGCTATAGCTGTTATTGCTAAAGTCAAGTCCATCGAAATACAGGCGGTTCGCCCCGCTTCCATCTTTTTCTGGAGACTTGCTGAGGTTATAAACCTCCAAATTGCTCGCTAACACCTGCCCATCGGTGCCGCGTTTTAGAAAGTACTTGCCTTGCGTATTGTCATAGGAACTGTAGTAGGGCACGTCGTCAACCATCCACAATTTTATGGCCTGCTCCGTGCTGACTGAGAGCAGTGTCAGAGTCTTGGTTGCTGCAGTGACCTGGGCAAAGCCCTGATACTCTGAAGTCCATTGATCCCCGCCTCCGGCTGCTGCGACCTTAGGCGCACATTGAAAACTACTCGCATTGAATTTAACCGTGTTCGTCGCCGCCGTAGTCACCTGCTGCGGCGCCACAGTACCGCTCTGGCTATAGAAGTCCGATGCCGCAATGCTGTTCGTATCGGAGCAAATATCACCAGAAATGCCGCGGTACTGCACGTTGTCCCGGTTCCAGGTAGCGGCAGCGGTGAAACAGGTTGCTGATGTCGTATTGGCACCAAGGCTGCAACGCCCAACATCAGTCCAAGTTCCTGATTTTGTTGCACAACTAGATGAATCAGCATAGGCTGCAGCAAGCATCGGCACTCCGCTGACTACACAGTGCGGGCCCCGGACTTCGGCATGACAGGTGACCACACCAGCATTTTTTCTCCGGACGTTGCCGATGACGAAGACGTTGCCCTTTGAGTCCTGCTTGATCGAAGATATTTGACTACCGCCGCCGGCAAACACCTGCCCTTCCGAAGTACAGCGGCTATTGAACTCTGTCTTCCATGCGGCAGGTGGCGCATTGTTTCCAGACTGGGGATTGTACGAATACTTAGTCGTATCCTCAGACCTCGACATGTTGACCCAGCTCCAAATGTCGCCACCACAGGTAATAACGTTGGAGATCCGTGCCGTTGCCGACGCACCGCTTGGGTCAAATTTGAAGACACAGGCAGAGTTCCAAGATGCAGTCGTCGATGAGGTAGGGTCTGGACCAAAAAATATTGCTTTATCGGTCGTATCACCGGTAATCGGCTCAAAGATAAAATTATACCAATCTCGTGCAATTTCGGTGACACTGGCACCAGTTCCAGGAGCAACGTAGCGGAAGAATCCGCCTTTGCCGCCCCCTGCTGATCCCTGGCAAGAGCTAGTGCCGGTATAAAAGGCTCCCCCCCGAGGCGTCACTAGAAAGTCTTGCACACAGATATTGCTATTGATGACTTCGGTCCTGGTCTGCAGATCCCGACTGAGTCGATAGACCACCATGCCCGGACTGTTGGGCAGAGAGCCTGGGTAGTAGATGTTGCCAGCTGAATCAAATTGAAAAACGCTGGACCGAGTTGCTTGCCAGTTATTGATGAAATGCTTGTTGTCAATGCACTCCAGGTCCTGAGCAACAGGTGAACTCTGCAGGACGTCAAGGGTGCCGCCATTAACGCGGAAGATCTGGCACTGATAGCCACCAGCCATGTCATTAGGATCCGTACCCTCGGGGGCATCCCTGTAGGTAAAAGCTCTTTCGAAGTGTAGATAGACATCCTTTTGCGGCGAAATTGCGATGGTCAATACCTTGGGTAGGCTTTGGACCGGACCTTTGCCTGGACCTCCTGCTTGGCCGCCACCTCCCTGATTTTCTGGGGTGGGATTGGTATCCTTCTTAATGCTCATAGCAGATTGAACGTTGCCATCTTTGTCGACCTTCTGCAGGCTACCTGAACCGTCCGTTTTTGTGCCGCTTGAACCCGAATCGGCCAACATCGCGAGGCTAAAATCAGGACTATCCAATCCGGCGGCGGCATCGGTAATATCTATGGAACTCGCAAGGCTAAAGCGCGGCGCATCGACTAGGCCGAGGCGATCGGCGGTTTCATTGTGTTGCTGCAGCATTAAGCTCTGGCCGGTTTGGGCTGGATCGACCACGAGGATCGCAAGACTACCGCTGAGGCTTGCCTGCGGCTTCAGGGTCTGACTCGGGCCTGAGCTACCGCAGCCACCCTGCGGTCCGCAGGTGCCGCCATTGTCGCCGCCGTTGCCTTGACCACCGCTTTTCTTCTTACCACAAGCCCACGGTATGGTGAGCAGTAATACGCTTGCACATACAATCAATTTGCTTGGTAGACACTTCAACGCTATCAATTTTTTGTTAGCCATTTCCCGACTCCTGCTGGCTGATTCAAATGTTCCGTTCGATTTTTCGGTCCAGGGACGGATTCCCTTAATTTCAGCCTTTACTAGGATTATAAATGCCGTGGAAATACCTAGTGACTACTCTGGACTAAACACTTCGGCATGGCTGTCCTGATGGGACCTAAGCTGCTTCAAGATAGTGGGCTGCCGTGCTCCGGCATTCGGGAATAGTGAATTATATACAGCTAGAAACTGAGGTGTTACGATGACCGTCCCATTGACTACTTTGCTTTGCACGGCGCATACAGGACGCTAAAGGCGCAGGTGGCCTGATCGTATGAATGCCCGCTGCCGAGAATTTAGGGCCTTACTATGGACGTTCGTAGTGCGCTAGTGGTCGGCATTGATTTAGGCACGCAGAGCACCAAAGTTTTGGTCTACCAGCCGCAGACGCGGCAAGTATTGGCTACAGTCCAGTCCCCGCACGAGCTTAGTGTGGGCGACGATGGCCGGCGGGAGCAGCAGGCTACTTGGTGGATACATGCCCTACACTCTTGCTTCGCCCAGTTGCAGCCGGGGTTAAAACAACGTGTCATAGCCCTCGGCGTCTCTGGGCAACAGCATGGTTTTGTGCCGATCGGTGCAGACGGAGCCGTGCTGGCACCGGTCAAACTGTGGAACGATACCAGCACCGTAACGGAATGCGCCGACCTACATAAGCTGCTCGGTGGGGAACAGTGTGTAGTGGCAATGGCGGGTAACGCGATTTTGCCGGGCTATACCGCATCAAAGATCCTCTGGCTCAAGCGGCATCGGCCAATGGCCTATGCACAGCTACGCCACATTTTACTACCGCATGACTATCTTAATTTCTACCTCACGGGCCGCTATACGATGGAGTGCGGCGACGCCTCGGGTACTGGCTTTCTCGATATTCGTACCCGCTCATGGTGCGAGCCAATCTTGCGCGCGATTGATCCTGACCAAGACCTGCGTGCCTTGTTGCCGCCGCTCATCAGCCCGATGCAGGCAGTTGGGGAAGTTCTGCCCGAGGTCGCTGCTGAGCTTGGTCTACCTGCCGGCGTGTTGGTCTCGGCTGGGGGCGGCGACAACATGATGGGCGCCATCGGTACTGGTGCCATTGTTCCTGGGCAGCTGACGATTAGCCTCGGTACCTCGGGGACCCTTTATGCTTACGCGGAGCAACCAACTGTGGCACAGGACGGGGAATTCGCGGCATTTTGCGACTCGACTGGCGGCTACTTGCCGTTGCTATGTACGATGAACTGTACCGCTGCGACCGAAATGATGCGTGGACTGTTTGGGGTCTCACTGCTTGAGTTTGAAGCGTTGCTGGCCGGCAGCGAACCTGGAGCTGGGGGTATTACGGCTATGCCGTTTTTTGATGGCGAACGCACCCCGAATTGTCCGCAAGGTGCGGCGTGCTTTTTTGGCCTAACTACAGCCAACAGCAACCGACAAAATCTCCTGAGAGCTGTTGTTGAAGCCACCGCTTTAGGCTTGCGGACTGGGCTTTCTGCCCTGCGGCGGCAGGGCCTCGTTGCGCACGAGGCCCGGGTGATCGGCGGTGGTGCTAGGAGCGAGCAGTGGCGGCAAATTTTGGCTGATGCCCTGGGCCTGCGGGTGGTCGTGCCGGAACAAAGCGAAACGGCAGCCTTCGGCGCTGCGCTGCAGGCATTGTGGTGTTATAAATACGCCCATGGCGAACGACTGAGTTTAGCTGCTGCTGTAAGCGCACATTTAAGCTTGGTTCCGTCGCAATGCGCGCAACCGCAGGCGACAGCGGTGTATGACGAGATTTTTCTGCGCTACCATCGTCATTTAAACGTGGTACAACAGTTATATGCCTAATTGCTGCGAACCCTAGGTGAGGAGAGAATGATGGCTAACAAGGAATATTTCCCTGGGATTTCTCGTATCAAATATGAAGGCCCGGGGTCGGACAATCCGCTGGCATTTAAGTTTTATGATGAACGCCGGGTCGTCGGTGGTAAAACCTTAAAGGAGCAACTGCGCTTTGCGGTGTGTTATTGGCACACCTTCTGCGGGGCGGGATCTGATCCCTTTGGCGCGGCCACGCTCAAGCATCCTTGGGACGAAGCTGCGACCGCGATGGACCGTGCTCGCTGTCGTTTAGATGCGGCATTCGAGTTTGTCGCTAAGCTGGGAGCGCCGTTTTATTGCTTTCATGACCGTGACATTGCGCCTGAGGGCGATTCAGTTAAGGCGAGCGAGCAAAACCTCGCGACCATGGTCGCGCTCGCGAAGGAGCGTCAAGAAGCAAGTGGCGTGCGACTGCTTTGGGGAACAGCGAATCTATTTAGTCATCCGCGCTATATGAATGGTGCGGCGACAAATCCCGATTTTCGTATCGTGGCCCACGCTGCAGCACAAGTGCAGGCCGCGCTGGATGCTACGGTACAACTTGGCGGCGAGTGCTTTGTCTTTTGGGGTGGGCGCGAGGGTTATACGACACTGCTCAATACCGATATGCGGCGGGAGCTGGCCCATATGGGGCAGTTTTTGACGATGGCCAGGGACTACGGCCGGAAGATTGGGTTTCGCGGTGATTTCCTAATTGAGCCCAAGCCGATGGAACCGTCTAAACATCAATATGATTTCGATGCTGCCACGTGCATTGGTTTCCTGCGCCAATTTGGGCTCGAAAAGGATTTTAAGCTCAATATCGAAGCTAATCATGCAACCCTGGCCAATCATACCTTTGCCCACGAACTGCAGGTGGCGGCTGACGCAGGACTTCTTGGCAGCATTGATGCTAACCGTGGCGATAGTCAGAACGGTTGGGACACGGATCAATTTCCGACAAATGTCTACGATATCGTCGAAGCGCTGATGGTGATTCTAGGCAGCGGCGGACTCGGCCGCGGTGGCATTAATTTTGATGCTAAAGTACGCCGCACCTCGACTGATTTGGAAGATTTATTCATCGGTCACATTGGCGCGATGGACGCCTTTGCCCGTGGTCTTGAGGTAGCCTCGGCACTGCTGGAACATTCAGTTGTCTGCAAAATCCGCGCACAGCGTTACCATTCGTTTGACCAGGGGCTTGGGCAGCGGTTTGCACAGGGTGCTCTGACGCTGTCGCAGCTTCGCGATTATGCTTGTGATTTGCCGCCCGTGCCGGCGACTAGCGGCAAACAGGAATTGCTCGAGAACGTGATCAATCAATACCTATTTCAAGTTGGTCACGGTTAGTCGTGGCGATGATTCGCTACTATGAAGGTAGCGCGGCATACCATTCTGCATGACCTAGGCGGTTCAGGAGTGCCGACCACCCGTTATTCGCGAACGCCGGAAAGCGGTGGTTCGCTTCGGAATTAAACCAGAATGACCATCCTCTTTCGCCATGAGTTGTTCGCTCATCACGATACCGGTCATCACCCGGAAAGCGCCGAGCGTCTTGCTGCCATTGATGCGGCCCTCGCTGCGAGTGGTCTGCTGGGTCGCTGCGCCAGCGGCGAGATTAGCGTGCTAGAGGCCTTGGACTTGCGCCACGTGCACACGGCAGACGTAGGGCAGAGGGCCCAAGCAGTCGCTGCTCAGGGCGGCGGTCATCTTGATGAGGATACCGTTGTCTCGGCAGCATCTTATGACGTCGCCATGGCCGCTGCAGGCACAGTGCTGGCCGCCGTCGATAAGGTCATGAGCGGTCAACATCATAAGGCACTGTGCCTGATCAGACCTCCGGGTCATCATGCCACGCCAAGCCGTAGTATGGGCTTTTGCCTCTTCAACAACGTAGCCTTAGCCGCTGAGCATGCTCGCAGAGTCCACCGTGCCGACCGCATCCTCATCGTCGACTGGGACGTGCATCACGGCAATGGCACGCAGGATGTCTTTTATGAACGTGAGGATACAGTCTTCTACAGCATCCACCGGGCACCACCGTTTTACCCAGGCAGCGGTGCTGAAGGTGAGGTCGGCAGCGGCAAGGGCCGCGGCGCGACGATCAATGTGCCAATTGACTATGGCACCGACAGGTCGACCTACCAGCGGCTATTCGCCAACGGTTTAGAACGGTCGTTGGCGGTGGCAAAGCCCGATTTAATCATCATCAGCGCTGGGTTTGACGCGCATCGACTTGATCCTGTCGGCAACCTCGGCTTGGAGACTGAGGATTTTGCCGCCATGACCAAACTAGTGTGCGAGGCTGCGGCCAACACCTGCCAGGGTCGTGTCGTCAGCTGTCTAGAGGGAGGTTACCATCCGCAGGCTTTGGGCGCGTCAGTCGCAGAGCACCTACGGGTGTTGATTGAGGCTCCGTAGCCGTTCATGCTTCACTTTGCGGGTTAATGCTCGCGAGCATCGTCTCAGTCTTTTTAGTCCGTGCTTAAGCGAAGCTACGAATTAGATACCAAACATTAGCTATTGAAGGCGTGCAGTGTCACCATCATGTTTGTGGATATTGTCGGTTATTCATTGTCGTCGCGGAAGCAATTGCCGATGGAGTCCTTCTATTCGTTGAAGGACATCCTTCATCAAATCACGAAGATCCCTCATGAATTTGGCGGCATCATTGACAAGAGCCTCGGTGATGGGCCCTAGATAAACCTGCACCTATGCTATGCTGACGATGCTCCCAGGGAGCCATTTTTTACCTGCGAGGAGGTCCCCGCTATCGTCCGCACCATTATCATGGATCTCAGCCATGCTTAGGTCTAGCTTGCGTCAGCACTTTAGCCCCGTGACGGCGGTCTTTCTGATCGTCTTAGTCGACGTCCTCGGCTTCACCATCATCTTGCCGCTGCTACCATTCTATGCCGAAAGGTTTGGTGCCAGCCCCATGCTGATCGGCGCCCTACTTGCAGCGTACGCGGCCTGTCAGCTCATTTCCGGCCCATTTTTGGGTCGCTGGTCCGATACCATCGGCCGCAAGCCATTGCTGCTGGTGAGCCAAGTCGGCACCTGCTTGAGCTTTATCCTGCTGGCGTTTGCGCCGAACATGACCTGGGTCTTCCTTGCTCGCATCCTCGATGGCGTCACGGCGGGCAATATCTCGCTAGCGCAAGCCGCGATCTCCGATGTCACCGCACCGCATGAACGCGGTAAGGCCTTTGGCAAGGTCGGCGTCGCCTTCGGCATAGGATTCCTAATTGGACCCGCGCTTTCAGGCTTTTTGTCGCGCTTTGGCTACGCCGTACCAATCCTGACGGGTGCTGCCCTCTCTGGCCTGAGTATCTTAGCGACGATTTTGTTGTTGCCTGCTGACCGCACCAAGACGGCGAAAGCGCAAAGTGGTGCACCGATAAAGTTGATCGATTTAAAACAATATGCTGGGTTCTTCAACCTACCAGGACTGCGGCTACGGCTGGTGCAATTATTTACGTTCATTATGGCCTTTTCGATGTATACATCGGGCATCGCGTTGTTTGCGGGAAGGCGCCTTGAAATAAATGGTAGAATGTTTGGTCCGAGCGAAGTTGCCTACATCCTCGCCTATGGTGGACTTTTAGGTATTTTGATTCAAGGTTTTATGATGGGCCGATTGATCAAGCGCTTTGGCGAGCTCACCTTGGTCAAATTCGGCTTCATCGCCCTGGCCATAGGCATGCTTGTGTTATCTATCGCAAATGGACTGATCGTGGCGCTGCTGGCGGCAACTTTTACCGCGCTCGGACACGGCACCCTAAGACCAATATTAAATAGTTTGGTTTCGCAATCGGTGGGTCCACAAGAACAAGGCGCCGTGCTTGGCCTCAGTCAGTCACTCCAGTCGATGGCCCAAATCCTAGCGCCGCTAATCGGCGGCTGGCTCATCGAACAGCGGGTGGAAAGCGTTTGGGCCCTAGCAGCAGCCCTGTTTGCAGTCTTTGGACTCGTGGTGCCATGGCGACACCAGCAGGCAAGGGCCGGAACAACGTAGAAAAGGTCTCGGCGCTGCTAGTTTTATCCGCTCTCCCAGCGTGATAAACTGTCTGTCCAAGCGCGCAGGTAAAAACTATCATAGACTTGATTTTCACATAAACAATTACGCTATCACTTGCCGCGCTCGCGCAAAATCCAGCTCTGAAGCTGGTGACTAGCGCTAAAGACTCGGCGATAGACGAGCAAAGCAGCGGCGACGCTGGCCAGGCTGGCTCCGGAGGAAATAAGAAACATCACGACTATTTGATACTTAACTGCTTCGACTGGGTCGATGCCCGAGAGCAGCTGACCGGTCATCATGCCGGGTAGGCTGACGATGCCGGCCACCATCATACCGTTGATGGTCGGAATCACTCCGGTACGGATCGCCTTACTTAATGATGGACGTGCAGCCTCGGCCCGGCTCGCACCCAGTGCAAGCATCGCTTCGATCTGATCGCGCTCCCCGACGATGGAGTCGGTGAAGTGGTTGATCCCCAGCGAGATACCGGTGAGCGTGTTGCCCAAAATCATGCCCATCAGTGGGATTATGGTTTGTGGCTGATACCAGGGATGCACGCGCAGGACGACGAACACAGCAAACAAGCCCATCGTCCAGCCGCCGATCACCACCGACATCAGCCCATCCCACCACATGCCGGTATAAACGCGGTCTGGTCTCTGAACGGCGGCCGATGTGGCGAGGCCAGACATGATGACGACGAGTCCTGCCACCAGAAGCCACGAGCTATGGGCGAACACAAAGCGCAGCACCAGTCCCACGAGTAGAAGTTGGACCACCATGCGCACCGCAGCGATCGCCAGTTGCCGTTCGAGCCTGAGTTGGAGGACCGCTGATAGCGCGCCATTGACGAGGACGAGCGCGCCGGCCAAGGCGACTTGCAGATAGGTTAGCGATTGATACAAGTCACGTCCTTTTTGGCTGCATAGCTATTTAATGCAGCCACCGGCAATGTTGATTTCCCGATTACTGAGACTGACTAGCTGTTGCTCATCATGGGTAACCCAGACCAGAGCCCGACCTAGCGGCAAGTCTTGGCCTTGGCTGCTTGGTCTGTCAGCGACCCAGGTGGTGAGCAGTTGATGGAAGGCGGTCGCAGTTTTCAAGTCGAGGGCCGACGTGGCTTCGTCTAGTAGCAGCACCTGAGGCGCGAGTTGCAGGGCACGCACCAAGGCTACAAGTTGTGCCTCGCCACCCGAGAGATCTCGAGAATTCTTGGTCAGAAAATCGTCGCTGCGCCCAAGCCGGGTGAACCAAGACCGCGCTTGGGCTTCTTGATAGCTCTTCCCAGAGCTGGCGGCAAAAGCAAAAGGTAAGCGTAGATTGTCCGCGACGCTGCCCGGCAGCATCGCGGATCGTTGTTGTAAGTAAATAACTTTTTGCCTATAGTTCGGCACCTCTGCTGGCGCTATCTGTGCACCTTGCCACAGCACTTCGCCGTCATCACTAGCATCAAGTAAGGCGAGGGCACGCAAAATGACCGATTTACCGGCCCCTGAAGGGCCGCGCAATGCTAGGCGGTCGCCTTCATACAAGCTCAGACTGATTCCTTGAAATAGCAGGGCGCCTTGGCCTGGCGCTCTACGGGACAAGTTGCGGGCCTCGATCAGTAGGCGCGGTGACTGGCAAGGTGCGGCAGTGAGGGTAGGAAGTAGCTGCGAACGCAAGATCATGCGATGACCGTTAAGTTTAGACGTTTCACACTTTGAGCGGTCTTAGGGCCCGTCAGGAAATAACTTGCACATTTGGGCGCCAGCTGACGGCCGTCTGCGGCCGATTTCAAAGCGAAAAATCCTCGAAATACCCTAGG
>Ga0315291_10006505_pt1 | contig 14514 bp, 11 predicted proteins | sample YL17G12_20_MG_FD_203070 | JGI IMG/M metagenome (GOLD analysis project Ga0315291, IMG submission 203070) | Sediment microbial communities from Yellowstone Lake, YNP, Wyoming, USA - YL17G12_20 | ecosystem: Environmental > Aquatic > Freshwater > Lake > Sediment | place: USA: Wyoming | collected...
GGAAGAGCGGTTCGGATCCTCTTGTACTCGGCACCGAAGTCACCGCCATAAAGCAGACGGGCGACGGCTATATAGTTGAGACAATCAGTGGAGGCGAGCCCTTCAGCGTCGAAGCCAGGGTCGTGGTGAACTCCGCCGGCCTCTTCTGCGACAGGGTCGCACAGATGGTCGGCATAGACATCGATGAGGCCAGGTATAGACTCCATTGGTGCAAGGGCGACTATTACAGCCTAGGCGGGAAGCCCTCTGCGACGATGCTCGTCTACCCCCCTCCGCTGCAGGACACGCTGGGGCTCGGCATCCATACGGTCCCAGACCTGGTGGGACGCCTGAAGTTTGGCCCCAACGCCTACTACGTCGACAAAATAGACTACAGGGTCGAGTCGCCTGTCGAGCCATTCTGGAGCGACATCGTCACTTATCTCCCAGAGACGAGGAAAGAGGACCTCCACCCGGACATGGCGGGAGTACGGGCCAAGCTTCAGGGGCCGGGCGAGCCAGCCAGGGACTTTGTCATAAACCACGAGGAGAAGAGGGGTCTCACGGGGTTCATCAACCTCATCGGCATAGAGTCCCCGGGCCTGACCTGCGCCCCGGCGATAGCTGAGATAGTTAAGGGAATGGTGGATGAGTTACTGTAGATAAAAAGAACTTGCCTAAAGTCTCAAGATTTTTTTATCCACTATATAGAATTTTTTTTTTAAAATATTGTACCAGAACAACATGGATCTAAACGAGACAGAGATGCAACCTTTTTCTACGCGCCGTTTGTTCAGGTAGCAAATCTGTTCGCGTATGCGATTCGCACGTGACGCCCTCATTAATCATGCCTATAAATACTATGTGAGATCACGCAGACGCCGCCGAGGCTCATGAGAGCGTCATCGACGGTACCATGAATCGTTTTTTAAACTAAATCTCCCACACCTATACAGGCATGTCAAACGATAGGTACGGGGTCTGCGGCGTCTACTGCGGCCAGTGCCCCAACGGCAACGGCAGGGTGAGGTTCACCGCAGGCGAGCTGAAGAGGCTCGTCGACACAGTCAGGTACGACTGGATGGACGAGGTCGTGAAGTCCTTCAGCTTCAGGGAGTTCAGGAGGGGGCTCGAGTGGTTCTCACAGGCCCAGTGCCGTGGCTGCCTCGCAGGCGACGGCACCCCGTGCAGAAACAGGCCATGCGCCCAGGGGAAGGGGCTGAGGAGCTGCCTCCTCTGCGACTCATACATGACCTGCAAGGACACCGTATACCAACGGGAGTGGTACCCCTTCGTCGCGGAGAACTACGAGAGGGTCAGGCAGGTAGGCTTCGACAGGTGCCTCGAGGAGGAGGAGCAGAGGGCGAGGGCGGGCGTCGACCTCATGGGTCACCTCGACAGGAGATGCTGCAAGGTCGTCGAGCTTGACGAGAAGAAGGAGCCCAACCTGAAACCATAAAAACAGTTACAGCCGGCAAACCGACGACCAGCAGAACACTTTCCCTTTTTAACCAGCTGTATCCGCAAGTTTCAGGCATGGATTAAAAAAAGCCGCAGTTTTCAAATCTCTTGCCGCAGGATTCCCAGGAAGGGACGCTCCGCCATGAGGGTGAAACATTCTATGGTGCACGTGGGTCGCGCTTTCTCAGAACCCTTGAGGTGACCCTGGTCTCCCCGCCCCTCTTGAACCTGAAGTCGCACCTCGTGTCGCCCCATTATACTTTGTACCTTCTCGCCGCCATGGCCGGAAGGCTTCATAGGCGCGTAGGCGGAGAATATTCTGAGTTGCCCCGAATCAGGCCGCCCCCCGCCCTCGTCCTGTTCCTCCTCGCGCCGGCGGTAGGCGAACTCCTCTCAGGCTCCTCGCCGCCCGCGGAGTTCTTTACCCCCTTCGGTTTCACCATCATGACCGTCCTCTACGGCGGAGGCGCCGTCCTCTGTAGGGAGCTGAAGGTCAGATGGCGGAAGGGGATGGGCAGCCTCCTGCTACTCGGAGCCGCCTACGGCGTCCTCGAGGAGGGGCTCATGGTCGCCAGCTTCTTCAACCCCGCATGGCCCGACCTCGGCGCACTCGGCGTCTTCGGCCGCTGGCTAGGCGTCAACTGGGTCTGGGCCGTCGAGCTCACCCTCTACCACGCCATCGTCAGCATAACGGTGCCCGTGATGCTCGTCGAGCTCGCCTACCCTGACCGCAGGGGCATCCAGTGGCTCGGCGGCGGATGGCTCAGGGCGGTCGCCCTAATCTTCGCAGCGGATGTCGTCGGCGGCCTCATCATCTTCTCCGTCGTCACAGGCTACAAGCCCACCGAGGCACAGATCATCTTCTCAGCCCTCCTCGCCGCCGGCTTCGCGCTGCTCGCACACCGCCTTCCCGCCGACTGGGCGAGGAGAGGCTCAAGGCGGATGAGGAGACCCCTCTTCTATGGTGCAGTGACCGCCCTCGGCGCCGTGGCGAGCGGCGCCGTCTTCTGGGTTCTACCGGGCATACAGAGCCCTCTCCTGCATCCGGTGATAGTCATGTCCTTGGGCGCCCTCCTCGACGTACTGCTCATCCGCCGCCTCGCGGACTACGACTGGAGGAGGTCGACGGACCTCCACAGGTTCGCCGTCGCCGCGGGCTCCCTCTCCCTCTTCGTCGCCTTCGCCTTCCTTCAGGAGCTCGACCAAACTCGGACGGACAACAGGGCCGGCATGAGCCTGGTCGGCCTCTCCTTCCTCGTCGGGCTCGCCCTCCTCGGCTTGAAGACCAGGGGACGGAGCGAGCGGAGGAGCCCGTGAAAAGGGACCTCAAAAAGGTTCAAAGCCTTCGCCGCACAAGTATCTCGGGATGACAGCACCGGTAAGCGTCCCGCGGAGGCGTGATGGAGGGCTCCTCCCCAAGCTCGTCGCTATCATAGGCGTAGCCGCGGCGGCCGCGCTCCTCTACATGGCGGCGTCGCTGGTAGCATCGTTCATAGAGTGGCTGTTCGCCGGCTCATCCTCCGCGAGCCCCATCTTCGCCGCCATGAAGGCCCTGCTATGGCTCCGAGCCGCGGCCTGACCAGAAGCCCCCGGATCAGCGGCTCGGGCCGACCCTCAGACCACTGGGAGACTCAGGGTTGAAGGCCCTCATTGTCGTGGGGGCTAGGGCTCGACGGGCTACTCTGGGACCTTGTTGGCCTCGGTCGGCTCGACGTGTATCGTGAGGGTGACCTCTGGGAGCTTCGCCTGGAGCTCCTCCTCGAGGTGGTCGGTCAGCTCATGGGCCTCCCCGACGGTCAGCGCCTCGTCGACGGAGAGGTGGAGCTCAGCGAAGACCTGGTTCCCGCTCCTCCTCGTCTTCAGCTCGTGATAGTCGACGAACCTGGACCTGTGCTCCTCGAGGACCCTCCTGATCCTACCCTCCTCCTCTGTGGCGGCCTGATCCATCAGGCCGTTCCCCGCCTTCGTCACGAGCTGGACGCCCATCCTGCCGACGAGGACGGCGACCGCCAGTGCGAGCAGGGGGTCGAGGATGTTCCAGCCAGTGAATCCTGCAACCATGAGGCCGGCGTTAACGCCTATGGTCGACGCCACGTCGCTCAGGAGGTGCTTGGCGTCGCCCTCCAGGGCGACGGAGCCGGTCTCCTTCGCCGACCTCGACAGGAGCCATGATAGGCCGAAGTTGCACGCCGTCGCAAAAAACGAGACCCCGATGGCGAGGTTGAGGTCGACAAGCTCGACGGGGGAGAAGAGGCGGCTAAAGGCTGTGTAAGCTATGAGGCTTCCCGCCACGAGGATGAGGGCTCCCTCGACGAAGGCTGAGATGTTTTCCACCTTCTGGTGGCCGTACTGGTGGGAGGTGTCGGCGGGCATCACAGAGATCCGGACGGAGACGAGCATCATAATTGAGGCGGCGATGTTCACTATCGACTCAAGGGCGTCGGAGAGGAGGGCTACGGAGCCCGATATGAAGAAGGCGAGGAGCTTCAGCCCCAGTATACCGAAGCCCCCGACGACGGCTAACGCCGCCGACCCTCTCTTATCCATAGCCCTAAGCCACACTGTTACCCGCTTTTATAGGTTACGTTCAGCGGGATCGGAGTGTTCTCACATTGGGGATTTAAGGCTTTGGCAGTTGCCGTGTGTCTGTTCCAAGCCAAGCCACCGAGCACCCCTGTATCGTGGACTTAGAAACGGTTAATAGCCCGTCTTCATCCCAGAACAGCATCAATCGCTGGACGAAGAGGTATGGGGGCAGAAACCGAGCTGAGAATGAGGCAGATCCTCCCCGGGGTGCTCTTCTGTGTAGCCCTAGCCGTGTTATCGATAGCCGCCTGGACAATGTACAAGCCGGTCAGCGGAATGATGTGGGCGTTCATCATAAGCATCGTCTTCGTCAACCTCCTCGGCGTCCCGGAGCGGCTCAGGGCTGGCGTCGCATTCTGCTCGAATCAGCTCCTTAAGGTCGCCGTCGCCCTGCTGGGTCTCGTGACGAGCGCCCTCATCTGGGGGCAGGTCGGCGTCGGGGTCGTCAACGCCCTCACCGTCATCGCCTTCTCCCTTGCCCTCAGCCTCTGGCTCGGCGGGAGGCTCGGCCTGAGTAGGCGCCTCTCCGCCCTAATCGGCGTCGGCACAGCCGTCTGCGGCGCCTCCGCTATAGCGGCGCTGGCGCCAGCCGTCGGCGCCAAGGAGGAGGAGACAGGCCTCGCCGTCAGCGGTATCACCCTCTTCGGCCTGGCGTCCATGTTCCTTTACCCATACCTCTTCCTGAACACCGCCGTCGGCGACTGGCTTGCCCAGAATAGCAACGTCTACGCCGTCTGGGTCGGCTCCGGCATCCACGAGACTGCTCAGGTGATAGCCGCCGCGGGGGCGCTAGGGCCAGACGTGACCAGGCCCGCGATGCTCATCAAGTCGGTCCGCATCTTCATGATCGGACCGATTGTCTTCCTATATACTACCCTCCTAGACGGCGTGTCAGGCGGTAGGAAGACGAAGTTTGTGGTTCCCCTCTTCGCCGTCGCCTTCGTCGTCAACTCGCTCCTCTGCGCCCTCCTCGACTCATACGCCCCAGGCCTCATCGCGGCCGGCTTCGACTGGACATGGATCAAGGCAGCCCTCTCCAGCTGGGTGATACCCTTCCTTCTGGCGACGGCCTTTGTCGGCGTCGGCTCCAAGGTCAGGCTCAGGAGCATCGCGGGGCTAGGAGCCGGACCCCTCGCCGTCGCCGCCACAGTAGCGGTCGCGGCCGGAGCCGTCTCCCTTCTGATGGCGGCCCTCGTCGCTCCAATGATCCCCGCCTGAGCCAGCCACCGGTTCCGTCGCCTCCCTGGACCACCTACGCCTTCGATAGACAATTAACGGCGTATGGCCCAGTCATATACTGGTCACAGCACTTGGTCACCGTTTCAAGCCGACTGATCTTCAGCCACCTCGAGGAGCCTAGGGTGAGGCGGATGTTCGACCTATTGGAGAACGACACCGAAGTCCAGGCCTACCTTAGGCAGTCAAACATCATGGTGGTGAACAGGATGCACTACAACGACCACGGCCCCGTCCACGCCAGGATAGCCGTCGGGAGCGCCATGGAGATCTTCGACCTCGTCGCCTCGAGCGTGGAGCCCACGACGGTGAGGGACGGCGTCTGCGACTACGAGGGGGCCAAGCTCGTCGTCCTCTGCGGCTCCTACCTCCACGACCTCGGCAACGCGGTCCACAGGGACGACCACTTCCTCCACAGCTGCTACCTCGCTGCCCCCATCCTCGACAGGCTCCTCCCGGAGGTCTACCCGGGCGAAGAAGCAAAGATCCTCGGCGTCAAGTGCGAGGCCCTCCACACCATCTACTCCCACGAGGAAGATGTGCAGAGCCTGAGCGTCGAGGCTGGCTCGGCGAAGGTCGCTGACGGCACGGACATGGCTGAGGGGAGGGCGAGGATACCCTACAGGACCGGTAAGGTTGACATCCATAGCATATCGGCGACGGCGATAAAGCGCGTCGACATAGAGCGGGGCGAGGAGAAGCCTGTTAGTATAAGGGTTCATATGGACAACCCTGCCGGCGTCTTCCAGATCGAGGAGGTGATAGGGAAGAAGGTGAGGACCTCAGGGATCGAGCATCTCGTCGAGCTCGTCGCCATCGAGAATGGCAGGGAGATAAAGACGATAGGGTGATCCTATACCAGCTAAGCTCCCTGTTCTACCTGCATCTCGGGCGAGCCTATGGGGCCGAGGACCGACTCACACCACCGCGCGACGCCCATCAGCCTCGCCTCCTCGAACGGCGGAGCCGTCAACTGGACGCCGAGGGGCAGGCGCAGGCTGCTCAGCCCTGAAGGCACGGTTATCGTCGGGAAGCCGGTGAGGCTCCAGGGAGAGTTGAAGGCGGCGTCGCCGGTCGAGCTCAGCCCCTGGGGCGCCGGCGACGTGGTCGAGGGCGTGAGGACGCAGTCGAGACCCTCCATCGCTGCCAGCATCTCGCCCGTGAACCTCCTCCTCACCCTCTGCGCCTGAAGGTAGGAGGTCGCCGGGACCAGGAGGCCGGAGGCGACGTAGCCGCGGATGTTCTGGCGGTAGCCGGCCATCTTCTGCTTGAAGCTCTTCTCGTGGACGGCCGCGGCCTCAACCGCCATGATGACCCTGTGGGCGTCGTGGACCGCCTTGAAGCTCGCGGGCAGCTTCATCTCGACGACCTCCGCGCCCCTCCCCTCGAGGCGCCTCAGGGCGGCGTCGAAGCCCTGCTTGACCTCGTCGTGGGCCACCCTCACGTAGAACTCCTTGGGGACGCCGACCCTCGGTGGTGGAGCCTTCAAGACCCTCGACGTCTGGGTCCCGGCGACGACGTCAAGTGCGAGGGCGGCATCCTCAACGGTGCGCGTGAAGAGGCCGACGTGGTCGAGGCTCCAGGCGAGTGGGAATATGCCTTCCCTGCTGATGAGGTCGTACGTCGGCTTGACGCCGACTACGCCGCAGTACGAGGCGGGTCTGATGGTTGAGCCGCCTGTCTGGGAGCCGAACGCGAGGGGCACCATGAGGGAGGAGACGGCGGCGGCTGAGCCGCTGCTTGATCCTCCCGGCGTGTGCCCGAGGTTCCAGGGGTTCCTAGTCGGCGCGGGGTCGAGGTAGGCGAACTCCGTCGTCTCAGTCTTGCCTACGACCACGGCCCCCGCCTCCCTCAGCCTCTTGACCACCTCGGCGTCGCCCTCTGGGACGTGGCTCGCGTAAAGCTGGGAGCCCATCGTGGTCCTCAGCCCAGCCGTGTTGTAGATGTCCTTCAGGCCGACTGGTATCCCGTGGAGGGGCCCCCTGATCTTGCCCTGCCCGGCCTCGTCGGCCATCTTCTCGGCGGCGGCCCTCGCCCCATGTGGGTCAAGGGTGACCCATGCCTCGACCTTGGGCTCCAGGACCTCGATCCTCTGGAGGATCGATTCGAGGAGGTCGACGGGGGATAGCTTTCCTCCCCTTATGAGCCTGGACGCCTCAACTATCGTCAGGCTGTGAGGCTCCAAGTCCCCTAACTCCCCCTCCTGCGCCCCGGCGCGGTCTCCGGCTCGTCCTCTGGGCCGAGCTTCACGTTGCCGAGGACCCAGATGGCCTCCGCCGTCCGCTCAAGGATAGTCCTTATCTCGGAGACGGCCTCCCGTCCCCAGAGCTGGGTCGCGGTGTCTAGGAAGTGGTTGACGTAGTCCCGCCGGGCCTGATCCTCGCCCATAATATATCAGATTTAGATTAGTGTAAGGATACTTATGGGCTGCGCCGAATTCAAGCCTAAAAATCCAGCTTCCCGCTCCTACAGGTATGTCTGAGCCTGAGGAGACAGAAGCAAGGTCGATGAGCGCAGGCGACGGCGTCGTCCAGTCTTCCCTCACGGCCTGCAGCCTCAGGACGGGTATGATGCTCGGTCTGGGCTGATGAGACGTTTCCGCCGCGGTTCACATTAAAGGGTGGGAGAGGGTTGTTTCCTCGCCAGCTCGGCGGCGAGTGCTATGTAAACCTTCGCCTGGTCGACGAGGTTTTCGACGTAGACGAGCTCGTTGGGGCCGTGTGCGTGCTCTCCCTTTGGCCCGAAGCCTATCGTCTGGATGCCCGCCCTCCTGTAGTAGGCGCCGTCCGTGCCCCCCGCCCACTCGACGAAGACCTCGGGCTCCCTGCCTAGCGCCGCGGGTATGGCCGCGTAGAAGGCCTCGCTGAGCTCCGTGTCCGGCGACGTGTAGTTAGCAGGGTTGTAGACCCAGTTACCGCTCTCGTCCTTGGGTGCCACGATCTCCCAGCTCCATGAGGGGTCGCCCTTCCCGGCCTCGTCTAGGGCGGTCTTCACCTCGGTGACTACGGTGTCCGCCGTCTCGCCGGGTATGAGGCGCCTGTCGACGCCGATGACGCACTCGTCTGGGACCTGGTTGGAGGCTGTCCCCGCCTGTATGCTGTTGACGCTGAGGACAGGGCTCCCGATCCATGGGTGGAACTTGTCTATGTGCTTCTCGAGCGCCAGCACCCCCTTCGCCGCCCTTGCTATAGCGTTGACGCCCTCCACTCTGGCGTAGGCGGTGTGGGTGGCTCTCCCCTTGAACCTGATCTTGAAGCCGAAGCCGCCCCTCTCGGCTATCCTGACCTTGAGGTCGCTCTTCTCGCCTATGACGACGTAGTCTGGTTTCCTGAGGTTCCCTTTCCAGATTTCCGAGAGGAGGACGCGTGTGCCGTGGGTGGCTCCCTTCTCCTCGTCCGGGACGAGGTGGACGCCCACCGAGAGGGGTAGCCGCATCTCCTTGAGTATCCCCAGGACGTGGATCATGACGGCGCAGGATGACTTCATGTCGCTGGCGCCACGGCCGTAGAGCTTGCCTTCCTTCACCACCGGGTCGTAAGGGTCTGTCTCCCAGGCGTCCCTCGACGCTATGGGCACCGTGTCGAGGTGGCCGTTGAAGACGAGGAGGCGTTCCGCCTCGGGGTTGATGGATGCCGTCAGTATCGGGCGCTCAGGCGGTCCGTAGAGCCTTGTCTCGACCCCCATGCCACTCACAAGCTCCTCTGCGAGCTCAACCACCTCCCTCTCGTCGCCCGTGACGCTCGGGACCCTGATGAGCTTCTTGGCCATTTCGAGTATCGCACCCCTGTCTATGCGGGAGAAGACCTCATCCAGCCTGGGCTTGTCCATTTATTTCACGCGTATAACCTGGCTACAGGAGATATATTAGGCAGGGTACATGGCGCCTAGGACGACAGCCTTCCTCGCCCCAGTCGCACTTGGGATGTTGGCAGGGTTGCCCATGACGTGCTCGTTGGCGAGCACAGCCATGAGGACGGCCTCCTTCGACTCCGCGGGTATGCCGAGGAGGTTACTCTCCCCCACGGGCACCGGTTTAAGCCTGGAGGCTAGGCACTCCATCAGGTAACGGTTCCTGGCGCCGCCGCCGGAGATGTTGACCTCGTCAACGTGACCACCTGACTGGAGCAGCCCCTCGTATGCCCTAGCTATCGACCCCACCGTGAGGGCGGTCACTGTCGCCATCAAGTCCTCGAAACCGATGCCCCTCCTCTCCGCCTCCCTGATGACCCTTGAGGCGTAGGGCTCGCCGAACTCCTCCCTCCCCGTAGTCTTAGGCGGACGCCTCGCGAAGTACGGGTTGGCCAAAAGCTCTTCCAGGAGCTCAGCGTTGACACACCCCTTAGCGGCCGTGCCTCCGTCTTCATCGAAGGCTTCGTCGGTATAATGTCTGACGACGGCGTCGATGACCATGTTCCCCGGACCAGTATCGAAGGCCACCACGTCCTCGATCTTCGCCGCGGCGGGGAGGTAGGTGAGGTTGGCGATGCCTCCGATGTTCTGGAGAATTCGGCTTCGCGTCGGGTGGCGGTGCATAATGTAGTCTAGGTACGGGGTGAGGGGCGCCCCCTCGCCTCCTGCGGCCACGTCCGCCTTCCTGAAGTCGGCGACTGTGGGGACCCCCGTCCTCTCGGCGATGATCGCCGGCTCCCCAACCTGTAACGTCGACCTCACCTTGTAGCCAGCGATCTCACGCCAGCTGGGTAGATGTTGTACGGTCTGGCCGTGGGAGCCGATGAGGTCAACCTCCCTAGGCTCTAAGCCGGCCTCGCTCATCAGCTTCAACGCGCTCTCAGCGAAGAACTCTCCGAGGACGAAATTCATCACGCATATCTTTTCCACCGTCGAGGTCTCTGGACTGAAGAGGCCGAAGACTGCTCTCCGTAGTTCCGGTGGGTAGGGGTTGGTCATGGAGTGGAGTATTCGTATCCTAGTCGACGTGCCTGAGCCGGTGATCTCCGTGGCGACGGCGGAGACGCCGTCGGTGGAGGTCCCCGAGATGAGACCTATGATCCCACGGGTCTCCTTTCTCCTCATCAGATTCAATCGGTCGAGGAAGGCCATCACCGCACCTCCTTCTCGTAGACGACCCTGCCCTCGACCATGGTGAGCATGACTGAGAGGCCCCTGTCTAGGACCGTTATGTCGGCGTCCATCCCAGAGGCGATGCTCCCCTTCCTGTCGGCCGCCCCAGCTACCCTCGCAGGCGTCGTGGACGCCATCTCCACCGCCTCACGGAGCGGCACGTCCGCCTTCTCGACCATGTTCCTGACGGCGTCGCACAACCTGATTGTGCTCCCGGCCAGCGTCCCCGACTCCAGAAGGCTCTTGCCGTGCCTCACGGCGACCTTCATCCCGCCGAGGCTATAATCCCCGTCCGGCAGGCCGGCTGCCGCTATGGAGTCTGAGACGAGGGCGGTCCTGCCGGCCCCCTTGAGGCGGGCGACAATCCTCAGGACGGCAGGGTGGATGTGGTAGCAGTCGGCGATGAGCTCGACCGTCACCCTCTCGTCATCGAGGGCGGCACCGACAAGCCCAGGCTCCCTGTGGTGGAGGCTGCGCATACCGTTGAAGAGGTGAGAGGCGTGCCTGATGCCGGCTTCTATGCCGGCGCGGGCCTCATCGTAGGTCGCGTCCGTGTGGCCGGCGGCTGGGACGATCCCCCTCGAAGCCAGCCACCTGACGGCCTCTAGGGCTCCGTCGACCTCGGGGGCCAGCGTCACCATCCTGAGGCTTCCTCCGGCTTCGAGGCTCGCCTGCCCCAACTCGTCCAATGCAGGCAACCGGATGTGGGCCCTGTTCTGGGCGCCTGATCTTTCCATGCTGATGTACGGCCCCTCCATGTGGAGGCCGAGGAGCCTGGTGCCTCTGGTTCCCCGCTTCGCCGCCTCCCCGATCTCCCTGACCGCCTTCAGGGTCCTCTCATGGGAATCGGTGTTGGTTGTGGCTAGGAACGATGTGACTCCGCCGGCGGCCAGGAAGAGGGATAGACGGTCCAGGCCTCCGTCAGAGGCGTCCATGACATCCTCGCCCGCCCCCCCGTGGACGTGGATGTCCACGAACCCTGGGACGACGTAGCAGCCCTCGAAGTCCAGGACGCGGCCTTGCGGCGCCTTCCCTTCGCTGACTTCGGCTATTCTCCCGTCCTCGACGACGACGGAGCCTCCACCAATCTGTTCGCGAGGGGTGAGGACGTTTCCTTTGATGACGATAGTCTCCGGCATACTCAGCCCCCTCCCGGCCTGTAAATTAGAAAATCTTGCCTCATTTCACCGAACTCCTCCAGCTTCTCCCTCCAGCCGTCCACGATCTCCTGCACGGGTGTTCCCCGGCTCAGCGCTTCCCTGGTCTTGCTGGTCCCGGCGAGGAGGTCGAAGTGGTGGCGCCTGTCGTAGCTGGGCTCGAGCCACCGGAATTCTTCTGGCCATAGTCTTAAGACGGCGGCCAGCATGTGGAGGGCGGTCTCAACCGGCTTGAAGGAGCTCCTGTCGAGGACGTGGAGCTGCACGCCGACGCATCGCTGTCCATCGTACTTGGAGAAGGTCGGCGTGAAGGAGCACGCCCTGAAGCGGACGCCCCCGAGGCCGAGGCCGTTCAGCTCCGCCGCCCACCTCTCGCCGTCTATCCACGGCGCGCCCAGGCACTCGAAGGGGCGGGTGGTGCCCCTGCCCTCCGAGACGTTGACCCCCTCGAAGAGGCAGGCCCCTGGGTAGACGGTGGCGGTGTCGAGAGTCGGTATGTTCGGGGAGGGCTGGACCCAGGGGAGCCCCGTCTCGTCGAACCACATCCCCCTCCGCCATCCCCTCATCGGTACGACCGTGAGGTCGGCTCCTATCTCCTGGTTCACGAACCGCGCCAGCTCGCCCATGGTGAGGCCGTGGCGCATGGGTATCGGGTGCAGGCCGATGAAGGACGCGAACCCTGGCTCAAGGATGTTGCCCTCGACAGCCAAGCCATTCACCGGGTTGGGCCTATCAAGGACGATAAGGGAGACGCCGTGCTCCGCCGCGGCCTGGAGGGAGTAGGTCAGGGTGGAGGTGTATGTGTAGAATCTCGCGCCGACGTCCTGGATATCTAAGACGAGGGCATCCACCCCCTCGAGCATCTCGGCAGTGGGCTTCATGAACTCGCCGTAGAGGCTGTAGACGGGGAGCCCCGTCGAGGGGTCGATGCTGTGCCCAACGGGGAGGGCGTCCTGGACGTCGCCCCTCGCCCCGTGCTCAGGGCCGAAGACCGCCTTCAGCTCTACGAATGGATGGCCGTGGAGGGCGTCTAAGGTTGGAGTAAGGTCCCCGGTCACGCCGGTCGGGTTGGTGACGAGGCCGACCCTCGAGTCACGCAGATGCTTCTCAGGGTTCTCTAGGAGGACGTCGACGCCGGCCTTCACGGTCAAGCCGAGGCCTCCCCGTAGGCCCTGCCGAGGACCTCCCAGAGGGCGCGGGCGTCGCCCGACTCCAGTATGCTGCCGGCTCCCCCCCGGTAGGGCCAAGCGAAGACGGAGTCGACGCCGAGGACCTCGGCGGCTCTGACCCCGTCCAGTAGCTCTGCCTCCCTCCCCGCAGGCACCCTAAACGCCTGTAGCCAGAGCTGGGATTTCTTGCCGTGCCTCCTCGCCAGCTCCACGGCCCTGCCCCCGACCTCCCTGAAGAAACTCAGCCCCTGATCCCTGTCTAGGCCCGAGTGGAACCAGTATGGGTCGGTGGCGACCACGTCGACCTCCGGGATGGTGGCTATCTTCTCCCAGTCTGTGATGCCTATGAGGGGGCTCTGGGTGGGGAGGAGGCAGGCGGTGACCTTCAGGCTATTGTCCGCCTCCTTGACCGCCCGGCTGAGCTCGGCGAGGAAGCCGACGGCCCTGTCCTCCCTGAAGGCGATGACCTCGGGGGTGAGCGTCCCGGGCATGAGGCCACCCGTCTCCTCCTCGTAGAGGCGGCGGCACGTGGGGCACCTGCACGCCCAGTCAGGGTCGTGCCAGTTGGCGTAGTGTGGCTCGTCCCAGAAGAAGCCGTCGAGCTCCGTCTCCGCCGCCATCTCCTCTACGCTCTTCCTCAGGAACTCCCTGAAGCCGGCGTGGTTGAGGCAGACCGCATTGTACTGGCGCCCCGAGGCGGCTTCCTGCCTGTGCTCGACGTCCCTCATCAGGAAGATGCTGGGAGGCTCCCCTGCGAGGGCCTTCCCCCAGCCCCATAGGTCGACGTAGGCCCTCATTCCCCTGACGTGTGCCTCCTCGACTAATGCAGCGACGTTGCGCCTCCAGAACCACCAGTCGAACTCCGATACGGCGAGGAGGACCGCGTTGCAGCCGTGTCCCCGCATCTCGTCGAGGTCGAGACCCGCCCTGTCGGGGTACATGACGCCGTAATATGAGACGCCTCTCTCCGGGATCATTCTCTCTTCTCCATCTTTTCGAGGGCCAGGCGGAGGATTCCTTCGGCCTCCCCGAGGACCCGTTTGGCCTCCTCGAGGTTGACGCCCGTCTTCGCCATCAAAACCGCCGCCTTGAGGTCGCCTCCAGCCCCGTCCAGCGCCTCCTCCGCCTCCTCAGGGCTCACGTCGGCGACGCCGCCGACGATCCCCACCGCCCGGCGCCTCAGCTTCCTACTCGTGGGCTGTACGCCGATCATGTAGCCGTCGTGGACCATGCCGAGCCTGATCATGGCGGCGGTGGTCAGCATGTTCAGGACGAGCTTCTGGGCCGTCCCGGCCTTCATCCTGGTGGAGCCCGCTACGATCTCTGGACCGGTCTCGACGACGATGGGCACGTCGGCGAGCTCGTTTATTGGTGCGCCCTGGCTGGATGTGACCGACACGGTGCGGGCCCCGTGCCGTTTTGCCTCCCTGAGGGCGCCGACCGTGAAGGGCGTCCTCCCAGAGGCGGAGAGGGCGACTAGGATGTCTCTCCCACTGAATCCACTCGACCTCAGCGCCTCCGCACCGGCCGCCTCGTCGTCCTCGGCAGCCTCGACGGAGCCGAAGACCGCCTCGGGGCCGCCGGCGATGATGGCTCTGAAAAGGTCAGGGGAGACGCCGAAGGTTGGGGGCAGCTCAGCAGCCTCGATTACGCCTAGGCGCCCGCTTGTCCCCGCGCCGGCGAAGAACACCCGACCCCCACCCCTTATCGCCTCGGTGACCGCTTCGACAGCCCTGGCTATTACCGGGATCTGCGTCGCGACCACCCCGGGCACCCTCTGATCCTCCCTGTTGATGATCCTCAGGACCTCCTCGACTGGCTTACCGTCGATGCCGACGGAGAGA
>Ga0315291_10006507_pt1 | contig 14513 bp, 15 predicted proteins | sample YL17G12_20_MG_FD_203070 | JGI IMG/M metagenome (GOLD analysis project Ga0315291, IMG submission 203070) | Sediment microbial communities from Yellowstone Lake, YNP, Wyoming, USA - YL17G12_20 | ecosystem: Environmental > Aquatic > Freshwater > Lake > Sediment | place: USA: Wyoming | collected...
GCAGGCGAGGGCGGCCGTAGTAAGCGCCGAGGCCGATTGGCGGAACGCGGAGCGAGAGCTGAAGCGATTGCAGGGCTTGCTCGCGGAGGGCGCCGTCTCACAGCAGCAGGTTGACCTGCAGCAGTCGCGGGAGAAGGCTCTTCGGGGTGCTTATGAGGCGGCAAGCGCGCGGCTGGCCGAGGCCGAGGCCGGCGCCAGGAGCGAGGAGGTGAGGCAGGCCCAGGCGGCGGTTGCCCAGGCGGAAGCAAACGTGGTGGTGGCTCAGCGCGCGCTGGAGACAGCGCGGGAGCTATATGGGGATAAGCTGGACCTGAAGCAGCGTCTGGACACGGCGCAGGCGGAACACCTGGCGGCGCTGGAGGCGCGGGCGTCAGCGCAAGGCCGTGTCGAGACGGCACAGGGGGCGCTCGCCGCGGCGGAGAAGCGCCTCCGCGACGCGGTTGTCAAGGCTCCGTTGAGCGGCACGGCGCTGCTGAAGATCCGCGAGCCGGGTGAGACGGTGAGCCCCGGCCAGCCGATCGTCCGCTTGGCCAATCTTGGGGACATGTGGCTGCGGGTCTACGTCCCCGAGACCGATATGCACCGCGTCAAGCTCGGGCAGGCGGCGGAGGTGATGATAGACGGCGCGCCGGGGAAGGCCTATAAGGGCCGGGTGACCGAGATCGCACAAGAGGCCGAGTTCACCCCCAAGAACGTGCAGACGCGCGAGCAGCGGGTGAAGCTTGTGTTCGGGGTCAAAGTCTCGGTGGAGAATCCCGAGCGCGAGCTCAAGCCCGGGATGCCGGCCGATGCGCGGATTCACGTGGGGCCCACGCATGATTGACCAGGGAACCGAGCCTGCGCTGCAGGCGCGGGGACTGCGCAAGTTCTTCGACGGCTTCGCCGCGGTTGACGGGCTTGACGTGGCGGTGGGGCGGGGCGAGGTGTTCGGCCTGGTGGGGCCGGATGGAGCCGGCAAGACCACCACGCTGCGCATGATCTGCGGCGCGCTGCCGCCCACAGAGGGCTCGGTTGTGGTGGCGGGGTTCGACGTCGCCCGCCGGGGCGATGAGGTCCACCGGCGCATCGGGTATGTTCCTCAGCGTTTCAGCCTCTACCCGGAGTTGACGGTGGACGAGAACCTCCTCTTCCGCGCACGCGCACACGGGATGTCGGGGAAGCGGTTCGATGAGCGCCGGGAGAGCCTGCTCACCTTCACACGGTTGGGCAGGTTCAGGCGGCGGCTGGCGCGGGACCTCTCGGGCGGGATGAGGCAGAAGCTGGCGCTGGCGGCGGCGCTGCTGCACGAGCCCGAGGTGCTGGTGCTCGACGAACCGACCACCGGCGTGGACCCCGTCTCGCGCGGCGAGTTCTGGCAGATGTTGCTGGCGATGGCGGAAAAGGGAATGACCGTCATGATAGCAACCGCTTATATGGACGAGGCGGAGCGCTGCCGGCGGGTGGGGCTGCTGTACCGGGGGCGGCTGCTCCTACAGGGCACTCCACAGGAGATACGCCTGGCGGCGAACCTGACCTTGCTCGAAGTTACCTGCGAGCCGCTGCCGGAAAGCCGCCAGGCGGCGCAGCAAGTGCCGGGCGTGCGCTGGGTGGAGATGTTCGGTGACCGGCTTCATGTCGCCATAGACCAGGCGCAGACCGAGGCATTGATTCGTGAGAGCATGACGCGGGCCGGCGTCACGGTCCGCTCCGTTCGCCCGATCGAGCCGGGGATGGAGGACGCGTTCTTCGAACTCGTAAGGCAGCGGGAGGCGGGCGCATGAACGAGGCCGCCATCGAGGTCGAGGGGCTGACCAAGCGCTTCGGCGACTTCGTCGCGGTGGAGGCCGTGTCGTTCGCCGTCCCGCGGGGCGAGGTGTTCGGCCTGCTGGGACCCAACGGCGCGGGCAAGTCCACCACCATAAGAATGCTGTGCGGCATCCTGCTGCCGAGCGGCGGAAGCGGACGGGTAGCATCACACGACATCGTGACCGAGCCCGAGGCGGTGCGACAGCGGATCGGCTATATGTCGCAGCGGTTTTCGCTCTACCTCGACCTGACGGTGGCCGAGAACCTGGAGTTCTACGGCGGGGTCTACGGGCTGGACGCGGCGGGCCTGCGTGAACGCAAGCAGTGGGCGCTGCAGATGTCGGGCCTGGCGGAACAGCAGGACAAGCTCACGGCCGACCTCTCGGCCGGCTGGCGACAGCGCCTCGCGCTCGGGTGCGCCCTCCTTCATCGTCCGGAGGTCGTCTTCCTCGACGAGCCCACGGCGGGAGCCGACCCGATCTCGCGCCGGCAGTTCTGGGAGGTGATCTACCAGCTTCGGTCCGAGGGGATAACGACTCTCGTCAGCACCCACTATATGGACGAGGCCGAGCGATGCGATCGCCTTGGGTTCATTTTCTCAGGCCGGTTGGTCGCCCTCGACCGGCCGGACAGGTTGAAGCGAGCGCCTGCCGGGCAACTGCTCGTCGCGGTCGAATGTGACCGGCCGGCCGCCGCCGTCGAGGCGCTGACGGGGCGCCAGGGGGTCGTGTACGCGAGGCTCCATCGAGCCGGCCTTCATGTGCTGGTGGAGGCGCGCGAGGGATCGGCTCAGTGGCTGCGGGGCGAGCTGGAAGCGTCCGGGTTCGCGGTGGCGAGGGCGGAGCCGGTGGGGCCGTCTCTCGAGGACGTGTTCGTCTCACTGATACGCGATGCCGAGGAGCCCACCTCTGCCAAGGCTTCGGCGGACAAGCCCGCGGAAGGTTCGCCATGAGCGCGCGCCGCGTCTGGGCGGTAATGGAGAAGGAGATCCTTTACCTCCTGCGCGATCCGCGCAGCCTGGGTGTGACGCTCCTGCTGCCGGTCGTGCTGCTCATCCTCTTCGGCTATGCGATCAACTTCGATGTGAAGAACATCCGGCTGGCGGTCTACGATCCGGACCGCACCCCGACCAGCCGCGATCTCGTGCGCGCGCTGACCAACACCCACTACTTCCGGTTGGTCCGCATGCTGGAGTCCACGCGAGAGGCCGATGAGGTGCTGGCCGCGGGCCGAGCCCAGGCCGTGCTGATCATCCCAGCTCGCTTCTCGGCCGACCTGGCTGCCGGCCGGCCGACCGATGTCCAGACGATCATCAACGGCGCCGACTCGCTCACGGCGAACGTGGCGCTGGGCTACCTGGAGGCGATGATCCAGGAATGGTCACGGCGCCGGGAGCCGCGGGCGCGCGGCGCGAGCGTGACCCCCATCGAGCCAAAGGTCCGCATCTGGTTCAATGAAGATCTGTCGAGCGTCAAGTTCATCACGCCCGGCCTGGTGGTGGTCATCTTGATGATGCTGGCGGCCCTGCTCACTTCCCAGACCATCGTGCGCGAGCGCGAGCAGGGGACGATGGAGGGGCTCGTGGTCTCTCCGATTACGGCGCGGGAGATCATGCTGGGCAAGCTCCTCCCCTATGTCGCGATCGCACTCGCGGATGTTGCGCTGGTGGCGTTGGCCGGTCGGCTTCTGTTCCACGTCCCACTGCGCGGGAGCCCCGCCCTGCTGCTTGCCCTGCTGCTCCTCTATCTGCTGGCCGCGCTGGGCATCGGCTTGTTGATCTCGGCGGTGGCGCGCAGCCAGCAGGTCACGTATCTGATCGCGCTGATCGCCACGCTCCTGCCGACCATCCTGCTGACGGGCTTTATCTTCCCGGTGTCGAGCATGCCGAGGGTCTTGCAGGCGGTGGTGCAGCTTCATCCCGCGACGCACTTCATGGTCATCGCGCGCGCCATCAGCTTGAGAGGAGCGGGGCTCGCCGATCTCTGGCCGCGGGCGCTGGCGCTGGCCGGGTTGTCGGCGGCGATACTGAGCCTGGCGACCGCGAAGTTCAGAAAGACCCTGTGAGGGGCCGATGAGGCGCCGGCTGCGGCATGTGATCCGAAAAGAGCTGCTTCAGATCAGGCGGGACCGCCGGATCATGGCGATGCTCATCGTCGCCCCACTCTTCCAGCTTTTCATCTTCGGCTATGCCGTTTCCCTCGACATCAAGCACGTGCCCCTGGTCGTGTGTGACCGCGATCGGAGCGCGGAGAGCCGGGAGCTGGTCGAGAGCTTCTTCCGCTCCGAGTACTTCGACCTCGAGCGGCGCGTGGATTGGCCGGCGGAGTTCGACGAATATCTCACCTCGGGCCGCGCGCTGGTTGCGGTGTACCTCCCCGATGACTTCTCCAAGCGCCGGGCGCGGGGCGAAACGGCGGAGATGCAGGTCATCATAGATGGCACCGATATGAACTCGGCGGGCGTGGCCGCGGGCTACGTGGGCGCGCTGGTCAAGCATCACGTCGAGCGGCAGATGAGAGCAGCGCGCGTTCGAGCCCCTGTGTCGAACCAGCCCCGCATCTGGTACAACCCGGACCTGAACAGCGTGAACTACATGGTGCCGGCCGTGATCTGCACGATCCTGGCGACCGTGATGACGGCGGCGACCGCGCTCGGGCTGGTGCGGGAGCGGGAAGCGGGCACGCTGGAGCAGTTGATCGTGACCCCGATCCGGCCCATCGAGCTGATGCTCGGCAAGACCCTGCCGTTCGCCGGCATCGGCCTGCTGGATGTGGGCCTGATCGTGCTGCTCGCACGCTTCTGGTTCGGCGTGGAGGTTGCGGGGAGCGTGCCCCTGCTCTTCCTGTCGGCCGCGTTGTTTCTGCTGACCACGCTCGGGCTGGGGATGTTCATCTCGACCGTCTCGCGGACCCAGCAGCAAGCGATGTTGACCGCCTTCTTCGTCATCATCCCATCGGTCCTGCTGTCGGGGTTCGTGTTCCCCATCGCCAACATGCCCCAGGTCGTGCAATGGCTCACCTACTTCATCCCCCTGCGGTACTTCGTTACAATCGTGCGAGGAATCTTCTTGCAGGGCGTCGGAACTGGAGTGCTGTGGCCACAGTTCCTGGCCCTGGTCGTATCCGGCGGCGCCATCTTCACGTTGAGCGCGCTGCGATTCCAGAAGCGACTTGGATAGGAGGCCTAATCTTGGCCGTCACCACACGACCGGTCATCATGGGCACACACGGCGCGACGGCGGCCGGGCATTACCTGGCCGCGCAGGCTGGCCTGCGCATGCTCGAGCTCGGCGGGAACGCGGTGGACGCAGGGGTGGCGATGGGCTTCGCCTTGGCGGTGCTGAAGCCGCATCAGAACGGGATCGCAGGCGAAGCGCCCCTCCTCATCTACTCGGCGGATCGAGCTCGCGTCTTTGCGATCAACGGCCACGGTGTGGCGCCGCAGGCCGCCACCATAGCGCGATTTCGGGGGATGGGGATAGACCTGATCCCGGGCGACGGCTTCCTGCCGGCCGTCGTGCCGGCGGCTGTTGACGCCTATATCACAGCCCTTGCGGTCTTCGGCACAATGCCGCTGGCAGAGGTGATTGCCCCCGCGCTGGAGCTGGCCGGCGGCGGCTTCCCCATGTACGCGCGGCTGCGGGAAGCCATCAGTTCGAGCCTGCCCCGCTGGCAAGAGCGCTATCCGAGCAGTCTGCCGGCCTTCGCGCCGGGAGGGAAGGTGCCGGTGGTGGGCGACCTCTACGTGCAGTCAGACTGGGCGAGCGCGATGTCCCTGCTGGTGGAGGCGGAGCGAGCCGCCGCGCGGGGCGGGCGCATGTCCGGGCTGCGCGCCGCCCGCGACGTCTTCTACAAGGGCGAGATCGCGGCTGAGATAGTGCGGTTCTCGCGCGAGACCGAGGTGTTGGACGACTCGGGCGAGGCCCATGCGGGGCTGCTGACGGAGGAGGATTTCGCGGCCTATCGCGCGCGGGTCGAGCGCCCCGTCAGCACCGACTACCGCGGCCTGACCGTGCACAAGTGCAGCTTCTGGTGCCAGGGGCCGGTGTTCCTTCAGCAGCTCAACCTGCTGGAGGGTTTCGACCTCGCCGCGATGGGCCACAACCGCGCCGACTACATTCACACCGTCATCGAGTGCGCCAAGCTCGCGTTTGCCGATCGCAATGCGCACTACGCCGACCCGGAGTTCGTGGAGGTCCCGCTGACGCGGCTGCTATCCAAGGAGTATGCGGACGACCGCAGGCGGCTGGTTGACCCGAAACGCGCCTCGATGGAAGACAGGCCCGGCGACCTGCCGCCAGGCCGAAAGCGGCCGCCGGAGCCGGCCGATCCGAACGCACCCTGGCCCACCACCGACGGAGGCGACACAACGAAGTGCGAGGCCGTTGATCGCTTCGGGAACATGATCTCGATCACGCCGAGCGGCGGTTGGTTCATGACCTCCCCGGTTGTCCCGGGGCTCGGCTTTCCGCTGGGGACCAGGGGGCAGATGTTCGAGCTCGACCCGGAGCATCCCAACTGCCTCGCGCCGGGCAAGCGGCCGCGCAGCACCCTTACGCCGACGCTCGCGACCAGGAACGGTCGCCCCTGGATGGCCTTCGGCAGCCCGGGCGGCGACTGCCAGGACCAGTGGGCGCTGCTGTTCTTCCTCAACCACGTGGACTTCGGGATGGACCTTCAGGAAGCGATAGATGCGCCGACCTTCCACACCGTCCACTTCCGGAACTCCTTCTACCCGAGAGCTGCCTTTCCCGGAAGGATGGTGGTCGAGGGGCGCATCGGCGAAGACGTGCGCAGAGACCTGGAAGCGAGAGGACATACAGTCGAGGTCGCCGGAGACTGGTCCAACAGCAACACGATCGTCGTGCAGTTCGACGCCGAAACCGGCGTGGTCTCCGCGGCCGCGACAACGAGAAACGTCAGCTACGCGGTGGGGTGGTGAGTCATTCGAAGTCGCCTATCCATCGCACGAAACCGGTTCCGGCAGCGCGTTGCACCAGCCGTCTATCGGCGGAGTAGCATTCACAGCCATTGTCCTCAGCCAGCGCGAGGTAGGCAGCGTCATATGCCGAGATCCCGTTGTCCAGCGCTAGACCCCAGGTGCGCTGGACGTTCTTGGGGAACGATGCGACCCCGACGTTGAGTTCCAGAAGGGTGCCGAAAGCCTCCTCGCCTTGCTGCCGTGGAATCCGACCCCTGGCCACCGCGGTCCTGAGGGCGTTCAGCACTTCGTAATACCAGAGGACGGGAACGAGTAGCCCTATCTCACCTCGCTGTGAGGCCAATAGGAGTCGGCCTGAGGCGGCGGAAACCTCCTGGTCCTCGTCGCTGAGCACCCACGAAACCGCAACGCTCGCGTCAGCTACCGTCAGGCGCACCGCGGCGCTCCAGCTCGGCACGACTCTCGGCCAGAATCTCCGCCAGCGTTGGGCTACCACCGGCAAGGCGTTCCCGGAGAGCCAGGAGTCTGAGCGCAGCCGCCTCCCCGCGTCGCCGGTCCGCTACGGGTCCGACAGTGACTCGTTCGAGGTCCTCCATTCGCACACGCCATTCCTTGCCCCCGAGCTTTGCGGCAGGGAGCAATCCACGCCTGATCCAGCGCCGGACAGTCTGGGGGTTCAGCTTCAGCCGCTTGGCCACATCATCAACTGTCAGAAAGTCCGATGCCATTTCGTGTTGAATAGTACCACAAGATACCGCAAAGTCAAGCAAAATCTAAGGAATACCCGCCCTGGGGTGGTGACCGCCCTGAGTCCTCACCGCCCCTTCGGGAAGAACTCCAGCCGCGTCCGCGTCCGGAGGATTGTGTCCATCCGGGCCGGCCGGCCGTTCATCGTCACCTCTTTCACCTCTTCCTCGAAGACGTTGATGCTCTCCAGAATATCGCGGATGCGCATGCCGCCAGTGTCGGGGAGGGTGAAGCTCAACTCGTCCTGGCCGACGCCGGAGGTCTGACGGAGATGCCCGTGGACTGTGATGGTAACTCTCATCCGATAGCTCAGTCTTCGGGTTCCACCACCGCGATGCCGTCTCTCTGCAACCTCTCGATGAGCTGGGCGCGGGCGGAGGCGACCACGCCCTGGTACTCGCCGCGGTAGGAGCGAAGCTGCCGGGCGAGCGTGAGCTGCGCCGCGCGCAGGTCGGCCGACCGCTCCTCCGTCATGGCGATATCGGGCGACTTGGTGTTGGCGATATACGGCATCACCTGCTCCACGTATTCGAGCCGACCGCCGCGAGGCGGCTTGGCCTCGACAACGATGCGGCCCCGGAAGGCGATCTGCTCTCCGCCGGGGCTGGTCGTGGTGGCAACCTTCGCCGATAGGGTCACCTGCTGGATGCCCTTTGTGCGAAGCGCCCGGACCATCTCTTCTACGGTCTTGAACTGTCGTGGCAAAGCAAGTCCCTCTTAGCTCGACATACCAGCGCTTTATGTCAGTGTCAGCGAAGCGTCTCCAGCAGGAACTCGCGGGAGACGGAGATCGCCTCTGACTTGAACCCCAGGCCGGAGAAGACGTGGTCGGCATCCTTGACGAGGTGAACCCGACAGCGGCCGCCCAGCGCGAGGCGATAGTCGGAGGCATCAGAGGGCGGGACGGTCTCGTCTTTCGCGCCGTGCACTACCAGGCTCGGGCCGGCGTAGCCGGCGACCGCATCAAGCGGCTGTATGCTCGGCAGCTCTTCGTAGAAGGCCCTGCCCACCGGCCATCCCTCCATGTCGAGAACCCGCTGATCCCCAAAGGCAGGAAGGAGCCGATCCCGCAGCCGCTGCGGGTGGGCGACCGCGGCCCACAAGACCAGCGCACGCACGCGCACCTCGCGCCCCGCGAGGCAGGCGGCTACGCATCCGCCGAGGCTCAGGCCCAGTAGGCCGAGGCGTTTGCTGTCAGCCTCGGGCCTTCCCGCCAGGAAGTCCAGGGCAGCTTCGGCGTCTTCTATCTCACGCGAAACGGTCATCTCGCTGAACTCGCCGCCGCTGTCGCCGGAGCCGCGGAAGTCGAATCTAAGGGTCAAGATTCCATGCTCGGCGAAATCCCGGGCGGCGCTGACGAAGAGCCGGTGGGCCTCGGCCTTGTGGCCGGTGAAGCCGTGGCACATGACAAGGCCCGGCGCGGGGGTCTTGGCAGGGACGTGCAGGACCCCGAACACCTGATCCTCGCCGGACTGAAACGAAATCTGAAGCTCCACGAATGCCTCCCGGCCAGGCAGGATTCTGTGCCCGCGGGCTTCCTCCTGCCCGCGCTTGCCCTCCAGGGGCTCTCACAGCCTTTGTAGGGCCTTCCAGCTCCGGCTAAGGCTGGCGCCCCGACGGAGGCGGACGCCGGGGCGCCTATGGGTGGTGGGGGGTTGCGGTCCCCATTCAGCGGCCTGCTAAGCGGCCGCCCGACTTAAGTTACCGCATAACGAGTGGGCATTATCAGACGCGTTTCTCATCGCCTAGGAAGCGCTCGCACGTGTGGGATGTAGTAGGAAAGCAGAGCGGCGGCGACAAGCAAGAGCCAAGCAAGCGGGCTGAGCTGGCCCAGATAGGCTGGAAAGGCGTACAAGGCGCCCAGGAAGTCCGGCCCGCCCCCGCTGAGTCGGCCGTAAGCCTGGGGCTGGGTGCGCAAAAAGGTCAGGAAGTAGGCGACGAAGACGCCGGCGATGGTCAGGGCGCCGGCGATCTGCTGCAGCGAGCAGCTCCGCTTGTCGCCAGCCCCCTTCATGACCCCGTAGCCGACCACGCCACCCAGAATCGGCGCAGCAATGTCAAAGGTGCTCCTGGTCAGGACGGCTATCTGCGACCAGGCGAAAGCGGCCGCCCCGGCCGCCACCAGCCCGCACAGGAAGCCGCAGGGACAGTTCACGCGTTCGGTCTCGGCCTTGTACTCGGCCTCCACTCGCTCGCGAAGGCGGTTTCGGCAGCCCGGACAAACCGAGCGGCCCTTCAGCTTCGTCTCGCATTGCGGGCAGACGGGGTTGCCGCACAAGTAGCAGTTGTACGGAGCAAATTGGTCGCGATGGTTGATGCAGTTCATATCCGACCTCGCAGCAAGTGTGACTACCCTTGCACGGGTCGCAAGTGGGAGATAGGAAGCTCAGAAGAGGACCCTCAGGATCGTCCCCCACTGGCTGGATCCGAGCCCATTGTAGCAGGGAGGCGTCGGAGGTCAAGGGCCGGCTGGAGGCAGGAGCGAGAGGGTGGCTGAGCCAACTGTGAGGCGGAGGTGAACGATGACGGCAGATAGAGCGACCGGGAGCGCAGCGCTTCCGGTGTGTTGGGAGGAGCTTACGGCCTCGGATTTCCCCTCGGCCCTGCGGAAGGCGCGCGGCGTGTGCGTGCTTCCCATCGGCGTGATCGAGAAGCATGGACCACACTTGCCGCTGGGCACGGATGTTATGGCGGCGCGGGCGGCCGCAATCGCGGCGGCCAAGCAGGACTACGCAGTCGTCTTCCCCTGGTACTACTTCGGCCAGATCTTCGAGGCGAAGCACCAGCCCGGATGCATCGCCATCAAAGCCGATCTGCTCAGCGCTTTGCTAGAGAGCATCTGCGATGAGATCGCCCGCAACGGCTTCGACAAGATCCTGGTGGTCAACGGGCACGGCGGGAACAACCACTGGCTCGGGTTCTTCTGCCAGATGCAGCTCGCCGAGCCCCGCGAGTATGTTGTCTACGTGGCGCAGAACAGCATTGACCCCGAGATCGCCAAGCTGATCGGCGCACGCCGCAAGACGAACTGGGGCGGCCATGCCGATGAGATGGAGTCGAGCTGGATGATGGCGCTCCGCCCGGACCTGGTCAAGCTGGAACGCGCCGGAGACGAGAACGGCCGCCCGCGGGGCAACCTCAAGCACTTGCCTGATGTTCAAACAGGCATCTGGTGGTACGCCGACTTCCCACAGCATTACGCAGGTGATGCCCGACCGGCGAACGAAGAGCTGGGCAAGCTGGCGCTGGACGGCATGGCGAGGGCGCTGGCGCGGGTGTTGAGGGCGGTGAAGAAGGACGGGGTCGCGCGGAAGCTGCAAGACGAGTTCCACTCGCAGGCGCTGGCGCCACTTGGCAGGACTCCCGGCCGGAAGGCCCGCTGAGTGTCCGGTCAGGTGGGTGGGCGAGGCTGGAGTCAGGCAGCAACTTGGGCGTCCGTCGCACTCGGCCTTGCTCTCGCCGGGGCGCTGTGGACAACAGGGCCGGCCGCGCCGAATGCCGCCTGGGCGCCGGCCTTCTTGCGCGGGTATGCGGCGGCGTGGGCGTGCTACGTCGTCGCGGGGGTGGTCGTGAGCCGGGCCAGGCAGTTGCCGCGGTGGGTCCTGGTCTGGATCGTGGTGGCCGCGGTTGGCATGCGCTTGGTCGCGCTCGCGCGAACTCCTCCCCTATCCACCGATGTCTGCCGATACCTCTGGGACGGGCGAGTGGCGAATGCGGGCCTGAACCCGTTTGCCTATCCGCCCGACGCGCCGGAGCTTCGCCGATTGCGGGATCGCAATTGGCGCGAGATCAACTTCAAGCATATCCCGACGATCTACCCGCCGGCCGCGCAGATGCTGTTCGCAGGCCTGGCGAGAGCGCGCGAAAGAGATGCGGAGGCCTTTCGGTGGACCTTCGCCCTTTTCGACACGGGGAGCCTGCTGGTTCTGGTCGCGCTGCTGCGGCGGACGGGGCGGCCCCCACCGCGTGTGATCTGGTACGCGTGGTGTCCTCTCGCCATCACCGAGGTCACGGCCGGCGCGCATGTGGACGCGCTCGCGCTGTTTCTGTTCTTGCTCGCGCTCCTGGCGACCCCGCGCGATGATGCTCGGCCGGGGATCGCGAGCGGCTGCCTGCTGGCCGCCTCGGTGATGGCCAAGGGCTACGCCCTGCTGGCCGTTCCTTTCTTCGTCCGGCGGGGCGGATGGCGGTTCCCGCTCGCGTTCGTCGTCGTGTGCGCGGTGCTCTTAACCCCCTATGCCGAAGCAGGACCGCAGCTCTTCACCGGCCTCCAGGCCTACACGGCGGCCTGGGAGACCAATGCCAGCATCTTTCTGGTGATTGATCGGCTGCTGGCGCGGGTCACCGAGGGCCATTTCGGCCTGGCCCGCTGGGTGACAACGGGGATGGTGCTCGTTCTCATCGCGATGCTGCTATGGCGGCAGAAGCCGGGGCTAGAGTGGCTGTTGGGCGCGAGCTTCGCCGCGTTCGGCGCGCAGCTATTCCTCGGCGCGCCGACGCTTCCCTGGTACGCTATCTGGCTTGCACCTGCTCTGTGCTGGTGGGCGATCCCGGGCGTGACGCTGTTCACGCTCACGGTCTCGACGCAGTACTACGGCCGCTGGCTCTACCCTGGCGACCACGCCGCGCAGTACGCCTTGCTGTGGGCCGGGTATATGCCGGTGTACCTGCTGCTGGTCGGACAGCTCATCTACCAGCGCCTTGACCGGCGTCGTTCAGCACCCGTTCATGCTCCATAGACTCGACGGCACAGCAGCGTGCCTGCTAGGGCCTTGGGTCCCTTTGATGATCTGGAGACATGTGGCAGTCGGGCCGCCACCTTAGCAGCCGAAGGGCGGTGGCAAGGATGATGGCGCCGGCCTGCACAGAGGCCTTGAGCGATCCGGTGATCTTCGAGCGGCCGATACGCTTGCGGTAGGAAACCGGGACCTCGACGGTCCGCGCCCGCAGCCGCGCCGCCTTGGCCTGCATCTCCATCGTCCAGCCGAAGCCTCGGTCTTGCATGTTCAGCGCCAGCAAAGTCTCGTAGCGGATGGCTCGAAAGGGCCCGAGGTCGGTGGTGGGCTGATGGTAGAGGTGTGTGAGGATGAGGCCGGAGAGCCAGTTCCCGAAGCGCGAATGAGGCGGCAGCGCGCCGCGCTCGCGCACACCCAGCATCCGCGAGCCGATGACCAGATCGGCGCGCCCCTCGAGGATGGGCTGCACCAGCTCGGGCAGCAGCGCGGGGTCGTCGCTGAAGTCCGCATCGAGAAAGGCGACGACCTCGGGTTGGCGGAGGGCGGCGATGCCGGCGAGGCAGGCCGCTCCGTAGCCGCGGTGTGGTTCCGCTATGACGCGGGCGCCGCTCTGCCCGGCGATCTCGGCCGTGCCATCGGTGGACCCGTTATCCACGACTACGATGTCGGCTGACAGGCTCTGGGGAATCGCCTCGACGACGCGCGCGATTGACTGCTCTTCGTTGAGGGCCGGGATGATGACGGCGATACGGGCGAGAGGAAGGCTCACGCGTCCTGGCCCTCGAGGTCGCAGAGGTAGTCCCAGGTTCGGAGGCAGGTGATCGGCTCGCCGGCCACGGCTTTCCTCGATAGCTCGCTTCGGAGATGGTCCAGCGCTTCCGGAGTGTCAACATCATACCACGGCTCGAGCAGCGCGACGGAGAGCCCCCGCCGTTTGGCGCGAGAGAGTGTGTCAACGAGAACATGGTCCGAGCTCCATTCGATGCCGCGGAACAGCCCGGGGACCAACTCGCGCATCCCTACCAGGTAATAGCCACCGTCAAGACAGGGGCCGAGGACGAGATCGCTGTCAACAGACAAAGCGAGAGCTTCGTCAACGAGCCGGGTCGGCAGATCCGGCGCGTCGGTCCCCACAACGGCGACCCGTGGATAGCCTTGTTCCAGCGCCGAGCCGACGGAGTTGCTGATCCGCTCGCCGAGGTCGGCCCCGGACTGAACGAACAGCTCTGCGGATGGGCACGCATCGGCCGCCAGTCCCCTGACGGGCTCGGCATCCTCGGGCTCGGCAATGGCCACGATGATGTGAGCGGGAACAGGGCGCAGGCTGCCCAGCACGTCCAGGATGAAGCACCTGTGCAGCTCTGCCGCTCCTGCTGGCCCAAGCGCGGGGATCAGGCGGGTCTTTGTGGCGCCCGCACGCGGAGCGCGCGTGAACACGATCACGGCCGGCGGTCTTTCCATACCTGGTTGCCCCTCTTGTCTGGGGACCTCGGCTATCCTTCAGCCGGGGACAACGAGATCGCCCCCGGGCTGCGGGGACCGGGGGCGATGCTCTCAAGCCGTGGAAGGAGGAGAGAGGCGTTATTGCTTCCAGAAGCGCAGGAAGCCGAGCGTGGCACGCGGCCGGTGGCCGGCGCGCTTGAGCTCTTCGACTTCCCGCTCGGCGCCGTCGTGGCCCAGCTCTTTGGCACGCACGAAGGCTTCGACTGCTTGCTCCCGCTGGCCCAGCGCGAGCAGCGTCTTGCCGAGGAGGAAGCGGAAATCCGCGTTGCTGCCGTCCATGTCAACAAGCTCTTGGTAGCAGATCAAGGCCTTCGCGTGGTCGCCCGTGCGGCGATAGCCGTTGGCCCTAAGCAGCACCTCGGTGATGCGGGCCGGGTCGGCAAGGACAACATTGCGGCGGACATTCTCTTGCCGAACGCCAAGCCCCAGGTTGCCGACGAAGAGGCCGCTGAAGTCCAGCGCCTCGACCTCGGGCAGGAACTGCGCGCGAAGCCAGTCGGCCTTGCGCACGTACTCCTTGCGCTCCTTCGCGTCTTCCTTCGGAACGTCCGTTGGCTTCTCGGCGACGATGGTCACGATGCCGCTCGCCGGGGCCCGCCCGGTGGCGGGCGCGGCGGGCTCCGCGGCTTCTTGCGCGGAGGCGACTTCAGGCACTTCCACCGCGAGCGGGGTCAAGGGAGCGACGGGCCCGCCCGCCGTCCGTATGGCGGGTCCCTCGACCGGCCTGGCTGTCTCTGCGGGAGCAGGCGCGGCCGGCGCGGTCGGCCCAGGCCAGGCGGAGGCCGGCCTGGAACTGCTCTC
>Ga0315291_10006509_pt1 | contig 14510 bp, 12 predicted proteins | sample YL17G12_20_MG_FD_203070 | JGI IMG/M metagenome (GOLD analysis project Ga0315291, IMG submission 203070) | Sediment microbial communities from Yellowstone Lake, YNP, Wyoming, USA - YL17G12_20 | ecosystem: Environmental > Aquatic > Freshwater > Lake > Sediment | place: USA: Wyoming | collected...
TCACCAGAAAATGGAGGTGCACGTGTAGATTAATCCGGTCCCCAAAGGTCTGGATGGTTAATCCGCTTGGCATGGCACGATGGGCAGAATCCCCTTGTCCGGCAAGAGAACATAACGAGCCGCTCCTCGGCGCAGTCGGGACACCTGATGCGGGCAGCGTTTCGCAGTCCTCATGAGCCGGCAACGGATCATGAGGGCGAACCCGCATTTCGGATTGAAGGCTCCCTGAACACCTTTGAGTCCGTCGATCACCGCGATCAGCGGAGCAATATCTCAGCGCGCCAGGCCGTTTCGTTAATCTGAAAGCAAGCCCCCGCTACCAATCACACGAACCCCGGCCCCGCGTCGGGGTTTCTGTTGCTGGCGGGCGTCCGTTATCGACTCCTACCAACCCATCGTGAGCGTCGCCTTCCTGGCAGCCTGATCAGCCCTTCTGCTTCGCCAGCACCTTGCGTGCTTCCTTGCGCTGCTTCGCGAGGACATCAGCCCACGCCTGCAGCGGGTCCGTAACGCCGCATCGGCTCGATGCAAGACGCTCCGAGCGCCTACCACATGCCGCCGAGAGCTACGGTGATTGCTTCGCCGTTCACGCCCCCGGCAGCGTCGCTGCACAGGAACGCGATCACCTGCGCGACCTCGCGCGGATCCAGGACACGGTTCTGCGGGTAGATGGCGGCGCGCTCGCGCCACACCTGCTCAACGCTGATGCCGCGCCGTTCGGCTTCCGTCTTCGCCGAGCGCTCGGCCATTGCCGTTCGCACCCAGCCAGGCAGCACTGCGTTTGATGTGACTCCGAACGGCCCGGCGTCCTGGGCGACCGCACGTGCGAGCCCGATAACCCCATGCTTGGAGGCGGTGTACGCGCTGCCGGAGCGTTCCGCTTTCTCGCCGGCAGTCGAACTGGTGAATACGAGCCGGCCGAAGCCGCGCTTGCACATCCCGCCTACCGTCAGCCGCGCGAGCTCGAACGGACCGTCGAGGTTGATGCGCATGGTCTCGCGCCAGACCTCGGGATCCTGCTCCCACACCAGCCGCTCATGGGCTGAGCCGATGCCGTGGTTCACGACCAATACATCGATCGGCCCCAGTCGTCGCTCAGTCTCGGCAACGGCCAGGGCGCAACCCTCGGCGGTGCCGAGGTCGGCCACAACGTATTCGAGGCCAACGGCCGCCAGTTCCGTCGCGCTGCGTGACACGACCATCACACGCGCCCCCGCTGCCGACAGCAGCAGCGCCGCCTCGCGCCCGATCCCCCGGCCGCCGCCCGTGACCAGCGCCACACGTCCGTTCATCGCTCAGCTCTCGTATTCGTGTTCGCGGAATCGTCGCTCGCTCGCCTGGCGCGCACAATCGTTCCAACTTCCCCAGCACCTCCCTTGAAAGCGGACATTCCCCAGGATTCGGTTGCGCGGCGCTCGCCAACCTGTGGCCGGCTGAGACAGACTCTGGCCCCGCGCCGGGGTTTCTGTTTATGCATTTTGGATGTGCCTTTTAGTTGAGCCATAATGGCACGACGTGACGGCCGTCAGAAGCATTCGTCGCCCAGATCCAATCTGGCGAGTGCCACAGTAAGGATAAGTATTTCCTTTTTTCGTGACGCCACGAATTCCTGCTCCGACCGATGAAGTTCCCAACGTGACCACATTGGTAATATACTTCCGGCCGCTCGGCGATGTCAATGACACCGAAAAATGTGAAAATCGAGCCCGAAAAGCATATGGGGACGGTAGAAATATTCCCCGCTCTCCTCGGCCGCCGGCAGGGCGACCTGCTCGAAGGCATGGGACGGCGGCTCTCATGGAAGTCATGAGGACTGCAAGGCCGAGGCTTCGCCGCCACAAACCCAAGCTTCAGGTGGAGGCGATGACCGCGAAAGTGCCGACCGCTCGCCGGGGCGTCGGCCCGCTTCCCCCTTTTTTAAGAACGGCCTAAAATGAAGAGCCTGGGCGATGATCACTGGGGCCATGCCCAAGGCCAGCCAGGAAACGCAAGAGAACCTCTGGAATTGGTGTCGTATCCCTGGAATTCCAGGTATCACCAGAAATCAGCGTCATCGCACAAGAAGAAAGAATCCTATCGGCAATTTTAGGACTGGAAGAGAACCGTTTACTACAGCTCGCAACTCGCCTACAATGAAGAGACGAACGATGTTTGAAGATACGATCATCGCGATCTCGACGCCGCCGGGACAGGGCGGATTGGGTATCGTGAGGCTTAGCGGAAAGAGAGCGCTGGCCGTCGCGAAAAAAGTCTTCAAGCCCAAAAAGGGCCCGGTCCCGATAGGGAAACCAGTCTTCGGCGTCATCCAAGGGACGAACGCGGACGGGCCGCTGGATGAAGCGTTTCTGACTTATTTCAAAGCGCCGCGGTCCTATACCCGGGAGGACATCGCCGAGATCAGTTGTCATGGGAGCCCGGTCGTCCTTGAGGAGATCGTCAGGCTGGGGGTTAAGCTGGGAGCGAGGCATGCCCGGCCCGGCGAATTCACCTTGCGCGCCTACCTCAACGGCCGGCTGGACATCATTCAGGCGGAGGCGGTCAACGACCTCATCAGGGCCGTTTCCCTGACCCAAGCCCGGATCTCATTCAAGCAGCTTGGCGGAAGCCTTTCACGACGGATAGGGTCAATCCGTGAAATGATCGTCCACGTTCTATCCCGGGTCGAGGCCGGGATCGAATTCCCCGACGAAAATCTCGGGATCACCAGGGGAGGAACGATCAAGGAGCTTAAGAGCGTCATCGACGACATTAAGGAACTCATCGCCGGCTACGACGCCGGCCGGTCCCTTGTAGAAGGGACGACACTGGCTATAGCCGGCAGGACAAACGTCGGGAAATCGACCCTCTTCAATGCCCTGCTCGGGCAGGAGCGGGCCATCGTCACCCCTTATCCCGGGACGACCCGGGATTTTCTTAAGGAGCAGCTGGTCATCCGCGGCGCTGTCTTCAATCTCATCGACATGGCTGGGCTGGGGCGGCCCGCTCATCCTGTGGAACAAGAAGGGATACGCCGGGGGGAGCAATTGGCCGGGGAGGCTGCGGGCGTCCTCCTGGTCTTTGACGGTTCCCGGCCGGCCGGCCGGGAAGATGCTCGCCTCCTAGAGAGGTTTTGGAATCATGATATCATTATTATTATCAATAAGATAGACATGCCAAGGAAGTTCGAAAGGGCTGTGGTCTGTCATTCGGCCGGCGACATCCCGGTCGTCGAAATTTCGGCCCTGAAGGGGTTGAACCTCGACGTTCTGAAAAAGCGGATCCACGGCCTGTTCGTTTCATCATCACGGGGCCGTGAGGACATGGTCCTTCATTCACGGCAGAAAATCATCCTGGGCGAGATTCTCGAAGTCCTTGAGGCGGCCCGCTCGGCGTTCCTGGACGGCCACTCAGAAGAGGTGGGCGCCGAAGAGCTCCATAAAGCGATTCCCATGGTTGGCCGGCTGACGGGAGAGATCAAAGTCCGGGAAGTTCTTGACGATATCTTCTCGAGGTTCTGCGTCGGGAAATGAGATGAAACTTCCGGATCATGACGTCATCGTTATCGGCGCCGGCCATGCGGGCTGTGAAGCGGCCGCCGCGACGAGCGCCATGGGGTTGCAAACCTGTCTGATCACCATAAACCTTGAAACCATCGCCCAGATGTCCTGCAATCCGGCCATCGGCGGCCTGGCCAAAGGACATCTCGTCCGGGAGATCGACTCCCTTGGCGGTTTGATGGGACTCCTGGCTGATGAGACGGGAATCCAGTTTCGCCTGCTCAACCGGAGCCGGGGCGGGGCCGTCCAGGCGCCACGAGCCCAGTGCGACAAAGCCGGATACCGGCTGGCCATGAAGCGCCGCTTGGAACGCATGCCAGGGCTGAGCTTGTATCAGGGAATTGTCTCGGAGATCGTCGTCCGGTCCGGCAGGGCTTGCGGCGTCAGGACCCTGGATGGGGCGGTGATCTCGAGCCGGGCCGTGATCGTTACGACGGGGACGTTCCTGAATGGGCTTATACATATAGGCCTGCACAGCTATCCGGCCGGAAGGGCCAACGAGCCGCCTTCCCATGAGCTGGGCGAGGACCTTCGAAAACTCGGATTCATGATCTTCCGGTTGAAAACGGGGACTCCCATGAGATTAGATGGGACGACCATTGATTGGGGGCAATTCCTGTCCCAGCCCGGGGATGAGACGCCTGTCCCCTTCTCGTTCAGGACCAGAAAGGCCGTCGAGAACAAGGTCCTGTGTCATATCGGTCATACGAACGCCCGCACCCATGAAGTGATCCGGGGGAATCTTGACAAATCTCCCCTATACAGCGGGATGATTAGGGGAATCGGGCCCCGTTACTGTCCTTCCATTGAAGACAAGGTCGTTAAGTTCTCCCACCACGAGCGTCATCAGTTCTTTCTCGAACCCGAAGGGCTGGAAACGAACGAGGTCTATGTCAACGGGATGTCATCGAGCCTTCCTCTAGAAGTCCAGAAAAAGATCCTGGAGACAATTCCCGGCCTGGACCGGGCGAGGATCGTCCGGCCGGCCTATGGAATCGAATATGATGCTATTTCGCCGACCGAGCTTCTTCCCAGCCTCGAAACCCGAAGAATCGGAAACCTGTACCTGGCCGGGCAGATAAACGGAACTTCAGGCTATGAAGAGGCCGCCGCCCAAGGCCTGATGGCCGGGATCAACGCGGCCCTGAAAATCAGGAAGAAAAAACCGTTCATCCTACGAAGGGACCAAGCGTATATCGGCGTCCTCATAGACGACCTGATCACCAAAGGAGTAGAGGAGCCCTACAGGCTTTTCACGTCCAGGGCCGAATATAGGCTTCACTTGAGGATCGACAACGCCGATAGGAGGCTGATGCCGTTCGGCTGCGAGCTTGGCCTTATATCCAGGGAAGAATACCAGGAACAGGAGGCGAAGCAGAAGAGGATTCAAGCAGCCATGGTCTTTCTTGGGAAGGGGAAGGTAAAAGATAAAAATGAGGACACCATCACTTTAATAAAGTATTTGAAACAACCTGAAATCAGGATCCAAAATGTGTTAGAATATGGGAAATTCTCCGAATTCCTGAACAATGAGGAAATGCGGGCCATTGAATCCGAGGTCAAGTACGAAGGCTACCTCAAGAGACAGAAAAAGGAGGTCTCGAAGCTCAGGAGGACTGACAGGATGAAGATCCCAAATGGTTTGGATCTTGGAAAAGTGTCCGGATTGACGAGGGAAGCCTTGGAGAAGCTCGAAAAATATAGGCCCGGGACGATCGGCGAGGCCAAGAGAATTCCCGGACTGACCCCGGCCGCCTTGTTCAATCTGAGCGTATTCGTTGAGGCCGAACGAAGAAGGCGAACCGGTAAGGTAAAGAATGTTCCACGTGGAACATTAACTAAAAATGAATAAAATCATTGCCGTTGCTAATCAAAAGGGTGGGGTCGGAAAAACGACCACTTCCATCAACCTCGCTGCTGCCCTGGCCATGAAAAATATGAGGGTCCTGCTCGTGGACCTTGATCCCCAGGGGATGGCTACTTTGGGTCTAGGGAGACCGAAAGAGGCTAAAAAAGGCATCTATCAGGCCCTGCTCAACGGGGGGGACACGATGGATTATGTTCAGGGGGGAGGTTTAGACAATTTCTATATTTGCCCATGTTCCCCAGAGTTATCAGGCGCCGAGGTCGAGCTTTATTCTAAGGATAACAGGGAAAAATGGCTAAAGGGGGCTCTTGAGAAGATCAGGAAGTTTTTCAACTTCATCTTTATCGATTGTCCTCCTTCCTTAGGGTTTCTGACCATCAACGCCCTGACGGCGGCCGACTCCATCCTGATCCCGGTCCAATGTGAGTTCTTTTGCATGGAAGGAATTCCCGACCTCTTCCAGACCCTGGAAACCGTGAGGACGTATTTCAATCCGGAATTGGCCATCGAGGGTATCGTCCTGACCATGTACGATGAACGAACCAATCTTTCCAAACAGGTCGCCGAAGAGATCCGTAAGTCATTGAAAGGGATAACCTTCGAATCCGTCATCCCGAGGAGCGTCAGACTGGCGGAGGCTCCGAGCTTCGGGAAGCCGGTTGTCCTCTATGATATCAAGTCGAGAGGGGCTGAAGCCTATCTCAATCTCGCAGAGGAGATACTTCGCAGATGATAAAAAAAGCATTGGGAAAAGGTCTCAGCGCGTTCATTCCGGAGGAATTCGGGATCATCAAGGAAGAACGCTACGCTGAACTCGACGTCGAGCAGCTCAAGCCGAATCCTCTCCAACCCAGGATGAAGTTCAATGACCAGGCCATTGACGAGCTGGCCCAGTCCATTAAAGAGTCCGGGATCGTCCAGCCCGTTCTAGTCGTGCCGGATAATGGCCATTACAAGATCATCGTCGGGGAGCGGCGGTGGAGAGCTGCTAAGAAGGCGGGTTTGAAGAAGATCCCTGTCATGATCCGTAACCTGCCCCTGGAGAAACAGCTCGAGATCTCGATCGTAGAGAACATTCACCGGGAAGACCTCAATCCCATGGAGATAGCCTTAGCTTACCAGCGGATGTCCAGCGAATTGAATTACTCCCAACAGGACATTGCTGATAAGGTGGGGAAGGATCGGACGTCCGTCACCAATTACTTGAGGCTGTTGAAACTCCCTCAGGAGATCCGGGCGGGCCTCATCGAAGAAAATATCTCCATGGGTCACGCCAGGGCGCTTCTGGCGCTGGAAGAACCGGAGATCCAGCTCGCCGCCTTCCGACAGATCATTGACAAAGGCCTTTCGGTCCGCAATACCGAAAAACTCGTGAACCGAATGAAAGAAAGACCTCCCCGGGCGCAAAGGAGCCTGGAGGACCCGGATCTTCACGCACTCCAAGAGGAACTTCTAAAGATGCTGGGGACGAAGGTCCTGATCTCCGGCAACAGGAACAAAGGCGCCTTCAAGATCTTTTATTTCTCTCTGGATGATCTCAACCGCATCTTTGCAAGGATTAAAGGAGCATGATGATGAAAGATAAAGAAAGAGAGATCCTCGATTCGAAAATCGCCGGACTGATCGATCAGGGAACTGAGCTGAAAGGCGACTTGACCTTTAAGGGCTCATTTCGGATCGATGGCTATTTCAAGGGGACTGTCACTTCGGACTCTTTGCTCATCATCGGGGAGAGGGGCAAGGTCGAAGCTGATGTCAAGGTCGGCCAGATCGTCATCAACGGCGAGCTCAAGGGCAATATCCAGGCCTCCGATAGAGTGGAGATCCATAACAAAGGCAGGGTTTTCGGGACCATCCAGACCCCGCGGCTGATTGTGGAGGAGGGGGCCTATCTTGATGCCAACTGCCAGACAACAGAAAAAACCGCCCTGCCCCAACCCGGGCAAGGGGCAAAGACGGAAAACTGACCTTGAAGCTAGCGACAGGGATCATTCCGGCCAGATACGGCTCGACCCGCTTTCCGGGCAAGCCCCTGGCCCTCATCCTCGGAAAGCCAATGATTCAAATGGTTTACGAGAGATCGAAAAGGGCTAAACTCTTGGAGCGGGTGATCGTGGCCACGGATGATGACCGGATCATGACTGCATGTGCCGGACTCGGGATCCCTGCCAGGTGGACCTCTCCATCCATCGGCTCGGGGACGGAAAGGGTCGCCGAGGTCGCCCGGGAGCTGGAGACCTCTCTCGTTGTCAATATCCAGGGCGATGAGCCGGTCGTCGATCCCGCCATGATTGATGCTTTGGTCGAAGCCCTTCAGGATGGATCCATTCTGATGGCGTCCGTTATGACCAGAGTTAAGGACCCGGCCGTTTTCAATGACAAGAACCGGGTCAAGGTGGTCGTGGATAAGGACGGGTTCGCGCTCTATTTTTCCCGGGCGCCGATCCCCTACCAGTCTCAGGAAGGTTTCTTCCAACACGTCGGCATCTATGGATACAAGGCTGAGTTCTTGTTCCGGTTCTGCGGCCTTCCTCCGTCGGGGCTCGAAAAAGCGGAAAGCTTGGAGCAGCTGCGGGCTCTTGAGAACGGTTATCGGATCAAAATGATCGAAATCCCATGTTCCACCTTGAGCGTGGATTCGCCCCGGGATATAATCGAGGTTGAAAAGTATCTCAGAGGGAAAGAGCATGACTAAGTATATCTTCGTGACGGGCGGCGTCATATCGGGATTAGGCAAGGGCATCGCGGCCGCTTCCATGGGCATGCTCCTCGAAAGCCACGGTTACAAGATCACGATTCAGAAGTTCGATCCCTACCTCAATGTAGATCCCGGCACGATGAGCCCGTTCCAGCACGGCGAGGTCTACGTGACGGACGACGGGGCCGAGACCGACATGGATCTTGGCCATTATGAACGATTTACGTCGACGCGGACGACCCGGGCGCACAACTGGACGGCCGGCCGCATTTACGAGTCCATCATCCGGAAGGAGCGCAGGGGCGAATACCTGGGCAAGACCGTCCAGGTCATCCCTCACGTGACCGACGAGATTAAAAACGCGTTCGGCGCCGTTTCGGCCAAGAACGATATCGTTATCGTCGAGATCGGAGGCACCGTGGGCGACATCGAAAGCCTGCCCTTCCTCGAAGCCGTCCGTCAGATGCGGCTGACTCTGGGCCCGGAGAACACGCTTTTCATCCATCTGACGCTTGTCCCCTTTATAGGCACGTCGGGGGAGCTCAAGACCAAGCCGACTCAGCATAGCGTCAAGGAGCTTCGGGCCATCGGGATCCAGCCGGATATCCTGCTCTGCCGTGCGGACCGGACCATCCCGCCCGACTTCAAATCCAAGATCAGCCTGTTCACCAACGTTCCCATCGAAGCGGTCATTTCGGCAAAGGATGTCGAAAGCATCTACGAAATTCCCATCAATTTCGCCAAGGAGGGGCTAGACGCGATTGTCCTGAAGCTGCTGCGGCTCCCCCAGAAGAAACGGAACCTGGCATCTTGGGAAACGCTCCTTGACAAGGTCAAGAACCCCCGCGATGAGGTCAATATCGCCATGGTCGGGAAATATGCCGGCCTCCACGACTCCTATATAAGCCTGAACCAAGCCCTGGACCATGGAGGATTTTCCCATAGACTCAAGGTCAGCATCGATTGGATCGAGGCCGAAAACTTGGAAGAAGGGGAGATCGAGGAGACCCTGGGAGAAAAGGACGGTATTCTTGTTCCGGGCGGTTTCGGGGTCCGGGGTATTGAAGGCAAGATCCGGGCCGTAACCTTCGCCCGGGAGAAAAAAGTCCCATTCTTCGGCATTTGTCTTGGCATGCAGTGCGCCTCGATTGAGTTCGCCCGCAACGTGGCCGGGCTGGCCGGGGCGAACAGCTCTGAATTCGACCCGAAAACGGCGCACAAGGTCATCACCATGTGGCGCGAGCTCAAGAAGGACGGCGATCTGGGCGGCACGATGAGGCTGGGGCAGTATTTCTGCCGCGTAAAGAAGAACACATTTGCTTATAAGGCCTACCGGGGCCTTTCCATCCACGAGCGGCACCGTCACCGCTACGAGTTCAACCCGAAATATGAGGGGCTTTTGGCTCAGGCCGGGCTCGTTTTTTCCGGGAAGAACCCCGAATACGGGCTCGTCGAGATCATCGAGCTCCGGGACCATCCTTGGTTCCTGGGCTGCCAGTTCCACCCCGAATTCAAGTCCAAGCCCGTGGAGCCGCACCCATTGTTCAAGGCTTTTATCGGAGCGAGCTATGCCTATCGTCTCAAAAGAAATCGAGATCGGGCCAAGAGTTAAGGTCGGCGGGAAGGGACCGTTCTTTCTTGTCGCCGGACCCTGCGTCATCGAAAGTGAGGAGCACTCGCTTCGGCTGGCGAGGGAGATCGGAAAGATCTGCGCATCGCTCGGCGTGCCTTTCATCTTCAAGGCGTCGTTCGACAAGGCGAACCGCTCTTCGGGCGCCTCCTTTAGGGGACCCGGGCTCGAGAAGGGCCTGACCGTCCTAAGGACCGTGAAGGAAGAAGCGGGTGTCCCGGTCCTGTCCGACGTCCACGAGACCTGCCAGGTGGAGAAGGCCGCGGAGGTCCTGGACGTGATCCAGATCCCTGCTTTGCTCTGCAGGCAGACGGACCTTCTTCTAGAAGCCGCCCGAACGATGAAGCCTGTCAATATCAAGAAAGGCCAGTTCCTTTCTCCCCAAGAAATGAGGAACGTCCTGGACAAGGTTCTTGGCGCGGGAAACGATAAAGTGATGCTGACCGAGAGGGGAACCGTCTTCGGTTATAACAACCTTGTTTTCGATGTCCGCTCCATCCCGATCATGAAGAGCTGGGGGTATCCGGTCATGATCGACGCCTCGCACAGCATCCAGCGCCCCGGCGCCGAAGGCTTGAGCTCGGGAGGGGAAGCGGAATTTATCCCCCATATTGCCCGGGCCGGGATGGCGGTCGGCGCCGACGGGGTCTTCCTTGAGGTCCATGACAACCCCGGCGCGGCCCTCTCGGACAAGTATAACTCATTGAATATAATTAGATTGCAAGAACTCCTGGCCGGCCTTGGCCGCATCCGGGAAGCCGTCGGCACGGCCCGGGACTGACCGCTTGGAGAGACCATGACGAAAAAAGAGATCATCGAGACGGGCAAGGACGTTCTGGCTACGGAAAGCGGGGCCGTCGCCTCCCTCAGCCGGAATCTGGGGGAGGAGTTCGTCCAGGCCGTCAACCTCCTCTGCCGGGCCAAGACGCGCGTCATCGTCATCGGGATGGGCAAGTCCGGGCTTGTCGGTCGCAAGCTCGCGGCGACTCTCTCCAGTTGCGGCACGCCGGCCATCTTCATCCATCCCGCCGAAGCGGGGCACGGCGACCTGGGAATGATCCTTAAGGAGGACGTCGTCATCGCCATTTCCTACAGCGGGGAGACGCGCGAGGTCGTCGGTCTCCTCGATTTCTTCAAGAGGATCGGCGTCAAGCTCATCGCCATCACGGGAGATAGGAACTCCCGGATCGCCAAGTACAGCGATATCGTCCTCGACGCCCGCGTCGAAAAGGAGGCCGGTCCCGGCAACATCATCCCGACGGCCTCGTCCACGGCCGCCCTCGCTCTGGGGGACGCTCTGGCCATCGCGGCGATGAAGAAGAAGGGGTTCAGCGAAAAAGACTTTGCCGTCGTCCATCCCAATGGCCAGGCGGGCCGGAAGCTCCTCAGGGTCGAGAGCCTGATGCGCCGCGGTTCGAAGATCCCCTTCGTCCGGGTGACGACGCCGATGAAGGACGCGATTCAGGAGATGAGCGAGAAAAAGATCGGGATGACCTGCGTCCTCGACGAGACGGGCCTCTTAGCCGGAGTCATCACGGACGGCGACCTGAGGCGCATGCTCGACAGGTTCCGGGGAAACCTGTTCAGGAAGACCGCCGGCGACTGCATGACCCCGGACCCGATCACCATCAACAAAGGGGACCTGGCCACCAAGGCCCTCAACATCATGGAGGAAAAGAAGATCACCTCGCTCGTGATCCGGAACAAGGAGGGCCGGGTAGAAGGCATAATCCACCTTCATGACCTGTGGCGGACGGAGATGTTTTGATGACCGCGGAAGAGCGGGCCCGGAGGATCGTGCTCGTCCTCATGGACGTGGACGGCACTCTGACCGACGGGTCGCTCGTCGTGACGCCGGACGGCGAGGAGCTCAAAACCTATCATGTCCACGACGGCCTGGGCATCCTCCTGGCGCGGCTGGCCGGCCTGGACCTCGGGATCATCACGGGCAAGACGTCGAAGGGCTTGGAGAAGAGGGCGGAGAGGCTTCGCATCACGGAGCTCCACCAGGGGGTCGTGGACAAGCCCCTGGTCCTGGCCTCGATCCTGGAGAAACGAGGACTGGATCCAGCGGCGGTCGCCTACATCGGCGATGACCTTGGCGACCTGGCGGTTATGAAGTCCGTTGGCCTGGCCGCAGCCGTGGCCGATGCCCATCCTGAGGTCAAAGAGCACTGCCACTATGTCTGTCGGACACCCGGTGGCCGGGGCGCCGTGCGCGAATTCCTCGAGTTCATCCTCAAGGCCCAAGGCAAATGGGAGGATGTCTCGGCAAGGGTGCACGAGATCAAAGGCCCGGCCATATAGGCAAATCTCAGCAGGGGAGGGGACCGTGAACATCAATCCCGAGATCTTCAGGGAATACGACATCCGGGGCATCGTCGGCCAGGACCTGGATGAAAGCGTCGTCGAGACGCTCGGCAGGGCCATGGGCACCTATTTCCTGGGCCGAGGCAAGAAGGACGTGGCCCTGGGCCGGGACTGCCGGCTGAGCTCCCCGGCGTTTGCCGGGGCCATGACCCGGGGGCTCCTTGCTACGGGCTGCGACGTCACGGACCTGGGGATCATCCCGACGCCGCTCCTCTACTTCGGCATTTTCTACAAGAAGAAAGAGGCCGGTGTCATGATCACGGGCTCGCACAATCCGCCCGAGCACAACGGCTTCAAGATGATGGCGGGCGAAGAGACCCTCTCCGGCCCGGATATCCAGGACGTCTATAGGATCATCGAGGGCGGGAAGTTCGCCGAAGGCCGAGGACATGCGTCCGCCTACGACCTCGTCCCCGAATACACAGCCTATGTCCTCGGTAATGTCAAGCTCGAAAAACGCCTGAAAGTGGTCATGGACGCTGGAAACGGCACGGGCGGTGTCGTAGCCGTGCCGCTCTTCCGGAAGCTCGGCTGCGAGGTGGTCGAGCTTTACTGCGACATGGACGGGCATTTTCCAAACCATCACCCCGACCCGACGCTCCCGGAAGCGATGCAGGACCTCATCCGCAAGGTCCTGGAGACGAAAGCGGACCTGGGGATCGGCTACGACGGCGACGGCGACCGGATCGGCGTCGTGGACGATAAGGGGAGCCTCATCTGGGGCGACCAGCTTATGGTCGTTTTCGCCCGCGATATCCTCCCGTCGCACCCCGGGGCGCCCATCATCTCGGAGGTCAAAGCATCCAAGGTCCTCTACGACGAGATCGCCCGGCTGGGTGGGAAGCCCGTCATGTGGAAGACGGGACATTCGCTCATCAAGAAGAAGATCAAGGAGGAGAAGGCTCTGCTGGCCGGCGAGATGAGCGGCCACATCTTTTTCGCCGACCGCTGGTTCGGCTTCGACGACGCCATCTACTCCTCGGCCCGGCTGCTCGAGATCCTCTCCAGGTCGGAGCTGAAGCTCGCCGCGATGCTTTCAAACCTTCCGAAGACCTTCACGACGCCCGAAATCCGCGTCTATGCCTCGGACGAAGTGAAGTTCAGGATCGTCGACGAGGTCCGGGCCGAGCTGGCTAAAAAATATCCCGTGATCAACATCGACGGCGTGCGGGCCCTCTTTCCGAAAGGCTGGGGCCTGGTCCGGCCATCTAATACCCAGGCGCTCCTTGTCCTTCGTTTCGAAGGAGAGACCGAAGCCGACCTCGATGCCATCCAGAAGGAAGTGCGCGGCGTTCTGGAAAAGGTCATCAAGCACCTGAGCAACCACTGAGCCGGGATTTCCCGAAAGGAGAGAGGACGGCATGAACATCCGGGCGGTCATCATGGCGGGAGGGAGCGGCACGCGGTTCTGGCCGCTCAGCCGCAAGACAAGGCCGAAACAGTTCCTGGACATCGTGAGCTCGAGGTCCATGATCGAAGAGACGGTGGCAAGGCTCTTGCCGCTCATCCCCCCCAAGGATATCTTTACGATCGCCGATGGCAACCAGACCGCCGCCTTGCGGGACCTCCTGCCGGACCTTCCGAAACGGAACTTCCTCGTCGAGCCCCTGGCCAGGAACACCGCACCCTCCTTGATGCTGGCGACAGCCCACGCCTATCTCCAGGACCCGGAGACCGTCATCGCCGCCCTCGCGGCCGACCACCTCATCCGCGACCCGGACAGGTTCTTGAGCAAGCTCCAATCCGGAGCTAAGGCGGCTTATTCGGGGGACCGGATCGTCACCTTCGGCATCCCGCCTGCGTTCCCGTCCACGGGTTATGGATATATCCACTTTTCCGGTGAGAAGGGAAAACGGATCGGCGGAGAACCCTTCTTCCCGGTCCTGGAATTCAAGGAGAAACCCGGCCGGGCCGAGGCTGAGCGCTTCCTGGCCGACGGGAACTACTATTGGAATTCGGGCATGTTCCTTTGGAGGGCGGACGTCTTCGCCCGGAAACTCCGGAGATTCGCTCCGAAGTTCTTTCCCTTCTGGGAGCGGATGCTCGAAGCCCTGGAGAAAAAGAACCGGAAGGGGCTCCGCTCGGTCTTCGAGGAGATCCCGGCCCTCTCCATCGACTATGCCCTCATGGAGAAAGCGAAGGGGGTCCTGGTGTGCGTTGGAGACTTCGGCTGGTCTGACGTGGGCGCCTGGTCCTCCCTCTACGAGGTCTGGCCGCCCGATGAAGCCGGAAACGCCGTCAAGGGAGAAAAGCTCGTCCTGGACTCTCAAGGCTGCCTCGTTTACGCCCCCGGCAAGCTCATCGCCCTCGTGGGCGTCAAGGACCTCATCGTCGTCGACGCCGGCGATGCCCTCCTCATCTGCCGGAAGGACTTGGACCAGAAGGTCAAAGACATCGTCGAGATATTGA
>Ga0315291_10006514_pt1 | contig 14506 bp, 12 predicted proteins | sample YL17G12_20_MG_FD_203070 | JGI IMG/M metagenome (GOLD analysis project Ga0315291, IMG submission 203070) | Sediment microbial communities from Yellowstone Lake, YNP, Wyoming, USA - YL17G12_20 | ecosystem: Environmental > Aquatic > Freshwater > Lake > Sediment | place: USA: Wyoming | collected...
TGGGGTAGGTGCCAGTCCCTTCTGCTAAATAGCCTTGCGTGATTCCGGGAAAAAGGGGACAGGTCCAATTTGCCGGAACGGCCCGAAGGCGGGCACCATGCTTGCATGGTCGTCGCACAAATTGGACCTGTCCCCTTTTTCCTCCCCGGAGTGTCTCACTTGCCCGGAAACACCTTGCGGTAGGCAAGCGTTGTGGCCCCGAAGGTGATCGGAAGCACGAAAAACACCGGCAGGTAACAGCAGCAGGCGGCCAGCAGGCTGATCACGCTGCTGAGAAACACCAGGCCGAGCATGCCGCCGAGGTTGGCCATCACGGCCCTGAAGCTGGTCTTCAGCGCGGGGACTGCCCTCAGGCCGCGGTCGACGATCAGTGGATAGACGAAGGCAAAGAAGGTTCCCACCAGGAGGGCCAGCACGAGGATCAGGAGATAGAGGAGTCCGAACAGACCGAAGAACCCGATCAAGACTTCTTCTTCGCCCCCCTGCCCGGCGGAGGCGACCAAGGCGAAGAATCCCACAAAGAAGAGCAGATACAGCGGCACAACGATGACCACCATTGCGCCCACGAGTATGAGCGTGGCGATGAGGCTTTCCAGGAAGTAGTCGAAGCCTTTGAAGAGCAGCTCGAAAGTGACCCTCTCTCCGCGCAGACGGGTGAAGTAGCAGAGGTAGATCCCGCACATCATCGGCCCCATCAGGATGCCCAACGGCACCGCGGACCCAATCAGAATCCCCACCGCGCAGATGCCCACGAACAGCCAATACTGTTCTCTCAGCAGGTCGACCGCCTGCCTGAGGCAATCCACCGGCCGGATGGGTACCCTGCGAAACTCAACTGAGGTTTCTTTCACGGCTGCTCCTTCGCGTTTCCGGGTCTCTCCACCAAGGTGCGTCGCTGAGCCAACGGAGAAGACCGTCAACACCTGTGACGGCCAGTCATCGGTCAGCCTCTTCGCCGGCTCAGCAGCACCTCGAAAAACAGTGCGGTTCGATCCGACCTAGCGGGAATCCGTGAAAGGGTTGATGATCTCCAGTCCTTCCACGTCCGGATAGGCATCGAAATCCTCCGTGAAGAGGCGGGTAACGCCACCTTCGAGGCAGGCTCCAAGCAGCATAGCGTCCCAATAGGAGAGACTGTACTTGCTGAGCAATCCGTAGGCTCGGTCGAGAGATTCCCAGCTTGGGAGTATCGTGGCCCAGACCAAGCGCAAGTCTCGAACGTCCCGCCACGCCTGGTCTCGGTCATACCCGAAGGGCTCGAGTTTCTTGCTGGCGGAAAGATACTCACAGGCGACTTGCCAAAGCAGCGCGCCATCGTGAAGAGACTCGATCAGTGACACGGCTGCCGCTTGTTTTGCGGTTTCCCGAGAATCGTGCGCGTAGAACAGGACGTTCGTGTCAACGGCGTTCATGGAGTTCGTCTCTGGTGTACCGGGGCGCTGCGGCAGCGATCGGGTTTTGCCGCATGCGCTGCGTGACTTGCTTCAGGATTCGAGATCTCTCGTCCGAATCAGTCACCTTGGGCGAAACGAGGAAGGGGCCTTGGATGAGCAAGTCCACTCTCGCCTCCTCCGGAAGATGGCAGGGGATCTCTGGAACAAATGCCCCTTCACGGTAGACGGCTTTGGTCCGGTAATTCATTGGTATCCTCCACTGATCGGGCAAGCTCGCAAACCGCACGACGCCATCGTACAGCGGCAGCGGCCGGTCCACAACCCCCCTGGAGTTGGCCCGCTGCGGCATCCGGCTCTAGAAGCCGGCCCGACAGGTGACGCCTGCCGGCTTCACGCCTCCCATCCATCAGCCGTCAATCCTTCAGCTTGAACAACCGCGAGAGCGCGTCGAGCAAGACATGCGGGATGCCGTGGCGGGCTTCGTCGCGGAGTGATTCCAGTGGCGGGTGCAGCAGCTTATTGAGCAGCCGCTCGAAAGAGCGGCGGATCTCCTGGCGGGACTTCTCGTCCAACTCCGGCAGTTTGTTCAGCAGCCGCCTTAGCTCTTCTTCCTTCGGTTTCTGCCAGCCCTGCTTGAGCTGCTGGATCACCGGCCCGATGGCGCGATGGTGCAGCTCGGCCCAAAAACGGCCCGTCTCCTCCTCGACGATCCGCATCGCAGAGGGCAGTTCCTGATCGCGCTCGCGGCGGTTCCGTTGGCAGGCCGCCTGGAGATCGTCGACTGAGTAGAGGTAGACGTCGGGCTGGTCGCCGATGGCCGGATCGAAGTCGCGGGGCACCGCCAGGTCCAGAATCAACAAAGGCCGCCCGTGGCGCAGCCGCTGGATCCCCTCGAACCGTTCCAGCGTGACCACCGGCTCGCCGGCCCCCGTGGTGCTCACCACCAGATCGGCCGTGGCCAGCGCCTCGCCGAGCTGTTCCCAGGCCACCGCCTGGCCTTGCCACCTGCGGGCCAGCTCGCCGCCGCGCTGGGGGCTGCGGTTGACCACGGTGATTTGCCGAGCCCCTTCGTCGCGGAGGTACCGCAGCGTCTCCTCGGCCATCTCGCCGGCGCCGATCACCACGGTGTGCTTGTCGTCGAAGCGTTCGAAGATCTGCTGGGCGAAATCGGCCACCGCCACGCTGGGGATACTCACGCGTCGCTGGTGGATGGCCGTCTCGGTGGCCACGCGCCGGGCCACGTGCAGGGCCGCCTGGAAGGCCGAGTGCATCAGCGGCCCGGTGCTGTCCCGTTGGGTCGCCAGGTGATAGGCCTCCTTGACCTGCGCGAGGATCTGCGGCTCGCCGACCACCATGCTGTCCAGGCTACAGGCCACGGCAAATAGGTGGCGGACCGCCTCTTCGCCGCAGTACCGGTAGAGCTGCCCGGAAACCTCGGCCGGATCGAGATCGTGGAATCGGGCCAGGAAGCCCACTACCTGCTGCTGCGTGGGCAGGGACGCGTTCTCAGTGGCCCCGTACAACTCCACCCGGTTACAGGTGGATAGCAACACCGCCTCCACCTTGGGAAACACCCGCCGCCATCGATCCAACGCCTCGGCGGTCTGCTCCGGACTGAAGGCCAACCGCTCACGCACCGAGATCGACGTGCCGTGATGGCTACAGCCGACGACCTGCACGTTCATGCGGGACCCTCCCCGGGGCGACGGGCGAGAGGCCTGGGGCCAGGGGGCAGGGGCCAGGGGCCCGGGGCCAGGGGTGCGGGGCGCGGGGTGGCGACTTCAGTCGCCACTACCTCCCGAGGAACCAGGGGCCAGGGGCCAGGGGCCAGGGGCGAAGTAAGCGAGGCCAGCAGCGAGGCGCGAGGGGCAGACGTATCGGCCGCGTCGTGCTGGTGCTGCCGCACCCTTGTCAACCCCCAAACCAGGATCCTGAGCCCCGACCCCTGACCCCTGACCCCTGACCCCTGACCCCTGTCCCCTGACCCCTGACCCCTGCCCCCTGGCCCCTCCGTGCACCACCGCGTCACCCCCCCTTCCCCCTTCCCGCCTCCGCCTTCGCTCCCGCGTCCGTGCTGCCTCTCCAGAAACATGGCCAACGCGATCAGCAGGAACACAAAGCTCACGAGGGTCAGGTAGGCGACTTTGTGGCCCTCGCGGGCGGGTCGATACAAGGCGCCCAGGACCACGGCGATCGAGAGCCAGGCAAACATCGCCGTGGTGGTGAAGACGACCGGATCGTCCCAGGAGAGCTGTGCGGCTCTTACCCGATTGAGGATGACGCCGGAGATGACCCCCACGCCCAACGTCAGCACCGAGACAACGATCGCCCGGCCGTTGGCCCGCTGGAGCCATTCCAGGCTGGGCAGCCGCAGGCCGCGGATGGGGGGCAGCCTGTGCTTCAATCGCCGGGCCTGGCCCAGGTACATCAGCCCGGCGGCAAATCCAATCAACATCGACACGGTGGCCAACAGGATCGACGTGCCGTGGACGACGCCCCAGATTCTCGCTGCGCGGTCCGGCTCGAAGGCGGTTTTGTCGGCGAAGGCGCCCGCCCCCACCAGCGCCAGCACCAGCGGGAGCAGGAACAGGCCGAAGGCAGTCCGCGGGTGGTAATAGACCAGGTAGAGGTAGACGACGACCAGGACCCAGGCGGCCAACAGGTACCAGTCCCGCTCGCTGGAGAGCGCGGAGCCGCTGGTCTTGACCGCCTGGTAGTAGAGGAACGCCGAGTGGGCCAGCAGCCCGGCCCCGGCGAAGCCCAGCATCACGGCCCCGCGGACGCCGCTGCGAAACAGCAGCCGCGAGATCTCGAAGGCCAGCACTACGGCGTAGCTGCCGGCGAAACAGATGATGCCTACACCGGATAGCATTGAATCGGCTGAGATCGGGTTTCCACTCTGACTCGCTGCTGCCCGCCTTCCGGGCGCCCAACGTATTATACCAAGTGGCGGCCCGCGGGGACGGGTCCGCGTCCGGTCCTCAGAAGAGTGGCCGGATGCGATCCTCGACGTCGCCGGCAAACGGGGCGAAGCCGAGTGGACAACGTTCTCGCGGGAGCCGCATGTCGTTCATGGCGGCGGCTATGCTATCTTTTTCCTCCGTGGAAAGCTCCTTCTTCGTGGAACCTGCGATCTTGGTCAATTCCGTCTTCGGATTGCTCTTCCTGTCGTGGCTTGGTGCGGGCAACTCCTCCGGTCTGTCGGGGACGGTTGGCGTCGTCGCCAGGCCCAGCCCTCGGCGAATCGCCGCGGCGTCGGACAGCAGCCAGGCCTCGATACAGGGATGGGCGACCCCTACGGCCATTGGCAAACTTGAAGGTCCCGCGTCCCGTCCTTTGGCCAACTCCGCTCTTCTGCCGACCAGGTCACCTTCCGAATCCATGACGAACACTGCTGCGTGAGACTTGTTCTGGTGGGCCAGTTTCCTTGCGGCAGTGACCTTGTTGTGGAGTCCTCGGCCAGTGCCCTTCTGCTGAAGGAATGGGATCGCGTACCGCTTGACCAACAAGAGCGCAGGCTTGCCACACAACCGGTGCAAGAGAATCGGCACCACGCCTCTGATGGGCCGTTGTGGTCGCGGATCGTGTCCGACATCCGTCTTCCCCTCGCCGAAGACCTCAACGACCACGCTCTGCTCAGGGCTCACCAAACAGGTCCTCCTCACTCAAGTTGTACCACAATTCACCCAGATAGAACCCGTCGGCCAAGCGCTCCCTGATATTCGGTGCCTTGCGAAGTGGCCGTGCCCGAACTGGGCCGGCTGGGTCGTCCGGCGGCCGGCTCAGGAACGTCACTTCTTCTGGCTCGAAGAAGCTCAACACGTAGGGCGAATGGGTGGACATGATGATCTGCGGAAAGCGCACGCCCTCGGCCCGGGTCACCAATTCCTTGAGCAACTTGATCACTTCGCCCAGCCGCTTCGGATAGATGCCGTTCTCCGGCTCTTCGATGAGAAGAAGGTTCGGTGCATTCGGCATGTGAGCAAGCGCGAGGAAACCGAGGAACAGAATGGCCCCGTCGGACGCTTGCTGGGCCCGAACCGAATGACCGTCGTGTGTCTCGAAGTAGACTCCCTTTCCGGGGGCCATGTCCCAGTCGGTGAGACTGCCCTTCCAGATCTTCCTCTTGAACGCCTGCTCCGAACTGCCCTTCCAGGCCTTCCTCTTGAACGCCTGCTCCGATTCGACTCGCACGCGCCTGAACTGCTTGAAGAAATCACAGAACTGACGGTTGAAGTGAATGAATCGCTCCGCGTCATACTCAAGGATGTCCGCCAGCAAGGTGGCCAAGCCGAACCCGTCAGCGTCCAAACGGAATTTCCTGTCAAGGTCAATCGCCGCGGGAATGGCCATAGCGTTTGGGTCAAATGCATATGTGTGGATAGGCTTCAGCAAACTCGAAATAGCCTTCAACACAGCAGGATCAACATGGGGAATGTTTCGGCCTTGATTGAACGCAAAGAGCCCCGTCTGTTGAAGGGATTCGCCACTCGGACGAAGTGCTTTCCTCTCTCCATCTACATCGAGCCAATCGCTCGGAGTTTCGCACTTCCTTTCTGTCTCTCGCGGCCAAAACGTTGCCGGAAAGCCGTATCGGAAGATGGAAAGCGAACTCGCAGTCTTTTCGCCTTCGCGCGCGCTCCATTCGCCCCACAACTCGATCCGCGGTTCCGCGCTTCCGTGAAACACCAGCTCGCGTCCCCGCCACGGCGCCGGGAACACGTTAGACAGTGCGTCCTCGGAACTCGCGTGGAACGCGGCGATGGCCTCCAGCAGGCTGGTCTTGCCGGCGTCGTTCTCGCCGATCAGGACGTGGATGGGCGTGAGCGGGATGTCGATCTCGCCCAGGCACTTGTAGTTCTTCACGCCGAAGCGACTCAGGTACATCGCGATCTCCTTGTGACGGACGTGCGTCACGGATTCGGAAAGGTGTGGCCGACGGCTGAGGCACGCCGTTTGCGACAGTGGCACACTCAGAATCCTAGCTCACCACCCCAGGGAGGCACAAGAGGAGTGTTGGTGTCGATCGGACCACCCACCCGCGATCACTTGCCGCGGTTTCTGGCCGGTGCAATCGTTGCGCGACCAGAGGTCGTCGATTCGTGCCCTGGGCCGAGGCTTTCCCCCGTCCACCGTCCCCCTTCCCCCTTACTTCTCCAGCCCGTACTGCTTGAGCTTCTTGTGCAGCGTGTTGCGGTTGATACCCAGTCGGGTGGCGGCCTTGGTCTGGACGCCCTCGCAGGCCGTCATCACCTGGGCGATCAGCTCGCGCTCGACGCGGTTGACGATGGCCGCGTGGAGGTCTTGGGCCTGGGGGCCGGCCGTAGTGATGCCCTGCTCGACCAGCTCCGACGCCAGCGACGCGAGGTCCGTGGCGCGACCGCGGCCGAGCCGGCGAGCTCTCTTGCCGAGAACCGCCTCGGGCAGCAGGTCGCAGGTCAACTCCTCGCCGGGTGCAAGCACCACGACCCGCTCGATGCAGCTCTGCAACTGGCCGACGTTGCCCGGCCAGTCGTATGCCTCGAGCGCATCGAGGGCTTCCTGTTGCGGGCACAACACGGGGCGCTCGTTCTGCCGGCCGTAGATCTCCAGAAAGTGGCTCACCAGTCCAGCGATGTCCTCGCGGCGCTGGCGCAACGGAGGCAAGGAGATGGTGACCACGCCGAGCCGGTGGTAGAGGTCCTCGCGAAACCGCCCGGCCTCGACTTCTTCCCACAGGTCGCGGCTGCTGGCGGCAATCACCCGCACGTCGACGCGGATCGTGTGCGTATCAGCCACGCGCTCGAACTCCTGCTCCCGGAGCACCCGCAGCAACTTCGCTTGCAGCCTGGGCGGGGCGGCGTCGATGTCGGCCAGTAGGATGGTCCCCGTATCAGCGGCCTCGAAGCGGCCCGCGTGGTCGCCGACCACCCCGCCCAGCCAGCCGCGGACGTAGCCGAAGAGTTCGCCGTCCAGGAGTTGCTCGGTCTGAGCACCGCAGTCGACCCGCACAAAGGGTCCGCTGCTGCGGGGGCTGAGCTGGTGGATCGCCCGGGCGATCAACTGCTTGCCGGTGCCCATCTCGCCCAACAGCAGCACCGAGGCCCCCGACGGGGCGACCTGCCGCACCAGCCGGTAGACCTGCTGCATGGCCGGTCCGGAGCCGATCAGTTCCGGGATTGGCGGTCCGGTGTCGCGGGGGTCGGCGGTGAGAGTTGCCTGTTGGTCGGTCATGTGCACGGTTGGCTTTCCGCCTGCGGCGGAGCGGCCCGCAAGCGGGCCCGCTAAACGCCTCGAATCCAATCTTCCGACTGCGGCGGAGCGGCCCGCAAGCGGGCCCGCTAAACACCCTGTCCGCCCTCCACCTTCTCCCTTCCCCCTTCCCCCTTCCCCTTTCCGCCTTCCTTCTCCGCTCGCGCCGGCTGAGTGGGGGCCTCGATGCAGTCGAGGATCGAACCAAGAATCTGCTGGGTCGGCTGATCCAGCTTCTCGCTCTGGTTGTACCGCTCGTACTGGCGGACGATCTGCCCGGTTGTCAAGAGGATGCCGCTGGACTGGGTGCTCTGCCGAAACGCCTTGAGAGCCGCCTGGCGGAGCTCGCTCGGTTGGGTCCAGCGGCTGGCCAGCTCGACCAGCGCCTGCTGGCTTTCCGCGGTGCCCAGGTTCCCCAGCACGGCAACGGCCTTGTCGCCGAGCCCGGGCACGTACAAGGCCGCAAGGACCGAGTCCTGCGTGCGGCCGATGTCGTACAGCCCGCCGCCGCACCCAGAGGGTACCCGGCTTAGTTCGACCAGCCGGTCCAGGGCCCAGGCGGCCTGGCGCTGCCGTTGGGCATGGTCGACAAACGCCCGCGGCCCCAGGGCCGTCAACTGCCGCATCTCCTGGGCGAACGACTCGTCGCTGTGAGGGCGGGAGAAGGCCAAGGCCAGCGGATCGCCCCAGGCAACCGCTTTGGCCCGCGACAGGTAACCGTCGCGGGCGATCAGGCCGACCCGCAGCGTCGCACTGCGGCAGTCGCGACGAAGCTGCTTCAACAGCAGGTCGATCGGCGGCCGGTCGATGGCCGCGTCGATCAGGGCCAGCTCGTAGTCGGGCGAGGCGATCGCCAGGCCCATCAGCTCGCGGCCGGTCGCCGCGGTGTCGACTTCGAGACCCATCCCGGCCAGCAGCCCGGCCAGCCGCCGGGAGTCCTCGGTGTTCGGGCCGGCCACCAGCGCCCGGCGGGTGCCGCCAGAGGCCGCGAAGAACCCCAGCGACTCCGGGATGTAGCTGGAACCGGGGAACGGGCGGGCGGGTTGGAGCCGGATGACCGCGTCGGTGGCGACCATCCGCAGCCGCCGGTCCGCGTGCCGCGTGGCCCGGACCAGCGCCGTGGGCTGGGTGCCCTGCCGGAGCAGCGCCTCGGCCGTGCCGATTCGCCCCAGAATCTGTGCTGCCGCCGTTGCCGCCGGCACGTGGTCGCCGGCGACGGCGTACTGCAAGAGGTCCTCGACCACAACGGGACCGCAGCCAACGGCTTCCGCCATGACCGTGCCCTGGCCTTCCGGCAGGGGCTTGTCCAGCCCCACTTCATACGCCGCCGCCTCCAACGCCGCGGCCAGGTAGAGCAGCCGGACCTGCGGGTCTTGGCGGGCCAGGGCATAGGCGTCGCGGGCCAGCCGAGCGGCCATGACGCCCGCCGCCTCGTCGGCCGGGTAGCTCTTCGCGGTGCACTGCTTGGTGACCTCGTCCCAACGCCACAGTTGCACCCGGCCGTCGGCGTCCTCTTGCAGCGGCTGCTTGCGGTCGAAGTAGGCCTTAGCCCGCTCGGTCAACAGCCGGGCCGCCTCGCCCTGGCTGGGCGCGTGGCCGAAGAGCCGCTTAAGCGCGGCACCGGCCACGGCACGGACCGCCGGGTCGCTCGTCTCCGCACTGTACGGCCTCAGCAGGTAGATCGCGGTCTGCTTGGCGCCCATTTCTGCCAGGATGCGGATCGCCTGGGCCACGAGCTTCGGGTCGGATGCCTCCAGCACTCCGAGCAGCGGCCCGACCGCATCGGAGCCCATTTGCACCAGCACCGCACGGACGGCCGTCTGCTCGGCCGCCCGGTCCGCGTCGGCCAAGACGGCCAGCAGGGGCCCCACGGCGGCGGAGCGGGCCTCTTGGAGACCCGTCAAGGCCCGGTATCGTTGATCGGGCAAGGGATCTTGAAGCTGGCGTATCAGTTGGGCGATCCGCGCGGGGTCCCTGAGTGATCGGTTGACCGCCGCGAGGATGGCATCGGAGAGTTGTCCCGCCTCGGGCTGCATCTCCTCTCGGGCGGCCATGCCGAGGAACGTGGCCGAGCCGAACTGCTCGACCAACTCGGCCAACTGCTGGTCGTTGAGCTTGGCGTCGATCAGCCGCTGGAGGAACTGCTTACCCAGGTCCGGCCTGCCCAGGCCGGCCAGCGTCTTGGCCGCCCGGACCCACTCGGGCGGCGTGCTGGGGTTGCCCCTGAGGATCGCCGCCACCGCCGGGTCCTTGGGCTCCGGCGGCGGCTGCACGGCCGGCTGCGGCATTTCCTTGGGCTGCTGGCCGGGCGGCTGGGCGGGCGGCTTGGGAGGCGCCTGAGGGGGCTGCTTTGCAGGCTGCTCGGCGGGCTGCTTGGGGGCCGGCTGGCCGGGGTCCGGCCCGGGCGGCTGGGCCCAGGCCGCTATCGCCAGACCCATTGCCAGAATCGCGATCGACAACAAGCTTGAGAGCCGGTTGCAGTTGTCCATGGTGTGTCTCGTCTAAGTAGCCTTGCGTGATTCGAGGAAAAAGGGGACAGGTCCAATTTGCCGGAACGGCCCGAAGGCGGGCACCATGCCTGCATGGTCGTCGCACAAATTGGACCTGTCCCCTTTTTCCTCCCACGGCCGCCGTGCCGGCGCCCGCTAAACTCAGGTGCCCATAGCCGGGGGACAACGTCCCGCGGCCAGGACCCTCACCAACTGGCTGTCCGTCATCCCAATCGCTGCTGCCATCGTGCCACTTGTTCTCCTACTTGCTTTGGTCCCGTCGAACCACAACTGGTCATCGCAGCCACCGCCCTCTCGACCCCCAGCACGTCGTAGACGCTCCCATCCAGATCGGGATCCGCCTGCCGGAAATCCTCCAGCGAGAGGTCCGACAGCCGCACGCCGCGGTCCAGCGCCTTGCGGACCAGCCGGCCGACCAGGCCGTGGGCCGTCCGCTGCGGGACGCCCCGGACGATCAGGTATTCCATCAGCGTGGTGGCATCGAGATGCCCGCGATCGAGCCGTTGGGCAATCGCCTGCCGGTTCAGCTCGGCGCCGGCCACCAGGGGCGCGGCCAGCTCCAGCGAGGCCTCGACCGTGTCGAACGCATCGAACACCGGCGGCTTGTCCTCCTGCAGGTCGCGGTTGTAGGCCAGCGGCAGGCCCTTGATGAGCACCAGCAGCGTCTGCAAATCGCCCACCACCCGGGCCGTCTTGCCGCGCACGAGCTCCAGCACGTCGGGGTTGATCTTCTGCGGCATGATCGACGAGCCGGTGCAAAAGGCCTGCGGGAGTTTCAGGAAGTCGAACTCGGCGGTTGACCAGAGGATCCACTCCTCGGCCCAGCCGCTGAGGTGTTCGGCGATTACGGCCAAGGCGAACGTGAACTCCAGGAGGAAGTCGCGGTCGCTGGCCGCATCCAGGCTGTTGGCGGCCACGCCGTCGAACCCTAGCCGGGCCGCCAGGTCGGCCCGGTCAATAGGCAGACTCGTTCCCGCCAGCGCCGCCGCACCCAACGGACAGACGTTCGTCCGCCGCCGGCAATCGGCCAGTCGCTCCCGGTCCCGCTGGAGCTTCTCGCAGTAGGCCAGCCAATAATGCGGGGCCAAGACCGGCTGGGCCCCGCGGAGATGGGTATAGCCGGGCAGGATCACACCGGCATCGGCCTCGCAGCGGCCGATAAACGCCCGCTGGAGCTCGACCAGCCGCCCGTCGATCCGGTCGATCGCCGCCCGGACCCAGAGCCGCATATCGGTGGCGACCTGGTCGTTGCGGCTGCGGGCGGTATGGAGTTTGCGGCCGGCGTCGCCGATCCGGTCGATCAGCGCCCGCTCGATGTGCATGTGGATGTCTTCCAGCTCGTTGGTGAACTGGAACCGGCCCTCCGCGATCTCTTGGCGGATGTCTTCGAGCCCCTGCTCAATCTGTTGGCAGTCCTCATCGGAGATCAGCCCCACTTTGGCCAGCATCTGGGCGTGGGCGACGGAGGCGTCGATGTCATGCGCGTACAGCCGGCGGTCGAAGCTCACGCTCTGGGTGAACTCCTCCACGCGGCGGTCGGTCGCCTCATCAAACACGCCACCCCAGGGCTTCTCGGCCATGCCCAACCTTTCAGCACGCTGCCCAATAACCACACTCACGCCATGGTATTACTGTAGACGGGGCCGGGTGGGGTGTCAACGAGCGGGCATGGCCGCTGCGCCCGTTGTAGCGGCTCCCGGCCAGCGGGGCGCGTTCCAGTCCCGGTGCGCAGTGGCCTGGAGCGAGGACGGCTACCTCGACTGACGGAGGTACAAGCCCAATGAGTGAGGGGATGAAGGCTCTCGATCCGCTGGAGGTTGGCCGCGCTGCGGGAAACGCGGGCGTTGCCGCTGGACACTGTACGCACATTCATGTATAATTGGAGGGGCGATAAGCATTTCGCTGCGCGGACCGCCAAGGCGAACCGTGCTTGGCCGCAACGGCACGGACTGCTACGATACCCGTTCGGAGGAGTCGCATCTTAACCCGACCGTATACACACGGGAGCAGACATGCCTTCCGCTGTATCGTACTTGAACGTCGGCCTGTATCCCATTCCCGAAGCTGGAGCTTTGCTCAGCATTCCGGCAACGAAGCTGCGACGATGGATTCGTGAGTACGAGTACACTGCCAAAGGCAGACAGTACTGTCACCATTCGTTGATCAAGCGCCAGTTCGGCGAAGAGAAACAGATCCTTTCCTTCTTGGAGCTGATGGAGCTTCACTTCATCAAGATGTTCCGTTCGGAAGGCGTCTCCATGGCGACCATTCGACGAGCGGCTGAGGCGGCAGCGGAGATGTACGACACAGACTACCCGTTTGCCGTCCAGCGTTTTGACACGGACGGCCGGAGGATTTTCGTCACGCTCCAAAGGGAAGTTACTGGGCGGCAGAAGCGTAGTATCGTGGAAGACCTCGGGCGGGGGCAGCAGGTGTTCGAGCAGATCATGCGACCGTTCTTCAGGAAGCTGGAGTATCGAGACGCCAAGGAGGTTTGGCGATTCTGGCCTTTGGAGCGTGCGGGAGGCATAGTGTTGGACCCCGCAAGGAAGTTCGGAAGGCCGATCGATGCGGGAACCGGCGTGCCAACAAGGGCGCTGTACGAGGCTTTTCGCGCGGACCAAAACCAGGATGAGCGGGCGGTGGCGAAGTGGTTCCATGTGCCCCTTCGGGCGGTCAGGGCGGCAATCCGCTTCGAGAAGTCTCTGCTGTCGTGATATACTTCTTCGACAACAACATCTCCTACCGCTACGTGAGGATGCTCGCGGCTCTGGACGTTGCTGCCAAGGCGTTGCGGGAGGAGTTCCCCGAAGACATTACCGATTGTGACCTCTTTGACCGCCTCCGCGGGAAGGACAACGTTTTCATAACCGCAGATGAAAGCATCCGACGGCGCGAGGCGGAGGCAAGGGCCTTGCGGCAGTGCGGAATCACAGCGCTTTTCCTCGGCCCATTCTGGGCCAAAATGTTGTTCTGGGAACAGGCCATTTGGCTAGTCAGCAGATGGCGGAGGATAGACGCCTTTGCGAGCAGCGTTGCGCAGGGAACGTGCGCCGAGTTGAAGCGCAACGGCAGGGCCCTGCCGTTTGCGCTATGAGCGTGTCGACCTAGGTCACTTCTGTACATAAGGCCACGTGAGGTGTCGACGAGCGGGCACGACGGAATGGCCCGCGGCCGATCAGGGGGCGGGTATTATTCGTGAACGTGCCTGCCGCTGCGATTGTGGTGTCCGCGCCGGGCACCGTGGCGCGTGCCTGAGCTACGAGGCTGCTGCTCGTGTTGGGGGGTCGGGGCCGGGGTGGCGGTTGGCCTGGGCGCTTGCAGAAATGACGCCGATGCGATACGCTACGCAGTCGGGGTGGGGCTCGGCGTCCCCGAGTCCGGGGTTCTCCAACCGCCCTTTTTCTGGGCATGGGAGGGCGTGATGAATCGACGCTTCAGCAGAGGTTTCACGCTGATCGAGCTGCTGGTGGTGATCGCCATCATTGGGGTCCTGATCGCCCTGTTGTTGCCGGCCGTGCAGGCGGCCCGTGAGGCGGCTCGGATCGCCAGTTGCTCGAACAACCTCAAGCAGATGGGTATGGCCGTCCACTCCTACCACGAGGCCAAAGGGACCTTCCCGCCGGGCGGAATCACCCAAGGGCCCTGCTGCGAGACCCTCAGCGGGATCTGCTGGAGCATCTCGATCCTGCCCTACATGGACCATCAGGGGTTGTTCGACCGCTACGATTCCAGCGCCTACAATGAGGACCCCGTCAACCAGTCCGTCCGCCAGGCGCAGGTGCCGGTCTACATGTGCCCATCCGAGGAGGGCGTCGATCAGCTCGATATCCCCGAAAGCGGACCCGGTGGTAGTTGGGGCCGAAACCTGTACTACCGCCGCGGTTCTTACCGGGCGGTCAACGGCTCGGCCGACACCCAGATCCGCTGGTGGGACAACGATCAGAACCAGACCGCTCACGGAGGATTGCCCTACGGCTGGCGAGGGATCATGCACTCGGTAGGCACCGAAGGTCTGACGACCGAGAGTCAAGCCGACGTCAAGGACGGTCTGTCGAACACGCTGCTGATCGGCGAAATGGCCAGTCTCACCCACCAGACCCGCCGGACCTTCTGGTGCTACACCTACACCTCCTACTGCAACTCCACCGCCTTCCGCCACAGCGCCACCTTGCTGACCGACTACGATCTCTGCGTGGACGCCGTCGGCGACGCCAACCCCTGCAAGCGCGGCTGGGGCAGCTACCATCCCAACGGGCTGCAGTTCGTCGCCGGCGGCGGATCGGTCCACTTCATCAGCAGGCAGATCGATATGTACCTGTTCTGTGCCCTGTCGACCATCAACGGCGGGGCCTATCAGGGCACCAACGC
>Ga0315291_10006515_pt1 | contig 14503 bp, 12 predicted proteins | sample YL17G12_20_MG_FD_203070 | JGI IMG/M metagenome (GOLD analysis project Ga0315291, IMG submission 203070) | Sediment microbial communities from Yellowstone Lake, YNP, Wyoming, USA - YL17G12_20 | ecosystem: Environmental > Aquatic > Freshwater > Lake > Sediment | place: USA: Wyoming | collected...
CGCATGTGTTGTCGCGATCTTCGTGCTGGTGCAGATGGTAACGGTGGCGATCTTCTTCGTGACAGGGCGCTATCGCATGCCCGCGCTGCCGGCGCTGTGCGTGCTGGCGGGGTTTGCGGTGGTTGAGGTGCCACGACTGGTCGGGCGGCGTCGCTTTGGGACAGTGCTGCTCAGCCTCCTGGGGCTGCTGGTCTTCGGGGCGCTGGTGAACTCGGACATCTACGGGATCCGGGTGAACAACCCGGCCAACCGGGATTGGTACTACCTGGGGCAGTCCTACCTGATGGGTGGCGACATGCAACGCGCGAAGGAGGCCTTCCGCAGGGGTACGGAGCAGCATCGCGATGATGCCGACGCTTACAGGCTGCTTGGGGAGACGGAGATGCAGTTGGGGGACCCGGCGGCGGCGGGGCGGGACTTGAGGAAGGCGCTGGAGATAGCGCCGGACTTCACCGCGGCGGCGACGGGGCTCGGCGCGCTGGCCCTGAAGGAAGCGTGGCCGCTGGAGGAGCCGGAGCGCCTGCTGCGGGAGGCGATCAAGCGCCAGCCGGGGAAGGTCGAGGGAGTGGCGATGCTGGTTCGGCTAAGCGTCGCGCGCGGCGACATGGAGCAGGCGCGTGCGGACCTGGAGGCGCTCGAGGCGGGAGTCAGGCAGCTCGCCCTGTCAGACACGAGAACCGCCGCGACGCTGGAGGAGGCGAGGAGGGCGGTGGCAGAAGCGCAAGAAGCCGGGGTGGAGCTGCCGCCTGGGCTGAGGCCGCCCGCCGGGTCGGGGCGGGGAAGCGGGGGGTACTAGGAACCGCGCTCGCCGCGCAGGAGCGGGAGGCACAGCACCAGGGCGGAGGCGGCGACCAGGGCGGTGAGTTGGGCCGCGCCCGCTACCCCAAGCACCGGCACAGCAATCGCGCCCGCGAAGACGGCCGCGCCGGCGGAGCCCACGAGATCGGCCGCGTAGACGGCGCCGGCCGCGGCGGCGACCGGCTGCTGGCTCTTATAGAGGTGGGAGGCGACCGGGAACATGGCGCCGACCACGGACCCCACCAGCAGCAGCAAGAGGCCGACCGCGATCCCCGCCAGGGCAGGCGCGGGGAGAAGCGCCTGCAGGAAACCGGGCAAGAGCGCGCAGATGAGCGCGGAGGTGAGCAGCCCGACAAGCAGCAGACGAGCGGCGGCAGACTCGTCGAAGCGGCGGCCGCTGACGGCCGATGACCCCGCTGCAAGCCCGGCCATGAAGGCGGCAAAGAGCGCGCCGAGCGCGTGGTAGAGATACCCCAGGGCCGCCTGGAAGACGAGCAAGCCCAGGACCTCGACGACCAGACCGAAGGCGCCGATGGCGGCCGAGGCGATGAGGAGGGATGCCACGCGCAGCCGGGCACCCGCGGCGGCCGCCGACACGGCGGCGAGCGCGATCAGGAGCAGCCCCCACCATACCCGGACGGCGGCCAGGGCCTTGAGTGGTCTCGATAGGCGCGAGGAGAGCTGGTCGAGCCAGACGCGGTTCTGATAGAAGTAGCTGATGGGGTTGAGGTCGGTGTTGACGGGCGCGTCGAGGACCTGCGCGAGCTGCTCCCGTACGAGCTGGGACCGGAACGGCAGGAGCGCGTCTTGCAGCCAGGCGTCGTTGACGAACTGTGTCGTGAGGCGGCGCGCGCGAAGGCGCTTGCTCAAGACAGTCCACTCCGGCGTGAGCGCTCCCGGTCGGTTGGCGGCGAGGAACAGCATCGTGTCGCCGGGGACGAGGAGCTGCTCGGGGAAGACGAGGCGCAGGGTGCGGTCGAGCGTGGCGGCCGACAGCAGCACGGCGCCGCTCAGGTGGTGGGCGGAGCCGGTCAGGTGCAGTGACAGGATGCCCCCCGGGGCGAGGGCGCGCTTCGCTTCCTGGAGGAACTCGCGCGTGTAGAAGCGGTTAATGGCAGCGGTGGTCGGGTCGGGGATCGCCAGGATGATGACATCATAGGACGCCGGTGGAGCCCGCCGGACGAACATGCGGGCATCGCCAAAGGCGAGGCGAACTCTCGGGTCGTTGACCGCCTGGGAGCGAAGCTCGGCCACTCGACTCACCCAGGCAGCCAGCTTGGGGTCCAGCTCGACGCAATCGAGACGCTCGATCCCGTGCTTGAGGATCTCGCCGGGCAGGCCGCCCAGGGCGCTGCCGATGAGAAGGACGCGGCGGGGATTGGGATGCTCCAGGAGCGGGGGGTGGGCTAAGATCTCGTTGGCGTAGTCGTCCTCGGTTGTGAAAAGGAGCACGCCGCTCTGGAAGACCGAAAGCTGCGCTTCCCGCGTGACCAGCGTCAGGTCCCCGTACCTCGAAGGTGCATGGTCGAGCACCGTATATCCTGACCAACGCGGGCTCGACTGCACGGAGAGGATCTCGAGCGTCGGTGCCAGCGCCAGAGCGGCGACAAGCACCGCTGCGAGGAGCTGCGCGGCGAGCAACTGTGCAAGGCCACGCGGGCGAAGCAGCGAGAGAGCAGAGACGAAGTTCAGGAGGCCGGCAAAGGCGAGCGCGGAGAATGCAGGGACGTGCTGGGACAGGTAGAGATGAAAGGCTAGTCCGCCAAGGGCGGCCCCGGCGGCCTCCAACGCATAGATACGAGCGACCGGCGCGATGCCGGCCATGCGGCGCGCGGCCGAGGAGGCGGCCAGCACGAACTGGAGGCCCAGGAGGAGGCACACCGGCGCGAGCGTTTCCAGCGATGTGAGCAACATCGCACCGGGCCCCAGCACTTCGCCCGCGGTCAGCCCGACAGGGCGGAGGGACCGGCCGACCAACAGCGCGGCCGGCAAGATGACAGCAAGCGCGAGCTGTGTCCAGCCGAAAACGGGCTCCGGCCGGGGCAACCGGGAGGCAACCCGGACGCCGATGGCGCTGCCGGCGGCGACGGCCACCAGCCAAACGGCCAGCACGAAGGCGATGGATAGCTCATTGCCGAGGAAGAGCGAGAGAAGCTCGCGCGTCAGCACTACCTGGGCCAGCAGCGCGGTTGCGCCCATAACCACGGCGGCGAAGAGAAGGCGGAATGGTAGCCGGGCGCCGGCCTGGGAGGCGAGAGTGGTCACGACCAGATGCCAGGCAGCGGATTCTGGCAGAACTGGCAGCGGCCATTTCTCAGATAGTTGGCGGTGATGCTGAAGTTCTCCCGCTCGATAACGCGTCTGCGGCACTTGGGGCAGCAGGTGGCCTGACCCGCGTGGCCGGGCGCGTTGCCCACGTAGACGAAGTGCAGGCCCTCTGCAACGGCAATGGCGTAGCAGCGTTGGAGGGTCTCGTAGGGAGTGGGCGGGAGGTTTCGGAGACGATACTCGGGGTGGAAGCGGCTGAAGTGGATGGGCACGTCGGGGCCGAGGTTGGTGTGGACCCACTTGGCCAGGTCCTTGATCTCGGCCTCGCTGTCATTCAGAGTCGGGATCACGAGGTAGACGATCTCGAGCCAGACGTTCTGCTTCTTCACCAGCGCGATGGTGTTCAGAACGGGCTTGAGCTTGCCCTGGCAGTTGCTCTCGTAGAAGCTCTCCCGCATGGATTTCAGGTCTATCTTCACCGCGGCCAGCTCGCGGCACAGGTCGAGCATTGGCTGTCGCTCGATAAAGCCATTGCTTACGGTGAGCGTCCGAAGGCCGCGCTTGTTCCCTTCGGCGGCGACGTCGAGCAGGTACTCGGAGAAGACGGTGGGCTCGCTGTAGGTGCCCGCGATAAGGCGACAGCTCTGCTTCTTGGCCGCTTCCACCAGCTTATCCGGCGGAAGGTGGGTGGCTGGGATCGCCTCCGGGCGAGATTGAGAGAGCTGCCAGTTCTGGCAGTTCCTGCATTCGAGGTTGCAGCCGGCGGTGGCGAAGGAGAAGACGGGCCGGCCGGGCAGCACGTGGAAGAAGGGCTTCTTCTCGATAGGATCTATGTTGATGGAGGCGGCGCGGCCATAGACCAGGGTGTGGTACTCGCCGCCCTGGTTCTCGCGGACCTCGCAGATGCCGCGGCCGCCAGGGCCGACGTAGCAGTGACGCGGGCAGAGCTGGCACCTGATGTACTTGTTGGGAAGCTTGTCGTAGTAACGCGCGGCGTGAGACCACTTGTCCTCATCGCGCTGACGGGAAGCGCCGGCAGGCCCGGCCAAACGCGCCAGGCCGCCCAGCGCGCCGAGGCCGACGGCGGCGCCGAGGCCGAGCTTGAGCAGATCGCGGCGGGTCAGGCAGCGCTCGCAAGACGTGTTATCAGGCTGGTCAGCGTGGGACATCGCCCTTCTCCGCAGGCGCAGGTGAGGTGAAGGCCTGCACCGTGAAGACGTAGAGGGCGGCGCCGTTCTTCCAGGCGTCGCGAGGAAGGCCGGCCTTCTCCTGGCAGAGGTGGGAGAGCAGCTCCTCCCGGTTCCAGCCGGTCTCCTTGGCGACCTGTGGCAGGAAGACGCCGCGGCGGCCGCCGGAGGATACCACGACTCCGTGCTTCGAGATGTCAATGTCGTCGGCGCCGGCGACACGGCGCAGAGGCGAGAGCACCGAGATCTCCAGCTCGAGAGCTGGCAGCTCCTGTGCGCGGACAGATGGGAAGCGTGGATCGCTAGTGGCGGCCATTATGGCGCGGTCCCGCACACAATTGGCAAGCGGCTGGTCTGGCTCGAGGCTGCCGATGCAGCCGCGAAGCTGGCCGTTCTCGCGAAGAGTAACGAAGGCGGCCGCCGGCCGGAGCAGGGCGGGATCGGTGTCGGTCACCGGCACTTCTCGGCCGGTCCGCACGTGCTCCTCGATGGCCTGCCGGGCGAGGGACAGCAGCCGCTGCTGCTGCTCGGCGTTGAGTTCGCCCTCGCGCTGGCGCGCTTTCGTGCGGTAGATAGCGACAGCAGAGTAGCCGACGACGCTCTCTCGGGGGCCCCGGGAGGCATCGCCGGAGTTCGCGTAGTGGAGCACCTGGACCCGATCGGCGCCGAGGAGGCGAGCGGCCATAAGCACTGTCTTCACCGGCCCTTCCCCGCAAAGACAGGTGGAGAGATTGGGGACGCCCTCGTCCATGAGCTTGCGGGTGGCGGCCTCGACCTCCACGGGGTCGAAGGTCTCGATCGCCTTCAGGGTTTCCTTGTCCACGCGCACCGCGTCTTCGTAGCGCGGGTAGTGAGACATGTCGGAGCTGGCGATCAGCAGAAGCGACTTGTCCCGGGCGTAGTCAGCGAGGGCCTTGGCGAGCGCCGAGCAGTTCGATCTAGAGAAGTCTGACATAAGGAGCGGGAGGAGCTTGAAGCCTTCACCGAGGGTGGCCTGAAGGAACGGCAACTGCACCTCGATCGAGTGCTCCTGGTCGTAGGCCAGATTGTTGACACGGGCAGCGGCATCGGCCTCGCTGATGGCATTCGTGCCGTCGCGGTCAACGACAACGCGGCCCAGGGGCGTGAACCACTGGTCCCAGTCGCTGAGGGCGACGCCGCCGAAGGGAAGCCGGTGGCTGGGGCCGACAATGGCGACGGTGTCGAACCGCTTGCCCTCGAGCAGGCGATAGGCATAGGCGGCCACAGGGGCGCTGTAGCTATAGCCCGCGTGCGGCACGATGAGCGCGACGAGCTCGCCGGACAGCGGCCCGACGTCGGCCTGCTTGAGGAGGCCCCGCACGACCGCGCTGAGATCGGCGGGGTCGGCTGGGTAGAAGGTCCCCATCACGGCGGGCGGCCGCACCCTTGCCTCGGCCTGCGCCGCCGGCATGGCTTCAGCTTCCTTGCGCGGGGCGACGCGCCACAGGATGAGGCCGGCGGCGATGAGAAAGCCGACAAGGAAGAAGACCGGCCGCAGTCGGCACCCGACCCGCAGTCGGCACCCGACCCACGGTGCTCGCATCATCGCAGTCCCCTCCGTTGCAAGAATGTTACCCACGAGGAGCGCGAAATCCTGCGGCGAAGCGATGCAAGGAAATGGTTTACAGCGACGTTCTGGGGAATTGGCTCTCGAAACACCGTCTCGAAGGAGGCTCGGCATGGCGCGATTGGTGTTCCCGGAGGGTTTCGTGTGGGGGGCGGCGACGGCCTCGTACCAGATCGAGGGGGCGTGGGATGCGGACGGAAAGGGCCCCAGCATCTGGGACGAGTTCTCGCGTGGGCCGGGGAATGTGAAGAACGGGGACACCGGGGACGTGGCCTGCGACCACTACCATCGCTATCGCGAAGATGTGGCGTTGATGAAGTCGCTGGGGCTGAAGGCCTATCGCTTCTCCATGTCGTGGCCGCGGGTGATGCCGGAGGGGAGAGGGCGGGTTAACGAGGCGGGGCTCGACTTCTACAGCCGGCTGGTGGACGAGCTGCTGGCGGCAGGCATAAGGCCGGCGGCCACCCTCTACCACTGGGACCTGCCGCTGGCGGTGCAGCGGGAAGCCGGTGGATGGCCGAACCTCGAGGTGGCCGAATGGTTCGCCGACTACGCGCAGGTGTGCTTCAGGCGGCTGGGCGACCGGGTCAAGTTCTGGATTACGCTGAACGAGCCGCAGGTGGTGGCGAATGCCGGCTACGTCGGAGGCGTGCATGCGCCGGGGCACAGGGATCGGGGGGAAGGGCTGCGAGCGGGGCATACGCTGCTGGTCGCGCACGGGTTGGCCGTGCAGCGGCTGCGGGCGATCCGGCCTGACGCGCAAGTGGGGATCACGCTTGACCTGTGCCCGCAGCACCCCGCCACTGACAGCGAAGAAGATCGGGCGGCGGCGGCGCGGATGACGGAGACGACGGCCTGGTTCCTCGACCCGGTCTACCGCGGCGAGTACCCGGGGATTATGAAGAGAATGTGGGGTAATCTTCTGCCGGAGTTCACCGAGCAGCAGAAACGGATCGTGCAGGAGCCGACGGATTTCTTGGGCGTCAACAACTACTCGCGCTCGTTGGTGAAGCGCGACCCCAAGGTCCCGGTGCTGGAGGCCTCCCACCTGCCCCCTCGGAAGCCGGTCACAGAGATGGACTGGGAGATCTACCCGGCGGGGCTGGGAGACGTCCTCAGCTGGGTGCACGAGCGCTGCTCCCCGCAGTCGGCGCCCGACCCGCAGTCGGCGCCCGACCCGCAGTCGGCGCCCGACCCGCAGTCGGCGCCCGACCCGCAGTCGGCACCCGACCCGCAGTCGGCACCCGACCCGCAGTCGGCACCCGACCCGCAGTCGGCACCCGACCCGCAGTCGGCACCCGACCCGCAGTCGGCACCCGACCCGCAGGCTGTCTATGTAACGGAGAACGGCGCGGCCTTCGATGACCGGCCGGATGCGAACGGCCGAGTGGAGGATGAGGATCGGCGCCGTTTCCTGCGCGACTATATCTCGCAGGCGCACGCGGCGATGGAGCGAGGGGCGCCGTTGAAGGGCTACTTCGTCTGGTCGCTGCTCGACAACTTCGAGTGGGCGGAGGGGTACAGCAAGCGGTTTGGGATCGTGCGGGTGGACTATGAGACACTTCGGCGGACGGTGAAGCGCAGTGGCGAGTGGTATGCCGGCGTCGTGCGGGCGAACGCGCTGGAGACCGAAATCTAGATTCTACGCGATCTTGACCGGATTATACATGAACGTGACAAGCGCGTACAATCCTCTGGAGCCGCATTCTTGGTAGACTGCAGGCTGAGATTGCTCCTTTCGTTGGCCGGGCCGCGGAGGAGAGCTGGCTGGCCACGGGCCCGGGCAAGGAACGAAGCGTATATCGGGATAGCGGGGGTGACGGCCATGACGTGAGAGATGGCGGAGGCGTTCCGTAAGTGGCGAGTGCCTGCCTTTCGCCAGCCGTCCCCGAAGCAAAAGAGAGTTCCGGCCCGGGTCTGACGTGCGACCGGATTCGCCCACTCAGCACGATTCCAGGGTCGGGACTCTCTCGCTGGCTCGGTGTGGCTCAGAGCGCTCGGCCCAGGTAGGGAGTGGTCCAGTCTCCTTCGCTCTTGTCTTCGCTCAGCCGCGCGGCGACGCGTCGGGCGGTATTGCGGGGCGCGCCGAGGGCATCTTGCAGGGCGGTGAGGCGGTTCAGTTCGGCCATCGCCAGCCGTCTATCAAGGGGCCTGGGCGCCGGAGAGACAAACCGACGGAAGTTCCCTGCGTAGATCTTCTCGAGCACCTCCTCGGGCAGCGAGATCCCGCGGATCATGGTGCGATGATCCGGCCAGAAGAGCGGCTCATCGGTAGGCACGTGGAACTCCTCTTCGGTCTCGAGGAAGTTGCGCACCACCCAGATGCGAGAGGGAATCCCGTCGGGGCCGCAATCCGTGCCAAAGATAATTCTGTCCTGATACTTGAGGAAGAAGTCGCGCGCGTGGTCGGGGCGCTTGCTGAAGTTGTGCAGCATCTCGATGCCGGGGGCCAGGTCGAAGCAGAGGGTGGGATAGCGGTCGAGCAAGGCGGCCGCCCGGGGAAGGTCATCGGACAGGAAATAGAAGTGGGCGAAGATGATCCTCAGGTTCGGGAAGCGCTCGAGCACGCGCTCGCACTCCTGGTAGATGGATTCCTTGGTGGGGGAAGTCTCGTCGTAGAGCCAGCCGGGGTCGCGGGCCCAGGCGGGAGCCGCGGCCGGGTCCCAGAACTCCTCGGGGTCATTGACATGCCAGAGGACGGGGAAGCCGCGCTCCTGGAGGCGCGCGAAGTACTCATCGTAGATGACGCAGTCGAGGGCCAGCCCGGAGGCCCTGCGGTAGTTGGGCTTGCCGTTCAGCATCTTGATCCCATCGCAGCCCATGGCGAGGAGCCGGTCCACCTGCTCCGCGAGTGAGTAGGTGAGGCGATGATCAACATCGCGGGCGATGGCCGAGTAGTCGAGCCCGGCGAACAGGTAGACCCGGTCGGGGTGGCGGCGCTTGGCGTAGATGCCCTCGGGGTTGGCGTTGACGCGACCGGGGAAGCTGCTGATGAGGATGGCGATCTGCCCGATGCCGCCGGCCTGCTCGCGGCCGAGCATGACGTCAATGGCATCCAGGTCTTCGCCTCCGAAGTGAGTGTGGCAGTCAACGATGTCGAGTTGAGCCAGCCTGCCGATCTCCATGGGGCAACTCCTTAGCTGCGGCCTGGTCGCGGACTCACTGGTATTCCGCTGGGCCCGGCGAACCCCTGCGATTGCGGTACTGGCGATCAGGTGGCGCGCGCTCGATACTCGCGGGGCGTGCAGCCGTAGTGCTTGACGAAGGTCCGGTGGAAGTGACTGGCATCCACGAAGCCCGCCTTCTGCGCGATTGCGTCAACGGATAGGTTGGTTGTGAGAAGGCGATGGGCGGCATAGCCGAGGCGCGCGCGGAGCGAGAACTGCCCGAAGCTCGACCCAAGCGTCTGGCGGAAGATCGTCCCGAAACGGGAGCGGCTGAGTCCGCAAGCCGCCGCCGCCGCCTCCACGCTGACCGTGCCCGGCCGGCGCGCCTGGATCAGCGCGATGGCCGGCATGATGCGGCTGAGAGTGCTGGGACTGACCCGGATGCCCTCCGACGGCTGGGCAGGCGGGTCCCAGTAGCGGCTGAGCAGGAACAGGAGACGAATCAGCCCGATCCGGACCGCGGTCAGCCAGCCGCGCGGCTGGGTGGAGATCTCCTCGGCCATTTCGCGGCCGACGGCGAGCGCCTGGGTTCTGAGCTTGTGGTCTCGCACCCAGGGCCGGAGTTGGGGCGGGGGGGCGAAGAGGCTGAGCCAGGAAATCCCACCCAGCATCTCTTCACCGAGGAACGGCGGCAGGAAGATAAGGACGATGTTCTCCGTATCGGGCACCACGGCGCGCCAGCCATGGGGCTCCCACATGGGCTGAAGCCAGACGTCGCCCGCGGTCAGCTCGACCACTACGTCCGGGTAGTGCCGTTCCTGCTTGCCCCGGAGCATGATGCCCACCTCTATTCCGTCGTGTAGGTCAATGAGCAGCGGCGTGGGGCGCGGATGAGTGCTCAAGATGGGATGGATGGGCGACTCGGGCGTCAACTGGTAATCGTGCCAGGTGGCGCGAAGCACCCAGTCGGTTTCGCTGTCTCTTCCGGCTCGTCCAGTCTTGGAGTTCACGTAGGCCAATTCTACAAGACTTCAGTCCGCTTATGCAATGACCGGGAGGGGGGATTCAGGTATCGTTGGTTACAACTGCGGAGAAAGCAAGCGCACTTTCACAAGCCAAAGATCACGGTTGGGCAAGTCCGACCGGAACCATTCATACCAGGAAATAGCAGTGCCAGGCACTGCTCAGATGCCGTAACCTCCTCCATTACGGCGGCGAGTTCCGGCCCCGGTAGTAGCTTGTACCTTATCTCCCACGGTCAGTGTGCTGCTCGGGGCCGGAACTCGGTCGTTCGCATGACTGCTTTCTCCGACCCTCCGCATAGCTTCGCTTTGCTTCCCGTTTCTCCTGCGTCGAAACGCGCGTTCCAGCCGAGTTCGGCCGCGCCTGTGCCCCTCTTGCCTCTCAAGGATAAGCCGCCCGTGCGTCGAATCCTACGATGAAAGATGGCAACGGCTCAAGAGGCGAAGTCGGCGAGCGGCGCAGGGGCGGGAATTCCCTCGGCAGAGGATCTGTTCGAGGCGATGCTGCTTCAGATGGGAGCGCGGCGGAGAGCGGATGATATCCTCTACGCCCGCGTCGGCGCGAGCAAGGTGGGCAAGGAGGTCGCGACGCCGTTCGGTCATCGGGACCTTCACGGCTTCTACGAGCTGGCATTGGTGACTGAGGGGGTGGCGCGGGTTACCACCCCGACCGACAACTTCGAGCTACGGCCGGGGAGGCTGCTGCTGATCGAGCCGGGGATCGAGCATTTTGAGTCCCCGGGCGACGTGCCGATGCCCTATGTCGGGTTCTGGTGCGTCATCACAGAGACCGTTGCAGGCATCTACCGCACCAGCTACTCGCCGCCTGGCACCTGGCGTCGAGGGCCCTCGCTACAGCTTGCAGGGCGGACGGGGATCGACGGGATGGTGCGGGCTATGGCCGCCGAGCTGGAGACCCAGGAGTGGAACTGGCTGGCCAGTGTGAACGCGCTGCTGGTATACCTGACGTCCATTCTCGTGAGGCGGGTCAGGAGAGGGAATGTTCTTCGCCTGCGTGCGACCGAGTCGCCCGCCATCTCGGCCGACCCCCATACATGGAAAGTGATTCGGGAAGCGCTTTCCTACTGTGAGCTGAACTTCCGGCGACCTACTCGCCTTACCCACGTGGCCGCGGCGGTCGGCTACAGCCCCACTCACCTGAGCCGCCTCATCTCGACCCATCTGGGCCACTCGCTGTCGGACCATATACGGAGTCTGCGCATCACGGCTGGCAAGCACTTGCTCGAGACCTCCGACCTGGCGATCAGCGAGATCGCGCACTCGCTTGGCTACAGCGACCCGGCTCACTTTAGCCACGCCTTCAGCCGGGCCACCGGGCTTTCGCCGCGCGCATACCGACGGCGGATGGGTGTTCCGTAGCCCCCTGCCGGGCACTGGCAGATCCATGCAGGGATTTCCCGGCCGGGAGCGGATAATAGGCGCGGAGGAGAACTCGGCATGAGACACCCAAGGCGTGCGGCGGCGAGAGCGAGGCCGTTTCTGGACGGTGCTTGCTTGGTCGCGGGTGCAGCGGCCCTCTTCTGCCTGGCGCCCATGGCGCCTGGGGGCGAGCCGCAAGGCGCCGCCACCTATGAGATCTTCGTAATCACCTCCGATGGAAAGCCGGCGTCCGGGGCCGTGATGAGGGTCATGGGGTCGGAGGAGGAGCTCCCGCCGGCCACCGCAGATGAGAGGGGGCGGGTGAAGATCGAACCGCTGAAGCCCGGTGAGCCGGCTTTCTTCCTGGCGGCCTCTGCGGACGGAAATGAGAAGATGTTCGTGCCCATGCTGGTGGTGCCGGAGGGGAGGCACCGGATGACCATCCGGCTCTATCCGCCGGGGCTCGTAAGGGGCGAACTGCTGGACGAGAAGGGGCAGCCGGCGGAGGCGGCGATGGTGCGCCTCTCGGGATGGGAATGGCTTAACGAGCCGGAGCTCGAGGGAGAGGCGAGGACGAACACGCAGGGGCAGTTCGAGATACATGGGCTGATCGCGGGCGCCTACTACACGGTGACAGCGGCCCAGGGACCGGCCGAGGAGCCGGCAAGGGCTTGGCGAAGCTCGCCGTTCACGCTGTGGGGATGGGACGGGTGGCACGATGTCGGCATTCTGCTGCCGGAGGGATCGGAGCCCACGGAGGAGCGGCCCGCGGGGAAGGTCGTGCAGACCGTAGCCAGCGGGACGGAGGACGAATGGTACGATCAAACCGATCAGGCATGGCTACCTGCGGTTGAGACCTATGACCCGAATCGCGCCTGGGCGCCGGCGCCGGAGGGGGCAATCTGGATCTGGCGGGCGGGGCGGCCGGATGCGGCGGCGGAGCGATATGGCGCGACGGTGGAGTTTCGCAGGAAGTTCGCCATTGAAGAGAAGAGCAAGCGCCTGGTAGAATACCTCACGATCGCGGCCGACGATTACGCCGCCATCCGGCTCAACGGTCAGTGGGTTGGGCAGACCAACCAGTACATGCGGACAGTAGGGATCGTCGTGCCGGTCGGCCTGATCCGGGTGGGGGAGAACGAGCTTCAGCTCACGGTTCGGAACGCCCCTGGGACGATGCGGGATTTCTACAATCCCACGGGTGTCACCTACGTGCTGGAGTTGATCGAGCCGGCCCTGTAGGGCATCTGGGAGCGCAGGCGTCTCGCCTGCCCGAAGAGTAGCTTTATGGGGGGCCTTCCCAACATATCTCTTGACAGGCGTGCCACTCGTGGCATATACTACTAACAACGCATTAGTAGATGGGGGTTTGGACATGGCGAGGAAAGTCGAACGGAAGCTGGGCGAGCTGGAGCTACGGATTCTTAATGTGCTGTGGGCGCAGGGGCCCGCGACCGTGCGGCAGGTGCTCGAGGCGCTGCGAGTTCAGCCGAGGCCGGCGTATACCACGGTGCTGACCATGATGCGGCTGATGCATGAAAAGGGCTACCTGGACCGGCGGGAGCAGGGAAGGGCCCACGTCTACCAGGCGCGGCTTAGAGAGGCTCCGACGAAGCGAAACCTGCTGCGCCAGCTCGTGGACAGCGCCTTCCGCGGCTCGGCTGAAGCCGTCGTCGTGCGGCTGCTGGAGGACGAGAAGCTGTCGCCGGAGGAGTTGAACCGCGTCAGAAAGCTGATCGCAGAGAAAGAGGCAGGGGGATGATAGGCTTCGCTTCTGCAGTTGACGGTTGGGCTTCGCTGGCGATCGCAGTCACCTGGCAGCTCGCCGCCCTGGCGCTCGTCGCCTGGGTGTGCGAGAAGGTGTTCCGGCTGCGGACGTCGGTGACATCGTACTCGAACGGTCCGAGCCACCCAGGAGAGACTAGCAGCCTACCTTACCCCCACACTCCCAAACCCAACACTCGATTGCGTCTGCGGTTCGGTCGCAGGGAAGAGGGCCTTGCTGTACGAAAGGTTTTCCGGGTCGGGTCGCTCGGGGCTGGGGCAGAACGGCTTCAGGGATAGGGGGCCGGGTTTATGTCATCGGACCGTGACGTGAGCTATTGGAAGGGCGAGGTGAGCACCGGGAAGGAGCGATAGGACGAAAGGGCGCGAAACCGCTATAATGCGTGTGGGATGCTACCTGGGAGGACACTGCAGTGGACCTGCGAGAGCTTCTGGAAGGCAAACGGGAGGAGATTCTCCGTATAGCCCGAGCGCACGGCGCACGGAACGTGCGCGTTTTCGGCTCGACCGCTCGCGGTGATGCAGATGAGACCAGCGACGTGGACTTCCTGGTCGAGTTCGAGCCGGGAACGAGTCTGCTGCAGCACGGTGCGATGATCGCCGAGCTGGAGGAACTGCTCGGACGCAAGGTGGACGTGGCCCCAGAGAAGACGCTTCGGGAGCGAGTCCGGGAGAGAGTCCTGCGGGAGGCCGTGCCTCTATGAGGGACGACCGAGCAAGACTGCTCGACATCTCGGAGGCGATCGAGAAGATCGAGCGCTATTCGAGCATCGACAAGGAGCGCTTCGCGCGCGATGAACTCGTCCAGACGTGGATGGTGTACCACATCCAGGTTATCGGAGAAGCCGCAAACCAGCTATCTGACGAGCTTCGCTCTCGACATCCTGACATCCCCTGGCGCGCGATAGCCGCGATGAGACACGCCCTTGTCCACGCCTACTTCCGGGTTGACCTCGACGAAGTGTGGAGCGTCGTGCAAGACGACCTTCCGGGTCTGAAGACTCGCATTCTGGAACTATTGCGCTCTCTGTCGGATTGACGTAGGCTGACGCGTGCGATACCCCCCTCACCTCATCCCCACGCTGGCGAAGCTGACGGAGGATTGTGTCTGTGGTTCGGTCGCCTGCTTGTAGGAGAGCAGGCGGCCGGTTGTTATGGCAAGGGCGCGGAGCAGGGTGTAGATGCAGGGGAAGCCACAGACGTTGTAGCGATCCTGCGCCTCGGCGATGAGTTGGTAGAGGTCGTCGGCATCGCCGGCCTGCGCGCGGTCGAGGACCGCCAGGTCGTGGCGACGCGCCATTTCGAGGCGGGCCTGGGTGAGGGGAGGAGGCTGGCCGAAGCGCGCGCCGATGTGGCTCAGGTCACCCG
>Ga0315291_10006517_pt1 | contig 14494 bp, 16 predicted proteins | sample YL17G12_20_MG_FD_203070 | JGI IMG/M metagenome (GOLD analysis project Ga0315291, IMG submission 203070) | Sediment microbial communities from Yellowstone Lake, YNP, Wyoming, USA - YL17G12_20 | ecosystem: Environmental > Aquatic > Freshwater > Lake > Sediment | place: USA: Wyoming | collected...
CTCCAAGCTGCCCTATCCCGCTATAACACAACTCAAGAATTCGCATTTAAAAGGCTTACCTGATTTCAAGCGGTTTGAATTTTACTAGGCTAGAAATGACTTCGTGATAGCTCTTTGCAAACTTTGTCATCTTACCTTGTGTGCAGAAAAGCACAAGCAATTTCCTGTTCGTGCCTTCGGTATAAGCCATGCTCAAATCTGCTTCCGTTATCGATTTCTTATCCCTGACAATTGCGAGCATCTTGATGTTGCCTACCTTTGATGGTATGTCAACAACGATGTCTGCATCCTTGCCTTTTCTCTTCAGGTCTTTGCCAATGATTTCGGCGCCCGAATCCACTAACATAGCTAGTGCAGCATTGACAACTGGCCCTGGCTCCATTGGCTTTTCGGGCTTTTTCAAAAAGGTTCTTTCAATGACATTACGAATCTCAGATTTTGGTTCTTCAAGCTGTTTTTGTTCTAACTCGAGTCCTGTTTTGATTTCCAATTCATTATATTGAACTTCTTCAGTCTCTGGAATTTCTTCCTCTACCTTTTCCTCTTTAATGATAGCAGGCTTGGCTTCCTCAAGTTCAGGTACTTCTATCTTAGTTTCAATAACTGGCTCCAGCTTGCGTTTTGGCATCATTAATCCGCCAACCGCTCGCTCTGGAATAGCACCAACTTCCTGAGAAACATGCTTTATTGTGATAGGCATTACCTTGTGGCCCGGCTCCGGAACAGCATTTGGAGTGACAAGTTTCCTAGCTTTGCTTTTGCTTTCCTTGCTTTCAATCTCTTTTAATTTTTCAGCAAAAGCCACGCGCTTCTGTTCAACTTCAGATGAAACAAACTTTCGGCTTTCACCCTCAGGTGCATACATTTTTGCTGTTTTCTTTGACTGCTCTAAAATAGAAATGATTTTGAATTCTGCCTGCTTTTCCTGGCCAGGCATAAAGAACAGATTTGCCCCGCCAATTCTTTGATTGCTGCGCACGATCTTACCAGAATCAACTAACTGCGATAAGTAAGCACTAGCAAGGAAGCTGTCAACACCCAATTTTGATGCTACATCGACAGGAAGGGCACCGCCTGGAATCTTCTGTACAACTTCCAGAACTTTATCTAACACTTGAGACATTTTAGCCTATGTTGCAGTCATAATTAAATGAATTTCTATTCTCTAACAAATACGTGTTTGTTGTCGACAGCACCCATGAGCGCATCTGCAAGCTTTATTCCACCGAGAGCTTCAGGCAGAATTATGTAATCCGCACCCGCTCTTTTGAATTTCTGAACTAGTTTAGCGTCATTCACTCTGGCAGCAATCTTCAGATTCGGATTTAATTCGCGAGCTTCCAGAACAAGAAGCAGGTTCTTGCCGTCATCTCCTAAAGAGACAGCTATGCCTGCAGCACTTTGTATGCCTGCATCAATTAAAACAGTACTGTCTATGGGACCGACTTCAATTACCAGGGCATTTTTTGACCGCAGACGTGCTATTGTGTCTTTGTCTTTTTCTACATATACTACAGTTTTTCCTGCATTTTCCAGCCTTTCTCCAATATGTTTACCAACTCTGCCAACACCACAGATTATGTAGTGGTTGTGTAGATTTCGAATTTGATTCATAGTTTTCACCTCTTTGAAAAAATCCCCAAATTTTCCTTCGACAGCCAAGCCGAAAGTTGTCCAGATTGCAAACCAGATTATTATCGCTCCGAATAATTTCAAAGCTATGTAGACATGCTCTGCAATGGCTCCTGACGGAATTTTGTTTGAGCCGGCAAGTGCATCTATTGTCTGAACAAATGCGCCCGTCATGCTGGTTTTTTCGACCAACATCAGGCTTATTGTGCCGAATACAAGCACAATAGCAATCAATGCCACTAGAGCCCTTACCTGCTTCAAGAATTGCTCTATTGTCTGGAGCGAAGATTTGTTAGTGGCCATTGCTTTAGATTTAGGGTCGCAGTATAAAAACCTAACCAAATGACTAAGTTTTTAAAATCAAAGCAAGGATGTCTAGTCAAGGGCTCGTGGTCCAGTGGTACGACGTCTCCTTGACACGGCCGCAAATTCAGCCGGCGAATTGAGCCTATCGCTGATGCGATAGACTGTAGCCTTCGGCTGGCGGTTAGCAAAGGGGAGAAGATCAGCGGTTCAATTCCGCTCGGGCCCACTCAGATTCGCAAATCTGGAGTGCTTAAGAGCCATCGTAAAGATGGCTCAAATGTCAACTGTTTGCAGTTGCAGGGATACCCAAGCGGTCTAAGGGGCACGGCTTAGGAATTTTTAAGAAACCGTGTGGCTTAGTGCCTTCGTAGGTTCAAATCCTACTCCCTGCATTTAGAAACACGCCGATAGCTTGTTGCGGATGTTGCCGATTTTCTTGACGTGAGATTTGACCTGCATTTTCAGCTTGTCCTTGATATATCGTCCGCCAAAGGCCAGCGCGGCTACCAGAAAAACAAAGCCAATGCATTTGAAAGTTGTAGCGGCGAGTATTAGTGCTTGTTTTAGAGAGATGTCAAGCGATTTGCTGAGAACTGGTAAGATTGCGCCATAAATCAAAAGTTCGTCAGGGTCAGGCATCAGTATGAAAATTCCAATGGCTAAAAACACGACTGAGAGAAAGCCACGAACCCCGAGCTTTAGGCCGGTATGGTAATGAAATTTTCTATAAACTCTAAATTCTTTTGACTTTGAATGTTCTACTCTGTATTTCATTTCCCTACCAAGATTTTCTGACCTTATTTCTATATTTTTTAGCTTCTTTGTAAGCCGTTCTTAAGAACTTTTCAAATGACTCGCCTCTCTTCAAGGACTTATTGTAGAGTTCATCAAAATGATCCAAAAGGCTCTTTTTTCCTATCTTTACTTTTTGAAACTCAGGATAGCCCCACTCTTTGATTTTTAATAGTTCTTGAATAGCATCTCTGTTTAATATTGGTCTTGCTAATATTTCACTTAATGCCCATTCGAGATGCGGTGAATTGAATGTTCTTATTGGTACATTCGGAAAAACTTCATGGAATTTCTTGAAGTATAAGAAATGTAAGCATTCATGCGCTGTTGTAAGCATGGACGGGTCTTTCTTTTTCCTAAAGAAAATGGTAAATGAATGCGTTTCGAGGAATCGTGGGCAAATAGGATTTGCAGAAACATATGCATTGATTACTTTAATTTTCCATGTTGTGTCTAATATCTTCTCAAGCAGTTTGAAATACTTGTTATTGATTTTATTCCAAAACAGCTGATTGTATTTTATTACCCTATCAAACTCTTCCTTATGCTCGGAATAGTATCTCTCCAAATATTTCTTGATTATTGTTAATCTCCTCTTTTTTCCCTTCACACCTTTCAATAGTACCTTTAGCTTGGGATGAACTTTGTAAACATAGTGTGCCCAGCTGCCAAGAGTGAAGCGATTTATCCAGTATTTATCAAGATCAATATTTACCGGCTTGAACTTGACTTTAGGGATCATGGTAACACCCCTTTTTTCTCGCTTAAAAAATGTTCGAATAATATGGTAAAATAGTGCGCCTGGCGGGGATCGAACCCGCATCCCAAGCTTTTTCCGCGGGCTTGAGCCCTCAGGCGAAACCCGCTTTTCCGTCAACGCTTTATTAAAGGGTTGTTGGGAAGCTTGTGTCCTTCCATTAGACTACAAGCGCATAAATTTGCAAATTTCGCTATATTTATATACCCTGCTGGCCACCCAAAAAACCCACTGGCGAAAATGCTAAGCAAACTGCATTTGCTGATCATTTTCTCGCAAGCTCAAAAATGAGATACAAGATAGCACACTCAGAGACAGATAGATATGTTGTTTACAGAAAATTCACTTACAAGAGAAACAAATATCTCGGAATCCAGGGATTTTTGTCGGTAAGTTTGCTGTCAATAGGAATATTTTTGACTATGCCAACACCCGAAGATATTATCGTCTTAGGAGCGATTGGAAAATACTTGTCAAAAGTGTTTGACGTGACAACAGGACAGGGAGTTTTGTATGCAACTTTAGCTTACAAAGGAACGGGCGTTGCATTGATAGTTGTTGCAGCAGCATTTGGTGGAAGTTACATCCGTAACAGATTGAAAGCACAGGTAAAAAACACCGCAGCCAAGGCAGTTAAGTATTTAAATTACGTAATTTAATTTTAATTATGGTCGCGACGAAGGATGCTCATGAGTATATTCACGTTAGAGACTTCTCAATAGTTCAGAGTCATCTAAAGAGAACTTCAGACCGGCTGCAGCAGGGCATTGATAATACATTCAACGCAAAAGACCTGCATGAGCAGAGAATTGCAGAATTTGAGAACGCCCGCGAGCTTCTCAGCGAAATTCTGAAAGATTCAGAAGAAGTTGAAAAATACCTGCTGAAAGAGTCCTTCAGGAAAGAGCTTGCAGAGAAAAGAGCCAGGGTAGTGCAAAAACCCGGAGCAAAAAGAGTGGCAAGACCAAAGGCAGATTCAGGGAAGGACTATGTGGAGAAGAGCCAGAAAGCTCTAGAGAATTTACAGAAGAACATTCAAGAATTAAAACAACAACTGGAGATTTAAAATGGCAATTAAGAGAGAGATCACACCATTTGACGCCATATTAGTAATTGGCGTAATCATAATAATTTTGTACATTCTTGGATATCTGAAATGAACGGGCAAATCATTCCAATAACTTATGATGATTTTTATAAATTCGTAACGTCTTTAGGATTGCTAACTGTCGTATTTAGCCTTTATAGTTTGGCAAAAAGTGTGAATTTGCTTCTTATTGTTAGCCTAGCCATTGGACTCATACTGACTTGGTGGGCAGGCAATAGATGGTACAAAAAACAACAAATTAGAGATAGGTTAGAAGAACTACAATTAGAAAAAGAAGCGCTGGATTTGGAGAAAAAGAAAAGAGTTTAGATTTCTGGGCGCATTAATTTTGCACTGACGTCATCGATTTTTGCCTTTGCTTCCTGAAGCATTGCATTCCAGCCGTCAATGATTTCTGCTTCCTTGTTTTTTATAGCTGAAATCCTACCCAAAGTTGTCTTTAATTCCGAAATTTTGCCCTGCATTTCATCTATTTTCTTCACGACGTCGCGGTATTTATCAATGCGGACAAAAACAGTTGTCTTTTCTGCGGGCATATGTGCTGTGGGAGCTGAAGGAGCATATTCAGTAGGCATCTCAGGCATTGGCGGAGCTTCAGGTTCAGGAGCAAACGGTTTTGATTGCGTTGGCCATGCTGGAGGCGCCTCAAATTCTTCTTCGCCTGGAAGAGGCGGTAATGGGGGCAATTCATCAGGGCCCTCTGGAATTGGCGGAAGGTCATAGTCTATCTTCTTTTTCTTTAGAAAGTCGAATGCCATATCACGAATAAAGCTGAATTGTTTTTATATGTTGTTTACTTCTTGGCTTTAGTAAAAGCTATATTCTTGCAAGTTCCATTGAAAACATGCGCTTGCTGCTAGCTTCGCTGATTTTGGCAAGCCTATTATTTGTGTCAGCGGCTGAGGCCACAACTGACGTTACGATTGAAGTTTATTTGAAATCTCCTGTTGTAACAGGTGTTGAGTACAGCAAGTTATTCAAGATAACAAACTTAGACCATGTAACTAATCAGACAGATAACATTTCAGTATCAGCGAATTATAATATAACTACTATAGATGGCTCCGTAATTAAAACTGGCAACTTTACGGTTTTTGTAAATTCTTATACAACAGCTAATACTGGAAACTGGACTCCCGTTTTAGCAGGCAATTATACGTTATGTGGTCTGATTACAAATACAACTGCTGAAAATACGAACTTGACAAATGATTTTATCTGCGGAGATGTTGAAGTTATTGACTCAAGTTCAATTAGCTGTGATTTAAGTCTGGATGTAAATGCGAGTGACTGGCTTTACGATGATCATGATACAATTGAATATAACTTGGCTGTAAATGACCTAAACTGCTCAAACTTAACACATCCGTATCTGATAAATTACAAAATTGTTGATTTCTTTGGCGAATACTTGAGAAGTCCTTACAACTCAACCTATGATATCAAATGCGCTGATGCCAGCACGCATCAGAAAAAGGCTGATGAGATCTGCGGAACAGAGGCTTATTGGATTAAAGCCAAAATTCTAAACACGAATTGTAATGACACAAACACAGCGAACAATGAAGATAGATTTTTGATAATTATAATAGGAAAAGATCCTGAGAGCTCCAGTTGCAGTCAAACCAGCAGTACCCTGGGCAGTGGAAGCACGACGACTGTAACTGCAGACACAACAGCAAATTTCGAAATAAACATTTTAGAATTCCCGCAGGTTGTTGCAACAGGCCAGACTTTTATTTCAAAAGTTGAAATCAAAAATAAGTTTTCAACAATAAAAACTTTCGAAGTTTATTCATATATTTTTGACAAGCAAAAACTGCTGACAGAAGGTTCATGGTCAGGCAACAAACAAGTGCTCCCGATTAATGCGGGACAGTCTTTCGTGACATTTTTGCCAAATACGGTACGAGAAGACGCTGAACTGGGAACTTATTCCTTCAGGGTTCGAGTCGCGGCTGGAGATGCAAAACTTGACGATACAAAAGAGATAGAAATTGTAAAAGGGAATTTTACAAACGAAACAAAAATAGCTGAAATCACGAGTTTTTACACCAAAACAAAAGAGCTGTATGCCAGCAGGCAAATAAATCTGTACTCGAGAGTTGAAAACAAATTAAATTCAGAGCAGAATTTCACTCTAGAATTGGTGAATGTTAGCAATAAAAAAATAACTCTGGGGCCGAAGGCTGCAAAGACATTTGATTTTCAGATTACATTGCCAGATGAAAATGTAAAATATATCTTGAAATTGCTGCAGAATCAAACAATTATTGATGAAGAAAGTCTGGACTTGAACGTCACGAGCGCGGAAACGCCTGTAAATCCGAAATTTAATTATCCTGAAATCACTGGAGATTTGGTTTTCTCAAGCAGGAACAGGAATACAGATACGGCAGTAGCACTATTTGTAGCAGTGCTTCTGACTTTAGTTTTAGCTTTATTAAAAACTAAATCAAGGTGATTTTACCTACATTACAAATGTTTAAAAAAGTAGATTTAGAACTACGAACATGAAAGCAGACAGACCCTGGTTAAAAGCAAGAATGATTATAGAAATTCTTGGAACTCCTGAGAATTATGTTAATGAAACACTGGCGTTGGTAGGAGAAAAATTCGGCCAGGGAATTGAGGAAATCAAAGTCACTGATATCAAAGTCAAAGAAGCGCAGAAAGTGCAGGCAAAAAACAGCGAAAATTTCTATTCGGGATTCCTGGAAATTGATGCAAGCTTCGCAGACCTGTATGTGTTATTTGGAGTGATTTTTGATTACCTGCCATCATCAGTTGAAATCTATGAGCCACAAGAGTTTACGGACAGCATCGGAAGCGTAATGGACGTAATTAATGATCTAATAGCAAGGCTACATCAATATGATTCTGCCCTTAAAACAGAGAAGGCAAGAAATATGCTTCTGGCGCGCGAGCTAATGAAGTTTAAAGAAGTTAAGTCCGAAAAGACTTAACTTGAGCCTATTAGTACGATTCTAATCTTTTCTTTCAAATCAGCACTGCCAAATTTACACAACGAGTCCAAGCTGACATTGCCTAGTTCATTGCAACTGACTTTAATTTTGTCAGGAAATTTGTCAACACTGCAGTAAGCTGGTTTTTCAATTTCCAAAGTTGAAGTTCCGCGTGAAAAGCCAACTTCCTTGCCGACCCAGTAGCCCGCGAGCATAGCAAGTAAAATTCCTATTATTACAATTGCTATCAGATGGCCCATTTGCAGCTCGTACTTTAGTTCTCTTTCAGTTCTAATTGGTGGATTAAGTTCCATCTTTTTTATTCTCCGAAGTGCGTCCTTCGGACGCACGAGGCACAGCTGAAACATCGGTTTCAGATTGTGCCTTTTTACTCTTGTCAGATTTCCATTTGATTACAACTTTTGTTTGCAAGAATTTCATGACATTGAACTGGTCAACTTCATAATTGACTTCGCGGCCAGAGGATTCTTTTTTTATCAGGCCCCGGTCTTCTAATTCACTGATTTGTTTTGACATAAAGGATTTGTCAGTATCAAGAACTTTTGACAGGTCCTTGTTCTGTTTTTTCCCGAGAAGAATTGCAGTAATGATTCTCATATCCCTCAGAAGATTGTGGGATTCTCTTTTGTCAGGCGCTGCAATTTGCTTTAATTCTTTTTCAGATTTTGTTAATATGTCATGAGCCATTAAGCGAGTGACATTAGCTGAACCGACAGGTTCATGCTTCATATCGTGCGCTGTTAAAGTAGGTTTTTTCTCTTCAAGAACTTGAGATTTTTCAGCTTCCTTTTGTATATTAATATTAATTGTCTGTTCTTCTTGTATTATTTTATTAATCTCTTCCTGAACATTAACAACAGTATCGTCAGAAATCTGTTGTTTTTTCTTCAACTCGGAAGCTTTGTCTTTGTAGACTGCTTTGCCTTGCGGCTCCATGTCGATGGTTTTGCCTGTATTGACTATTCGCTCTATTTCCTCATCTTCTTCAGGCAAATCTTCAGCCATAGAAGGAAAGCGCTTGGAAAGATTTTAAAGTTTTATATAAGAAAGAATTATTTTCTATATCGCAAACTGATGTTTGCGGATAGAAAAACATAATTGAGCGGGTGTTTTTCTATATTGAGTGTATTATTGTTGTCTCTAATTAGTAAAAAATCGACATACGTCGCCTTTAACGAAAATTGGACGAATCCAATTTTCGGAATGGAAAAATCAGCCAGATAACCAAAATTTTTCCATAGGCAAATGACCATAATACATTTAAATGAATTTTAGGGTTTGAGTCTTAACAAACCCGATTAAACTTAAGCTTTGCTTGAGGTAAAAGGGTTATGGAAAAAACTAAAATGGATATACGAGTAAAAAATGCGATTAAGAGAATAGCAGCGATTTCTATGGGCGCAGTGATGGTAGGAACCTCTGTAATGTCTGCAGTACATGCAGCAACAAGTTACACCTTGGCGGACTTCCCAGCACCATTCGTGGCAGCTGGAAAAGGCGACTTTACAATAGTCGTAGGCCAAGACGCGAAACCTGACGACATTATCGGTGCAGTTGACGTAGGTGTAGGACTACAGGCGTCAAGCGGTGGAAGCGCAGGACAAGGGTCACAGACAATTTCTGGAGAGACAGTAAAAATTGAATCACCAGGAAACCCACTAAACTTACAGATCCCCGCAGGTGGAGCAGAAGAAACTTTCAAGAATGTAATGGGCGCAGGTTTAGACGACTCTGATTTGCCAACAATTCTGGCAGATGGCCACTACAAAGACTCCAGAGGAATAACGGACAATGAAGAAGACTACACGCAAAGAATAGACTTTGCCGCAAATGGCGAAGCTTTAGTCTTTGATACAGATGACGACGGCAGCAAAGTGGTTGGTGACTATTTACGAGTCCCTAACAACGGCAACTTCTACACATACGAATTGGAATTCACAACACCAATTGACTTTGATATAGCAGATTACACCGATGATTTGGAGAACACCCAGATAGAAATCCAGGGCAAGCCATACATCATAACGAAAGTCAAATATGATGATGCCGTGCCACAGATAACAGAACTGGAACTTCTAACTGGAAAAACAATCGTGACGTTGACACAAGGCGACTCATACACCTTCGAAGACAAAACCGTGATTATAACATCAGTCACTGAACCAGATGCACCACAGCAAAGATGTGGAGTCAGTGTTGATGGCGTAACAAAATTCATTGACGAAGGCACGGATGAAGAATTCGACGGCTTTAGAGTTGGTGTCTCAGACGTATTTGCAATCCACGGCGCAGTCGGCGAAGATGCGTGTGAAATCACACTAGGCTCCGTTTTGACAGCAATTGAAGACGGCGGCGAAGTGCAAATCAACGGCGAAGATATTGGAGACAGAGACGGCGACCCAGATGTCACAACAGCAGCATTAATTGACACACCAAACAACGGCGAATGGGGCGGATTTACTATAGCTGTAAAATCAGATGATGAAGTAAATCTTGGTTCTGCAACAGACGGCAAAGACTGGATAGACCCTGTATTCGGCAACATGAAGATAAGCTATCAGGGCTTGTCTGGAGATGTTGAGACTGTAACATATGACCTGTCAACTGATGATGGAACCTTCACATACAAAAACAATGAAGGCAAATCTGTTGAAATACCAATGTTCTCACCAGATGACACAAACGTATACTTTGGTGAAGCATATGATGCAGCAATGTTGATGGAATCTGATGGATGGGGACCAGCCGGTTTGAATGCTTATGCTGGTGCAACCAACTGTGAGCCAGCAGACATAACTGGTGGCGGATACATAGACTTGACACACCAATACTACAAGGTTGAAGATGTAGCAGTGCAAATTGGCACAGGCATTGACGCTTCTGATTTGGGCGGAACATTGTTGTTCATGTCCACAGCAGGACAGACTTCAAGAGTTGTCGAAATATCGAAGGTTGATGTAGACAAAGACACAGTGACCTTCAAAGACATTACATACGGAAGGTCTGGAATGGATGTCAAGCCAAGTGCGCCAGTAGCAGGCACATTGGACACAGACGGCACGGTAGACACGTTCAAGATATCCGGAATCGGCGAAATACAACTAGCATTCTGGGACTTTAACGGTGTTCCTTTATTAGAAAATTGTAACGCGGGAACACAAAACTTAGCTGGTGTACAGCTTGTAGACGGAAATCTTGCAGACGGCGGTATCTACCAAGACGAAGGTACTTGGGGAAACTGGTTTACACAGGGTTATCTAACTGACGGCAACAATGTAGTTATACCGCAGGAAGATGAAGGAATTGCTGCAGGACCAGGCGGATCTGATGCCGTATTTGTATCTATACTTGAAAGCCAAGATATAACTGATGTACCATTAGACCAGGAAGATGTACTGATATACGACAGTGGCGGTGTAGATGCTGAAATGCTTGCAACTGATCCTTGGTCTTGGAACTTAGCTGCACCATTAGATATGAAAGATGCATCAAGAACTGATGACAAGAACCAGTACGGAATGACATGGGCAGGCTCCAAATGGCATGTTGCATTGGACGAAAATGACAATCCAAAGAACGTCGATGCAAGCTTAGCTGTTGGAGAAGCACAAAGCGGTAATGCATTTGTTGCAGAAACAGGCGCATTATTCACTGCTCCGACAACGGGAACAGCCACAACAACCACAACAACTGCATTTACAGGCACATTAGCCAGACTGGACACTGAAATCACTGACAAGACAGCAGTAAACATGCTGTTAATTGGTGGTCCATGTGTAAACAGATTGACTGCAGAATTGCTTGGTAAGACATACCCTGCATGTGGTATAGAAGTTGCAACAGAACTTGGCGTACCATTAGATGGCGCTCAGATTGCTTTGTACGAAAATGCCTTTAGCGGAACAAAAGTAGCAATGACCGTTATGGGTACAGACGCAGCAGGCACAAGAGCAGCTTCAGAAGTACTGAAGCGCTATGCTGAATTCAGAGCACAGCTGACAGGCATGAAGGTAAACGTCAAGAGCACAGCCGGTGTAATCACCGTAAGTGCACCTGTAGTAACAGCGTAAGTCGATGAGCCCGAAAGGGCTTTCTTTTATTTTTTTTATTTTATTTCTTACAACCTTTTTTCCCAAAAGCTTGACTAAAAAAGTGAGATTTTCGCTTCTCTTCAATCTCACACAAATCTTTTATTAGTAACGTTTGAACTTGCTGACTGAAATGGCAGATGATACCGAACCAATAACTGTGCAAACGCCCCTTAGACCTTTGAAGCCCAAGGATAAGTCAAAGGCTTTCTGGAATAAAGCTATAGTAGTATTCATAGTCATTGTAATGGCAGCATCGTCTATCGGATTTATGTTCGGCGGCGATGATGATAATCAGGAAAAAGAACAGCTGCCGGAGAATGCAATCCAAGTCGGAAACTATACGTTCTATGATCTGGGAAATAACGCCTTTGGCACTTACGTTGTTATAGACAATAACCAGAAACAACTCATACAATTCAGGTTAGACCCAAGGGAAGCAGGCAATATATCATTAGATGAAAAAGCACTAATGGACATAGTTTCAGCAAAGAAAATTTACATAACATCAGACCCGTTGGGAAAAGACCTTGGTAATGTTGCAATAGCTGCTTATCAGATTTCAAGAATAATAGGCCTTAGCAACATTCCGACAGTTGGTGCATACACGAGAGATTCTGAACCGCCAAACCCGAACGTGCCACTAAAGACATGCAATGACGCCACAAATACAACAACAGTTATTATTTTGGAAGCAGGAGACTTTACTGGCATTTCAGAAAAGGATTATTGCGTACACATCTCTGGCACCAATAACACTGAGATGATTAAGGCAGCAGATAAATTAGGTATGAACTTACTAGGGATAAGATTATGATAACTGATTTATTTAGTTGTATTCGGCTTGCCGAATACGACCACTCGTCCGGATTCGCAAATCCGTGTATGCTTAAGAGCCATCGTAACCAACAAAAACCATCAGTTTTTGTTAGACCTGCGAAATCGGTGATTTCGCTTGGAGATGGCTCAAATGTCAACTGTTTGCAGTTGACGGAGTGCGGTTGATGGGAATACTAAACGCCTTATCTTTATTTGGAATTTATATTTCACTTTTTGCAAGCACTTTTTTCATCTATATCTTTCTAGAAAACAAGAAAACAATGACCCCACCGGAGCTGAAAGAATGGCCTACTGTTACTATAGCAGTGCCAGCTTACAATGATGCAGACACTGTTGGGAAAACAATAGAATCATTGTTAGCGTTGGATTATCCAAAAGACAAACTGCAGTTAATGGCTGTCGAAAACAACAATTCGAATGACGGCACTTACGATGTCATGAAGAGATATGAAGACAAAGGTATTGAAGTTTTCACAATTCCGCAAGGCGGAAAAGGTCCGGCATTGAATTTTGCAATAACAAAGGCGAGAGGCGAGTTTTTCGGCGGTCTGGATGCAGATTCCTTTGTTGAGCCCAATGCTTTGAAGAAAATAATGGCTCACTTCACATCAAATGACATTGCTGCGGTAACGCCAGCGTTGAAAACTTACAGGCCGAAATCATTCCTCGGCAGAATTCAGCAAGTTGAATACATGATGGGCATTTTCCTGAGAAAAGTATTTGACTGCTTGGACAGCATTCATGTCACGCCAGGCCCACTAACAATATACCGGAAAAGTTTCTTTGAGAAATACGGCGGTTATGATGAACATAACATTACGGAAGACCTTGAAATAGCAATGCGCATACAGTCAAATGACCTGCGAATAAAGAATGCAATTGATGCAAATGTTTACGCTGCGAATCCCGAGACCTGGTCGCCGCTTTTGAAGCAGAGAGTTCGCTGGTATCTCGGCTTTATCGATAACGTAATCAAATACAAGCATCTTTTGCATCCTAAATACGGGATGTTGTCAATGTATGTTCTTCCAATGGCATTTATCTCTATATTTCTGGCAGTCCTATTTTCAGTGTATAGCGTGTACCGAATAGGATTGAATGTGGTAACGTATCCTTTTTTCATAAGCGCAATAAATTTCAACATGGCCGCAGCAGCCCATAACTGGATAGCACAAATAGTGCACGGCGTGCCAGACGTGAAGGCATTTTTAGCAATACCGTTGATTATAATGAGCGTAGCAATGCTTTATCTGGCAAAAACATATTCACAGGAGAAATCGCACCTTGGAATATTTTTTATTCTTTACGCTGTTGCATACATATACATATTTTCAATCTGGTGGCTTATGGCCCTGGGCTATAAGCTGGTCGGAGGAAAACTCAGGTTCGGAGGCACTGTCTGGGACAACAGCGTGCTCAGCAACATAACAAGGAGACAAAATGCGGGAAATTAATTTCGGAAAGATGATAAGTATTTTTGCTATAACTACGTTGATATTCTTATTGGGCTTTTTGCTGGCCGGATCGCTTACTGAATCAAAATTAAGTGATTTAGAACAAACCGTTAGTGATGTTTCACTGCAGGCAGCAAGCGTCGAAACAGAATACAATTTATTGCTGGAAAATCCCTGCAATTACCGAGGATTCAGCCGTTTAACAGCAAGTCTGGACGCACTTGCTGAGAGACTCGTGTTTAATGAAGCTCAAAAGCAAAGCAACAATGACCGCATAGAGTCAATAAAACAAAACTATTTCCTCCTGGAAACAAGGCACTGGCTCTTTATACAAAAATTAAATTCAGAATGCGGAACGAATTATGTGCCAATACTATTCTTTTATTCAGACTTGGGGGATTGCGATATTTGCAAGCCGCAGGGCATTGTTTTATCGGCGATTAAAGACGAATATCCAAACACGATGATATATTCTTTTGATACAAATACAGATTACTCATTAACGGACACATTAAAGGAAATATTCAATG
>Ga0315291_10006520_pt1 | contig 14493 bp, 22 predicted proteins | sample YL17G12_20_MG_FD_203070 | JGI IMG/M metagenome (GOLD analysis project Ga0315291, IMG submission 203070) | Sediment microbial communities from Yellowstone Lake, YNP, Wyoming, USA - YL17G12_20 | ecosystem: Environmental > Aquatic > Freshwater > Lake > Sediment | place: USA: Wyoming | collected...
GTTGATCTGGTCTTTCATCTCTTCTGCCTTTTCCTTGGCATAATTTTTAATTGCCTGCTTCGCCCCCGCCTTAATTTCGGGGATGGCGGCTTTTAATCGTTTGCTGAGAAGGTTCTGATCGACGGGAACCCCGCTTTGCATGGACATGGTGATAACGGTATCGACCGTTTGTTGCATGAAATCTTCGATGATCGTGGTTTCGAGATCGCCGGGCAGGTCTGGCATCGGGGTTGGCTCGATGTCCCATGGGATATTGTTCGGCTGGAAGAGAATATCTTTCACCCAGGCTTCGCAATTACGAGCCTTGGTTTCGGTGAGCATCATATAAATTGTAGAACCCCCAAGTTTATTTATGTCCGCCATTTTTGCCGAATCATATTCTCCCTTGATCGCTCTCATGTTATCGAGAATTTGGTTTTCAACGGCTCGCTTCTCTTTTTTGGCGTCCTCAAACGCACTATGGAGATAAGAAGAAAGACTATCGGTGATCCGAGTGATCGTTTTTTCTTCCTCGAAAGAGATTAGGTCTTGGATGGCTTTTTCTTCTTCCACGACCATTTGTTGATTAGATTTCATTTGAATAAGTCCCATGGCGATCTCCTTTTAACTTTTGTCTTTTTCGACAATCGAACCGTCTGGCCCTTTATAAATTCTATGTCTGCCAGAGCTTTGCTTGACGTTAACGACAAAACCCCATGGATATTTTATTTCAAGAGTATCTTTAGGTTCTAAATCGGATTCACTTTTTTCTTTTTCTTCGTCTTCCATTTAACTCTTCTAAGTAAACGCCCCCATGGGTGCAGAAGGTTGTGCCGATCTTGCCGGTCGTGAACTACGTCCGAATTCTTCCATTGACCGTTCCGTTCCCATCACCGCATATTGGAGAGCGTCATGCGGATGGGAAGCCTTATTTTTTGCTGGTTGATCTTTGAAGCGTTCTTGGCCCGTGACCTGCACTCGATCCAACCTGTATTCTCCGAGAAATCCCTTGTGGAGCATTTTGCATCGAGGATTAAGTTGGTATCGACCACGGTTATCTATTGGAGTCCCGGTCAGGAGGCGGTTTACAGCACCATAACGGGCGTCCCAGGTGTTTGAATAGGCCGGGTGAATGATGGTTTTTTGAAGTTTGGCTTCCTTGAAGGCGTTACTTGAATCTGTATCGGCACGGGTTTTCCCTGCGGGGTCTCCAATGATCCTCACCGGAAGTCCTTGATATTTGGCCGTCATAAATGGCTTAACGACTTCACTCAGGAATGTCCGAACATCGGTGTCCTCCGAATAAAGTTCATCATAGGTGTTGAACCTTCCGTTTGGGAACCATTGATTCACCACCCACGCTTGATTTCTTCCCGTGCAGTCGTAACCGCAGATCAAGGGATAACTCCGATGAGGTTCGATATCTTTTTGGGCAAGATGGAAAAAATCCGACCAGTTCATGTAAACAGGTTTGCCGTCTCTCACATAGCCATACTTTCCATCGACATATACCGTGACCCATCCTTGATCCTTTCCAACCATGAGATTTGAATAATAACCCGGTCGCAGATTACGAAGGTTTTCAGCTTCCGGGCTCCGACCGGACGGTTGCTTATAAATCTGTGTCATTGGGATGCCCTCCTCTTCCTTCCGACCGCACTTAGGGCAATAAAGAGGGAGGTTATAGTTTTTGGGATCATCACGGATGAACATCACAAAGCCGCCATCCGGGTTCGTGCATTCTGGACACACCCTTGGTTTGTCTTCCTCGAAGAGAGTGTAATACCAATGATCCGTATCCGGCGGGTTAGTATCTCCGATGATTCCCGACCAGGTGGGGCCGCCATCTTTCATGGCAGGATAGCGACCGATTCGACCGATCATGGTGTCCCAGATCAGTTTCGGGATGTGGCGAACCTCGTTGAACCAGGCCCCGGTCAATTCAAGAGACATAAGGTTTTCAACATCGTCTGGTTTATCGAGAGGCCGGAAAAGAACTTCTGCCTCCGCAAAAGTGCCGTCGCCGCATTTTAATTGGAGGATGAAGTTTCGAGGCGTTTTCTCGTAATATCCGAATTGCCCTTCCTTGATCCAATGAAACCAGGTGACAAGCGTTGTGTCGTCAAGTTCCCGGTTCGTATTTCGGATGGCCGCCCATCTTGTTCGCCTTATTCCATCACGTCCAGGGGCTTGCTCCTGAGCTCGTTTCACGATTTCCATGATGCAACCGGAAGATTTCCCGGAACCAAACGGCCCCATGAGGCCACGCATGATGCTCCGGTCGTCCTGGGAAAAAGTAAAAATCGTCGGGACATCCGAATAGTCGTATTTCACCGAGTAATCCACGGTGGGTTCGACTCGATAAAATTTCTCTTCTTCTGCGGTCATGGAATTAGTTTCACCTTCTTTAAGGGCATAAGACCGAAATTTGCTTCAATGAATCCTTGATGAAGATACTGATAAAAATCATAAATTCCTCGATGGGGGCCTCTTTTCCTTCCATTAAGTCTTACGTCATAAGGCGAAGGACTTATCGTTTTACCATTGGCATCTCTTGGCGTGGCATCGAGAACAACCGGAGTATATTTTGATCTGAGAATAAAACCCCAAACGTAGGGATGATTTAATTCTTTTCCTCCGCCGTGAAGAGTGACCGGGCCGAAAATATATCTTTGTGAGGGAAGGAGAATCTTTGGAATGGGATCGGGTGAACCTTCAACCGAATGGCCATAGAGGTCTTTCGCTGGATACTTAAAATAATAACATCCATTCCATTGAATATAGGGTGCAATTTTTGCGAAATAGAAATCGGTATAAACCGTTCCCTTTGTGATTTCGCCAGCCCAAGGATCGTGAGCTTCCGCATGGGCCAAATTGCCGCCGCCCAGAGTGTTTCGATGAGTCGCACCGGTCGATCCAATGTTGTAATCAAAACCCCGATGATAGTTGATGTGCCATTTTGTTAGGTTTGGAACGGCCAGATTGTTTCGGGAATAATCATGTTTATAAATCCGTTCGGTATAATAAGAATCTGACGTGCCGCTTTTATCGACCACGACCGCATAGGATGAATTCCAAACTTGCTGACTCGCTTGTTCCGGGATCACATCATGTTTGTGGCAGGCCCATACCTTGAGGTATCCCTTAATGCCCGTCCAGTCTTCATTAAAGAGAGGATGGCAGGACATACAGTTAATAGCGAACTCATACTCCTGATCGCTTCCCCAATACCAACCTGTGTGACGAAGAGCGATCCATGCCACATTCCACGGGCCGTTCGGAGGATCGGCGTCATAATCGATGTAACCTTTTTGAAGAATGGCAGACTTAGACATCCCATATCCATGATCGGTCGTCGAAAGATGATTTTCCCACCACCAGTCCACATGGGGGGGATCATATCCTGTAACAACAAATTGCATATCTGAATCGTGCGGATCGATCACTCGTGTCCACCCACCCTCGACCCCAGTAACCCCAGACTCCGCCCAATACCATACCCAATGATTAAGCCACCACATTGTCGATAGGGGACTTCCGCCAACCCATCCTTTAATCCCAATTTCAATATTCGTATGGGAGACAGCGTGCCATTTTAAATCGGTGAGACTGAATACCGGGTTATTGGGATCGGGAGGAATCCACCAACAAACCGCATGGCGAATATGATAGGCGGCGAATTGTTGCCATGAAAGAACGAGAGAGTCATAAGTGAAACTGCCATAATGGAGGCTGATTCCAGGGATGTAAACGTCTTGTCCTCCTTGCAGGGAGAAATAAAGAGTCTCCGTATTGATATAATTGAAGGAATATTTTAGATGTTTCTTCTCGCCCCAGGTATAAAAAACTTCGACGACGGGATCGGTGACTTGAAATTTTACAACCGTCCAATTCGAGGAAGAGGTCGCTCGATAAAAGAAAACTCCAATCCTGCATTCGTAATCCAAAACTGCAATCGGGCCGACAGAATACATGGTTGGACAAATCGTGGAAAGATCGATAAAGAGATTTCGATTCGGCTTCTCGCTCGTCCAAAAAATTTTCTTCTCGCTAATGTCAACCGTTACCATGGCTCCCACGGGAAAGAGATATTCTTCAAACACTTCTTCTTCTCCCGCCATTGGCGGATCGTAAACCCTCACTATATCGAGAAGACCCGCAATCTGAGCAACAGTAAGGGTTTCCCCTGATCGAAGTTTTATTCTTCTTGTCCCGGTATCGAGATTGAGAATTCCCAGTTGCTCTTTCAAAAGGAAAAGGGTCTGTTTCGCTTGGGCAAGATAATCCTTGGGTCGATCTCCCCGAAGAATCAATTTTTTAGGATTCATTTTTTCCATGGTCTTCTCACCCCAAAGAAAAAGCCCCTACCGTCCCGTGACACGGATAGGGGCTTTTTCTATTCCTTGGGGGAGATTCACCGGTTCAGGTGGCCACCCTCACCGGTTATCTCAAACTTTAATTATTTCTTTCGCCAGGGTTTCGGGCCTTCCCATAACCTTGCCTTTTCCCCGGACTTGGTTTCGCCTTTTGCATAAGGCCCTTTATAGGAACGCTCCATTCCTACTGGCTCCGCAGGAGAGGTTTTACCCTCATTTGGAGCAGGAGCGGGCGTTGGCTCCAAACCTGCCGCCTGTTCCAATCTTGCGATTTCGCTCGCATCACCATATTTGAGTTTTGCCATCTGGATTCTCTCCTTTTACCACTTCCCGTTTCGATGAGACCGGCTATGTCCGGCGTGATCCATCTTCCGTTTGGTTGTCTTGTGGGGAAGGTCTTTTCCCTTCGCCTCTGCCGAATGACTTTTTAGTTCCTTCATGGTCATTCCCTTGGCCATTTCCTTCGAGGCTCCCTTGAGTTTCGATTTCGGGAATTTTCCTTCCCGTGCGGCTAAGGCGATGTTTCCGGCGGTCGTCTGAACTTCCGAAGTGTATGGCGTATGTGGTCTGTGTTTGCCTGGCATGACTTTAATCTCCTTTCTCCTCCGACGACTCCTCTTTGAATGTAAAGGTTATACCTCTTCGTCATATCTTGAATCAAGTCCCCGATGACATCCGCCTTCATCAGGGATGATTCTCTATTAAACTCCTCCGAGAAATCAATGTCTCCAATCTCTCCGTCTTGCTCCCTGTAATAAATGGTGAACGCTCTTTTCATGGTTTTCCCTCTATCGTGATCCTAAATTGGGGATCATGCCCACGGAGAATCCGCAGTTCTATCGTGATCGGTGGTGGAGGCTCCTTGTTTATCAATGGGCTCAGGCCCAGACTTGCCATTGCCCCCGCCGCCATCTTCGCCGATTCCTTCGCATACTTCTTCGCCGTCCACTCCGAAGCCGTCTTGTTCAACGACCCTATGACCGATGAGCCTCGTTCTCGATTTCGATCCCGTCCCTTGGAGTTGAAAGAGCTTTTCTTTCCCATTCTCTCCTCCCTTTCCTGGCCCGAACATCACGAGCGTCGGGCCTCTAAAGTTAATCCCGGCCTCTCCTCCGGGTCGATCTGGGGGCCGATCATCCTCATTTCCTCCGCCGGTTCCCAAATCGAATTGATAACTCGCCTTGAGATAAGCGAGTAGGTTCTGCATTGCCCTCGGATCAAATGTCTTGATCGCCGATATGTAGCGATCCCTTAACTGTTTCTCTTCTTCGTTGAAGTCCCTGTCTTCTTCGATAATCTCCTGGTGCATCTTGGCGAGTCTTACAGTCCAGCCCTGAATGAGGTCAGTAACCACAATCGCATTCTTTCGGAAACCGGCGACGATGGCCATCGTGTTGCCGTCTCCGTTTGCGATGTCTTCCGCAAATTTTCTTCTCCACTCAAAAAACGATGACCAGTTCGCAATGGTGTCAACGTGGACACCGATCTCGTCGGCCACCTTTTGATGATTCTGAAAAATCTTCCAGAGACGATAAGCCTCAAGATGTCTCTCTGTAACATTCTTAATCGGTCTCATTCTGCCATCCTTACATGAAAGGGCCGCCCCAGGCATCGGGCGATAAAATAATTGGCTCTTCTTTCTTTTTGTCACGAGCCATGCGAGCAACGACCCGGTTCAAACACCAGGCAAGAGCATTGATGATCGGAAACCCGTCTTCCGTCCCAAAAATATCTTTGAGGGCTTTATAGAGTTTCCCCTTCGTCATTTCGTCGAGCTTCATCGGCTTCTCTGCCATTCTCATGTTGATGTGGTGAATCTGCGAGGAGAGGACGTTTAGAATTTGCCACTCGTCCAGACCTTCGACTTTCATCGGAGACTTCCCGTTTTTCATCACCACGATGTCGATCCTCCCCAAAACTTCCAAGTCCATGGTATCCTCCCTATTTCTTCTTTTTCTTCAACCATTTGAGTTGCAGTTTCTTGATCGGGAACGGCTCGCCAGCCTTCTTCGCTTGTTTGGAGAATTTCCATTCCGCATAATTCAGAGACCCGATGGAAAAGAGAATCTCGACATTTCTCTCGTTCTTACGGATGATCCCTCCAAAGATTCTCCGGGTCGCCTTCACCCTAAGTTTCGGACTGTAATACTTTACGGCCTGGATCGCTCCGCCTTCAAGTATCGCTTCCGCCAGTTCACCGAAAATTTTCCTGCTAATCGTCATAGAACCTCCATTGATTGACTTCGCTTCCCCTCTGGATCGAAGTCGCCCAGGACAACAGAGAACCCTCTCGTGTCCCGATTATGGCGAGGCCCCTGTCATTCCATCCATCAAGGAAGATGACTCCGTTGACCGTGGTAGGATTCCAAACCTTCACGATCAACATGGGCCGTTCACCGTCGTTTGTCTTTACCAGGACAATCCGGCCCACACCCACACCTGGTCTTTGACCCATCTTTTTGGTCGTAGCCATTTCCGGCCTGGCCACCATTGCCTCTCTAACTTCCTCCGGTCTTTCCTTCTCCACGTTCTCGTTCTCCACTTGACCCTCCTTTCTAAATGGGGCGTTTAACCTGATCTACGCCCCGAAGGTGTAAGGAGGTGATGATGAGCCTTGAGACTAAAAATAATGCCTCAAGATCAGAAGCCAGTAGAACCATCCCCCCACGATTCCACTGACTATAAACCAATTTTTCTTCTCGATCACTCCGAACAAGATTGCAACGACGGCCAAGGTCAATGGGATTGCCAGGATGATAGAGATAATGAAGAGCCTCGTCAAATTTGTTTTATTTCCCATTGTTTCCCTGAACCAACATTCGATCCGCTCGCCCGGAGCTTACCTTTGCCATCGACTTCCAGATCACGGTCGCCGATTTTGAGTTTTAACCCTTTCCCATCGGGAGCCGCTTTGAAAAATCCAGCCGGTAAAAACGGAGGCCCGAAGACCCGGTTAAGTTCTGCCACGAAATGATCCGTCTTGAATATCATACTCCCTCCTTATATTTTAATATCAACCTGGCCGCCAACCAGAATTTTGCGGTCTGGGAATTCCCCTCGAAGTTTTTCCACGATCCTTTGTCTGGCGACGACACGCCTACCAATCCTAAGAGTCTCGTTTCCTTCCCGCAAACATTTTCTTGCGATGGAAAGGACAGCCATGGCATCGAGGGGTCGAATTGTCCAGAAAGGTCGATCACAACCACCTTCTCGCCCAGGCCCTAATTTCCTCTTTAACCTCTTCCATCACGGGCGACCCTTCCGGGGCCACTTCCACGACTGCAACCGGCTCTTCAATCACCGGGGCCTCAACTGGGGCCGGAACCTCGAATGATTCTTCCGGTTCGACCGGTTGCGGAAGGTGAAGGATGGGTTTCAAAACGTGCCCGGTATGATTCGGACACACATCCGCCCCTGTATCATAATCCTTGTTGCAAATCTCACATCTTTTCCAAGACATAAAAACCTCCTTTCATTTTTGGCTGTCCTCCCACGGATTCGGGTTCGGATTCGTAGGCCCCTGTTTCAGACTGACCCTTCCCGCATGAACCCTACCAGAGGGTTCGATCCTGGGCTCTTCTTTCGGAGCCAGATAATCGGATTTCTCGTTCTCGGCCAAAATTTCCGCTTCCTGTTCCTCAATACACTCAAGGAGTGCCTTATCAAGACCCATTTCCTTAATCTTGTAGAGCCTGAAACGCTCGATCTTCTCGATCAACGTTTCCCCCTCCTTCACATACCCTATCGTTCGGAGCACATTATACCGACGTTTCAGACCAAGTGCCCAAAAACGATGCCGAAGTCGCCTGAAATCTACATCGTCATAATTCATGCGAAGACGATTATACTCCTCATCGGTGATCTCCGGCCCCAAACCTCGATGACAGTTGGGACAAAGAAAATCGCCTTCCGGTTGAGCGATCACTTCCTCAAATTCTTGATGACAACGATCACATGGTTGCATAAAAACCTCCGTTTAATAAAGACCCCAAAACTCCCTTGGAATATCCGGGGTCATGTCGTCCTCGTGAATCACCATCTCGCCAGGCATACGAACAAACCACGTTGGAGGATTGTCAGGACAGTAGTCCCTCGACATTAATTTTGCTACCGTCGTTTTTCCATGGCCCAGATTGATAGTCACCACTTGGCCACGCTCATATTTATACTCGGTCATCACAAACCTCCACGTTTCACGTGAAACATTACCCCCTTCGGGTAATTGAATATTACAGGGTGTAAGAAATTAAGGAAACCGGCAGGACTCGAACCTGCGACGTTTCGTCCCCCACGGCCTGCGTCCAGGCAACGCTCTTCCATCTGAGCTACGGTTCCCATAGAATTTAAAGCCGATGCAAAAAAATTTAGGGATTTTAGGAAGACCGGGAATTGAGTGTGAATGGGAGTAACTACCACGTGACGTGCTGGCTTAGGGTTAGCGGGGCCTTGACGACTGCTCCCCCTGCCCTGTGACCCCTGCCCATGGGTGCGGTGGCTTGCGACTCTTGCCGTTTGCGTTTGCGAAACGTTCATTTTTCCCTTAAATCCGCCGATTGCCGCCCGCTTTCCCTCTGAATTGGTATCTTTACAGCATCAAACCCACAATGTCAAGTTAAATCTTAGGCTCCAATGTCGCATAATAAAGATTATGTAAACTTTGAACCCTTGACCCTGCACCCTATCTAAACCCAGGAAGAGACCGAGACCCCCAGGAAGAAGAGAGACCCCGCCCGCCCTGTCATTTTCTTTCTACCTTGACCCCTTCACCCACCCGCCGCCCTGCAACCTACCGAAGACAAAAGAGAAGAGAAACGGCCCTTCGAAGGCTCGAAGATCGGATACACCGGAGGCTGGAAAGAACGACCCCAGGAACACCCCGACATCGAACCGGAGACCGCCCGCCCGCCCCGCTCGACGGCTCGAACCGGAGACCCCCAGGAAGAGACCGCCGCCCCTCCCCTTGAACCCCTACCCACTCCCGCCCCTCCCTTGATTCGCTCCCTCTCCCCACCCCCTACCCCCTCCCCTCTCCCTCTCCTTATCCCTCCCCCCCCTCGATGACCGGAACGCCGAACCCGACCGAGAGACCGGAAACCCCGCCGCCAGGAATATAATATTTTGGTTGTTCATAAATGAACTCGACTGGTAAATCCAAAGTTCAATCTTGAACAATTTTACTCCCGAATTATGTAAACCATTACGAATAACCCAATGATTTCAAGGATAATCTTTTGTCTAAAATTTGGCACGACCATTGCATATTTAAGCTAAACCTTTAAAATCTTTCACGGAAAGGAGACATAAAACAATGTCAAACCACGCAGAGAGACCCACCCCACCCGCCAACGAAACCCCGCCCCGCCTATCCGAATTGAGAAAGACCGCCCGACAAATGGGTTTTGTTTTTCTCGATGGCCACCTGCACAATGTCATAATTGACGAAGACGCCCCGACGATGGCCACGGCCCACGACCAGCCCCAGGAAGACCCCCACAATGGAAACGGCCACGACTACATAAAACCCGACATTTACGACTCAATCAAAAAAGCCGTATTAGCTGGAATGAACCCCGTAATTTTTGGCCCCGCCGGAAGTGGGAAGTCAAGACTTTGTAAAGAATTAGCCCACGACATAGGAAAGCCCTTTCACACAATGAGTTTTTCGGGCGGCTTGCGTTATTCTCAGGTTTTCGGATCTCAAACCCTTGAAGAAGGCTCAACCACATGGAAGCCCGCCCCCCTCCTTCAATGGATACAAGACCCCGCCCTGATCCTACTCGATGAAATTTTTTCAGCCGATCCAGAGGTTTTGTTAGGACTCAATTCCCCCCTCGAACCGGACACCCGAAATATTACGACCCCCGCCGGAGTTTTTAAAGTTCACCCTGAAACCTCTTTTATCGCCTGCTCGAACTCGAACGGCAGACAACAAGCCCGACAATATACCGGAACCACCCGAACAGATGATAGCCTGCTTGACCGACTCATCCCGCCCTTTTTTATGGACTACGACCCCAAGGCAGAGAAACAAATAATCAAAGCCCTTGTCGATGATGGCACGGCCCGAACCTTGACCGAGACTTTAGAACGCTTTAGGAAACAGATTATCAATAATCAAATTCCTTTCGACCCCTCGACCCGCCGCTTAATCGGAACCTGCAAGCTCATAAAGGCAGGTTTTAAAACTATGGACGCCTTCAAGCTCTGCTTTACGGCTACCTTTAGCCCCGCCGAACTTGACAAAATTCAGTTATAGGAGACCCGAACATGATGACCGTTAAGGAATATATTTTTAATAAAATGCCCGACCGGACTTTTTTATATATGCCCGACGTAGTAAACCACATTTTGAAAAAAGACACACGAAAGACAGTTTTCAAATGTCCCGAATTTGAAGGTTACGCTTTTGATAGTTTTGTTGAGAGTTTAAAGACCCCGCCCGAACCGCCGGAAATTTTCGACTCTTGCCTTGACTCATACAGCCCCCGCCGCCGACACAAAGAACTTGATGCCGACAGCGGAGACATTGAAATTGACCGATATTTAAACGGAGACCCCCGCCCCTTTATCGATGTTTTTAGTTTTCAGACCCCCCGCCCCGCCCGAACTATTTTGATTGACTCTTGTTTAAGCGGCTCACAAAGAAATGATGACACGATAACAGACCAGCATAAGGCCGTGTATAGGGAAGCCTTGAGAGCGGAGGCCGAAGGAACGCCCTTTCGAGTTATAGCTTGTCGATCCTCGAAGATTGAAGAACTAAGAAGCCCCTACACGGTTTATATAGTTATTAAAGATTGGAACGACCCGATATTTCCCAATATTTGGGGAAGCCTGAAAACCTCAGCCACAACAAACGACTTTGGAAACTGTTTTCAAGACTTTGTCACGGGAAGTCATTCGTCAGGAAATGGCTTTCCCGAAGTAACCTATTTTGAAAATGACTTTCCGCCGGAAGAAGAAATAGTTTTGATTAACCCCGTCAGGATAAGGAAAAACCGGATAACACATAACACTTGACCGCCCCGACACGACACCGGAGGCAGAGAGGAAAGAAGAAAATGGAACACTTAACCGCCCAAGACTGGAAAGAATTGAATATTTTTTACAAAGACGCATATTATTTTTTACTCCATCGATCCCTTTCACGGGAGAGAATTTTTTTAAGTGAAGCCCCCGACCGCCTGAACGAATGGCAAAAGAAGAGACTGGACGAACTGAACACCCTACACAAGAACACCACCGGAGGAAAAAACGACCTATGAACTGGAAAAAGAAATTGACGAAAGCGGAATTGAAGCACATCAAAGAGACCACCCAAAGGGGAACAAATGCCGAATTTTTGAGAAACCGAGCGGGCCAGATCACCGACCGGTTGACCTGTTACGAGTGCCGAACCATCGCCCGAAAGTTGGGGAAGGAATAACAAAAAGCGGAAGGGAGGCCCCGAACCATGGAGTTTATTTTTTGTGAAGAGAAAGACCAGCGAGTATCAAAAGCGGTATGTCAAAAGAACATCGAAAGGGGAACTTGCAAACAAGACCTTTTGAAATGCGAAAAGGCAAAGAAGGCGAAGACCCACGCCGAGAAGCCGAAAGCGGAACCTATGCCCAAAATTGTCACCGAAGCCGCAAATTGCGGCCCTCTCTTCGCTGGACTTGACAACAAAAGCGGTTGAATTGACCGGAAAATTTGGCACGAGTTATGCTTTATTACAGGTTGAAACATACGAAACCAGAAAGAAGAAAAAAGACCATGAAGAAGACAATCAAGACCCCACAATTAAAGCAAATATTGAATGAAGCGATCAGGAACGCAAGGGGAGAGACCGAAAGGGAAGCCCTCAAAAATCTTGCTGAAACAATCCTCACAAAAACCGGAACGTATAACGGATTTAATTATAATTATTGGATTGAAAAGGGTTGTGCAGAATGGAACGCCGCCGGAAATCCCGACGAAAAAGACCGCTTCATTTATGGGAACAGAAGTCGAAACGACATATTTTTTTATTAAAAAGAAAAGGAGGAAGAAGACCATGGAAAAGAAAATCTTTATAGGAAGCACCAAGCCCGACACCTACGACCCGCACGCCCTACCGATCACCCTTGAAATTGAAATCAAAGAAAAAAGCGGAATGGAGAACTTTAAAACGGTTGACTTGACCCCGATCACCCCGCCGGCCCTTTGTCTTTCCATTTGTGGCAACATCGGAAGCCGAGGCGGAGGCCAGATCAACAAGACCCTTGAAAAGTTATTACTCGACAATTCGATTGACTACCGCCCAGACTGGAACACTGGCAAATTGGCCCACCTTTTAGAAGTATGGAAAGAAAACCACTTGAACGACATAAAAGCCGGATGTCGTCACCAGAACGAAAGCGGAGAATCGAGAAAGAAAATTACCATTATCACACCGAAAATTAACGTTTGGAAGATCAAGGACGACGAGACCCGCCGAAGGGCTGAAAGGCTCCTCAAGTTACTTGAAATAGGGAAAGTCACATTTCAAACCGACCTTTATCCAGTCGATTATTTAATTCTTGATATTTTCAAGGCCGCCAGGAATGGGGAAGTTTATAAACCCAAGACCGAAGGCGAAAAAAGTTATTTTGAGCATGGGATAATTGAGATCAAGACCGAAGAAAAAGCCGCCGGATGGGTTTACCCGACAGAACACCCCGATGGAATGTTAACCCGCCCCTGCCCACAATGCGGCTATCGATACGGCTCTGCATGGTTGTTTGATGCCCTGCCCCCGAATGTGATGGACTTCATAGAGGCCCTAAACGAGAGCACACCCGCAGACCTTGAAGACGCCGACAAAGGAAACGTTAGAGGTTTTGTTAGAAATCACAAAATAAGGATTGACATTGAGAGAGTGCCGGAGAACAAGAACGCCCCCGACTGGAAGGACGCCCGCCACTATAAAACAATCCTTTACTTTCAGGGTCGCCGGATGACTACATATTTTTCACAAGGAACCGCCATAAAAGAAGAACCAACCGCCGCCGATGTCCTCAACTGTTTAGCGATGGACGCCAGAACGCTCCAAGACTATCCCGACCCCTTGGAATGGGCTGGAAATTTAGGTTATGAGGCCGGAACGAAAGCGGCTAAGATTTTCAAGGCCACGTTGAGAAATACGGAGGCCCTTAAAAAGTTTTTGAATGAGGAATACAAGGCCCTACTTGAGGCCGAAGAACTGTAACCCACACAAGCGGAAGCCGGAGCGATCCGGCCCCGCCCCCAGGTGAGACCATGAAACAGGAAAACGAAACCCTTTATTTAGGCCAAGAATTTAAAAAGCGGAACTTTCCGAAGACGAGGAAACCGGTTGACATGAAATTTAAAGAGACCCCGCTTTTTAAGGCCCAGGCCAAAGCGGAAGAAAAGGAAACACAGCTAAACCTTTTAGACCGGATTGAAGAGGCAATAGAAAAAAGAGCAAAGATGGATAAGGCCACGAGAAACAGCGTTGATAGAATACAATAGAAGGGAGACCAGACGACCATGAGAGCAACAACAAAGACCTACGAAACGAGACCCTTCAAAGTGCAGTATCTAATTTATGGCGAGGCCCTTATTTTTGCCACGAGCGAAGCGACGGCAAACATGAAAGTTCACCAGATGACAAGCCGCCACCTTGTCGAAAAGAGCTTGACCACGGATAGAGAAATCATTGACACCGAGGCCGAGAAGAAAGCGGAAGGGAGGGCAACAGCATGAAGACCAAGAGCTTGAGCGAATTCATAGCAGAGAACCGAAAAGTTATTGACACCTTCATCAAGCACGTTTGCCCGAATGCCCGTTATTTCAATGACGAAGAGCGGCGACAATGGATAATGAACGATGAAGGACTTTATAACTGGGCACGATCCGAAGGGGTGAGAGTATGACAAGACGAGACAGGATCATCAAACAATGCGTTTCAATGCTAAAGGAGTTTCATATTAACCCCGATGCCTACCATGTAAGCAGGGCAGAGACAGAAAAAAACGCAGTCACATGGTATGTTAGATTTGCGGATGAAGGAAGCTGTCATATCGTAGAAATAAACGACATCTTCATTGACAAATTTAGCAATATTCTACAATGTCGAATTGAGGTAAAATAATGAAAGAGGATAAAGACGCCCACC